>Ga0182014_10004951_pt1 | contig 15007 bp, 9 predicted proteins | sample 612S2DmetaG_FD_120489 | JGI IMG/M metagenome (GOLD analysis project Ga0182014, IMG submission 120489) | Permafrost microbial communities from Stordalen Mire, Sweden - 612S2D metaG | ecosystem: Environmental > Terrestrial > Soil > Wetlands > Permafrost | place: Sweden: Stordalen | collected... | reverse complement strand
CGGGTTGAGGTAACGCCGGAGGGTTCGGTCCTGCTGGCTGAAGGCTTCGTCCTTCATGAAGTCGCGCACCAGGTCGAAGATGGAACGGTAGAGCACCTGAAAGTTCATTTTGATGGCTTCATATCCCACCGCTTGAGCGAGGTGTGTTTTTCCAACTCCCGGTGGTCCCAGAAAAAGGACATCCTTGGCCTGGCGGATGAAGTTGCCGGTGGCCAGATCATAAATGTCCTTGCGGTGGACGGCCGGATTGAAGCTCCAGTCGAAATCTTCCAGCGTTTTCAGGCCTCGGAAATCAGCCGCCTTGGTGCGGCGTTCCATCAGCCGTTGTTGGCGGACATTGATTTCGTCCTGGCAGATCAGTTCCAGGAACTCGGCGTGGCCCAGCCGATTGGCGACCGCTTCTTGCAGGCGCACGTCCAATGTTTGCAGGAGACCGGAGAGGCGGAGTTGTTTCAGGGTGTTTTCAAGTTGGCTCATAGACAGTTTTGGGTTGAGGGTTAAAACAATCCGGCGTCAGTGCCTCATAAGCATCCAACGACCGGATCAAGGGGTGGGTTTCGAGGAAATCCAGTTGTGGCGATGGCCCGGCCCGATCCAGCAATAGGCGCAAATCCCGTAAACGCCAGGTGCCGTGGTGCAGGGCCTTCTCCGCAGCGGCTTCCAGCGCGGCCACGGGATGTTTGCCAGCCAGCGCCAGCAGACCGTGCAACACGCGGATGCCGATGGGGCCGCGTTGTTGAATCATCGCTTCGGCCCAAGTCCCGGTCTGTTTGCCAATCAGCCGGGCCCGATCCAACAGGTAATCCAGATTGCGTTGAAGGACGCGCCGATACGGGGAATGCTGGTGGAGTGGGTCGGTGGTAAATTTGCCCGGCTCGGCCAATGCGTGCAGGGCGATTTGTTCCCGGCGCTGGTTGAAGACACGGACCAATCGGGACTCCCAGCGCACCCAGACCTGCCGCCCGACATACTCCGGGGGCACCGAATAATAAGCCCGTTGCACCTCAACGTAACCGTCCCGGTGGACACTGCGCGGCGCCTCTTCAAAGACCGGGAACAGACTTGACGGCAACGGCAACAGTTTGGCCCGTTCCACTTCGTTGAACACCTTGATGACCTGCTGCCGGGTAGTGCCGTGAATACGCGTGTCGGCCACCGTGCGCTCCCATTCCGCCAAGAACAAATTTTGCTCGGCCAAACTTGTGAACACCCGGCCCTTGAGCGCGTTGTTCTGGCTATACTTGACACCTGCTTCAATTTTTCCTTTGTGACGGGGCATGGCTAGCCTTGTTGGGAGGACCACGGTGCCATAGTGCCGGCAAAACTCCTCCATCTTCGGGTTGATTTCGGGGTCATACCAATCTGCCCGCGTGACTGCTGCCCGAAGATTATCGATGATCAAAGTTCTGGCGACCCCGCCGTAATGCCTGAACCCATTTTCTATACACCGAAGGAAGCTTTCGGTCGTCTGCCGCCACACCACTTCGCTATAGCCTTTCCGCGAATGGCTCAACACCACCCGGAACAGATGCGGTCGTTTGCGCTTGCCGTTCACCATAACCCAAGCGCCCTGTCCAAAATCAATCTGCGCTTCGGCTCCCGGCTCGACTTCCATCCGCACAAAGGGCACCGGCTGTCTCTGGGTCCACCGCCGCACGAAGCGCTTCACCGCATCGTAACTGCCGGCAAATTGACGTTCGGTGACAAGGTCCTGGTAAAGACGTTGGGCTGACAAACCCGCCTGGCATCCCTGCTCAATGAACTCTCGCCAAGGTTCACATTGGCTGCGGGAAAGCGGAAGAATGCCGGCGGGCACTTTGGCCGGTTTTGGCTCCGCTTCTCCATTCGAGCCGGGGGGCACTTTGGCCGGTTTTGAAACGGCCAGTCGCAGATGTCGGCCCACCGTCTCCCGGTGGAGGCCCAGTTCACGCGCAATCCGCCGGTTGGACCAGCCCTGCGCCGACAAAGTCAATATCGAGTGTTGCAAGCTCACGTTGAGTTCATTCATTGCGCTCAAGAGCAGCCTTCGCTGCCCAATACGCAATGCGTCCCTCAAAATGGCCTATTTTGAAGTGCCCACCCCTGGCCGGTTTTCACTGCCCGCTGACACCGTGAGCTGGAAATTTATTGGGAACATCTTTATCACTCTTCGCATTCATGATTTGTGTCTTCAAACTTGGTCCAGCGAGTGCAGAGGTAATCGATCTTCATTCGCCCCGTTCTCGAAACTGTAGGGCTTTGCGTTCTTGGGGCTATGGAATCTATTTGACGCAACCGTTAGCTAGCCCGCGCTGCATATGGCGGGGCCTCGATCTCTTGGGATGCCCCCTCCCCTGGGGTGCCAAGATCGACCCAGAGCCAATCTACCGAAACCGGAGGTGGCCAGGATTGCGGGTCTGCTGAGTGTCCCCGCTTATACGCACCAGCGCGCTCAATCATCCAGACATTCTCGGAAGAAACACTCTTGGCAAGAAGTCGCAATGCATCGTCGAGTTCCCCGGGGGCGGTGTCATCCATTGTGTTTCGAAAATTTGCCGCGATCCCTTTTTCCAAAGTCGCCAATAACTTGGGTGCAAAAGATGGGCCAATGGCTTCAGTTCTCCCACACCGACATCGATTCAAGTTGGCGTCGGCCAGATTCTTCCAGGACTCGATCACTGGCAGGTGGGCCACGAGCCTCAAAGGATGCAAGAGCGTCTCAGGGCGCGGCCTTCCCTCCGCCGCATGGATGGGGTCAAGAACCATCCGGGCATTGGCTCATCGTTACCCGGTAAGCGAAGGGCTAGTTCCTCATCTGAGCGGAACTGCGGCCGGGCCAGATCGGCGAGCAATGCAATGGTGCCCCCAGGCATGCAAGGATCAATCTTCGTTCCTAAGCGTGCCTCGAGTGCTCGACCGGCTCCCAACGTGGCTACGAGGTGAGCGAGCCTTGAATCGGCGGTTGAATCAAGGGGAAAAGTTTCGAGTCGTCGTAACACTCGTTCGATGGTCAAAGGTAATCCCGTCGTCGTGGACATACGTAATGGCCGCGAAAGTCGCAACGACCGGCCTCGTAGTCGGTAGAGACTCACGCGCAGCAACGCCTCTTGGGCCCAGTCTAATTCCGGTTGCGGAATGAACGCAGGGGCGGACAGGCTCACGCTCGACAGGGATCGGCTGCAATGAATGCGCCCAAGCCAATCGGCCAGCGCCACGCCAATCCGCCAGAGGTGGTCCAATTGATCAGGTATTGCCTCTGGCAACAATCCGCCATCCCCATGCCGAACGAAGGCTTGGCCTCGGATGCGCGGATTATTTAACGCAAAACCAAGGACTTCCCATTTGCTGTCAGGCGCAAAATTGTCGAGGCCAGGTCCGAGAAGGTTCACGGCTGTTGGTGCACATGATTCTGCATTAGGGTTGGCGTTCCCAAGACGCGCGAGGCTTCGAAAGGCGAGCGCCAGCCATCGAGTTATGTGGTCGTTTGCAGGGATCGCCGCTGACGCGGCAAGATAGGCGTAGGGATGTAGAGGCGCCTCAGAACGCACCCAGCCATCGTCGGAGTCCTGGTAATTCCATTCGAGACCTGGACAGAAACCAGGCTGGCTTGCCGGGTGAAACGCCGCTCGCAGGATAAACCGGTCATCATCCTGAAGACCAATCAGGCCCGGCACTCCAGCTCCTGGGGGCGCAGGAAGTAAACAAGTCTTTTTTCCTGTACCCGCAGTGCCATGGAGAGCAAATCGGGCTAGGGTTGGGCGTTTCGCAAGCAAATCTACGGCGTGTCTGGAGGCAAGATTCACGAGTGCCGATAGGGCGGCCTGCGCACATCGACCATCCGCAACGTTTGTTGAAGTGTCGGGCATCCAAAGAGCGAGAATCTGATGTGCGACTAAAGTTGGCAGACGGGCGAATTCCTTCACCCCGTTCGCCATCGGCATTAGCGGGTCGATTTCCGCCGGGACCGAGGTGATCGGGCCTGGCATCGGAGCACGGTTTGCTATGCGCAGCCGCGCAATCGCTTCGTGCAACAAAATCTCAGCCGGCAAGCCTACAACTCGCAACCTTGAGCGATCCAGAAGTTCACTCCGCCCAGTCACCTCAGCAATGGAAATCAACAGCCGTGCTTTTGCAAACGAGTTGCCCGCTTTCCCTGGGATGTCAGCGTCCAGGGGCAGCTCAGCTACAATGCAGGCCGCTCGCCGGATGGCTAGGGTCCGGAGCTCGAACATGTGACGATGATCTTGGTCGTTTTCCTCGGTGATGCAATGCCGAACAACATGTTCGCACAACCCGTGATGCACGAGACCAGCCATTTTCTCACGCTGATTGAGAATGCGTTGATGTTTCGATTCCGAGAGCCTCGGGTTCCGGTCCTGGCGCGAAGTGAGGAAACGCTCAATTCCATCCAGCCACGCGAGGAGCTTCCGCATTTCATCAACTCCTTGGGCCGCCGTGCCGGAAGCGTTGATGACAGGTTCCTCGACTTCTAACCAGAGTTTTTCGAAGGCTGTTACCACAGAAGCAGGTTTAAGCTCTTGTTCATTTACCGATTCAAGCACGCAACGCCAAAGATGACGCGCGGCAAGAGCCTGATCGCCGTGACGAAGCTCCGCAGCCCGTTTAGCGGCCAAAATAGCAGTCTCAATTTCGGCGACTGTTGTATCTGGGTCGTCGAGACGAGGATCGTGAAGAATAAGAAGAGATTCACCCCGGTCAATCTGTCCGGCTCCGGCCAACGGCTCGAGCGCGGCGAGAGGTTCATTGACTGGTGGCCCGGCAAAAGGCCCAGAAACGCCAAGGCCAGCGCCTCGGCGGTCAGTCAGCCATTTCCGCAGCTCGCCCTCATTCATTACTGGAATTGGATTGGTCTTGGGACTTAGTTCCAATCCTAACCGCCCAAGTTCCTGTTCGACGGCAGTTCGCATCCTCGCTAGATCATGAGCTGTAGGCGCGATGATCACCATATCATCCACATAGCGCGCGTAAACTCCGCCGCGCTGAGGCGAGTCGGGCTTCTCTTTGAATTTTTCATCAAGACCCGCTACGATCTCGGTAAGCACACGGTCGAGGGGAAAAAGCGAGATGTTCGCCAGGTAGGCAGACAAGTCTGGTCCCTGGGGGATGCCTCGGCTCTGGGTTTGGGGTGCCCCTGTAGTTGGATCTTCGTAAATGAAATGGAAACTTTGATCGCAAAGCCAATCAACCAGCGTTTGCGCGCGGGTGGTTGGGTCCCTGATCTCTGGCACAAATAGTCGAGCGCATTGCAAAGCGCCCTCACCATTGCAATCGGCGAGTTCCCGCAACGCATCAGTGGTTGGCCCAAAGCATAGACACCGAACTTGCGAAAGCTGGCCAAAAAGTTGTTCAAATTCATGTCCGTAGAAGCACCCATCGTATGCAGCCGGTACATCATCATGTACCGAACGCCTGTGCGGAATGAACCCGTGAGAGGATTCGCGCCAATAATCACGCGGTATGAAAATGGGCGTTTCCGGTTAATCCCGCGGACTACCGTGAGACGGAGGCGCTCCTCTTTGTATATAGACCAAGTTCCTTTCGCCATTCCGCGAATACTTCGCCCGCGGCCCCGCCATTCTTGAAGAGTAATCCCAAAATTGGAGGCTGCGCATCACCCTCAGTCAAAAAAAATCCGGTGCCGGACCAAACCGCTTGTTCCCAAAGCCTCTCCCGAATCAAAGACACCGTTTCCATCTGGTCGTGTTTTACGCCACCAGGCTCTCTGAGCCATTCAGGCGGCTCGCCTTCGGCTCCCTTGATAATCGGCACGCGCGCCAATGGTTCTTGGGCGGTTCCGGCCCGCCTATCAACCGCATCCCATTCCTCGTCCCGCTTTAAAGGATAATTGCGCGCTTTAGGATCGATCCACAAATCGGTATTGGTTTTGGGGGAGTGTCCCAAAACATTTCCCGCCGTCACCAAGCTACTCGTGAAATCAATGGAACGTTGCAGCGCGGCTTCGTCTCGAAGAAGATCGCGCACTAGCTTCTTGACGTCCTGTATCAGGAATACCCTTGTGAGAACGTGAACCAGCAAGTTGAACAGCCGTTTCTTTGCCTCCGCCTGCGCCTCCCGGGTCATACTGTGGGGATTAAAATCACTGCAAGAAACAGTGAGATGAGGCCTGCCTGCAATATCAGCCGTCTCGAATTTGAACGGGCCTTCAACGAAGTCAGACCTTCGCACCTTCAGCATAAGAACCGGCTCACGAGCATACAATTTGTGGTCCTCTCCCGTTGCGAGAAAACTCTCAAGTGCAGCCATAATTGACTCAGAAATTTCAACGCAAGGCGCAATGTTCTCGATTTCAACCGTAATTTTGCACCCGAGAATGTTCGACTTTAGTTCCACCTGTCGTCCCTCATATAAGCATGGGCTAGCGGGCAGTTCACCTGCGGCTGGCTGGTCTCGCCAAATCCTAATAAACTTATAGAGATCTTCGCGAGCGCCCGGCTGCTCGAGGTCCTCAGGTAACTCATCTTCGTACCCAAGCGCAAACTTCAATGCGCAGGACGACATAATCAGATGGGATCGCTCAAAAACTTCGGGCATTCTCGACATTTGCTTGAGCTGCCACAAATCCGCTCTGAGCAAGAGGATTCCCAAGATTACATCAAACTCCGTTTCGCCATCGGAGAGCGTCTTTCTGGGGTAGCCGCGCTGGGCCAGCACGGATCTCACAGCCGAATCCACCTCATGCCACGCAAGCGTGTGCGGCAAACGACCCAATCGCAGTTCCAACCACTTCATCTTCTTGAAGCAAATCGCCTGGAACGGCGTGACCTTGGACTGAGCGTAAAATTCGCGGGTCGCGATCGAAGCGGCTGCCAGCAAACTGCCGCGCGCCGCCCACAGCAGCCCAACCCGCTCATACGCGCTCCCGCAAAGATACAAAGCTTCGATGAGATCATCCCGACTCTCTTCCTTGTAAAGCGCAACAAGCGCGCGACCAAGGGTTCGAATGGCCTCGTAAGACCTGTCCGCGTCCATCTGTTGTGCCGCTCGCTTCACTAGCAGCAACGCGGCACTGACCTCACCACGACGTTGGCTGCTTATCTTTACCAGCGTCTCAAACAGCGTATCGTAGGCCGGACGACCTTCGAACAGGGACCCGATCTCAGTCAGTACTTCCACCAACGGATCAACCGGAAACCCAACCAACCCATTGCATCCTCGAATTAGCTTCTCGAGTTTGCTGAGTACATCGTCCACGTCTGGCAACCGCCACATGAGTTCAACCATGAGGCTTAGTGCGCTCGCATGTAGCGCAGTACTGGGACGATCATCCTCTTTCCCCAAACGATCTAATTCCCCGGCTAAAGTGGTGTGCCGCTCCTCTAATCTCGCCTCTGCCCTGGTCAGTTTCCCGAACCGGACCGCTCCACAAAGACAGCACCACAGATTGAACAAAAGTTCCAGATCATAGGCGTTCAGAGTACCCTTTGCTAGCCTCTCCGCCTCAGTGTACCGCGCAGTTAACTCTTTGTAGTCTTCGAACCACCAATAGGTAGACCACGCCCACTGGTACGCGACATTCAATTTTTGATGCTCAGAACCATGTTCCTTGGCCACACGCTCGGCTCGCTGGAAGCGGCCATCTACTTCGGCCCTCGGCAGGTCGAGGCTTCGTGACAGTTCCGCCGTCGCTATGCAATCAGCAACCACTTGCAGCCCGACCTGACCACCCCCAGCAGCCGTCTTGATACGGGCCTCCAACTTATCGAGATCTTCCTGCCGTTGGAGATCGCCCGGACCTTGCCTGTGCTGAGGTCGCAGCGAAGTAGCGAGGTTCAGTTCCTCAATCGGAATTGCCTCGAGATGGTCTTGAAAAACACGATCCAATATCCACGACCGATCTAGTACCCGAACATCGAGCTCGTATTTCTTTCGAAGCGCATCCTCTTCCTTGGCCCGCACTTTGTCCCGAATGAATTGGTTAGAAACAAAAAATGCCTTCTTATATTTCCTCTTCGTCCCCGCAATTTTCGCAACGTCAGAACGTAGCTTTTCCTGCCAGTCCTTTTTTGCGCTGAAAGCGAAAGCCCACCGCTCGGTCGAGGCTTTCCGCCCAACTCCGACGTGCCACACAAGAGACAAATCATCAGCAACGGGGTAGGTTTCAGAGTCCACACCACTGTCTCCACCACCCGTCGGCCCCGTTTGAGGCAGCAAGTTGGGGCAAATGGTGCGCTCGATTAGCCGTTTCGCCAGCCGTTCAAAATCATTTTCCTGCTTCCTGTTCGTGAGTGAATCTAGGTGGTACTCCAGCAGCGAACGGTCCAAAGCCGCTGTTCGAATGATAACGGAATCGGAAAACCTCTCCGGTCGTCTTGCTTGAAGGAATTTTCTAGGGGAAAAACCCTTACCAGGACGAGCAGCGGCTTGCTCTTGCGGTTCGCTCATTCTGCTTCGGCCTCCTTTATGATGTCGCCGATGTTCAGCGTGAAACTTTGCCGCGTTTTGAAAGCCAGTCGCACTGGGTCTTGCACACGGAACAAGCACGGCTCGGTCGCGCAGTCAGTCACAACGTAGAGCCAATACTTGTCCCGCACATTTGCCGCCGTCGGCCATTCGTTCTCGGTAAGATGCACCTGCCCGCGACCAGCCCGGCCCTTGACCTCGATGACAATCTTCTCGCCGCTCAACCGGTGGCTTTCCAGGTCGTAACCCCGCGCCAGATGCGGCGCGGACACGTCAAACACCTTCGCCTTGTGCTTGTCCACTTCGTAATTGATCGCTACGCGCACGGCGATGGCTTCGATGTTCTTGTCATAACTTTCCAACGCTTCCGGGCTTCGGTCGGGAATCACCAGCGCAATCGCGATGCGTTCCAGCGTGATGACGTCCAGTAGGTCTCCGCGCCGCTGTTCGGACAACAGGGCCGCCGCCTTCTTTTGTTCGATGCGGCTTTGATCGCGCTTCACTAAATCCAGTTGGGTGGCGGCTTGCTCGTCGCCATCCCGAACCCGACGGGCAAATTCCACCCGTCGTTCCGCCATTTCACCAGCGGAGAAATCAAAGCCGCGCTGTAAATCTTCCACCCGCGCCGATGACTCGGCTCGCACGGCCGCCCGCGCTTGCTGCAAGAAGGTGGTTTCAGCTTCCATCCGGGCGTAGGCATCGGCGCGGTGAACTTGGTCCAGCGGCGATTGCAGCAGCATGCCCGCTTTCCACGCAAGGGACGGCGGCGCACCTACCAGGGCAATCAAATGGTTCGGGGCGCAGGCAGTAAAGTCGCCGGTGCTGTCCCAACGCAATCCCATCAGCCGGCGTTCCAGCAGACGCGGCTTCGCATCGTCGCCGCGCAATGACCGTTCGCCCAACTGGCAGACATATAGCGCGGCGTAGTAGGGTTGCTCCGCCGTGGGGTCGAGGAAAAAACCGCCGCGGCGCGCATCGTTCCCAAACCGCCGGATGGTCTCGTCGCAAAAGGCGTTGAACAATGGCTCGCCCGGACGGAGGAATGCAATCGGCACCTCATCGCTGCCCGCCGGCCCATCACGCCTCACGGAAATGTAAGGCGGTAATCCACCGCGCCAATGACTTGCCAGTGGCTCAATCCAGTTCGAGCCGGAAGTCCGGTTCAGCCGGGCGCGCTGGTTCAGGTCGCCGTCAATCTCGAATCCTAGCCGGGGTAGTGCCTTCTCGGCAAAGTTCTGGACGTAGGCCGGCAGCAGTTGGTTAAAGCGCTCGACTTCAATCTCGGCATTCAATTGCCCCAGCCGCTTGGCTACATCGCCGAAGGACGACGCCTGATTCCGCTGTTCCTCGACTGCCGCCCGCAAGCGTTGCGTCGCAAACATGTTGTCCAGTTGTTTCTGCGCTGAGTAAGGAGCCGTTTCAAACAGGGCTTCGCGCAACAGGTCGCGGATGGAAACTTCCTGCAGTTGCTGCCCAATAACATCGAAAACTTTGTCGGTGCAAAGTTCGCGCCGCGCTTCATCCAGTTTTGCCAGCAATGTCGCCAACACGTCGCCTTCACGCGTCTTGTCGGCAATGAAGTTGAAGATGCGGACTTCATCATGGCGCTGGCCGAAGCGGTGCAACCGGCCCATTCGCTGTTCCAGTCGCGCCGGATTCCAGGGCACGTCGAAATTCACCATCAGCCACGCAAACTGCAAATTGATGCCTTCGCCCGCCGCATCTGTCGCGAGCATGATGCGGGCGCTTGGTGCATCCGGATTGGGGAGATTTTGACGTCGTCGTTCCGCCGGGGGCATGAAAAAAATCCGCTGTCGTTCCCGCTCTTCCACATCCATGCCGCCGTGAATCGCCGCGATTTGCCCAGTGTAGCCAAGCGCTTCAAACCGATGCTGCAAATGTTCGAGCGTGTCGCGGTGTTCCGTGAAAACCAGCAGCCGTTCATATTGAAATTCGGCCGCGTCCACCAGTTCGCGCAGCTTCAAGAACTTTGTTTCGCATTGCGCACTCAGGATCTCTTTACCCTGCTTGATGATTTCATCCAGATAAGACAGTTCCTTATCGCGCTGTTTTTCTGTTTGAGGTTTCGCCAGTGCCAGCGCTTGTTCCTCGACGCGTTCCTGGCTCTCCGCCCCCGTCTCAGTGGGTTCAGAGTCATCGGCGGTGTTCGTGTCAAATTGCTCCAGCAGCCGATCCGCACTAGGCTGGTTCTCGGCGGTGTCCGCGTCCATGATGCGTTTGCGCCGCCGTTCAAGCGATTGCACCATCGCATACGTTGAGCTGGCCAGCCGACGTTGCAGCACGGCAACCACCATCGCCGCCGCATTGCGGTTCAACGACCGGTTGTTCTCGAAACTCCATCGCAAATAATCGGATGACTGGTCGTAAAAATCGCGCTCTGGTTTCGATAGATCAAACTTGACCGTTTGGCAAAGGCGCGGCTTATAGATCGGTTGCGATTGGTAATCCACCATTTCCTCTTTGAGGCGGCGAATGAAAAACTTGCGGCGCTTGTCCTGGCCCATCTGTCCCAGTGCGTCCGTCGTCGAAAATACGTTCGCGTCCAGCAATCGCCACAACGCGAAATATGGAAACTGCTTTCCCATGTGCGGGGTCGCCGTCAGCAGCAGCAAATGCGCGGACTTGGCCATCGTCTCCGCCAACCGGTAGCGCCGCGTCTTGGTGTCCAGGCGGCGACCATCCGACCACGACAATTTGTGCGCCTCGTCAAACACCACAAGATCAAAACGTGTGGCCGTCAAGTTTTGCAGCCGCTCACGAATGGCTTCCGTGGCCGCGGTGTCCACGCTGATGATGAACAGCCCCTGGTCATCCGACAAGGGATCGCCATTTTGAAAATCCTGTCTGCGCAGAATCCGAAATTCCAGGTTGAAGAAATTCCTTAACTCACGTTGCCAGTTCCAAGTCAGCCCTGCGGGGCAACAGATGAGGACGCGACGCAACCTGCCGCGATTGATCATTTCCCGGATATAAAGACCGGTCATCACGGTCTTTCCCGCCCCGGCGTCATCGGCCAGCAAAAACCGCAGGGGGTTTTGAGGCAGCATATTTTCATAGACCGCCACGCGTTGATGCGGCAATGGAACAACGCGGGAAAGCTCCAAACCGAACGCTTTGTTGAATTGATGGCCGTTTCGTAGCCGATAGGCATCCACTACCAGCTTGATGGCTTCGGGGTCGCCCTCGAAATTCAGCGTGGCTGGGACGGCGTCGCTGATTTCATAACCAAAGACGGTCTGGGCCTCCTTGCTTGCCGCCAGTTCCTGAATTCGCGCCAACCGGTCGTTTTGCGGCTCGGCCTTGCCATTTTCCCAGCGGTTTACGGTGGTGAAAGAAACGCCCAGCGCCCTCGCAAATTCCACCTGCGACAACCCAAGTCCAACTCTCACTTTTTTGATATCGTCAGCGTTCACTGTTAGAATTATTGCACATGGTGAAAAAATGTCAAGTCGCTATATGTCGAACGCCATATTAACCGAACAACTCATGCTCATTGCCTGTTTTGAGCATTTTTTAGGTTCAATTCTGTGGAAATATCGAGGCGAACAAGTCCATCAGCCAAACCGTGTTAATTGGTCTGTTGAACCCTGTCATTCGTGGCTGGGCCAACTATCATCAGCACTGCGTGGCCACGGAGACGTCCGACCGGGTGGACTATGAAATCTGGCGGGCACTCTGGCAGTGGGCCAGACGCATACATCACAGGAAATCATGCGCCTGGGTCAAGAAGCAATGCTTCCCAGCCTTGAGCAATTGCTCCGGCGGGATGCTGGCCCGGCCTTCCTGGGAATAGAGAGCGTCAAACAAAGGCGAGAGCTTCTTCAAAACGGCATCCACGCGCTGCTTGATGGCGCGCAGCGGATGGCGTGCAAAACACTGGTTGGACTTTGCAGCCCGAAAGACGGGATTTTTGTTGCAAAGTTTTAGGATGACAGCAAAGTTCGTGGGCGATTGGGATGCGTGGTTTTTCCCACAGCAGGCGGCGAAAAGCCTCATAGTCGGCCCAGGTGATTTTCTTTGATTTTTTCTTCATAAACTAATTCTTTGCCTCCAGTGCCGCCATAAGGGCGGTCACGTCATCTGGAATATCAATGTCATGTCCTGCTCTTTTCTTTTGCCAATAGCGGTTGCCGGGAGTGGGCAGACCCAGGGCCTTGGCGTGAGCCGTGACGGCTCCGTTGGTGCAGCCCAGCTCACGGGCGATGTGAACCGACGGTTTGGTCCAGAGCAGGCGCAGGAAGCAGGCCTTCGAAGGCCATGCGATGGACATTCGGAAGCCGGAGTACCGCCTTCGCGATGACTTAAAGCGACGGCTGTCCGGTCCGAAAGCCGGTTCCGCAAAACTCTCGGCGTCCAGCTTCGCCATGAGAATCGTCACATCATCAGGAACAACCGTCGCAATTCCCGCAGTCTTCTTCTGCCAATAACCGTGGCCGGGTCGCGGAAGATTCAGCTCCTTGGCGCGCGCCAAAACAGATGCCTGGCAACAGCCAAGTTCGGCGGCAATATGGGTTGCCGGCTTGTCCCAGAGCAGGTGGAGGAATTGGGCTTTCGCGGGCCATTTGATCGGGTCCAGGAAAATTGTTCCAGATGACTTCGTAGCTTCGCATTCTTGGACCGTGGCAGCGTTCGGCGCAGGCGGAGAGGCAAGCGTCGTTTCCGTCGGAACGCCTGCCCCTGAACATTTGGGGACTGCAGGAGCAGCACTTGTTGATGACTCGCCGACACCGGCATTCGCCGGCGTTGGCGTGGTCTTGATGGTTTCTGTTGTTTGTGATCCTGGAGTATTCATAATCGGTGTTCGGATTTGGGTTTTGATTGTTCGGATGACGTCGCCGGCGGGGATGGTGAAACCATGGTGGCTTCATTGCGGAGTTGCGCGATCTGCGCCTTGATTTTGTCCGGGATTTCAATCGGGTCTCCATATTTCTTTCGTGCCCAGAACATCGCCTCTGGCCTTGGCAAACCAAGTTCTTCCGCTTTGTGCAAGACTGTGCTGGCGTCGCAGCCAAGCTTCCTCGCGATTTCTGTGGGGCGCTTGAGCCAAAGCATTTCCAGGAATTCTGGCTTTGACGGCCATTGAACTTTGGATTTTCGGTTGTTGCTCAATGGTGCCGCCACTGGCGGTGGCTCGGCAGAAGGCGACGGTTGGAGGGCGGCCACCCGCGCAAGCTCGGCGTTTTTCTCCACCAAACCAAGCTCATTGGCCGCGGGCGCTGGAGCCCGAGGTGCTTCGCCGCAGGATCCGGCTGCAGTTTGGATGCTCGGAGTTGGTGTTTTGCGTTTATTTTCCGGCGCATCTGTTGTAGCGGGCAAATCCAGATTTGCGGCCAGCGTCGCGTTCTTAATAGCGCCAGTGCCTTCAACAAGAAGGCGGATTCCTTTTTCGATTGCGTCGATGGGGCTGACCTCCGGAGAAAGCTGTTTTAACCACGGCGCCAATCGATCCAATAACATTTCAAGCGACAGCACCACCTGCAGCGCCGCGCCCTGTGCCATCCGTCGAGGCGGGTTCGGCCCATCGCCGCCTGGCAATGCCGATTTTGCCAATTCATTGTCAATCACATTACGGGCGTCATTCTCGATGGCCTCTTTGGAACTGCGGCGAAATCGTTTCGGCCGATTATTCTTTTCATCTCATTCGCTCGGGTGATTAAAAACATAGCGTTCCCCACCGTTGCCGTTGCTTTCGGTGCCTATTAACAACACAAACTTGCGGTGCGTAAAAGGATACCAGTTGCGGGTCGCCGGGATGATGCCTTCCAGGCTGTCGAGGCTTGCCCAGGTCGCTGCTGCGCCGCTCAGGTCGTCAGCTCGCTGATCATCGCGAGATTTCTCTTTGATGTTCATCGGGCAACAGGGATATCTCGAAATGCCAGGCGGGGGCGATCGTGGGCGTTTTCTATCGTCAATGAAACAGTTCGGGGGCGCACGGGGGCACGCGCCCGGACTGCAAAGCCTCCGCCCCTTGCTGCCCCCGAAATCTCCTGGTTGGGGGCAGACGGGGCGAGATTGTCACTAATTGGCGAGGGGCATTCGGGGGCGTCAAATTACTGCTCCAGTCGTTGCTCGATTCCGCGCCCCCGAATGCCCCTCCAGCCCTGGCGTCCAGCAGGCGCTTTCGATCAGATTGCCGGCGGCGGGCGGCGGCCGGGGTTTGTTTTGACAGCGTCATGGTTCCTCACTTGAGCGTCTGCCGCGCCCACAGCGCGATGCAGACGGCGTCGTTGATGCCGCCGATTTGGATCCGGGTGTGATCGTCCAAGTTCAGATTTGGGAAGCGCTGGCGACGAATCAGGTCGGCCATTTCCTTTGTGTCGTCGCCGCGAATGCCGCTGAACACCGCCCGCTGCCAGATTTGCGGATTAACCCAGGTGAACGGAATTTTGGCCATCGTCAGGAGAACGCGCCAGAATTCGTTGTGCCGGCCGTTGGTGTAGTTGTTGCGGGCCCCGACTTTCGGAAAAATCTGCGACTGCTCGAAGACCACGATCAGCCGTTGCTTGGGCAAACCAGTCGCGGCGATCATCCGTTCCAACAGAGCGAGGTTGCGGTCAACATCCAT
>Ga0182014_10004948_pt1 | contig 15011 bp, 15 predicted proteins | sample 612S2DmetaG_FD_120489 | JGI IMG/M metagenome (GOLD analysis project Ga0182014, IMG submission 120489) | Permafrost microbial communities from Stordalen Mire, Sweden - 612S2D metaG | ecosystem: Environmental > Terrestrial > Soil > Wetlands > Permafrost | place: Sweden: Stordalen | collected... | reverse complement strand
GGCGGTATTCGAACTTGTCCGCCGCGCGCATCAGGCCAATGTTGCCTTCCTGAATCAAATCAAGCAGATGCAGCCCGCGGTTCACGTACTTCTTCGCTACCGAAACCACCAGCCGCAGGTTAGCTTCCACCAGGTCTTTCTTGGCCCGCTCGGCTTCCTTTTCGCCGTGCTGGATGACGGTCAGCGTGTGGCGCAACTCGGGCAGCGTGGCGCTGGCCGCCGCTTCGCTCTTCTTCAGGTCCCGCTTCAGCTCTCTCAGGCGGGGCTGAAGGGCGGCATTCCCGCGCGCTTCCAGCTTCTTGATCTCCCCGTCGAGGTGGTTGATCTCGTCCACCGCGCGTTCGATCTCGCGCGTGAACTCCTTCCATTTGTTGAGCCTGAACGGAACCCTCCGGATCGCCATGGAGGTCTCGACCTTGGCCCGGCTCAACTTAAGCATTAGCCGCTTGCGCGGTTTCTTGTTGGCCAGCGGAGTGGTCGCAACCCGGTCCTCCAACTGCTGTAGCTTCTTGTACAACACGGCCACGTCGTTGAACTGGTTGGCAGCGTCAGCGCGCACTTTGAGGTCGTCCGGAGTGCCTTCCTCGACGTCGCCCAAATCCGCGACGCTTTCCAGTTCGACGGCCCCCTTTTTCAACTGCTCGGTCAACTCCACAACCACGTGCTGCACCACGGCCGACCGGCTGATCGCCTTTTGCATCCGTAACTTACCGCGCTCCATGCGGCGCGCTAAATCCACTTCGCCTTCGCGGGTGAGCAGCGGAACGGCGCCCATCTCGCGGAGGTACACACGGACCGGGTCGTCCGTGTAGATGGATTCCTCCACCGGCGCCGGATGCAGGAACTCCGCCTCATGCGCAGCCTCCGGATCGAAGAACTTGGCTTCGTCCTCGAAGTTCAAGCCCAAAGTCTCAGGAGTGTCGGCTAGAAAATGATCTTCGAACTGTTCCACTAAGACTCACCTCCCGTTACGGACACGCGATGCGCATTACATCGATATCGTGGGAAACGGGGTATTGACATGAAAAGGGTTCGACTTGCTGGTTCGCCCCAACTGTCGAAAAGATCGGCTGCATTCGGGGTTTTGCGTTCGTCTGATGATAACACCTTTCGTCCCAAAAGATACCCTCATTTTTTAAGATGCCTTGGTGGTGTTTCGGTTGCATGGAAATCAGGGGCCAGGGGTCGAATCGGGGGCCGGGGGCCAGGGGTCGGGGGTCGGGGAACGGTCCTCCGATTGCCAGTCCGGCCGTAGCGTCTCGGATGAAACCGCAAACCGGGCGCCAGCCCCGGCGCAAACTAGCTGCCCCCCGGCCCCTGGCCCCCGGCCCCTGGCCCCTGTTTCTGGCGCATGAGGGTCTTCAGTTCATCGAAGAAAGCTTGCTCGTCCTGGAAATCCCGGTAAACCGATGCAAATCTTACATATGCGATCTTGTCGAGTTCCCGCAGGCGCTCTATTAGAAATTCTCCGATATCCGTAGTAGATATCTCTCGGTCGGGCGAGTCGCTCACCTTGCCTTCGACTGTGTTGACCAGATCCTCAAGCTTGCCCATCCCGACCGGGCGCTTCTCGCAGGCCTTCAGAAGACCGCCGAGGACCTTCTGGCGATCGAATTTTTCGCGCCGCCCATCTTTCTTGACGGCCATGTAGGGAACTTCGTCGATGCGCTCGTAGGTGGTGAACCGGCGCTCGCATTTCAGGCATTCCCTGCGGCGGCGGACGGCGCCGCCTTCCTTGCTTTCTCGAGAATCCACCACCCGGTCGTGGAGGTGACTGCAGAAAGGACACTTCATCTTGAGGGCGCCTCCGCCGGAAATGCCTCAGAAATACTGGCATAACCGAAAGATTGAACCTATCATGATAAAGCCTCGTTTTTCCAGTTTGAGGGACGAGGCGAGATGGCCACCGCGATATTAGCTTTCGACATCCTGCAATCGGCGGTTGGCAGAGCGCCGGAATTTCCCATGGCGGGTGTTCCAGGGCCGCGCAATCTGGTAGAAAGTATCTTGGACTCCGATCACAGTCTGATCGCCAGGTGCCTGGCCGGCGATGAAGCCGCCTGGGAAGATCTGGTGCGGCTCCATAGCCGTCAGGTTTACGGGTTGTGCTTCCGCTTTACCGGAAGCGGGCCGGAAGCTCAGGACCTGACCCAGGAAGTGTACTTGCGCGTATTCCGAACCCTGCGCACGTTCCGCGCGGCGGAAGGCTCCTTTGCCACCTGGCTGACCAGGGTGACGCGTAACCTTTTGATCGATCACTATCGCCGCACTCGTCAGGAACGGGTTACCGATTCAATCGAGGAGCAGCTCCCCATGATGGCGGACACCGGCCCGGCAGCCTCGGTGCGTCCGGATCGCATGGTGGCGGGCAGGGAGGCCAGCGAGATTCTGCAGGCTACTCTTCAGAAGCTCTCGCCGGACCTGCGCGAAGCGGTGATCCTGCGCGACTTGCAGGAAATGGAGTACCGGGAGATTGCTCAAGCGCTTGAGATCCCCGAGGGAACGGTAAAGTCTCGAATCAACCGGGGCCGCGTGGAATTGGCGCGGCTGTTGCGCAAGCAGAAGTTGGCTGTATGAACTGCGCGGAATCCGAAATCGCGATCTGCGGCTACGTGGACGGAACCCTCGCGCCGGCGCAAAAGGCCGAGTTGGAGCGTCACCTGGCGGAATGTCCTGCATGCGCCGGGGTGGCGCGCGATTCCGCCGCGGCGGTGGCCTTCATGGGTCGCGCGGAGGCCGTGGAGCCGCCTCCGGAACTGATCACCCGCATTCTGTTCGAAGGTCCGTGGAATGCGGGCAAGGCGAAGCCGGCGGTTTGGCGCAAGTGGATGGCCGGCGCGCTGAGTCCCATCTTGCAACCCAGGTTCGCCATGAGTATGGCACTGACTATCTTGTCGCTGGCCATGTTGTGGCGGTCGGTCGGACCGGCGCCGTTGAGGGCGCGGGACCTGAGGCCTTCCAGAATCTGGGCGACGGTTGAAGACCGCGGCGTCTACGCCTGGGGACGCACGGTGAAGTTTTACGAGAATTTGAAGTTCGTGTACGAGATTCAATCCACGCTGCACCAGTGGCAACGGCAACAGGAAGAGGAGCAGCGGCCCGCCGCCGGCCAGGATAACCCTGGCGCGAACACGGACGGGCGGAAGCTGCCGGTAACGTCTCCTTCGGGCTCGAATCCCGCGCCCGATGGACCCGCGCCTTCGAGATCACCGGGGGAAACCCGATAAAAGGGGGAACGTATGAACTGCCAGAACCATCCAGAAGTACCGGCAACGGCTTACTGCCGCACCTGCGGCAAGCCAATTTGCGATGAATGCCGCCGCGACGCTTACGGGACGGTATTCTGCGCGGAGCACGCTCCTGCTCCCGCAACGGCATCGGCGCCTCCCCCGCCGGCGGGCCCACGCGCCCAGGCCGCCGCGCGGCCCGCGCCGTTCGTCGCCGACGTTTCACCCGGGCTGGCGTTTGCCCTTGGCTGGATTCCGGGAGTGGGCGCCATTTACAACGGCCAGTACGCCAAGGGAATCGTTCATGCGGTGGTTTTTGGAATCCTGTGCAGCATCCTCGATTCCAACCTCCACGGTTTGGATGTGATATTCGCCATGATGCTGACCGCCTGGATCTTCTACATGGCGTTCGAAGCCTATCACACGGCGGTCAAGCGCCGCGCGGGCGAGTACGTGGACGAGTACTCAAGCCTGATCGATTTTCGCGCGCGGGGGCGGTTCCCGGTGGCGGGAGTGGCGCTCATCCTGCTGGGAATCGTGCTCTTGCTGCACACCATGGGCATTCTGGATTTTTACTATGTCGCCCGCTACTGGCCGGTGCTGCTGATCTTGGCCGGGGCCTGGCTGCTTTACAACCGCTTCACCGGCGTGGACCCCGCGCCGAAGGAGGTGGGCCATGAACGACAATAGCGATATCTACGGCGATCGCGACGAACGCCGCCGATTGCGGCGCGAGGCTCGCGACAGGAGACACGCCATGCGGGGACAGTGCGATTCGCTGGCTCACGCCGTCCGCGGTCCTCTCACGCTCATCACGGTGGGCGTGCTGTTTGCCATTAATAATTTCACGCCCTACGGGTTCGATAAGACGTGGCCCGTAATTCTGATTGTGTTCGGGCTGTTGACGCTGGTGGGACGCGGTACGGCTTCGCCCATCCCGCCGCAGGCGCCGGAAGCTCCGGCCGCGCCGCCCCCGCCCTCCAGCTTTACGCAGCCGCCGGGCAGCTACCGCCAAAGCCCGTACACCGAGGCGCCGGCTGGAAGCGCCCCTGGTGATGCGGCGCCGCCGGCGACCGCCAAGGGCGGCTTCGGAACGAGTGCGCCGGCGCAGCAGGGCGAACAAGAAGGCAGGCGGACCCAGGAAAGCACTGGTTACCCCGGCCCGCCCGACCTGGGAGGGCCGCAATGAGACGCCGTTCCTTGACCGGACCGCTGCTGCTGCTGATCATCGGAGGCTTCTTCCTGTGGAGGAACCTGCACCCGGATACGCAGGTATGGGATCTGGTGTCGCTGTATTGGCCGTTCATTCTGATTGCCTGGGGCCTGTTGCGGCTGGTGGAGGTGCTGGTTTGGAGCCGCCAGGGGTACCGCTCCGGTCTGAGCGGCGGCGAAGTGGTGCTGATCGTTTTCCTCTGCCTGGTGGGCTCCGGAGTATGGCAAGCGCATCGGAGCGGACTGAATTTCATCGCCAACGGAGTGGAAATCTGGGGTCAGCAATTCGACTATCCGATTTCGGCCAGCGCTCCGGCCGCGGGCCTGAAGCGGATCGTTTTCGAGAACCCCCGCGGCAACATCAAAGTGACGGGCAGCGATACCCAAACCGTGCAAGTCACCGGGCAGGAGACCATACGGTCCTACGCCCGCCAGGAAGCGGATCGCACTCACGATGTCACGCCGGTGGAAATCGTGCCGGAGGGCGATCACTTGCTGGTGCGCACGAACCAGGAGCGAGCGCCCTCCAACCAGCGCGCCTCCGACGACCTGGAGGTGGCGGTCCCGCGCGGAATGTCGGTGGAAGCGCGCGCCGGCGCGGGCGATTTCGAAATCTCCGACGTGGCGGGAGATGTGGATCTCACCTCGGACCGGGGCGACGTACGCCTGTCGGGCGTGGGAGGCAACGCGCGCCTGGAAATCGGCCACAGCGCCCTGATCCGCGCTTCCGGGGTCCAGGGCAGCATCGAATTACAGGGCAATGGCTCGGATATCGATCTCGAGAACGTCTCCGGACAAGTGACGGTTACCGGCGATTTCGACGGCACGCTGGACTTCAAGAACCTGGCCAAGCCCCTGCAATACGAAGGGACGCGGAATACCGAAGTCCATTTGCAGGCGGCGCCGGGCCGGATCAGCATGGATCGGAGCCAGTTCTCCGCCAAGGACATCGTGGGACCGGTTCGGCTGGTGACCGGCTCGCGCGACGTCAAGGTTGAGCAATTCACGGTGTCGATGGACCTGCAGACGGAGCGCGGCGACATCGAGTTGACGCCCGGCCGCACGCCGATGCCTTCCATCGACGCGCGTTCCGCGAACGGCAAGATCGATTTAGTGCTGCCGCAGAAAGCAGCCTTCAATCTGCAGGCGACGGCCGAGACCGGCGATGCGATCAACGATTTCGGTCCGCCGATTCAGAAGGAGGTCAACGGCCGTACCGCGATTCTCACCGGGAAGGTGGGCGACGGGCCCACGATTCGCCTGAGCACCGAGCGGGGCTGGATCTCCGTGCGCAAGGAAGGCAGCGTTTCGAGTCTGCCCGACGCGGAGCGGCCCGAGCGGCCGGAAAAGCCCGAGAGGCCCGAAAAGCCCGAGAGGCCCGCGCCGCCTAAGGGGACTGAGCTGTAAGTGGAAGACGAAGCGGGGGTTGGAATACGCTGGCCCCCGCTCGTCGTTCTGTTTCTGGTCAACGTCCTGAACTTCTACGACCGCCAGGCTTTGGGCGCGGTCACGGAGCCGCTGCGGCGCGAATTCCACCTCTCCGACACGCAACTGGGGGCGCTCACTACCGTCTTCACGGTGCTGTACGCCGTGGCGGGAGTCCCCTTGGGGCGATTGGCCGACACGTGGAGCCGCAAGCGTCTGCTGGCCATAGGGACGGCCGTGTGGGCCGGGCTGACGGGCCTCGGCGGGCTGGCGGTGAGCTTCGGCATGCTATTGGCGACCCGCCTGGGCGTGGGGATCGGCGAGGCGGTATGCGCCCCGGCGGCGACCAGTTGGATTGGCGATGTGGTTCCCCCCGAGCGGCGCGCGCGCGCCATGGCATGGTTCATGATGGCCGTGCCGGTGGGCGGAATGCTCAGCTTCGCGGTGACCGGACCGGTGGCGCAGGCCCACGGCTGGAGGGTGGCGCTGGCGCTGGCGGCTCTGCCGGCCACACTGCTCATCCCCGCGCTGTTGTGGTTGCGCGAAGCGCCACGGAATCCAGGCGGTCCATTGGCAGGCGAAAGCGCCTGCCCCACCTCGCAGGATCAACATCTTGCGAGCAAGGTGGGGCAGGCGCTTTCGCCTGCCAATGCATGGCCCCTGCTTAGACGCCCCGCCTTCTGGTGGATTGTGGCGTCGGGCGCGGTGGTGAACTTCGTGCTTTACAGCTTCTCCACCTTCCTCCCTGCATTTCTCACGCGGTTCCATGGGCTCTCGGTGGCGCGGGCCGGGTTCTGGACGGGCATCGGCTCCGGCGTGGCCGGTATCCTGGGAGCGTTGGCGGCGGGGGCCTTTGGCGACCGGGTTTCGGACCATCGCGGGCGCCGCAGAATGTTGCTGGCGGCCGGCGCCGCGCTCATGGCGGCTCCGCTGGCTTTCTGCGCCATCCGGCTGCCGGCCGGCCGCGCCGCCCTCGCCATCCCGCTGATCATGGCCGCGTACGGTCTACTCCAGAGCTATTACGGCCTGGTCTATGCGGCCATGCAGGACATCGTGGCGCCGGGTTTGCGCGGCGCGGCCATGGGAACCTACTTCATGGCGATGTACCTCTGCGGCGCCTCGTTCGGGCCGCTCGCGACGGGGCGGTTGAGCGACCATTTTGCGCGCGCCGCGGCCGGTTCGGGCGCAATTACGGAAACTGCGCGAGCCCTGGGCCTGCGCCAGGCGATGTACCTGATTCCGGCGTTCTCGCTTGCCCTGGCGGCCGTGCTTTGGGCCGGCGCGCGCGCTATGGATGCGGCAAGCCAGCCAGGATAACCCGTACGTCCATCACATTGCCGCCAGTGGGTCCGGTGACCACCAGGTCTCCTAGCGCTTCGAAGTAATGGTAGGAATCGTTCTCGTCCAGGTAACGGCGGGCATCGGGTTTGCGGCTTAGCGTGTCGCCATCGGCGAAAGCGCCAGCCGCGTCGGTGGGGCCATCCGTGCCGTCGGTTCCGGCGGAGAAGATCAAAACGTCCGGAAGGCCGGCGATATCCAGAGCGGCGGCCAGCGTGAATTCCTGGTTCCTTCCCCCCAAGCCGCCACCGCGGATGGTGACGGTGGTTTCGCCGCCCGTGATCACGCAGGCAGGCGGCTTCACGGGCCGGCCGGCGCGCACCATCTCCTTCGCAATGGCTGCGTGCATACGCGCGATTTCACGGGTCTCGCCCTCCACCTCGCTGGCCAGTACCAGCGTTCGGAAACCGAGTTCGCGGGCGCGGCGCGCGGCGGCCCGCAACGCCAGGCGGTTGTTGCCCACGATGGTATTTCGCACGCGCCGGAAGAGCGGGTCACCGGGCTTAGGGGTATCGGCAATCTCGCCCAGCGCGCCGCGCGCCATGCGCTCGCTGACGGATTCCGGCACGCGATCCATCAGGCCATAGCGGTAAAGAATGTCGCCGGCATCGGTGAACGTGGAGGCATCCGGCGCGGTGGGCCCGGAGCCGATCACATCGAGCGCGTCGCCGATCACGTCGGAGAGCAGCAGGGATTCCACAGTGGCGGGCGCGGCCAGGCGCGCCAATTGGCCTCCCTTGATCTTCGAGATGTGTTTGCGGACCGTGTTGATTTCGTGGATATCGGCGCCCGAATTGAGCAGCAGGCGCGTGACCTCCCGCTTTTCCTCCAGCGTGATGGGTTCGGCCGGGAAGGGTAGCAGGGCGGACGCGCCGCCCGAAATCAAACAGAGGACCAGGTCGTCTTTCTGCGCGCCGCTGGCGATCTCCGCGATGCGCCGCGCGCCGGCCACGCCGCGCTCGTCCGGCACGGGGTGGCCGCACTCGTTCTGCTCGATGCGCCGCAGCTTCGCAGTGTGGCCGTCTTTAACGTTGACATAACCGGCCGTGATGCGGCTCCCCAGGACCCGCTCGGCGGCCCGCGCCATGGATGCGGCGGCCTTGCCCGCGCCGACCACGTAGATGTTCTTGAAACGCGACGGGTCCAGACGCTCCAAACGGCGCACGACGGCTGCCGCGGGATCGGCCGCGGCGAGCGCGGCGCGGAAAATGGAGAGAGCGTGTTTGCGTAGGAGCCGGGCATGGCCGGTCCGTCTAGTGGCAGTCATCTTAGCATCGGATGGGCCAGGAGCGCCTCCACCACGGTTGCGGCGTCTTCCTCCGCGACGGGAATGCGCACGTCGGCCAGACTGTAGGAATCGCGGCGCGTCAGATACAGCGCCTGGAACTGCTCGGGATCCCGCGACAAAGGCCTGTTGGGATCCTGCGCCACGCGGCGCGCCACGGTTTCGAACGGGCAATCGAGCCACACCGTGACGCCGTTTTCCCGCAGCAGTTGTTGTGTGGCCGGGACAGCGAAGGCGCCGCCGCCCAGCGCCACCACCGCGGGCCGGCCGCGCGCGATCCAATGCACGTGCTGGCCGACCATCTCCGCTTCGATGCGGCGGAACTCGGCTTCGCCGCGGGCGGCGAAAATCTCCGCAATCGGCATGTTCTCGCCCCGTTCGATTTCGGCGTCGATATCGAAAAAGCTCCAGCCCAGACGGTGCGCCAGATGGCGTCCCACAGTGGACTTGCCGCAACCCATGAAGCCTACCAGGTAAATGCCGGGCGTCTGTTTGAGCTTGAGATTCATGCGGTCCCGTTGATCTTCGCCATGCGCGCCTCCACCAGCGACGGGAACACGCGCGACAAAGCCACCAGAATCCACCCGCTGCGCGGCGTCACCACGGTGCGCGCATCGCGCTCCAGGCCGCGCCGTATGGCCGTGGCGCACTGAGCGGCGGTGATGGCGAAGCGCCGAGCTTTGACCACGCCATCCGGCGCGTGCCCAAAGCGGGTATTCTTCTGAAAACCGGTTTGCACGTAGCCGGGGCAGACCAGCATGGTGCGGACTCCGTCGCCCCAAAGCTCCACGCGCATGCCTTCGGTGAGGCCGTTCACGGCGTACTTGGTGGCGCTGTACAGAGTGCTCCAGGGCAGCGTGACTTTGCCGCCGATGGAACTCACGTTCACGATGACGCCGCTGCGGCGCGCGCGCATGTGCGGCGCCACAAGCTGCGTCATGCCGAGCAGCGCGAAATAATTCAGCTCCATGAGGCGGCGCGCTTCTTCCAGGGGCGCGGACCAGGACGGCAGATAGCTTCCGATGCCGGCATTGTTGATCAGGATGTCGATCGCGCCGAAGCGTTCGAGGGTGCGCTCCACCACCGCGCGGCGGGTGTCTTCGGAGGTCAGGTCGCCAGGGGTGATCAGCGCGCCGGGCCCGGCCTTCCGAAGGCCTTCCTCGGAGCGCGCCGTGAGCGACAGCCTGGCGCCGCAAGCGGCCAGCTCCGCGGCGCAAGCGGCTCCGATTCCTTCCGAAGCTCCGGTGATGAGCGCTACTTTACCGTCCAAACGCATCGAGATCTCGATAGCTAGTTCGCGTAACGTTCCGCGATTCGGGCAAGGGCGCGAATGTTCTCGCCGTCCTGCTGCGCGGCGGTCTTGAGGTCACGAACGTCGTGGGTGAGCAGTCCAAGGTTCATGGTGAGGGCCTCGTGACGTTGGACCAGGGCTTCGATGCGTTCGTCAACGGTCATGGGAGCATAGCGTCTCCTATCTTCATGATACTGTAGCGGGCCCGCCCCACCCGATTTGTGTTCGGGCCATCAGCGGTGATAAGATTCTCTGAGTTTACGTCTGTGGCCTGGGAGGGCGAAATTCTCCATGCAAAAAACGATCGTGTCTTTCGTGGCGGCGGCAGCGGCGGCGGTGGCGCTCATCGCCTTCGCGCAGGCTCCGGTCCAGCAGGCGCCACCAACTCCAGCCGCGGCGCCGCAGGCCGGGAGGGGGGCTGCCCAGCCGGCCATGCCGCCGGGACCCAATCCCAATTCGCAATACCGTTTGGGCCCGGACTCCATGCCCCAGGAAGGCGTGCCGAAGGGCGAGATCCGCGGGCCGTACACCCTGCCATGCAATATTTTTCCCGGGACGCAGCATACCTATTGGGTCTACGTCCCCGCGCAATACGATCCCGCCACGCCGGCTAGCCTCATGGTTTTCCAGGACGGCCAGGCCTTCAAGGACGAGAATGGCGATCTGCGGGCTCAGAACGTGATGGATAACCTGATCTACCGGCGCGAGATTCCGGTCATGATCGGAGTGTTCATCGATCCGGGCCGCCGGCCGGATCAACCGGAGCCTACGCCGGCGGATTGGGGCGATAGGACCACCAACCGGGGCATCGAGTACAACACGCCCGACGACAAGTACGCGCGCGTGGTGACCGAAGAGCTGATGCCGGCGCTCTATAAGGAGTACAACATCTCGAAGGACCCGGACCAGCACGGCATCGGCGGATCGAGCTCCGGCGCCATCGCCGCGTTCGCGGTCGCGTGGGAGCGTCCCAACGATTTTCGGAAGGTGCTGAGCAGCGTGGGCAGCTTCACGAACATTCAGGGCGGCTATGTGTATCCCGACCGCGTCCTGGCGAGCGAGAAGAAGCCCCTTCGGGTGTTCCTGTGCGACGGCCGAAATGATAACCGGGGCCAGGGACGCGGCGGAACTTACGACGAGAAGCGCGATTGGTTCTATCAGAATGTCCGCCTGATGAAGGCTCTCACCGCGAAGGGTTATGACGTGAACTACTCATGGAGCATGAACCTTCACGGGCAGAAATACAGCGGCATGATTCTGCCGGATATGATGCGGTGGCTATGGCGCGACGGTCCGGTTTCGACCGACCCGAACGATATGGTGGAGCGCAGCTTCCGCCAGCCCGCGGCGAGGCCCGCCGGTTCTGAAAGGCCGTAAAGATTGATCGCCACCCTCGCCAACATCAGTTCGGGGTAGGAACCTTTTCTATGTGGTCGATCACCACAATCTCACCTGAGCCCTTTTTTGAATTCATCCTCAGGCCGAGCTGGTCCTGAAGAGCACGGACGAGTGTGGGCCCGGATCCAGTGTCCGGCAACTCTCCGACCTGCTCCCGAACTTCGTCCTTGGCGCTTTCACTTAGCAGAAAATCTAAATCTACGACCCATTTCAGGTCGACAGCGTATCCTCCCTTGAGTCCCGTGGAATCAACGACCGGACGACCCAATTGATCCGACAGAGTCTTTGCGATGTCCTGTGTTGAAACGTTGAATGCGGTCCACCGATAGTGGCCATTCGGCCCTGCCAAGCCACTGCGGCCGGCCGGGAATACTGGGTAGCCGTCTTTTCCCATAGTGTATAGCAGATGATTCGGCCAGGGGTCCTCCGGGGCCGACGCGGCATCCTGCGCCGATTCCTTCATCTTCGGGCCATTCGCCCCCACCGTCAACTCGTAGATCGCCATTTCCTTCCGTTGCAAATGAAACGCCAGCTTAAAGCGCTCCCGCAGCAGATCCTGCCACATCCGGTCGAACTGATCGCGAGTGGCGCCCTCCGGAACCCTTGCATCGAAATCGAACCTTGCCAAGCAACACGGATCATGCGTTGAGAACTGGTAAGCCTGAAACCTAAACGCCAGCGAAATCGCAAGGGCCAAGGGCATGTTCGAACAACGCCATATCCCCGGGCTTGCCGTGCCGGGCCCACCGCTGCACGAAAGGGTAGACGCGGAGGCTGACGGCTTAACCGACGCTACGTCGAACGACTGACCATTTGTCGCGGGGACATCGCAGAACAGCGCGGCTAGAAACGGGAAGGCCAACGCTGCGAGTGTTTGGCCATAACTCTCAGCGCGCATCACCGGTCACCGTTCCTTTCTTGGTTCTGACGGCTAATCTCATTTGGGCCCTCTCTTATCCGTGTCCATCGGCGTTCATCCGCGGCCCAAAAGCCTTTTCGGGAACCGCTCAGACCACCTGCCAGTAGACTACGTAGCGCTTGTCGTAGATGCTGTTCAGCGGCGCCAGGTCCACATCCTTGGCCTGGCCGGTGGTGTGAAATGTCAGGGGCTTGGCGGCCGGCTTGATCCAGGAGGCCGGGTCCGCCGAGGGCGCATGGATCGTGGGGATCTCAAGCGTGGCGCGGTTGACCCGCGGTCCCATCTGTCCGATGGTGGCCTGGTCCGTCAGGCCGTCGCCGCCTAAATCGCCGGCAAGGACCAGCGGGCCGTAGAGTACCGCCTGCGTTTGCGGTTCGTCGGGCATCGCCTCGATGGTGAGGCGCATCGGCAGCGCCATCTCCACGCGGTCGCCGGTCTTCCAGGTACGGGTGAGCGTCAGATAACTTCCGGGGCTGGCCGACGCCTCGATCGGCTTGCCGTTGACCTTCACCGTGGGGCTTGTTTCGAGCCACGACGGAATCCGCAGCCGCAGCGCCATCTGCACAGGCTTGGCCGCGGTGACGGCGAAAGACGTACCCTGCTCCTCGGGGAACCTGGTTTCCTGGCGCAGCTTGAGGCCCTTCTCGCTCCAGTCGAGTTCCGAAGCGATGAACTGGTTCACGTAGATCCCCTGTTCGTCGCGCCAGTAGATGCTGTCCACCAGCTTGGAGTACTCCTCCACGCCGGTGCCGGTACAGCACCAGAAGGAATGGTCTTCCGAGCCAAAGGTCTTGTAGGCGCCGGGCGTGAGCGAGAGATAGTACTGCGAGTAGCCTTTTTCCGGGCGGATAGTTCCCAGCCGGTGGTTCAGCATGACGCGCTCGTAGTAGTCGAAGTAGCGCGGATCGGGTTTCCAACCGTAGAGATGCCGCGTCAGCTTGAGCATGTTGTAGACGCAGCAGCACTCCGCGGTGTTCGTGCCGCGCTTCAGCTCCGCGCCAAGCTGGCGGGGCGGCGTCTGCCAGCCTTCGTTGTTGCTGGTGCCGCCGGTAACGTAGGCTCGCGCCGAGGTCACTTCCCACCAGAAGAAATCGGCCACGTCGTGGAAACGCACATCGCTCGAAATCTCGTACCGGCGTGCGGCGGCGATCACCTGGGGAATGTGCGTGTTGACGTGCAGGCCGCGCAGTTCGTCGCGGCGGGAAGCGAGCGGGTTGACGAAGCGCTTCTTCGTGAAGCGGTCTCCGGCCTTCGCCCACTGGTCGTTGCCGGTGGCGGCTGCCAGGCTATAAAGGGTTTCGCCGATTCCGCCGAATTCGGTTTGCAGGATCTCCTGCATGTGGTCTTCGGTTTTCGACGCGGACCAACGGTCGGCCCAGCCCGCCATGCCCTGCGCCACGGCTAAGGCTTGCTGGTTGCCCGCGAACTGGTACATGTCGAACAGGCCCGCCATGATCTTGTGGATGGTGTAGAACGGGGCCCACGGAAGATTCCGGCCGGAATCCAGACGGTCGAATAGAGACGTGGGAAAGGCGCTCAGATAGCCGTCCCCCAGTTTGTCCTGGCACTTGGCCAGTTCGGCCACTATTTCGCCGCCCTTTTCTTTGGCGCCTGTGTCGCCGGTGGAGGCGAACAGCAGCGCGCTGGCGGAAAGGAAGTGGCCGGTGAAGTGACCGCGCAACTCGGTGCCGTGCGCGCCGTCGGCGGGCGCTTCCCAGCCGCCGAACGGCTGCGCCGGTCCAACCGGGAGGCCCGCATTTTGGCGGAAATTGTAGAGCAGGCGGCCGGCATCCAGGCGTTGCACGTAGCCCCGGTTCCATTCCTGCGCGTCCCGATAGATTCCAGGCAGCAGGCGAACCTGGGCCATGGGAAACGGCTGCACTTTAATAGACGCATCCTTGCGCGCGAACTGAATCGGACCATCGAACGGCGGGACATCGGGCGGTGGCGCGGGGCGGCGCGGAGCGGCTGCGGGCGCCGCGGGCGGTGTGGCCGGACTCTGCTGAGCGGACAGTTCCGATACGCCGGCCGCCGCCGTGAGAAGCGCGCCAAAACCGCGCCGGCTCAGACCATCAAGACTTCCATGTATGCGCATGTCGCGCCTCCTGGTTCGATTGTAAAGACTACTTCGCTCGGATCTTCCGAATCAACTCCAGGGTCACCCGGATATTGGCGCCAATGCCCTGGTAATCGGCGGCTTTGAGCAGTTCCTTGGTGATCAGGTTCGATCCCATCCCGACGCATGCGGCGCCGGCGTCGAACCAGCCTTTGAGCGACGCTTCGTTGGGTTCTACCCCTCCGGTCACCATGATCGAAACCCATGGGCACGGTCCTTTGATGGCCTTTATGAAGCCGGGCCCGCCGATCTCCTTGCCGGGGAAGATCTTGATAATCTCGCTGCCGAGTTCCTCCGCTTGGGAGATCTCGGACAACGTCCCGCAGCCGGGAGTGTAAGGAACTTTGCGCCGGTTGCAGGCGCGCGCCACCTCTGGGTTCAGCAGGGGGCCTACCACGAAGCTGGCGCCGCAGTTGATATAGAGCGAAGCGGTGGCGGGGTCCACAACGGAGCCGACTCCCAGAATTAGCTCCGGCAGCTCCCGCGCGCAGTACCGCTCCAGCTCGGTAAACACTTCCCAGGCATGATCGCCGCGGTTGGTGAATTCGAGCAGCGGGCATCCGCCGGCCACGCAAGCGGCCGCCACCTCCCGCGCCAGCTCCACGTTCGGATGGTAGAACACGGGAACCAAGCCCGTATCCAGCATCGTGTTCAAGACTTTCATTCTCGGGAATCGCGCCATTTTATAATTGCTCCTCGTTCGGGCCTAGGGGGTGACGACCTTCACCACGAAATAAGTGATCTGTCCGCCCGGGGGCAGCATCATCTGGTGCGGCGTCTTGGCCGGGATGTTGACCATG
>Ga0182014_10004946_pt1 | contig 15016 bp, 16 predicted proteins | sample 612S2DmetaG_FD_120489 | JGI IMG/M metagenome (GOLD analysis project Ga0182014, IMG submission 120489) | Permafrost microbial communities from Stordalen Mire, Sweden - 612S2D metaG | ecosystem: Environmental > Terrestrial > Soil > Wetlands > Permafrost | place: Sweden: Stordalen | collected... | reverse complement strand
GTGGCTCAAACAGTCCAGACGGCTTCAACGGGTGGTGCGGCACCATCTGCTTTACTATCCACTAGAAGTAATTATGTTTTAGGTATTTTAGGTGTAGTTCTTACATCTCTCCCGAATACTATCAGTGTCATTGTTAATGATTTAATTATCGCCACCATACTAGTAGGTTTACTTGGTATGATAGCGAAATTACATTACTATCATGAAAAATTTAAAATGCAATTTTTTATCGGGATAAGTATCTCCCTAGCATTACTAGTTTTATTTGTAACATTACCGTATATTTCCATTGCTTATGATGCAGTTAGATTATTCTTCCAATTAGTCATATTTTTAGCTCCGGTTTTTGTAATAGGGGGCATAGTAATAGCTAAAGTGATAAAAAAACCTAAATGGGATGTATATATTCTTTTAATCCTATTATTATTCTTATTCTCATGCAGTACTTACTTACAGTATAGTTTACTAGGTATGCCTTATTCACCGGAATTCGAAAATAATAGTATAGTACGAGAGGAACTTTTTATTTATAATAGTGAGTTAACGTCTGCTCAATGGATATATCAAAATAAAGTGGATAATTTAACAGTATATTCTGATGAAAATGCGGTTCCACGGTTTTCAACAGCGTATGGTACGAATATTGGTAATATAAGTTTAAATGATACATTATTTGGATGGGATAAAATGATAGGCAGTGGTTACATTTACCTTGGATATGCTAATGTTAATGATAATGCTGTTATTGAATTGGGTAATAACATTAATAGAACGAATATTAGTTCCTATTCCAATCTATTCACGGGTAAAAGTATAATCTATGATAATGGAGGAAGCCAGATATGGTGGTAAATAAAAATGAAACTAAAATATTATTCGTACATCATACTGCCATGTGGTTTCGAAGACCATTCTTTCAAGCATTAAGTAAGCTTTATAATGTAGAATTCGTATTCACCAATGTTGAAAGTTATAATAAAACATATGACATTAAACTTAGTCAAGTTATACCTGGGATGGATGATGTAAATTATAAGGTGGTAAATAAAAAATGGGGTATATCGTGGGAAGCTATAAGAAGAGCTATGGGAAATTATGACATATTTTTAGGCGGCAGCTGGGACACCTTAACTGATGTGATGGAAACTCTATTATATTTCATTATAGTGAAGTTTAAAAGACGTCCATTTATTTTATGGAGGGAAGATTGGGATTGGAATGTTCAATCCACTAAAAGAAGACTAGTTAAAATTCTAGTAGGATTTCTAAGTAGAAGAGCTAATGCAATATTAGTTCCTGGTAGTAAACATATGGAATTTTTCACTAAACTTGGTGTATCATCTGAAAAAATATTCATCATGCCTAATGTTAGTAATTTAACTCTTAAAGATGATGATTATAATAATCAGATTAAATTACGTCAGGAGTTGGGTTTGAAGGATGAAAAGGTTATATTATTTGTAGGGCGCCTTATTGACCTTAAGGGAGTGCAATTTCTTCTTAAAGCTTTTTCAAAACTTCAGCAGAGAATGGATAATGTGGTATTGATTATTGTTGGTGATGGGTCTTGTCGTGGGGAATTGGAGAATTTGTCTCGGAAGTTACATGTGAATGATAAAGTTTATTTCAGGGGTAATGTGGATAATGAATTATTAGGAGCTTATTATTTGCTTTGTAATGTTTTCGTGTTACCTTCAATCACTACTCATCATGCGGATGCTTGTCCACTTGTAGTTAATGAGGCAATGTATTTCTCTAAGCCTGTAATTACTAGTGATGCGGTGGGAACCACCTTTATGATCAAAAATGGCATTAATGGATTTGTAGTGCCTGAGAGAAATCCGGAAGCTCTTTGTGAAGCTTTATGTAAAATCTTATCAGACTCAGAACTTGAGAAGAGGATGGGTGAATCTTCAAAAATCATTATTAATGAAGGATTCACGTATCAAAATATGATTGATGGATTTAATCAAGCAGTAAATTATTTAAATTTATGAATAAGTTAATCATAATAACTTAAATAAAAAAAGGACTCTTTTTTGAGGGGTTAACTTATCTTCTTATTATTACTAATAAATATATTTTAATTACCTGTAGAATATATAAGGGCAGATACTGATAATAATATGGATTATGTGCTTTTAAGAAGGTTAAATTTGATTTAATTTCCATTAATGCTCTCTTAATAGAGTCGGAACTTCGTTTCTTCCTTGATACTCCTTCTTTATGCCATATATGGCTGTTTAAAACTATAATTGACTTGTAACCCTGTTTTTTAAGTAAAATTGCTAAGTCAATATCTTCACAACCAAAAAAGAGTTTTTCATTTAAATATTTAATAGGCATATCACTTATTTTCATCATCAAAGCTGCTCCGGAAACCCAATCACATTCTATAATATTCTCTGAATAATCTCCGGGATTACTCACCTTTATCAAATCATAATATCCGGGATATTTATAAATATCAACTTTTCCACCTAAATTAGCAACCACGTTACTGCGGCCATTCCAATCATAATAATATATAAGGGGACCTAAAATGCCAATATTTACATCTTCTTCGGCGGACTGGATCATTTTAGTTAAAAAATCTGGATTAACCACCGTATCATTATTCAACAAAAATATATAATCCGGATTGAGATTTTGTAAAGAGTATTTTATAGCGATATTATTTCCCTTAGCAAATCCATAATTCTCATAATTTTTAATGAGAGTGAGCTTCTGATTCGATGGTAAATTTAAATCTTTTTCAATTTTAGAATCGAATTTTGACTCTTCATTGGTTATTAATTTTATTTTAATTGGTTTATTATTCTTTTGATATTGGAAAAATGGGGATTGTACTTGTATTTCACCTTGACAGTATTCCTTTATCTTCTGGATGGATTGATCCTGGGAGTTATTATCGACTAATATAACTTCAAAGTTGGGATAATTAATTTGAAAGAGTGACTCTAGACATTCTAGGGTATCAGGCCAGCCGTTCCAGTTTAGAATTATAATCGCCACTAGTGGATTCATAATTTTAATATCCCCTATAATAAATTTTAGAATTTTTTAATTTTTTTTATATTTATTTTTGATCATTTAATCCTAGATTTCAATGGGTAAACATGCTTTTAAAGATTTTTAAATAAGATTTTAAAAGCATATTGAAGTATCCACTTGTATTAACATCATTTCTACTTATTAAACTTCCTACAAGGACAAATATTCCTTCTTTGAATAGTACTATTAGGAATAATAATTTTTGAATTGAATTTCCATAGCGAGTCACGTATTCTACAGTATTTTTAGTGCTTAAAATAGTCATTTCTGGAAGAACGGATTTTTTAGTTATTGATCGACCCCTTTTATGGTAGACTATTGATTTGGGAGCATAAATAGCCTTCCAATCTTTATTATAGGCCCGCCATGATAAATCAGCATCTTCACCCAAAGTAACGTAGCTAGTATCCAGAAGACCAATTTCGAGAAGCATGTCTTTATTATAAAGTACAGCCGCTGCCATGGCACCCATAATCTTATCCTGCTGATCATATTGCCCATGATCCACTTCTCCATGACCTCTGTCTACTATTCTTCCCCATCTAAGTACATGTCCAGTTGAATCAATAATATGTGTACTATAGGCGTTTAATAATTTTGCACCTACAATTCCAGTCTTATCATAGATTTTAGATGCTTTTACCATTTCATTCAGGAATTTTGGGTCTACAATGGTATCATTATTTAGAAGTAAAATATGGGAGGGATTTAAATTTTTAAGAGCAAATTGTATTCCTATATTATTTCCCTCGGCGAATCCGTAATTCTCATCATTCTTAATGAGTATTAGTTTTTGACATGGATCTGAATCATCTTTTTTATAAAGATTATCTTCAGAGTCCTTTATTTCATCATTAGAGTATTCGATTAAAGTTATTGGTTTGTTTTTACTCGTGTAATTGAAGAACTTTGATTCTACTACTAATTCACCCTGACAGTACTCTCTTATTTTTTGGATTGAATTATTTTCGGAGTGATTATCAACCAATACAACCTCAAAATGGGGATAATTAATTTGATAAATGGATTCTAGGCATTCAACCGTATCTTTCCAGCCGTTCCAATTCAATACAATAATAGTAACAGGGGGATTCATAGTTTTTTTTATTCACCATAACCTTTAGTAATTCAAAATAGTCTATATTAATGTTAATATTTTTGTTTTAGAGAGATAGTTGATTCATTGATTTGATTTCAGAATCTATAACATGATTTAAATGCCATAATAATCTTTCTCCCGCTTTTTCTAATGTCCAAAATTCTTGAATTGTTTTTATTGAATTTTTAGACATTGTATATCTTTTATATTTCTTTAAAAGGAGTTCTTTGGTAGCTTCGGCGAATAAAGTTTCGTCACGTTCCGTGTGTAAACCAGTTTGGCGATGAATCACAGTTTCCCTTACTCCACCTTCCTTAACCGCCACTACAGGTGTACCACAACTCATAGCTTCTAATGGAACTAAACCAAATGGTTCCATGTAAGGGGCATAGAGTACTAACTTCGCCTTATTATACAGTAAAACTAGTTCATCATCATTTATAAGTTCTAATATTTCTAGTTCAACGTTTAAATTAGAGGCTAATTGTTGGAGATACGATTTCCATCCGGGTTCAGAATAATTTGAAACTATTACTAGTTTAGGTCGTATATTAGGTTCAATCAATGCAAGGGATCTGATCATGAAATCATAACCTTTAGAAGGTCTACAACTACCCACTGAAAGCACGAACTCTTCTTCTGGGACTTCAAGTGGTCGGAATAACTTAGTTTCAATTCCAAGATATGATACAAAGGAATTAACACCATAAACACGTAATATGGATTCTCTAGTGAAATATGAATTAGTTAAAATATGATGAACGTATGAAATATTCTGTTTATCTATTTTTAAATCCATATTATCTGAATAATCATAAATCAATCTCTTTATAGGATTCTGTTGTTTTTTCCTTTGGGATACAGCTTCTAGAATAGCTTCATTACGTGGTGGTTGTGGACAGTAATAAATCAATGGTTTTGTAACGTATTTAAGAAAAAATGGTGACATAGTATACTGATCCTGTTCACTGAATACTACATCATAATCTCCTGAATTTATTATTTTAGCTATATTTTCCTCAGTTCTTTCCAAGTCCCATAATGATATGGATTTTAATTGGGGTGGCATATATTTGATGGTGGAATATAAGGTTCCTTTGATAGTTTTTTCCACAGGAAAGATTTTTAAACTATTTGCCACATCTTTAAGGGGTAAAAACTTTTCATTAGCTGTTGATGGAACAAAAACATCTACGATGTGTCCTTCTTTATTAAGGTAATCTACAAAACCGTGTAAGGCTCTTTTAGCTCCTCCACTTGGTAAATTATGGAAAACTGCGATTTTCATGGGATAATTTCATCTCTAATTTTTTATTATCTTTTTTTTTAATTAATATTTAAATTTTAATCCTGAATCCTTCAATAGTACCTCTAAATAAAGATTTAAACATAAGCCAATCCCTGCAGTATAGTAATTGATATGCAGATTCTATTAGTAGTTCCTTTAAATAATGATATAAGAATGAATGATAAACTTTTTTATTGGCATGTTTTCTCATGAAGTAAAGTCGGTTTCGGTTGTGATAGTATGTTTTAAAATAACCTTTACTGGAAGTACCATATTTATGCCATATCTTAGATTTAAAAGCATAAACAGATTTATAACCAGCTTCTCTTCCACTGAAGCACCAATCCACATCCTCCCAGTACATATAATAATTAGTATCCAAGACACCTATTTCATCTATTACATTTGTTTTAGCTAATAAACAGGCTCCTCCAACGTAATCTAATTCAAGTAATTGATTATATCTTCCATCATCCTCCTGATTAAAACCCATTTCAGGCGATTCAGCAAGCTTAAAATCTATATTCCCCCCACCTGCTGCTTGTAATGTGTTTATTTTATTATAAAAATAAGTTTTTGAACCTACAAATCCTATCTGTTTATCAGATTCTGCTGTTTTAATCATTTCATCTAAGAATTCTGAGTCCACTACAGTATCATTATTTAAAAGTAGAATATATGTTGATTCAAGATTTTTTAAAGCGAATCGTATCCCTATATTAGTTCCCTCGGCAAAACCATAATTATCATCATTTTTTATGAGGATAAGTCTCTTTGAATCAATTTTTACTAATTCTTGGTCCTTTAAAGGTTTTTTCATGTTTATATTTTCATGATTGGTGACTTCTATAATTTCTATGGGCTTATTATTTAATTGATATTTGAAAAATTGAGATTTCACTTTTAGTCTTCCATTACAGTAATCCCATATTTTTTGGATTGATTCATCCTGAGAATGATTATCTATTACTATAACTTCAAAATTACTATATTTTATTTGAAATAATGATTCCAGGCATTCTAAAGTATCTTTCCAGCCATTCCAGTTTAAAATAATCACAGCAACATTAGGAGTCATTTTATTATCCTGATTTTTATAAATATGTTAAAAAATGTATTTCAAAAGAATTTTATTTAAGTGAAATTTGTAATTATTATTCAAAAGCATTATTTTGAAAACCAATTATAAGAGAATTTGAATGATTATTTATTTAGATTATATTAATTATATTTAATGAATTCAATAGTATTATACTAATGATTTTTGAATAAAGTTTTAAATGAATGATTGGATGAAAGAAATATGGATGAAAATCGTCTTAAAATTGCTTTTTTAACAGCAACTAATCCCAGAGATAAAAAATCACGTTCTGGAACCCTTTATTATATGGGACAAGCACTCCAGAAGCATTGCGGTGACGTTTATTATCTAGGACCATTAGACACTAAGATGGAGAATTTGACTAAATGGTTTAATGATATATCCATAAAACTTTTCAAAAAAAATTATTCATATGAACACAGTATACTCCTCTCCAGAAGTTATGCAAGAATCATCAAACATAAACTTCGAGAAGAATCATTTGATTTAATTTTTGCACCAGTAGCATCCACGGAAATAGTATTTCTAAACACTGAAATACCTATTGTTTATACCTCTGATTCGACATTTGCTCTTAATAGTGATTATTATCCTGATTATTTCTCTAAGCAAATAGTTTTATCTAAAATGGAAGGAGATTATATAGAAAAATCTGCTATTCGAAAAGCGGATTTAATTTTGTATCCATCCAGCTGGGCAGCACATTCAGCAATAAAGGATTATAAGTCAGATAAATCTAAAGTCTATATCATTCCTTTCGGGGCAAATATTGATGAGTCACCTTCAAAGAAGATTATAATGGATAAGAAAAAATCTGGTAACTGTAAATTACTTTTCTTAGGTGTAGACTGGAAGCGTAAAGGTGGTGAGATAGCATTTGAAACTCTTTTAGAACTTGAAAAAATGGGTTTTATCGCTGAATTAACGGTTTGTGGTTGTATTCCACCGAAAAAATGCGTGCATGATAGAATGACTGTGATACCATTTTTAGATAAAAATGATAAGGTTCAAAGTAAAGAGTTGAATAATTTATTTTTAAAAAGCGACTTCTTACTTTTACCCACAAGAAGTGAAGCTTATGGTGTTGTTTTCTGTGAGGCAAATGCATTTGGATTACCAGTAATAACCACAGATACTGGTGGAGTTTCAAGCGTAATTGAATCTGGTAAGAATGGTTTCATGTTACCAATTAATGCTAAAGGGATTGATTATGCTAAACTTATTAAAGATATTTACCAGGATGATGAAAAATATTATGGATTAGTGCTTTCTAGCAGAGAAACCTTTGAAGAAAAACTTAATTGGGATAGCTGGGCAAAAACTGTTTGTAAATTAATTAATAGAATAGTATGAAATAGAAATTTTTATTAACTTAAAGTTTTTTTTTAATTAAAAGTTTGTACGGGAAGATTAAAATTATGGATTATCCTGAAAAAGAATATAAAGAATTATCTGTTATAATTTTAAATTATAAGAATACGCTTTTATCAGCTAAATGTGTTGATTATTTAATAGAATCTGCAAATAAAGCAGATATTTCAATTGAAATTATTGTGGTGGATAACAGTGCCCTTGAAACTGCAGATGAACTTAAAAGGATTTTACCATCTGAAGTTATAATCATTGAAAATAATATAAATCAAGGATTTTCTCGGGCAAATAACCAGGGGATTCGTGTCTGTACTGGAGAATTTATTTTATTATTGAATAATGATGCATTTGTCAATTCTGAATGTTTAAGGGCAGGTATAAATTATTTAAAAGAAAACACGGGTTCTGGCATTTGGTCACCTAAATTGATAGGTGAAGATGGTTCATTTCAAGTATCATGTGCTCGATTGCCATCTATAAAAGGATTAATTGGAGAATACTTATTATTTAGAAATTTTGATTGGTATGATGATGTTAAGGAATGGAGTAAACCTCGAAATGTTGGTAATGTTATTGGAGCTTTCTTACTTTTTAAAAAATCGTTAATAGATCGAGTGGGACTTTTAGATGAAGATTTTTTCTTTAATGTGGAGGATGTGGATTACTGTAAAAGAGTTCATGAAGTAGGATTATCCGTTATATATGATCCTCGTTTTAGTGTAGTGCATATTGGAGGTGCATCTTCTATAGATTCATGGATGAATAGTTCTCATTTACACAATTATCGTATCGTTTATTTCCATAAAAATCATGGTAAAATCTCAGGGTGGATAGCTAGGGTAATTATAAGCTTAGGTTTAACTATAAGGAGAATAAAGTAAAATTTTTATTTGAATTAGGAGTTTATTGGAGGAATAAGAATAAATGACTAAAAATGTTGAAATATCTATTCTAATTCACACTCTTAATGAAGAGAGGAATATAAGAAATTGTCTAGAAACCGTGAAATGGGCGGATGAGATTATAATTATTGACATGTATAGTGATGATAAAACAGTGGAGATAGCGAAAGAGTACACTGATAAAATATTTTATCATGAGAGAATGGGTTACGCTGATCCCGCTAGGCAATTCGGTTTAGAGAAAGCTACTCATGAATGGGTTCTTCAGGTTGATGCGGATGAATTAGTACCATTAAAATTGAGAAATAAATTAATTCAGATAATGGGAGAGGATTTAGCGGATATTGTTATAATTCCTCATAATAACTATTTTTTTGGACATTTAATGGAAGAAACAGGTTGGGGAGCCTTACAGGATAGTCATCGTAGATTATTTAAAAAAGATTATATTTTTATAACTCCTAATATACACTCTTCATTCATAGAACGGGATGATGCAAGATATTATGAAATAAAAAATCCAGAGGAAGGATTTATACATTTTAATTATTTAGATGTAGAGCAATTCATGGAAAAATTAAATCGTTACACGACTATTGAAGCTGAAAATTTATTTGAAGATAATGAGGATATTAAATTTAGAACAATTATTAATCAGATATTTAATGAATTCAGAAAACGATATCTAAAATTAAATGGACGTAAAGAAGGATTTAGGGGATTTGGATTAAGTTTTTTAATGGCTACTTATCGTGTAGTAACTTATATGAAGTTAAAACTTATGAATGAGTATGATTCAAGGAATCCACAAGAGAAAATCATAGAAGAATACTATAATCTAGCTCGTGAAGTTATTAATGAATATGAAAAATAATTATGCTGATTATATTAAATTCCATGTTTTAATTAATTTTAAAAAGTTTTTTTTATTATTTCTTTAATTTTATTTAAATTAATTATTTCTTTCAAAATAGCATAATCTTCATCTGTAAAGGTTTTTAGAGCAATTATAACAGCGAAATATATTATAGTTGCAATTAAAATATCTAAAAATAAGTTTAATTCAACGGTCTTAATGATGAATAAAGCCATTACAATACTTGCTATAGCTGGCTTGAAGATAACGGAAGGTAAATTAATTTTACAAAATGATCTTGAAAGAATGTAGAAACATAGAATGAAAACAACCAATTCTGTGATTATAGTTACTACAGCAGCCCCTATGTAACTATAAGTAGGTATAAGTAATAAATTTAAGGAGATATTCACAGTCATAGAAATGAAGGTGATTTTAAGTAACAAGTTTTGCCGATTCATGGCGGGAATTATTGTTCCAAAGATATAATTTAAGAAAGTTATAGGAATAGACCAAATTAAGATCTGAAGGATCAAGATGGATGGTAGAAATTTGGGATAAATTAAATGGATAATTTGAGGGGATAGAAGCGATATTCCTACTGCGATGGGTAATGATAGTATAGTAAAGTATTTAAAGGATTTTTTGTAGGTGTATTTTAGTGAATCTTCCGAGGAGACAAAAAAATTTGAAAAAACAGGGAATATGGCTGTCGTAAAAACACCAGGAAGGAATAAGAAAACCATCATTAAATTATAAGAAGCACTATAATAACCGACCTGTACACTGGTTTTTAAGATGGATAAGAGTACAGTATCTATCCTATAAGCGATCAAAGAGAAAATAGAAACTATTGAAAGGGGTAATGCAGCCATAATAGCTGGTCTCCAGAAATCATAATCGACTTCAATTTTCGGTAATTCAAACTTTCTTACATAAAAAATCAAAGCGTAAACGAAAACAACGGCGTTAGCTATAAGATATAAGTAAGCGAAAGCAATTACACTTAAATTATAAAAAATAAGAATTATTACGCCTATAAGCATTAAAATACTATTAACTATTGCTGCCAATGATTGGAATTCCATCTCTTGATAAGATTGAAATATGGAATAGAATACTCCTGAGAATGAATTGAATAATACAGATGCAGTAATGATATAAATTACATAAATCTCCTGTTTTGGATAATGTACCACATTAACAGTTAAAAAAATAAGGAGAAATGTAAAGACGGCTAATATAATTTTCATTACAGTTGTATTGGCCACATATTTTTTGGCTAAAGAATTATCCCTGGATACTTCCCTCACCGTTAATGTTCCTAAACCAAGATCAGTGAAGACACCATAAATTGCAGTGAGTGCAAGTGCTGTTTGTATAATTCCAAATCCTAGAGGACCCAAATAATTACCCATTTTAATTGCGATAAAAAAGCCTATCACATAAGTTATAATTTGTGATATGAATAATACAGTTGTATTTTTTGCTACTTTACGCACTGCACTCATTTGATTTTACATCCTAATCCCTATAAAATTTGATAATAAAGAAAATAAAAATAAATAATCTTTAAAATTAAATAAATATTCCTAAATTTAAAAATTCTTGAAATAAAAAAAAAATTTCATTAATTTTTTTTATGATATAAAGTTAGTCAAATTTTTGACTAATAAACCATTCAATAGTTTCACGTAATTCTGATTTAAACTCATTATGTGGATGGAAACCAAATAAACTTGCTTCTGAAATATCTGCCATGGAATGCTTCACATCTCCGGGTCTAGGTTCATCATAAATTGGTGTTATATTTTTCCCGATAACTTCATTGATTATTTTAACCAACTGATTGATAGTAGTACTCTTTCCCATAGCAGCATTAAATACACCAGTCACATTTGACTCGCATGCTTTAATATTAGCTTCAGCAACATGTTTAACGTATATAAAATCTCGGCTTTGTTCACCATCACCATATATAACTGGTCTTTTATTATTCAGGATTGCATTGATGAAATTAGGTATAACTGCAGCGTATTGTGAGTTAGGATCCTGTCGTGGTCCGAAAATATTAAAGTAACGCAATGAAACAGTGGGGAAACCATAAGCTTCAGTGAAAACTTGACAGTACATTTCTCCTGCAATTTTATTAGCAGCATAAGGGGATAAAGGATTTAAAAAAGCCTCCTCATTTATAGGTAATGTTTCATTATTACCGTATACTGCAGCTGATGATGCAAAAACTAATTTTTTTATACTACTATCTTTTGCTGCTATTAGAACCTTTAAGGTACCATTTACATTGACTTCATTATATTGAAGTGGGTTTAAAATACTTCCAGGAACACTAACCAGTGCTGCTTGATGAAATATGTAATCTTTATCTTCAAAAATAGTTTTAAGGTTTAAATCGTTAATACTTCCATTAATTAACTCAATATTCTCCTTATTTAAATATTTAATATTATCTAGTTTACCACTGGATTGATCATCAATAATGGTGATCTCATTATTTTCAATTAAAGTTTCTACTAAATGAGATCCAATAAAACCTAGACCACCAGTTACCACTATCTTTTTATCCTTCATTAGATTCTCCTGAATATGTTTTTAAATATTTTTACTTAAGATTTATTATACAATTACTTATCTAAATTTTGATTAAAGTAGTATAAATTATTGAGTGACATTTATTATTAGATCAAGGTAGCGATAAGGCTGCTGACTATTCGGAAGTTTGTAAAGTAAAAACTCTAATTTCTGCTGATTTCCAGATTGTTTTGGTTGAAAAGTAAAGGGAATTTCTTCTTTCTCTTTATTAGCTAATTTAAAGCTTTGATTTTCCAGAGTATCATTCCCAATATATACTACTAATTGATAATTAGCTGGACTACCTTCATTGTTTATTATATTAATTGTTAAATTACCATTTTCACCTACACTCAGGTTAGTAGGATAGTTCCCAGCATTACCATCAGAACTTAAAATGTAAAACTGAGTAAATTTCTCGCCGGGTGATGGATCAACTATTATATAGATAACTGAGGCAACCGATATCACTATTGAAATAATTAGGATATACGATAATATTTTATCAACTTTCATTTATACACCATTTAAGTTAAGTTTTAACGTCTTATATTAAATTTATTTTAGTAAATATTATAAAGATTTATGCCAGTTCATAAAAATGCTCAAAATCTCTTTTATTTATCTTATGAATTTTTTATTGCTCTTTTGATTCAATCACATGTAATATATATTTTTGTTTATTAAATAAAGTTAAAGCATTTAGTGGATAAACCTTAGATAGGATTAAATAGTTATATGTTTAACTCTAAATTAAATTAATTTCTTTCGAAAAATATGGATTATAGAATATTTGAAAAATTAACTCTGAGATTTGAAATATTTTATACATTTAAAAAATTTAATAAAAACTTTTGAAAACATTTATATATCCAGTTTGATCTATCATGATTATTCATGCTAATGGGTGTTTACAATGATAAATTATTTAGGTTACATAATTGCTATAGCATCTGCAATGATTTTAGGGTTAATATTAAGACTTCCATTACTTCCTGAAAAGCCTATTAGGCAATCTTGGACAATAAGTGTAATATTTCCAACAGCAGTGCTTGCTTTAGGATTTACAGCAATTATATCAAAACTAGGATACCACTTAATTGGATATCAAGAATATTTAGTAGCACTAGTCATTGGTGTGCTCACTGCGATATTCTCTAAATTTATACTTGAAAGAATCCTACCCCCACCAGCCCAGGAGGAAGTTTCTTGAATGAAATAATAGGAATAATTATAGCAGCCATCATATCTTGGTTCAACTTCGTCCTGATTGATACATGGATGGGACTTCCAGAAATTCCTGGTGTTAAAGGAGCTGATGTACTTGGACGGGATATTAAAAAAAGAGGTGGAGATCTTGCCGGTGGATTCTTCCAAGGTAATATTGTCTGTTCTCCCGACGCTTCAGCAGGAACTTTGCTAGCTGCCATCGGATGTTACTCCATAGGTACTCCTGAAGGAGGATTTATAGCAGCTACATTAGTGTATATAGGTAACAGGCTTTGTGCAGACCCAGGATACGCTGGTACAACTGGAGCCCTTACCATAACAGTCATAATAGTAGCAACATCCTTTATTGGAATAACACCTGGCATGTTTATAGTAGGTATGCTTTTAGCTATAGTTACTATTCAAGGTCTTGATCATTCTACATCATCTAAATTATTGGGTAAAATAGCTAAGAGAATGGGAAGGTACACTAAATTAACATAACAATAAGATATCAATGAAGTAATAGAAATTTCAATTTGAGAATGAAAAATAATAGGTTTGATGAATAAATGTCGATTTTAATCGAAATTGTAGGTATCATAATAATTTTAATGGCATTTAGGACCCTTGTTGCTCAGGGTAGATCTGAAAGAATGTTCTACTTGAACGCCATGAGTTTTGGATTCTCTGCCCTTATTGCATTATCTATACAGACACCATTCGGAGCTATAATTGCCATAACTTACTTTGTAACTTCTACTATAAGTTCCAATGTTATAGCTTTCTCTATTGGTAGAGTCAAAAATGAAATCATTTTAGAGGATTGAAGGATGTAAAACTTATGAGTTCAATTTTAGATCTTATAACTATAACCAATGTTTCAGCCGTGGTGCTTATAATTGGTACATTAGGCGTTATAGCCCTTCCTAAACCTATTGATAAAGTTATAATGTTATCAATACTCCAAGGCGGATTAGTAGGCACGATAGTGGCGGCTAAATACTTGGATGTAGCTATGGCGGCTGCTATATTTGATCCTATTGCTACAGTTATCTTTTTAATTGGAATAATTAAAATAGATGAAATAAGGAAGAAAAAAACTAAACAAAAAGCCGGGGAGGAGGGTATCCTTGCTTGATATTTATACATGGTTTTATACTGGTGTTGCACTGGTTATAATAGGTAGTATTGGTAGTGTAATAGGTCCTGGTGTCAATGATCCCGTAATAAGGACTCTTAATCTTGAAATACCAGCTATAGGACTTTCATTAATACTTCTAACTTATAATAGTACTATTGCACTTTTAACATACATCGCAGCAACCACCATTATAACAATGATACTTTTAAGAGCAATTGTAAGGCTGGAAGAATTGGGGGCAGAACTTTGAAATTGGGAAGAATCTGGAATAAACTAGCTACTCCTAAAAGAATTCCCAGATTTTATTCAATTATAGTTGGTATAGTATTAGTGGCTGGTTTCATAGTACCAATGGCTTATGATAATCATCAATTATATCCGAGACCCACACCTCAATTACAG
>Ga0182014_10004945_pt1 | contig 15018 bp, 13 predicted proteins | sample 612S2DmetaG_FD_120489 | JGI IMG/M metagenome (GOLD analysis project Ga0182014, IMG submission 120489) | Permafrost microbial communities from Stordalen Mire, Sweden - 612S2D metaG | ecosystem: Environmental > Terrestrial > Soil > Wetlands > Permafrost | place: Sweden: Stordalen | collected... | reverse complement strand
TTGCACGATACGACAAAGAATTATTCAGATCGCTTACCCGTCTTGCCCAAGAGTTCGACTACCCGGCGATCCTGAAGGCGCTGCGGACTGTCAAATCGCTTCCAAGTGCGACCATTTCGCGGCCAATACCGCCCCCTCGCGGTGTGAAGAATCTGAGGGACATAGGCTGAGGTACCCCAGACTCACAGATAGGCAATGCGATCACCGGTCACAGTACGCGGCTTATTGCGTTGTCCCAGGTTTGCCCAAATGGGGTATCCCGCCCCTGTTGAGGCCCGCGATGGGACTCCAGGGGAACACCCTATGGCGAGGGCGCGTTCGCTCACCGAGTTTCAGTCGGCGTTTCCCGACGAGGCGAGTTGCGCGACCTTCTTGTTCGAACGGCGCTGGCCGGATGGGTTCGTTTGTCCGGTTTGTGGCGCCGTCCGCGCGGCCGCGCTGAAGAGCCGGGCATACACTTACGAATGCTACGGTTGCGGTCGCCAGACCTCCATCACCGCGGGCACGGCGATGCACCGCACGAGGCTTCCGTTGACGGCATGGTTCTGGGCCGCGCATTTGATGTCGACACATTCAAACGGCATGTCGGCGCGGCAACTGGAAGATCAACTCGGCCTGACCTACAGGACGGCTTGGCTGCTGGCGCAGAAGCTGCGGCGATCGATGGTCGACCCGGACCGAGAACCTCTCGAAGGGGTGGTTGAAGTCGATCAAGCGGAATTACCCTTTCGCGAAGGCGACACATTCTTCGAGCCCGGCAATGCTGGCAAAATCCTCGTCATCGGGGCTGTCGAGGTGATCGATCGCGACACCAATCAGGGCAAGCCACGACGCAAACACGCCCAATATCTCGATACGCGTTCCGGTCGCGTCCGCCTGGCCATGATCGCGGACAATTCCGCGGCCTCGCTCGAAGGTTTCGTGCGGGCCAACGTAAAGCCCGGCGCCACGCTGCTGACCGACGGCCATTCATCCTATCCGGGCTTGACCGACTATCGGCACGATCCGCACGTAGTCGGCAAGATGGCCGGACACGTCATGTTGCCCTGGATTCACCGGGTCTTCTCGCTGATGAAGCGGTGGGGACTGGGGCACGTATCACGGCCTGCGCCGCAAGCATGTCGACACCTATCTCAACGAATTCGTTTTCCGCTACAATCGCCGCTTTTACCGGCACGCCTCGTTCGAAACAGGGCTCGGCCTCACGGCGCGTCACGCGCCGTCGAGCTATTGGGATATTGTCGGCCGGCCCAATCCCCGAAAGGGAGAGGCGACGCCCAGGCGCGCGCCGCGCCATAGAAGGACAGCGGTCGGAATGCGGCGGGACGGCGCGGGCGGCGCCCAAACCGAGGGCCAGAATCACGACGCGACGATGGGGCCGCCACTAAACGTGGACGAACCTGGGACAACGCAATAAGCCGCGGCTGCGCAGGCGGCGCCTGCAAAGCCGCGTCGGCTTAACTTGATAAGATCTATAGACAAATGCTATTTGGCGACTCGGGCAGCTTCGACGCGCGCGAGTTATGTTTTGTATTTCCGGTTCTCTCTGGCATCTGGCTTGCCGCCATTGGCGGAAGTGGAGCGCTGCGCGGCAGAAGCCTCATGAGCCGCAAGGTCAATATCTGGCCGCGTCCAAAGGCCTTCGACTACAACGTCGCCGTCATTGGCGGCGGCGCCGCCGGGCTAGTCGCCGCCTACACTGCAGTTGTCGCGCGGGCGCGCGTCGCGCTGATTGAAGAGCGCGAGATGGGCGGCGACTGTCTCAACACGGGCTGCGTACCGTCGAAAGCGCTGATCCGTTCCGCCAAGCTCGCGCACGAGGGCGCGCGGGCCTCCGACTTCGGACTGAACGGGCGTCTCGAACCGGACTTCGCCGCGGTCATGGCGACGGTGCGCGAGAGGCTGGCCAAGATCGCCCCGCACGACTCGGCAGAGCGCTATCGTGGCCTCGGCGTCGACGTCATCAAAGGGCGCGCTCGCGTAATCGCTCCGTGGACGGTCGAGGTCGGCGACCGGCGCCTGACAAGTCGGCGGATTGTGATCGCGACCGGCGCCGAGCCGATCCTGGTGGCGATCCCTGGCCTTGCCGAAGTCGAGCCGCTGACGTCGGAGACGTTATGGGGGCTGAACAAACGCCCTGAACGCCTGCTCGTCATTGGCGGCGGCGCGGTCGGCTGCGAACTCGCGCAGGCGTTCCAGCGCCTCGGCAGCCGGGTGATCCTAGTCGAGAACGCGGCGCGGCTGATCGCGCTCGAGGACGAAGAGGTCTGCGCCGCCCTGCGTGCGGCGCTGGTCGGCGATGGCGTCGAGGTGATCGACGGGGCTTCCGTCGCGAGCTTTTCGCGCGCGTCCGAGGGTGGACGGGCGCGCCTCGCCGACGGGCGCGAGATCGCCTTCGACCGCGTGCTCGTCGCTGTCGGCCGCCGGCCGCGCACGAGCGGTTTCGGGCTCGAAGAGCTGGGTCTCATCGAAAATGGGCGGCTCGTCGTCGACGACCGCTTGCGCACACGAATACCCAGCATCTACGCCGCAGGCGATGTGATCGACCGCCTTCAGTTCACGCATGCGGCCGGCCGATATGGCGCGTCCGCGACGATCAATGCGCTGCTCTCGCCTTTTCGTCCCGCGAAGGCGACGCTGCCAGCGTTTCCCATGGTCGTCTACACCGATCCGGAGATCGCCCGCGTCGGCCTCAATGAGCAGGAAGCGCACGAACACGGAGTCGCTTACGAGGTCACGCGCTATGATCTTGCCGACCTCGACCGCGCGATCCTCGACGGCGACGACCGCGGTTTCATCAAAGTTTTGACCGCGCCGGGCAAGGATCGCATTCTCGGCGCATCGATCGTCGGCGCGCGAGCAGGCGACATGCTCGCGGAGTTCACGCTCGCGATGCGTCACGGGCTTGGGTTGAAGGCGATTTTCGGCACGATCCATCCCTATCCCGGTTGGACCGACGCAGCGCGGGCGACGGCCGCCGAATGGCGACGCTCGCGTGCGCCCCTATGGGCGCTGCGCCTTTCCGAGCGCCTATTTGCTTGGCTGCGGGCCTAAGAATGTTTGACGCGCGCCTGCAACCGGTTCTTCGCCGCGCCTTTGAACCCCTGGCCGAGCAGCTCGCCGCTCGCGGTCTGTCGGCCGACGCCGTGACGCTGGCGGGATTTGCCTTCGGCGTCGGCGGAGCGGTCGCGCTCGGCTTTCGCGCCTTCGCGCTTGCGCTTGCGCTGGTCCTGATCAACCGCCTAGCGGACGGCCTCGACGGCGCGCTCGCGCGAAAACTCGGCCCGACGGGATGCGGCGCCTTCCTCGATATCGCGCTCGACTTTGCGTTCTATGCGCTTGTTCCCCTCGGCTTCGCTTTCGCCGATCCCGCGCGCAACGCCCTAGCTGCGGCGTCGCTGCTCGCCGCGTTCATCGGCACGGGATCGAGCTTCCTCGCTTTCGCCGCCGTCGCGGGACAGCGCGGTCTGAAGGCGCCGGAGTTCCCGACAAAGGGCCTCTATTATCTTGGCGGGTTGACCGAGGGCGCGGAGACGATCGCCGTTTTCGTCGCCATGTGCCTGTGGCCCGCCGCCTTCGCCGCGCTCGCGTGGGTCTTCGCCGCTCTTTGTCTGATCACGACTTTGATGCGCTGGCGTTGGGGCTGGAAAGCATTTGCGACGATCGCGAACGAGCCCGAATCCAAACCAGAAAGGGAAATCGAATGAGATCGTTGTTTTGCGCGGCGGGGCTCGCGTGCGCGCTTGCGGCGGCTTCCTCGGCGGCGCACGCCGATGCGGCGTGGGACGCGGTGCTCGCCAAGGCAAAGGGCGAGACCGTCTATTGGAACGCCTGGGGCGGCGACGAGCGCACCAACAGTTTCTTCGCCTGGGCGGGCGAACAGTTGCGCTCGCGCTACGGCGTTGAACTCAAGCAGGTAAAGCTCACCGACACCGGCGAAGCGGTGGCGCGAGTGGTGGCCGAGAAGAGCGCCGGCCGCGACGCCGACGGCTCCGTCGACCTGATTTGGATCAACGGCCCGAATTTCCTATCGATGAAGCAGAAGGGCCTGCTCTATGGGCCGTTCGTCGACAAGCTGCCGAACGCCAAATACATCGACACGGTCGGCAAGCCATCGAATGTGGTGGACTTCACTGTGCCGGTCGAAGGCTATGAGTCGCCGTGGCGGCTCGCGCAGTTCGTGTTCATCTACGATTCCGCGAAAGTTCCGGCGCCGCCGCGCTCGCTCGCTGCATTGACGGATTGGATCAAGGCCCATCCCGGCCGCTTCACCCATCCCGATCCCAAGGATTTCATGGGCGCCTCTTTCCTCAAACAGGCGCTGATCGACCTCGCGCCGAACCGAGAGCGCCTGTTGCAGCCAGCCGACGATGCGGCCTTTGCGCAACAGACCGCGCCGCTGTGGGCTTGGTATGAATCGGTGCGCGGCTCGTTCTGGCGCAAGGGCGAGCAGTTCCCGGCGAACGAACCGGCGCTGATCCAGGCGCTCAACGACGGCGAGGTTGATTTCGCGCTGGCTTTCGACCCGGCCGAAGCCGCCGCCGCCGCCGCCGCGGGACGTCTTCCGAACTCCGTGCGCGTGACTACGTTCGCCGACGGCACGCTGGGCAACACCAGCTTCGTCGCCGTTCCTTACAACTCGCCGCACAAGGACGGGGCGATGGTGGTCGCCGATTTCCTGCTTGACCCGGCGACCCAGGCGCACGCACAGGATATCGAAGCGCTCGGCGCCTACACCGTGCTCGATCTCGCCAAACTCTCGCCGGAACAACAAAAGCCGTTCGCCTCGCGGCCCGCACATCCGGCGTTGCCGACGAGCGCCGATCTCGCCAAAGTGTTGCTCGAGCCCCATCCGTCGTGGATGACGCGCATCAGCGAAGAATGGCGCCGTCGCTATGCGAGGTGAGGCATGATGGCGAGAACGGCTGAGGCCGTCGTCTACGCGCTCATCGGCATTCCCGTCCTCGGCGGCCTCGCCGTCACCCTCGCCGCGTCGCTGGGATTCCTGCCGGCGCTCGGCGGCGATGCGTTCAGCCTCGCGGCCTGGGGGAGATTGTTCGCCGAGCCTGGGCTCGGCGGAACTCTCAGGCTGACAATCGGCGTCGGCTTCGCCGCGACGGCGCTTTCGCTGGCGCTGAGCTTCGCGGTTCTCGCGAAGCTCAGCGGGCGCCGCAGCGGCGGACGGCTCGACGCCGCGCTCGCGCCGCTGCTGGCAAGCCCGCATTCGACGATCGCCATCGGCCTCGCCTTCCTGATCGCGCCGAGCGGATGGCTTGTCCGTCTCCTCAGCCCGTGGGCGACCGGTCTAACCACGCCGCCCGATCTCATCATCGTCGGCGACGCGGGCGGGCTCTCGTTGGCGCTGGGCCTTGTGTTGAAGGAGACGCCGTTCCTTGTCGCCGTCGGATTGACCGCGATCCGCCAGTTTCCAGCGGAGGCGAACTTGCGGGCGGCCCGCGGGCTCGGGTTCGAGCCGGCTACGGCGTGGCTTCTCGTCGTCGCCCCGCAGCTTTACCCGCGAATGCGTTTTCCCGTTTACGCTGTGCTCGCCTATTCGCTCTCGGCCGTCGACATGGCGCTGGTCCTTGCGCCCTCGCATCCTGCCCCGCTCTCAATCCTCGCCCTGCGCTGGTTGCTGTCGCCCGATCTCGCCGACGTCTTTCCCGGCGAGGCGGCGGCAATGCTGCAACTGGCGCTCGTCGTCGCGGCGCTCGTCGTCTGGCGCCTCGCAGAAGGAATAGCCACCGCGCTGCTTCTGCGTCGCGCCGAAAGCGGCGCGCGCGACGGTGGCCGTTTCGTCGTCTCGGCGTTCGCGACGCTTGGCGCAATGACGTTCGTCCTCGGCTTCGCCGCGCTCCTTGGGCTCGGCTTGTGGGCTTTCGCTTGGCGCTGGACGTTCCCTCACGCGTTCCCGGAACAATGGTCGCTCGCTCTTATTCTCGGCCGCTTCCAACGTCTCGCCGAGCCGTTGACGACGACAATCGAACTCGCGTTGGTGTCGGCGCTCGGCGCGCTCGCGCTCGCCATCGCTTGGCTCGAGAACGAAGATCGGCGAGGACGGCGCACCGAGCCCGTGCTCATCTTCACGCCGCTGCTGTTGCCGCAGATCGCGTTCCTGTTTGGCGCGGAAACGCTGTTCGCCGCGCTGCGCCTCGACGGCTCATTGGCCGCCGTCGCCTGGGCGCATGCGCTGTTTGTGTTTCCTTATGTTTGGCTTGCTCTCGCAGATTCCTGGCGCGCGCTCGACCCGCGATATGCGCGCGCCGCAACCGCGCTCGGCGCGGGGCGGTTGACGACGCTTCTCAGGGTGAAGCTGCCGATCTTGCTGGGGCCGCTTTCGCTTGCCTTTGCGATCGGCGTCGCGGTCTCCGTCGCGCAGTACCTTGCGACGCTGTTTGCCGGCGGCGGCCGAGTGACGACGTTGACGACCGAAGCGCTGGCGCTCGCCGCGGGCGGCGACCGACGGTTGTCGGCGATCGTCGGCCTGGCGCAGGCGTTCGTTCCGCTAGCCTTCTATCTTGTCGCGCTGGCGACGCCGTGTCTCGTCTACGCGCGGCGCAAGGGGCTGCAAGCGCCATGAACGCGGGATCGCTCGTCGTCGACACAATTTCGATTGCGGTGGACGGACGGCGGCTCATTGCCGATCTGTCGTTTCGTGTCGACGCCGGCGAGGCGCTGTCGATCATGGGGCCGAGCGGCGCCGGAAAGTCGGCGTTGCTCTCGTTCATCGGTGGCCACCTCGACCCCGTCTTTCGCGCCTCGGGCCGCGTCTGGCTCGACGATTGCGAGGTCACCCATCTTTCGGCGGAGAGACGCGGAATTGGCGTGTTGTTCCAAGACGATTTGCTATTCCCGCATCTGTCGGTCGGCGGCAACGTCGCCTTCGGCTTGACCGCCGCGGTTCGCGGCAGAGAAGCGCGGCGCACCGCGGTCGCGCAGGCGCTCGATGAGGCGGGTCTCGGCGGCTTTCAGGATCGCGATCCGGCGACGCTGTCGGGCGGGCAGCGCGCGCGTGTCGCGCTGATGCGCAGCCTTGCCGCCACGCCCAAAGCGCTGCTGCTCGACGAGCCGTTCAGCAAGCTCGATCTCGATTTGCGGCGGGAATTTCGCCGCTTCGTCTTCGACACCGCGAGGCGTCGTGGCCTGCCGGTAGTGCTCGTCACTCACGATCCCGCCGACGCAGAGGCCGCGGGTGGCGCGCTCGCGCGCATCGGCTGATCAGACTTCGACCGGCAGCCCCGCCTTGCGCCAGGCGAGGATGCCGCCGACGATGTTGAACGTATGCGAGAAGCCGAGCTTGGCCAGCTTTTCGCAGGCGTCGGCCGAACGCTTGCCGCCGTGGCAGATCACGACGATGAGCGAATCGCGATGCGGCTCGAGTTCGGACGCCCGACCAACCAACGAACCCAACGGTATCAGCACGCTGTCGGGGGCGTGGCCGGCTTGGTATTCGTGGGGTTCCCGCACGTCGAGAATGAGCGCGCCCTTGTCGCGCGCGTAGGCCAGCGCCGTTTCGGGACTGATGTCCTTGACGCCGCGAAAGACGTTGACCAGCCGTTTCCACGCTTCGCGCGGAACCTCGATGACCGGCGACAGCGCCAATACCCACTGCGGGCGAACGGAGGCTTCAGCCATGGCGAACTCCTAAGTGCTGGCTAGGTCGTCTTGTCCGTTCACAGCGAGCGCATTTTCGACGGCGTCAGCGTTACGGCGATTGAGCGCGAACAGCGGCGCGCCCGGCAAGCTGCACAGGCCGACGATGATGAAGAAAGCGAGCGAGGCGCCGACCGACTCGACCTCGCCGACGCCGGCTTGCGCAAAGAAATACCAGTACGCCGCCTCGCGCACGCCGAGCCCGGAGAGCGAGATCGGCAACATGGTGATGGTAAAAATCATCGGCGTGTAGATGAGGCAACGACCGAGTCCGACGTGGACGCCCATCGCCTCGAATATGCATGCGTTAACAGCGGCGACGAGCACCTGAAAGAGCACCGAAAGCGCGATCACTCTGAGAAACAGCGAGCGATCCCTGAGCGTGGCGCGGACGACCCGCACCGTCCCGCCGACCGCGTCGCGCAAACCCGTAAACCGCGGCGGCAGCAGTTTCAGCACCACCCCGTCGGCGACTTTCGGAGCGAGGAAGAGCGCGACCAATCCGACGTCGATAAGCAGGAAGAGAACGACCAGCAACACGAGACGCTCAGAGACCTCGACGAACGGCAACCCGAGAAGCGCCGTCACCCCGAGCGCCACGCCGGCGATCAGCCGTTCGGTGACAACCGAGCCGACCGCCTCGGGGATTTCGCCGGTGTCGCGGGTCGTTTCCCACGCCCTGACCGCGTCGCCTCCAACCGTCGTCGGCAACACATTGTTGAAGAACAAGCCAACGAAATAGTGCTGGAGCAGCCGAACGTAGGGGAGAGGAAAGCGGCGGCGCGCCAGAATCAACCCCCACTTCCACGCCGATATCGCGATAGCGGCGAGAACGACGACAACGGCGAGGCTCGTCCATCCCGCGTCGAGACGCGCAAGGCGGCCGCCAAGCGCCTGCAAGTCGATGCGCCAAGCGACGAACGCGATGAGCGCCATGGTGAGGACGATCCGAAGCGCCAGAGCGCGCAAATCGCTGGATTTCGACGCGCTCATGGCTCGACGCTCGCGCTGTTGGTTTCGCTCGTCGCGACGCTCGCCGCGCCTCGTCGCGCTGCGAGCCATCGTGGTCCGAACGCCCAACCCGCGATGGCGAGCGCGAGCGTCAGCGAAGCCGCCCAAAACAGGATCAGCACGGAATGGGCGAGCCGGCCGCCGAAATAGGAATAGAGCAGCGTCGCCGGGACCTGCCCGAGGCCGGTGGCGATCAGAAAGCGCGCGATCGTCATCGATGTGAGACCCGCGGCGTAGCTGACGGCTCGGAACGAGAGGAAGGGAATTAGGCGAGCGATGAGAACGGCTCGATCGCCTTGACGCGAGAAGAACACGTCGGCGGCGTCAAGCGCGCGCGTGCCGCCGCCGAGCCGCTCGGCGACCGGCCGTCCCAGCGAACCGGCGATCCAGAAGCACAGCGCCGCGCCGACCATCGAGCTGCTCCACGACAACGCAGCGCCGGCGAGCCAGCCGAACAACAGGCCGTTGGCGAAGGTGACGAAGAAGGTGGGTATGGGGATGAAAGCGACCTGAATGGCGATCATTAGCGCCGCGGAGGCGATCGGAGCCCAGAGGCCAAAGCTCAGCAGATAATCGCGGAAGCTCTCGACCGCGTGACCTGCGTCGCCCGCGGCGACCTTTTGTCCCAGAGCGGTCGCCGTTTCGCGCGCCCCAGGGACGGCGAAATAGGCGGCGGCGGCGAGCGCCAGAGCAACAATCGCCAAGGCGGCGCGATATCTTGAAAAGGTGGAGCGCATGAGAGCACGAATTCAGCTTGTGTAGGAAACTGGGGGCGCAGCGCGCCCCCAGAAAGCTAGGTTCACTTCTCCAGGGGATACTGCTTGGGATCGGCCGAAGCCCAATCCCACATCGAGCCCGCATAGTTCTTGACCTTGTAGCCAGCGTTGGTGAGCGTCGCGGTCAGGAAACCCGAACGGATGCCGCCGGTGCAATAGGCGTCGACCTGCGTGCTTTGATCGACCCCCAGACTCTTGAGCTTCTCGGCAAGCTGCTCCTTGGACAGCAGATAACCATCCTTGCTGATCAGGTCCTTGAACCAAACGTGCTTGGCGCCGGGGACGTGGCCGCCGCGGCTTTCGCCGTAGGGCGTGCCGCCGGTGTACTCGCGATCTTCACGAGCGTCGATGATGACAACGCCGGCCTTGCCGATGTCGGCCTTGACGTCGTCGCGCTTGACTTCCCAATTCGCGGTGCGCGCGACGACGAAGTCACCGGGGATCTTGGGCGCGGCAATCTGCGGAACGCCGCCCTTGACCAGGGCCTCATAGCCGCCGTCGACGAACACCGCCTCGGTGTGGCCGAGCGTGCGCAGCGCCCAGGTCAGGCGGCCATCCTCGCCCCAGCCGTTGATGGGGTCGGCGATGTTGATGACCGGCTTATCCTTGGAAACGCCGGCTTGCTGAAGAATCTTGGTGAGCGCGGCATCGTCGTCGAGCAGTTTCCCCTTGGCCGGAACGTCGGGATAGGTGAGCTGCGGCCACTCGAGGACGAGCGAGTTCGGCAGCGGCGCCGACTTGCGCAGCGAGACGTCGCGATTGTCGAGCACGACCGCGCCCTGAGCGATGAGCGCCTTGGCCTCATCAGCCGACACGATCCACTTAGTGGCCAACACCTGCGCCGACGGCGCCTCGACGGCCCACGCGCAGCCGGACGTGAGTGGGGTGAAAGCGAGCACACCGGCCACGACAGCGCCGGCGAAACCAAAACGCGACCATTCGAAAGACATCCGCCCCTCCTGAAGGAACACGAGCGTCAATCTGTCTATCTAGATTATAGACATAGTCAATCGAATTCTGTCCTGCCCCCACACTCGCGGTGAATTTCCTCAGCGCGTTGGGACGTCGATGGGCATCCAGACCCGCCCGTCGGCTAACAATTGGAACGCGAGATCCGCTCGGCCAATCGCGGAAAGCCGCATCAAAAGGGGAATTCCCGATTCCGTGTCGCCCACAAGTTGCCCACGCCCGACGCCACTCGAAGACGGAGTCCGGTTACTAATTGATATAACTCGTTAAAATGGCGCACCAGAAGAGATTCGAACTCCTGCTCCCCGGATTCGCGCATGTGCGTTTCGTCGCCATGTTTGGGTCGCCCGCCTGCCAGGCCGACCACTTGACGGCTGGGGGTCTGAACGTTCGCGTTCAACCCTCGACTCGCGACCACCCAATTGATTGGAGCCTCACCCCTCCAAATGCTGCCGGCGACGCTCTTGCAGGCGCATAACAAGTTGCATAACATGATGACGAGCCGGCCTGGCAAGTATTTGACGTATATCCCTTTATTCTATCCGCATCGCCAAAGGCCCGCGCCACTGCCGGCGTCGGGTCAGAAATCGGCGGCGATGCCCTTCACTTCCCAGTCGCCGTAACGCGCCGGGTCGAGGCCGCCGCGGCCGTTGACCTCGGGCGTGGCGGGCGGCGCCGCGGCGCGGCGGCGGCGATCTTCGGCTTCGGCAAGGGCGCGCCGGGCCGCTTCAGGGATCGGCCGCGCCGTCTCGCTCGTCGTTGGAGCGTCGTTGGCGGTTGACCGCGCGGCGTCTCCGCCGTTCTCAAGTCGATCCTTGCTCATCGCCGCCAAGCTACAGCGCCATAGCGGCGTGCGAAAGGCGCGTGTCGGGGCCTGGCCGGCCGGCGTTTCAGTCTATACTCGTTTGAATCTTCGCCATCTCGTGATTCGGCAGGACAGAAGTTGAACGCGAAACACCCCGGCGGATTCGACGCGCGCGCGCCGCGTGGGCCGGCGCCGCCACCGCCCGAGACGACCCCCGGTCTGATGGCGCGCCTCGCCGCCGCCCAGGCGATCGCTGACGTGCTGACGTTTCAGCGGCCGCTCGAAGAGCGATTCGCCGCCGCCGAGGTTGATCCGCGCTTCGCCGGGCTCGACGCGCGCGACCGCGCGCTGGCGCGATCGATCGCCGTCGTCGCGGTGCGTCGGCTCGGCGCCATCCGCAAGGCGCTGGCGCAGCATATGCTCAAGGGATTGCCGCGCCGGGCCGGCGCGCTCGAGTGGATCCTCATCGCCGCGACGGCGCAGATTCTGTTCCTCGACCTGCCGGACCATGCCGCGGTTGATCTCGCCGTGAGGGCGACCCGGCTCGACGCCGGCGCCGCGCCGTTCGCCGGGCTGGTTAACGCGGTCCTGCGCAATGTCGCGCGGGCCAAGGACGAGGTCCTCGCCGCCAGCGACCCGTTCGACGACGACACGCCGCAGTGGCTCGCCCAGCGCTGGAAGGCGAACTACGGCGAGGAGACGGCGCGAAAAATCGCGCGCGCCCATCGCGACGAACCGACGCTCGACCTGTCAGTCAAGCGCGATCCCGACGATTGGGCGCTGCGGCTCGATGGAATCGTCCTGCCGACAGGCTCGGTGCGCCTTTTGAACCACGCGCCGATCGTCGAACTGCCCGGCTACGCCGACGGCGAGTGGTGGGTGCAGGACGCCGCGGCGGCGATTCCGGCGCGTCTCATTGACGTTGTGGCGGGTGCGCGGGTCGTCGATCTGTGCGCCGCGCCGGGCGGCAAGAGCGCCCAACTTGCGGCCGCCGGCGCGAAGGTTACGGCGGTCGATCGCTCGGCCGAGCGACTGAAGCGCCTTGCCGCCAACTTCGGCCGTCTGCGGCTGGAGGCCGAGATCGCGGTCGCCAACGCGCTGGCGTTCGAGGCGGCGCCGTTCGACGCGACGCTGATTGACGCGCCTTGCACGGCGACCGGAACGATCCGCCGGCATCCAGACGTCGCCTGGACCAAGCGTCAGGGCGATTTGGCGACGCTCGGCGAGTTGCAAAGCAAGCTGATCGACAAGGCGATCGCCCTGACCAAGCCGGGCGGAATCATCGTCTATTGCACCTGTTCGCTCGAGCCGGAGGAGGGCGAGGCGCAGATTGCCGCGCTGCTCCGGCGCAACCCCGATGTGCGGCGCGTGCCGATCGAGGCGTCCGAGATCGGCGGCCTCGCCGAGTGTCTCAACCCGGCCGGCGAACTGCGCGCCTTGCCCTGCCATCTGCAAGCGTCCGAGCCGCGCCTGTCGGGCCTCGACGGATTTTTCGCCGCGCGCCTGCAACGCCGCCCCTGAGCCGTCGAGGCGAGTTCCGGCGCGGGCGAAAGCGTGATAAGGCGCGGCCGAAATCCGTTCCTCAAGCAAACGAGCCCGTCCATGGCCCTTGATCTCGCGCCGATCGGTCGCGCCCTCATTTCGGTTTCCGACAAGACCGGCCTCATCGAACTGGGCAAAGCGCTCGAAGCGCGGGGGATCGAGCTGGTGTCGACCGGGGGCACCGCCGCGGCGCTGGCGAAAGGCGGCCTAAAGGTCCTCGACGTCGCCAATCTAACCGGGTTTCCCGAGATGATGGACGGCCGACTGAAGACGCTGCATCCACGCGTCCATGGCGGCCTGCTGGCGATCCGCGGCGAGCCTGCCCATCAGGCGGCGATGATCGCCAACGGCATCGCGCCGATCGATCTCCTGATCGTCAATCTCTATCCGTTCGAGGACGCTTTGCGTCGCGCCGCGCCGTTCGACGAGATGATCGAGAATATCGACATCGGCGGCCCGGCGATGATCCGCGCCGCCGCCAAGAACCACGCCGACGTCGCTGTGATCGTCGACGTCGCCGACTATGCGCGCCTGCTCGAGGAAATGGCGCTCAACGGCGGCGCGACGCGCCTCGCGTTCCGCCGCGGGCTGGCGCAAAAAGCATTTGCGCGCACCGCCGCTTATGATTCGGCGATCTCCAACTGGTTCGCGCGCGAGATCGGCGAGACGGCGCCGGCGTGGCGCACCTTCGGCGGCAAACTCGCCAGCGCCTTGCGCTACGGCGAGAACCCGCACCAGAACGCCGCCTTCTACATCGGCCCCGAATCGCGACCCGGCGTCGCCACGGCCCGCCAGCTCCAAGGCAAGGAGCTCTCCTACAACAACCTCAACGACACCGACGCGGCCTTCGAGCTCGTCGCCGAGTTCGCGCCGGAGGAGTCGGCCGCCGTGGCGATCATCAAGCACGCCAACCCCTGCGGCGTCGCGGTCGGCGCGACTCTGCTCGAAGCCTATGAGAAGGCCCTGTCGTGCGATCCCGTGTCGGCATACGGCGGCGTCGTCGCGCTCAATCGCGCGCTTGACGCGGCGGCGGCGCGCAAGATCGTCGAGATCTTCACCGAGGTCATCATTGCGCCGGCGGTCGATGACGACGCTCTGGCGATTATCGCGACAAAGAAGAACCTGCGCCTGCTCGTCGCCGGCGGTCTGCCCGATCCGCGCGCGCCGACCGCGACCGTGCGCTCCGTCGCCGGCGGCCTGCTGGTGCAGGACCGCGACGCGGGGGCGCTCGATCCCGCGACGCTCAAGGTCGTCACCAAGCGCGCGCCGACCGCGGCCGAGCTCGCCGATCTCGCCTTCGCTTGGCGGGTGTGCAAGCACGTCAAATCGAACGCGATCGTCTACGTGCGCGACGGCGCTGCCGTCGGCGTCGGCGCCGGACAGATGTCGCGCGTCGACTCCGCAATGATCGCCGCCCGCAAGGCCGAAGACACGGCGCGCGCGGCGGGGTTGCCGGGCTCGCGCACCAAGGGCTCGGTCGTCGCCTCGGATGCGTTTTTCCCCTTCGCCGACGGTCTCATTGCGGCGATCGAAGCGGGCGCGACCGCCGTCATCCAGCCCGGCGGCTCGATGCGGGACGCCGACGTCATCGCCGCCGCCGACGCGGCCGGGATTGCGATGGTGTTCACGGGGATGCGCCACTTCCGGCACTGAGGGGGAGCGGGCGGCGATCTCACTGACCGGCCAACAGCGCGAAGCGAGCTGCAGCGGATCGCCGCGCCGATGCGCTGTGGGTGACCTCGGCAAAGTGAGGCAATTCGGTTCCGTCTGAGTAGGAGTGTCATTCATCGGCGTGACCTCCAGATTTTAGGTGACTACGAGACATTCTTCCGCCGTCTCGACGACCAGGCTCTGGCGAGCGTGCTCGGGGAGCGGTGGACTCCCCGACGATGCGAGCCTCAAACACCATTCATCGGCGCAACTTCTCGTCGAATTGCTTGTCTCAAACCGAGTGTCGGCAAGGCGTTACAGCGGCAGCAGCCCCTATTGGATCGGCGGCAGATGGGCTAAAAGGGAATGCCAGTCGGGTGTATTCGCTTAGGGCCACACTATGGAAGCCGCAGCTAAACGAGAAACAATTCGCGATTTGACTTTCGGTAATCAAATCGCAGAAGAAGAACGTAACGAACTGAAGGAATATTTCGTTCGTACTCAAGCATGGCCGAGTAGATGGGGACGTTGCCGTCCCCATCCCTCACAGACCCGGACGTGCGGAATTCCCGCATCCGGTTCTTCACGAGAGAGATTCGCTCGCGGCTGCGT
>Ga0182014_10004940_pt1 | contig 15027 bp, 9 predicted proteins | sample 612S2DmetaG_FD_120489 | JGI IMG/M metagenome (GOLD analysis project Ga0182014, IMG submission 120489) | Permafrost microbial communities from Stordalen Mire, Sweden - 612S2D metaG | ecosystem: Environmental > Terrestrial > Soil > Wetlands > Permafrost | place: Sweden: Stordalen | collected... | reverse complement strand
TTCGGGCGTCTCGATGGTCGCCAGCTCTTGCCCCTCGGCAACGCGCGTGCCGATGTCCGTGGACCAATGCTTGAGGTAGCCGTTGACTCGCGCATAAATGGGGGCCTCCTCAAACGCCGTGATGTTGCCCGGCAAGTCAAGCTCGACCTGCGCCGCCGTGCGCTTAGGATGAGTGATACTTACCGTGGGAACCAGGTTCTCGATGGTGTCGGTCTCCAACTGCGCGCGCGAGCGCGAGCGGGACACAACAGTGATCATGGCCAGAATAACCAACACCATTCCAATGCCCCCCAACAGCAACAACAGAACCGTCCGGGATGGAGGCGCAGATTTGGTGGTGGGAGCACCCAGTTCGGCCCCATGTGGCCTGACGGCAACGGGAGGAGCGGTGGTGGCTTCGGTTTCGGTTTGCTTCATAGGTTCTAACTAAATCGTCTCGGCTGTTTGAGCAGCGGCGAGGCCGATTGATTCGACGTCGTCCCGGGTTCGAATCATGCAAAAGACCACCGGGACAAAGAAGAGCGTCGCGACCGTCGCAACCAACAGCCCGCCAATCACCGCCCGGCCCAGGGGCGCATTCTGCTCGCCGCCTTCGCCCAGGCCCAGCGCCATAGGGACCATGCCGATAATCATCGCCAGCGCGGTCATTATCACCGGGCGCAACCGGATGTAGCCGGCATCCAGCGCGGCGGTGAAGGCATTCCGGGTCTCAGCCAGCCGTTCCTTGGCGAAGGTGACCACGAGAATGCTGTTGGAAGTGGCTACTCCGATGCTCATGACGGCGCCCATGAGGGAAGGCACGTTGATTGTCGTGCGCGTCAGGAAGAGCATCCAGACGATCCCGCACAACGCGCCCGGCAAGGCGGTGATGATGATAAACGGATCGCTCCAGGATTGGAAGTTCATAACGATCAGCAAATAGACCAGCGCAATGGCAAAGAGCAGGCCCAATCCCAGCCCGAGGAAGGAGGATCTCATCGTTTCAACCTGCCCCCGCACAACGATGGAGCTGCCGCGTGGGAGTTTCTTTTCGACGGAATGCACGATCCCTTGAAAGCTTTTGGCGACGCCGCCCAGGTCGCGGCCCTGGATATCGGCGTAAACGTCAATCACGGGTTGGACATTGTAATGGCTCACCATGCCCTGTTCGGTGCTCCGCGAAATCGAGGCCAGATTGCCCAGCAACTGCGGACCCGCTCCGCTAGGCCCGGTCACCGGGATTCCGGCCAGGGTCTGCAAGGAATCCAGGTGGTACTGGGGGACTTGCGACGCCACCTGATAGCTCACGCCATTGGCGGGATTCAGATAAAACGAGGGCGCGGTCTGAAAACTCCCGCTGAGCGCGATCAACAGGCTGGACGCCACATCCCGCTGGGTGAATCCGACCTCCTGGACCTTCGTGCGGTCCGCCTTCACTTGCAGGCTCGGCAGATCGAACATCTGCTGGACATGCACGTCCACCGCGCCTGGAATGTGGCGAAGCTGGCCGGCAATTTCGTTGGCAATGTGGTAATTCGCGACCTGGTCCCGGCCGACGATCTGGATGTCAATGGGGGACGGCAACCCGAAGTTCAAGACCTGGCTGACGATGTCGGCGGGTTGGAAAAAGAAGGAGACGCCGGGGAACGCCAGATTCAGATCATGGCGGAGTTTTCGAATGTAGCCTTCGGTGGCATGGTGATTTTCCCGATTGAGCGAAATCAGGATTTCGGCATCGAACGACCCGATGGTTCCGCCATTGTTATAGGAAACATTGATGCCGCTGGTAGGCAGGCCGATGTTATCTACAATGCTTTCCAACTCCTTTGCCGGAATGGTCCGCCGGATCGCCTCTTCAACGTGGTCGCACAAAGCGGCCGTTTCCTCGACGCGGGTGCCCGTTTTGGCCCGGACATGGAGCCGCATCTGACCGGCATCCACTTTGGGAAAGAAATCCTGACCCAGAAATGGCGTCAAAAGGCACGACCCCGCGCAGAAAGCGAGAAAGCAAATGGCGAAAAGCCGCCGATGATGCAGGCAGACGTCAAGCCAGCCGCGGTAGCCGGTCCGCAGCCGCTCAAACCCGGTTTCAAACCGGGCGTGGAACCGGCCAAACCAGCCTTTCGCCTCCGTGCCGGTCTCATGTACGTGATGGCGGAGAAAATACATGACCAATGTCGGCACCACGGTGCGCGAAAGCAGATAAGAGGCCAGCATGGCGAAAACCACCGCCTCGGCCAAGGGCACAAAAAGGTACCGGGCCGTGCCGGTCAGAAAGAACATGGGCACGAATACGATGCAAATGGCCAGCGTCGAGACGAAGGCCGGCACGGCAATCTGCGAGGCGCCATCCAGGATCGCCGTGCGCAGTTCCTTTCCTTGCCGGAGATTCCGTTCGATATTCTCGATTTCCACCGTCGCATCGTCCACCAGGATCCCCACCGCCAAAGCCAGACCTCCCAAGGTCATGATGTTCATCGTCTCCCCCAGGGCGCTGAGCGTAATGATGGAGCAGAGGATGGCCAGCGGGATGGAAATGACGATGACGAAGGTCGTGCGCCAGTTGCCGAGGAAGATCAGAATCATGAGGGCCGTCAGGCAGGCGGCTATGACCGCTTCCTTGATCACCGACTGAACGGCGGCCCGCACGAACAAGGATTGATCCAGCAAGGTGCGGATTTCCAATTCCGGCGGCAGGGTTTTGGCCACCAGCGGTACGGCTTTCTTGAGGCGCGCCACAATATCCAGCGTGGAAGCGGCGCCGGACTTGATGACCGTCAACAGCGAGGCGCGGATGCCGTCACTGCGAACGATATTCTGTTGGACCGTGAACCCGTCGCGCACATGCGCCACATCCCGGATATAGATCATTTGGCCATTGATCTTCTTGAGGGGAATATCGTTCAGTTCCTGTATGGTGGCTGGACTGCCGTTCAACTCGACGGCGTACTCGGTGCTTCCGATCTTCTCCGTCCCGGCAGGCAGGATCAGGTTTTCTGCGCCGATGGCGTTGACCACATCGTAGGGGGAAAGGCCCTTCCCGTTCAAGGCGGAGATGTCGATATCCACCATGATCTGGCGGGGTTTGCCGCCGTAGGGATTGGGCATGGAGGCCCCTTGCACCGTGGCCAGGCCGACGCGAAGAAAATTCATCCCCAGGTCGCTGACCTGCGATTCCGACAGCGTCTTGCTGCTCAAGCTCAGTTGCAAAATGGGAACGCTGGACGCGTTGTAGGTGATGATGAGCGGCGGCGTGATGCCGGGTGGCAGGGTGCGCACGGCCGCCTGGCAAATCGCGGTAATCTGCGCGATGGCCATGTCAATTTTCACGTTTGGATGGAAAAACACCTTGATCACCCCCATCCCGTTGAGCGACTGGGATTCGATGTGCTCGATGTCGTTGACGGTGGTGGTCAGCCCGCGCTCGCTGGGGGTCACAACGCGCGAGGCCATTTCCGTGGCCGACATGCCGCTGTAGCCCCAGATGATGCTCACCACTGGAATGTTGATGTCGGGAAAGATGTCCGTGGGCGTGCGCAAAATGACCACCGGGCTGACCAACAGAATCATCAGCGCGACGACCACAAACGTATAGGGCCGGTTCAGGGCCAGTCGGACAATCCACATAAACTCATCAAATCAAACTTCTTTCGGGTAGTAGTCTATCGGCCATGCCCTGGGTTGCAAGCCTCGCGCCTTTGGTGTGAAACGAGCAGAGGATCAGGTGGAGCGGTCCTGCCGCGTGGCAAATGGGGGGAGCCTTCCCTTCTACCACTCCAACGCGCAAGCTGCGCCCGCAGCAGAAGCAGGCGTTGCGCATCCTGGCGTGGCACGTCGTCTCGCAGCTCGAATTGCACCACGGCTCGCGCGAACTGGGCGATGTCCGCCGACAGAACGAACAATGCAAGGGCGACCTGGAGAAATCGCGCGCCCAGTTGGCCGCCGCCCGCTGCGAACTGGCGCAGCGCAACGCCAAACCGGCAGCCGCTCCCCGCGCCAAACCTGCCAAGCGGTGCAAGTAGCCCAGAGGGTCGTGGCTCAGCACGCTCCAGGTACCGTGTGGCTATCGCACGCAACCCCTGCCGACGCTTTTAGGGCGGCAGTCCCCCCGTAGTCTCATGGGAGTCTCGCCGTAGTACCTCTAATCCGGGGTTAGAGGTACTACGGTGAGGCTCCGGTGAGGCTAAGGAGGCGTGAGCGGGCGGCAGGGGACGTTGTTCCCACTCATTCCACCAGCAAAACCAGCAGGAATGTGCCCACAGGTGCTTCAACCACAGCATGTTACACAATCAACATGGGGTGCATACCCGGGCACCGCGCGAGTACCACCGGCGAGAAACCGACTGCGCAGCCGGTACGTAGCCGAGGCAGAGGCGGGTGTAAGCGGCGGAAGTCAATCAACCGCAATAGGTTACACGATGAGCCTAAGGTGGTCTGCGACGGCTGTTACACCACCTTCAGCGTTGGGAGTGGCTCGCGCAGCTAATGTCTGGTGAAAAGGTCAAAGACGTTGAGCACGGGCAGCGCGTTTCCGTCATCATCGAAGAAAGCGCGGCTGCGAAGGCCGCCTGTCACCGCCGGCTCCCACCAAAAGACACCGATTCCGCGATTGTCAGGCGTGCTCAAGATCAGGCGATTGACCTCATCCAGGAATTCTCGCTGACCTTCAGGCGTCTCGGCAAAAGGACCGGGCCTCTGCTTGTATTCCGTTGGGCGCCAGCAGTAGGCCACTTCCACCAGGATAATGTCCTTGTGATATTCGTGGGCCATGAAGATCAGGTTCGCGCGCAAATCCAGCAACGTGCCGTGCCACCAGGGATAGTAGGATTGGCCGATCACATCGTAAGGCACCCCATACGTGTCGAGCTTGTCGAAGAAGTACTTGGTGCCGGCCTTGTCTCCGCCCCGGTCGATATGGATCATGATCCGGGGGTGACGATTGGTACCGGCTCCCGCCTCGACGCCTTTGATGCCTGCCTTGAGCAGCTCCGCGAAGTTCTGCCAATGGTCGGGCAGTTTGCCGTCGGGCCAAAGCATGCCCGGGGTGACTTCATTGCCTATCTGCACCATGTCCGGCAACACACCCGCGTCCCGAAACGCGCCTACTGTCTCCCGGGTATATTCGAAGACAGCCTCCACCAACTCCGCATGTGATTTGCCCTCCCAAGCTTTGGGGATGGTCTGCTTGCCCGGGTCGGCCCAGTTGTCAGAGTAATGGTAGTTCAGGAGGAATTTGAAGCCCCGCTCTCGGGCCTCTTGGGCGAGAGCGATCGTGTATTCCAGGTTGTTTGGCAGCCGGCTGGGAGTGTGAAACAACCGCAGCCGAATCCAGTTGTAACCGTGGTTGCGGAAGATCTCGAGCCCCGGCTTGGCCTGTCCTTGGTCCTTGAACACCGTCCCTTGCGCCTCGGCCTGCTTCAGGAAGGAGAGATCAGCCCCGATGGCGTAGTCAGCCGCTTTCGCCGTGCCGCCAAACAGGAGTTGTACAGAGAGCACGAGCGGTAGCAGCGCTGCTCGATGGGTAGTCTTCATGTGCAATTGCAGGGGAGGCTATGCGGCCAGCAGCCTGATGTTCGTGCTAGTCATATTGCCATAACTGTTCTGATGTTCGACTCACTGCGCTGTCGCCGCCGTTATGGCCAGCAACGCCGGCACGCCTCGGTCCCTGTCCTTCCCATAAACCAGGTCCACAGCCTTAATCTCCACGCCGGGGCGTGGGTTGTTCCATTGCTTGGCAAAGACCACCGCGCTTTCGTTGGAGTCTTCGAACTTGCCGCTCCACGCGATTTGCGCTCCGGGGATCGCCTTCGGTTCCTGCTGTAGGAAATGGTCTATATCCACTTCGCAAATGATGGGCACTTCAGCCGTCTGGCCATCGGCGTAATGTATGACGTAACGGCATAGCTCAAAACGCTTCTTCTCCTCGCGCTCGCGGTCGTCCATGCGGCGGTCCAGACGCGCGGTGTGGAGAAAAAACAGCGCATCGGCCTTCGTGTTGATCGGTATGCCGGTGATCTCGTTCGGCAGGTTGCCCGGCACGCCATTGCCGCCCAGCACGAGTACCTGCGGCACGGGTGACGTGGGCATTTCATAGACGTTGAATTTCACCCCGGCGAAGACATGTTCGCCGGGCGGTAGCGCTTTCAAAGTCCGTCGCTTGTCACCGAACCAGCCACGCTCGTCCTTGTAGGTCGTGGCCTTGGTGTGGATGTCAATGGGTGTGTAAGCAAGGTCCGCGCCCGCAATCACCGTCTTCCCGCTGGAGAAGGGCGCGTTCAGGTTGCGCAGCAAGGTGGCGAGGATGGTCAATTTCTTGGTCTTGTTGGCGGGCACGGCTTCGGTCTCCTTGAAGTTGAGATTGCAGAGCACAACGCTGCCGCTGCCTTTGACGTATTGGACCATCCCGCCAATGTTGAGCATCGGCTTGACCGTGGCCTGCCACTCCGGCGAACGCGCCACTTTCAGCCAGATGTTGTCGATTCCGAGCAAGGGCCGCTTGGCCGGGTCCGAGAGCCAGCCCACGAGCTGGAGCGTGACGCGCCGGGCCTTGCGTGGCGGGTTGACGGCAAAGGTTTGCGCTTCGCCGTTGGGCTGGAGGTCGTATTCGACGCGATCCTTACCGTCAAAGAGCAGCGCGATCTTGGTGGTAGCATTGTAGTTGACCGAAGCTTTGTGCGTGTATTCGACGATCGTTTCCTCCTGCGGCAAATCCATGTTAATCACGTAAGGCTTGCCGTCCTTCGGATACTCGAAGTCGATGACCAACGGCCAGCCATCTGAACCGACGAACCCATTGACAATGTTGGCGTAACTGGAGAAGTCGCTCTTGGCGAACGGCGCCAGGTCGTCCAGGTCCACAACGTAGCCGAAGATGTCCGAAGCCGCATACTCATCTGCGGTCCAGTCGAAGATGCGCTTGCCGGAGAGCATGACAATGTCACCGACGGTCAGGCCCGCCGTGAGCGGGTTGCGCGATGCCGGGAAAGTGACCCGCTCGCGCGTGAATGGCCGGATGACATGGTTGACGCCGACAACGCGGTTGTAGTCGGCCAGACCTTCCGGCGTCAGGCCGCAAAGGATCAGCGCGCCGCCGTGCTGCCAGAAGGATTCAAGCGCACCGGGGTTCCCGGCCAACAGTCTCAAGTTGGCCGGTGTGGCGGAGACAAGGGCGATTTTCCGATTGGCGTCCTTGATGGCAGCGAGGGCATCCCCGGCCTTGGCATACTCCAACCCAATCGCATCCACGGCTTTACCCAACTGCTCGTCCCCGATGACGGCGGTGACCTCAGCGTGCTCCAGTTTGTACGCCGCTCCGCAGCGGATTAGGTTTACCAGCACGTGCTCCGCCCCGGGGTTCACGGCGAGCTTGCTCCCGAGGTCGAGTTGGCAGAGATACATCACGCCTCGGCCAACCGGCACTTCAACCAGCGCCGAGTATTCCAGCTGCGGACCGCACTGGATGAGGCTCTTGCCGCCGCGCGTGGGCTTCACATAGGCGTTGCGGAATACCAGGTGGGCGGACTCCGCCACCTTCGGTTGACCGGTTTGCGCCGCAGGCAGGTCCGGTCCCCATGTGAAGAAGTCTTTGTCCTTGAGTCCGCGTAACGCCGGATGTGAGATGTCCTCGATGAACGCCGTTCTCCCTTCCGCGGTGGGCATCTCGTCGCCGAAGTCGCTCTTCTTCGTGCGCGGCGCTAGCTCCATCTCCGCGGGGATGGCCTGGTACTTCAAAGGATTAGACTGATCGAGCACGACGACGGCGCGGCCCTCGGAAGCCAGGACGGCCAAACGGGTCGAGGTGCTAACCTTCCCCTCAATGGCATCGCGTCCGACCACTAGAACCTTGGCGCCGGCAGGAACTGTGTCGAGGGATTGGACCGTCGCGAACGGCACCCCTGCGCTCTTAAGAAACGCCGTGGTCTCGCCGATCGGATCGAACACGGCAACCATGCCAGCCGCGAGTTTCTTCTCCACGGCGGCGGGCAGCACGGAGACCGCCTTCGTGTCATGATAGACTTCCTTTCCGCCCGCGCTGAGCGTGAGGCTCAACTCGCCTTCCTGCCGTGTGGCGACGGAGGGCATCGGAATCTCTTCGTCGAACTTCACCACCGTGCCGGGGGCGACATTGTGGGTGGAGATTTTCGCGTAGGCCTCCTTGCCCTCCACCGTCAGCCGGCGGCTGAACGTGATCGGCTCCGCGTACTGGGTGTCATTGAAGATGCCGAAGGTGCGCTTGACCCGTTGGGACGAGCCAAACGTCCAGTCCCATTGCCGCACCAACACGGCGCGCGGTTGGTTCGCGCCCCACTGCCTCGGCCCGCCTTCCCCGCCGAGCCAAAAGTGCCAGGCCGCGCAGTAGCCACCCCAGCGGTAGCCTTCGTTCAGCATCCGGTAGCAGGTCGCGATGGCCTCCCGCGTGGCGGCTTTGCCCTGGAAGGCGATCTCGCCGCCCCACATGGCGTAATCAGCGGGGTTGATGCCCGTGGCGTAGAAGTCCTCGCCGATAAACCGCGGCCGCTGCTGGTCCCATTTCCAACGCCCGCGCCCGCCCCCTTCGGTAAAGGGCTCGTAGGCCAGGTCCGGATAGCGCGCATCGAGCGTGGCAACATAGTGGTTACCGTGGACTCCGAGAGTGTTCTTTATCGTCGCGCCGCCACCGTCGGTCATCGCCGACCGCGTCGGGTCCGCGGCCATCACGGCGTCGTGTGCCTTGGTGATCTCCTCTTCGTATCGGTCCATGTTCGGCGAGTTGCCGAGCAGGTTGATGAGGTTGATGAAGGCAAACTCGTTCTCGAGCGACCATACCTGGATGGACGCGTGGTTGCGTTCACCCTTGACCTGGGCGACGCACTGCTCGCGCCAGTTCTTCATCAGCGCGAGTTTGAGTTCCGAGCCGCCCTGCTGCTGGCGCGTCTCGGCATCGCCCTCGCTGAATTGGTAGCCGATGGTTTCGCCGTCGAGCGTCGTGTTGCGGCGCACGACGACGCCGTTGCGGTCGCAGAACTCGATCGCATCCTGTGGTTCCAGGCCCAGCCAGCGCGACTCATGGCCGGCCTGTCCGGCGGTGCTAAGGCGGGTGGTGCGCTGGTTGGTGCGTTTATAGGTCGCCAGCCATTTCTCTGGGGAATGCTCCTCGCCGATGAGATCGGCCCACATGTGCCAAACCACGCCGTTGAGCGTGAACTGGGTTCCTTCGCGCCGCCATTCGCGGAACCCGAAGAGTGTCTCCTTGACGTCTGAAGGGGTGCCGTCAACGAGCACCGTCGTGCGCAGACGATAGAGATTCGGCGTGTCCGGCCACCAAAGCCTCGGATTGGTCCATGCATCAGACAGGGTGATGGTTTGCGTCTGGCCTGCGGCGATTTTGAACGGCTGCGGCTTGAAGACGTGTTGCGTCTGGCCGGTCGTGTCGTCCACCGCCTCCCAACGAATCTCACCCGAAACCTCGGCGCCCGTGGTGTTGTTCAAGCTGGCGTCCGCTTCGAGGCGCTTCTGGGCCACGGAGGGCTTCACGAAAACGTCTCCTGCATACACGCCCCCGCCCGTAGCCACAAAAGCCGGGGTCGCGAGAATGCCGGATTGCGGGCAGTTCCACACCGGGTAGTCCATGTCTTGGAAGCCCTGGTTAAACAAGCCGATCGGATAATTGAAGGTCTTGCGCAGCTTCAATGGCCGTTTCGGGTCGGCGGAACGCCCATACCATGCGTCGCGGATGCCCACCCAGATCTCGTTCGTCTGTCCGGCCTTGATGCCCTTGGTGACGTCCATCTGAAAGGGCGCGAATGGATTCTTCTCGAAGCCGCAATAGACCTCGTTCACGAAGATCGTCGTGTTGAGATTGTTGTAGGGGAACTCGACGTAGAAAGCGCGGCTAGCCATGGAGGTGGGCACCGCGATGCGCGTGCGATACCAAAAACGATGGGCGAATACGAGATCTCCCCTCAGCGTGTTCTTGTCGCCCGGCACGGGTATGGCCCGCCAAATGGGATGCTTCGGCAATTCCCGGATGGGCTCCGCGACCTCCCCTGGCATCTGCTCGTCGTCACGCGCGATTTCCCACACGCCGCCCAGCTTCACACTCGCGCGCTGGGACGGTTTCGCGTCGGGAACCTGGAACACCACTTTCCCTGCCGCCTCGTCCCAGGCATCTCGGCCAGATTCGCCCGGCTTGAACTTCGAGTTGGGGTGAAACGGCCCCTCATGCAAGCAGATCGCATCCGACGCGTAGAGCACCCGCTGCCACTTACCCTTGTTGTCCTTGGTCTTCGACAAGCGGATTTGCAAACGATGGCCGCCCGCACTCACAACCTCATCGCCCAACTTCAACCACGCCACCTCGCACCAGTTACCCATTTCCATCAGGTCCGTCGTCAGCTCGTCGGGGGACGCCTGCTTCCACGCTCCTTCGTCAATCCGCCACTCGAACGACGATCGCACGAACTCGAACCCGACCCGGTTCCACACTTCGTAGCGGGCCGTCTTGGGGCCCTGGAAACTGTATTCCAGCACGATGCCTTGTTCGGGGACCTCCTTTTCCACTTTGTCCTCGTCCACGCTAATATGGATCCAATTACCCGCCGAGAGAAACTGCGGCCGTCCCCAATCTCCGATGCTAGCCTTGAAACTGGTCTTTGCGGATTCGCTTTCGAGCCAGACAAACGCCGGCGTGGCGGCCCCGCCGCCGGATTGCAACATTTGATCGCTGGGCTCGTTGATGGCTGCGCGCGCTCCCTGGCCGAAGGCCAGAACATTCAGCACCGTCGCCAGAAGGACATGGAGAATCGAATTCCTACTCATGGGTAGCACCGATAGGATCTTGCTTTTTGACACGCCGCCTTCGGCGCTGCGCAGGTAAGGGAGAATTGATCCTGCGTCCCGCTCATTCTGGCACGATGCTGCCAGACCGGAAGGAGGGTGTCAAACGGCGGGTTTTAGGACGGTATGCTGCCAGTGCGGGCGCTTGGCGTGTTGTGGCGCCTTAGGGGGACCAGCGGCTGGAGGCTATGCGGGAAATGATGGATGGCATGAATGCCAGCGGACACGCAAAAATGCTGCGTCCACCCGCAGGTGCGTTTCGAACCCCACCCGCCCAAACTCGCCCACCTGCTCCCCTCGTCCAAGTGCGAGTCAGGGCCTTTAAGTCAGGACGATCTTATCGCCGGCCTTCAAGGTCACGATGGCCTTCTTCCAATTTGGCGACTGGCCGGCCTGCTTGGTGCGCTGACGGCGGAACTTGCCGCGCACGTTCAGCGTGTTCACTTTCACGACCTTGACTTTGAATAAGTCCTGCACCGCCGTGCGGATCTGGGTCTTGTTCGCCCGCGGGTCGGCCATGAGAGTGTACTGGTTGTACTTCTCGCCCTGGCGTGTGCCCTTTTCGGTCAAACGCACGGTCCGGATGATTTCAAAAGAGTTCATGCTATTCCTTGGCTAAGCGCGCTTCGAGTTGCTCGAAGGCATTCCGCGTGAATATCAGCTTGTCGGGGCGCAGCACGTCGTAGGTGTTCAACACCTCGCAGGTCGTCAACGCCACATCCGGCACATTGCGCGAGGCCAGCGTCAGATTCTTGTCCGCTGCCGCCACAATCAGCGCGCTGCCCTTCAGTTCCAATGCGCTCAGCACACCGGCGAATTCCTTGGTCTTGGCCGAGCCGAGCTTCAGATCATCGATCACCACCACGTCCCCGGCGCGCAGCCGCTCGGACATCGCCTTGCGCAAGGCAAGTTGCTTGGTGCTGTGCGATACCTTCTTGGTGAAGTCGCGCGGCTTGGGGCCGAAGACCACACCGCCGCCACGCCACAGGGGCGACTGGAATGAACCGGCGCGGGCGCGGCCTGTGCCCTTCTGCCGCCACGGCTTCTTGTTAGTGCCGGCGACGTCGCCGACGTTCTTGGTACAGGCAGTGCCCATGCGCTGCGCCGCCTGGTAGGCGACGACCGTGTCGTGGACGGCTTGGGTGCCCTTGCCGTTCTCGATGAGCGGGAACTTCACTTCCAACTCGCCCTGGTCTTTTCCTTTGATATCTTTAATCGTAAGCTTCATGGCGGCACTTTACTTCTTCTTCTTGCCTTCGCTCTTCTTGATGTTCTCCGGACGTAGCGCGTGCGGCAACCAGCCCTTGGGGCGTTTCTTGGCTTCGCGAATGACGACATAATCGCCGTTCGAACCCGGAATGGCGCCCCGGATCAATAAAACATTCTCCGCTTCCCGGACCTGAACCACCAGGAGGTTCTGCGCGGTGCGCCGCACCTGGCCCAAGTGGCCGGGCATCTTCATCCCGCGCATGACCGTGCCCGGGAACAGGCGCTGGCCGATGGCGCCCGAGCGCCGGTGCCAGCCCTTCGCGCCGTGGGTCGAATCGCCACCGCGGAACGCATGACGGGCGACTACGCCCTCGAATCCGCGCCCCTTGGTGAAGCCAATGGCGTCCACGAAATCGCCGGGCGCAAACAGCGCCGGGCCGACCACGTCGCCGGGCTTCACTTCCTTCGTGAAGTTGCGAAACTCAAGAATGCGTTTCACGGCCACGCCGTTGAACTTCTTGATATGGCCCAGCAACGGCTTGGTGACCCGTTGTTCCTTCTGGTCGCCGAAACCAAGCTGCACTGCGTTATAGCCGTCGCTCTGCTGCGTCTTGCACTGCAGCACGCGGTTCGGGCCGGCGAGCACGATCGTCACCGGGGTGATCACCCCTTTGGCGTCATAGACGCGCGTCTGGCCCAATTTCTTTCCTAGTAATCCGAGTGGCATGGCGTTTGAGGGAGTTAAATCTTAATGGTGATGTCCACGCCCGCCGGCAGGTTGAGCTTCTTCAACTCGTCCACGGTCTTGGCGGTCGGCTCGATGATGTCGATCAGCCGCTTGTGCGTGCGCTGCTCGAACGTCTCCTGCGACTTCTTGTCACAGTGCGGCGAGCGTTGGACGGTAAAGCGCTCAATGCGGGTGGGCAGCGGGATTGGGCCGGCGACGCGGGCCCCCGTGCGTTTGACGGTGTCCGCGATCTCGCGGGCGGATTGGTCGATGACCCGGTGGTCATACGCCTTCAGTCGGATGCGAATGCGTTGTGCAGCCATACAAAGAACAATTGTCTGTTAATGGTTTTGTTAAAACTTTCCGCGCCCGGCTTTCGGGAAACGGAACGCGGAATATATCAAGCGCCGCTCCCCGCGCAAGAGGTTTCTCCAAAAATCTTGCTTGCCTCTTTTTGCCCCTGCCGGCGGGCTCTGCGTTCTCCCCCGTGTGCCGGCGTCTTACCTGCTCGCAGCAGCCCCTTTACGGCCCAGCGACGCCAGCAACCCCGCCGTTGCCTCGACCATGCGCGGCTCGTACTGGGCCGGGTCCCGCACTTCAAATAACCTCACTCTGTGCGAGCCTGGCCTCTTGCCGTAGCCTACCACTCCCGCATCGTCCACTGACACTTCCACCTCGGAAAACCCGAACAGCGGCTTCCGCCCCGCACCGCCGGTTTGCCCGTCGCTCCCGGGCAACGCGCAAGTCCATTTGCCGCCGTCCCGGACAACCTCCCGCCCCGACATGACCCCCAGGACCGCTGCGCACCAGAGATTCCGTGTGTCTGCGAACAGCCGCGCCTGCCGCTCCGGTTCGACCGGGCGCGACAGAAATGCCAGCGGCTCGGAGCCCTCCTTCTCGAGCGCGTAGATGAAATATTGAATCACCTCCGGCGCCGCCTTCCCGAGCAGTGCCCGGTGGCTCGCGCGCCAGAACGAAGCATGCCCCCGGTTCTGCCACAGCCCCCCGTCAAAGCACGGCACCCAATAAACCGGCAGCCCCGACCGCATCAGCCCCACAAACGCCTGCGGATCAAGCCCCACGTTATACTCCTGATACTTCGGATCGGACGCCTCGCCAATAAACGCCAGCACCATCGCCACATTAGTCCGGAACAACCCCGGCTCCCGGTTGAAGGCGGCCACCACGTCCCGCACGCTCCCCAGCGTCGCGATGCAGACCGGCGTGGCCGACGCGCGCAACGTCTGCACGATGAACTCCACGCCCCGCTGGAATTCCGGCGTCTGGTCGAGTCCCTTGTCATCCGGGCTCTTCAGCGGTGTAGCCAAGCCGATCACCGTCGGCACATTGCGCCCGGTGATTCGATTCATCTGGGACACCGGGATGCGCCCCGGGCGCTCCAATTGCTTTCGTCCCTGGTCGAGGATAATGCCTTTGATGTCCAGCTCCGGCATCGCGTAGAGCGTCGCCAAGTCAAAATGGTCGTCGGGGTCGTCATGCGGATGGAACAAATCGGTGCAGTATATGACCGGCACCGCACGCCCCGCCTCAGCGGGCGCACCCGCCGTGGCCCAGCCACCGCCGACGGCCAACACCATTGCCGCAAACAACCAGCCTTGCCAAATAGCGCGCATCACGCCCCATTCAGCCACTGGCTGCTTCCCCTGACAAGCCGTTTGCAGAAGCCGGCAGAGTGTCGGGCAACGGTCCCTTTCAGCGGAAGATAGGACATCCATGGGGAACTGCGCCTTTGTTTGAATTAGAGCTGAACCAAGGCTGTCGAATCCTGACAGGTGCTCGGCGGAGACACTGTGGCGCGCCCGGAGCTCGGAGGGGATTCCGGGGGCGGAACAAAAGGAGAATACCAAGAGAATACGAAGAGAACACGAAGGGAATACGAAGAGAAAACGATAGCAACACGCTAGCACTTCCCATGCTCCTGGCCTGCAAGTGGCTTACATCTGGCTTTCAGATGGCTTTCCCCACGCGTTCCTTTCCCGCGTGCCGGCGAGCTGGTGCCAAGAGTTCAAGACTAAGGAATAGGTTGAAAGGCCTCGCCCCACGGCTCTATGATGCGCGTGGGAACATGGTGCGGCTGGCATTATGAAGAAACGGTGGATAATCATAGTGGGGCTCATAACGGTGGTCATAGCCGGCGCCGCGTTCCTGTTGTTCTAGCCCGACTTGGCGGATTCGACCCACGGCCTAACTTTTTTCGCTTGGCAAGTTGTTGATTTCCAAGGGAGGGATTCTCCCAAAGGGGGCAGAACCGCTTGTAGTGAAGACCCACCCTATTT
>Ga0182014_10004938_pt1 | contig 15034 bp, 7 predicted proteins | sample 612S2DmetaG_FD_120489 | JGI IMG/M metagenome (GOLD analysis project Ga0182014, IMG submission 120489) | Permafrost microbial communities from Stordalen Mire, Sweden - 612S2D metaG | ecosystem: Environmental > Terrestrial > Soil > Wetlands > Permafrost | place: Sweden: Stordalen | collected... | reverse complement strand
GGGTCGGGGACACCAATTGGCCGGCGACGATAGCCAGTGCCGCGGCAAGGGAAACCTGGATGGCTTGCCGGGTACTCGGCCGCAGACCGCTGCTCTGTTTGTCCGCCTGCTGGCCGTCGCCGTCGGAGGCCGGCGCCGGTGCCGCGTCGGTGCTCAAGGGGGCGGCGCCCTCGACTATCGCCCGGACATCGGCAGTTGCTTTCGCGGCGTTGATAATTGCCAGGGCGAGGCGGCGGATAGCGGCATTACCGGGGTCGTCGGCGGGCGTCGGACGCGGCTGCCGATCAAGGACCCGTTGGGCCTGTTCGGCGGCTTGTTGCAGCCCACCCGGTTGCGGTACGCGCAGTGCCCGCGCGAGCTGGGTGAGCGCCGCGACCAGTTCGACGCGGGTGGTGGTGGGTATCGCTGCGTGGTCTTCTGAGCCTGTGTCCGTGTCGAGGACGGCAAGTCGTCGCCCTGCGGTAGAGACCCACTCGACGGCGAGTTCGGCGTCGAACAGCCAAGGGGTCAGTTGCTCACCGGTTACTCCTGGCCACAGCATGGCCGGGTTGGCGTTGTCTTCGATCTGATCCTGTATCAACAGCGCGGTCTCGTTGAGCCGGATGGTGCGGGCCCGCATGCGGCGGAGGCGCCGTTCGTCCAGGTAGCCGGTCCGAACGGCTTCTGTGGTCGCATCGACGACGATGGCCATCCGCGCCCGCAACGCCCTAACGGTGGCACGCAGCACGCGTTCGGGTCGGTCGGGCAGGACGTAGGTGCGTATGACGAATGTGCACACCGTTCCCACCACGACGGCCCCGATCATCCAGGGCAACTCCGAAATGCTGGCCCGCAGATACAAAGTGGCGAAATATGCATTGAATGCGACCATGCCCAGCGCTCTGCCGCGGGCCCCGAAGCGACTGGCGTACACCGCAGCGAACACCACCACCACGAAGACGACGTCGCCGGCCACCAAGTGGACCGCGAGCAGCGAGGCGGCGGTGATGGAGAGTGCGGCGGGAAGTGGTAGCAGCGCCATCGTGATCCGCTGCTGCCGTGGGTCAGCCTCGTTGACGGATTGGGCTGCGATCATCGTGATGATGACGCCGAGCAACGCGACCGTAAGAGGTTGTCCCGTTGCCCTGGTCAGCAGGTAAAGGATCCCCAGGGAGCAGGCCAGCGAGGCGGTCGTCCGGGTTGCGGCCCGCAGTCGCAGCAGTCCCGGATCGGAGCCGATCCACCAGTTTCGCGCGCGCTCGTAGAGCATCGTTACCGATACGCTGAGTCCGCCCGTGCCAACGAAATTCGAATTGGCTTTCCGGGTGTCCCCGAGGTCGCGCTCGTCCACGCCGAACTGACTCGGCACCGTCGCCCCCTACTCCTGCGCTCGCCCCTTCCCATGGTGCCTCATTGCTCCGGAGCTTTCTCGCGGGAGAGCATGGGGATTGGTTGGCTATGCAGACGTCGGGATCTACGCCGAGCTAAATGATTTGTGGAGTCGCCCCCGAAGGGGGACTGCTACCGCCAGGCGTTTCGTCACGCATGACGTTTCTCCGTTGGGTTCCAGCTCGCCGCCAACGATCGGTGCAGCATCGTGCTAAACGTGCTGGGAGGCAGCACGATGCGGTACTGGCGAAGCTTCGCCGATGCGCCGCCACCCCGTCCGAGTGCGCTATACCGCCGGGTTAGGCAGGCCCGCCGGCGCCGCCGGTCCCGCCGGTCCCGCCGGTCCCGCTGCCGGCACCGCCGGCGCCGCCGGTGATTCCGGTAGCCGCACCACCCGCGGTGCCGGTGCCGCCGGTGCCGCCGCCCTTACCGGGACTTCCGGCGTTCGTGCCGCCGTTGCCGGTGCCGCCGGTGCCGCCAGTGCCACCGGTTCCGCCGTCGCCGCCGGCACCGCCAGCGGCGCCGAGGCCCGCAGTGCTGCCGAGGGTGGCCGCGCCACCGTTACCGCCAAGACCGCCGATACCGCCGCCACCAGCGGTGCCGCCGGTACCGCCAACCCCGCCGGCGATCCCGGCGGCGCCGATAGTACCGGTGCCGCCGACGCCACCCCCGCCGCCAACGCCGCCGAGGCCGCCGACCCCGCCGTTACCGCCGTTACCGGATGTCGTCCCGCCTAATCCGCCCTTGCCGCCGATGCCGGCGATGCCGCCGGTGCCGCCGGTGCCGCCGGTGCCGCCGCCGCTCACGCCAGCCGTGCCGGTAAAGCCGGCGCCGCCGTTACCGCCGACGCCGCCGGTGCCGCCATTGCCGACCGCCCCGCCGTTGCCGGCCGCGCCACCGTTGCCACCTTGCCCGCCGGCACCGGCACCGGTGCCCGCGATACCGCCGTTGCCGGCCGCGCCACCGTTACCGCCGTTGCCGGTCGCGCCGAGGGCATTGCCGGCCGCGCCACCGTTGCCACCTTGCCCGCCGGCACCGGCACCGCTGCCGCCGGCACCGCCGTAGCCACCGGCGCCACCGTCAGCGCCGTTGCCACCGGTGCCGTCTCCACCGACCCCACCATTGCCACCGGCACCACCGGCAGCGATGCCGGCGGTGAAGCCGCCGTGGCCGGCAGCGCCGCCGATACCGCCATTACCGGCGGTGCCGGCGCCACCGACCCCACCATTGCCACCGGCACCACCGGCACCGCTGCTGAGGGCGTTGGTGACGTCACCGCCGACGCCACCAACGCCACCGGCACCACCTATGGCACCCGCACCACCCTTGCCGGCGTTGCCGCCGTGACCACCGGCACCGGCACCGCTGGTGACGTCACCGCCGATGCCGCCGTTGCCGCCGACACCACCGGTGCCGACGGTGCCCGCCGTGCCAGCTGCGCCGAGGCCGGTGCCGGCCGCGCCGGCGGTGCCCGCCACGCCGCCGTCCAAACCGGCGCCGCCGGCGCCGCCCGCAGCGCCAGCGTCCGCCTTGCCGGCGCCGCCGTTGCCGCCCGCACCGCCGTTGCCGGCGTTGCCGCCGTTGCCGTTGATTCCGGTGAGGCCACCGGAGTTGCCGCCGGTGCCGCCGACGCCGCCCTTGCCGCCGTCGAAGCCGTCGCCGCCCGCGGCGCCCGCGGCGATGCCCGGACTGCCGTCCTGGCCGGCGCCGCCGACACCGCCGTTGCCGGCGTTGCCGCCGTTGCCGGCGTTGCCGGCTGCGTTGCCGATTCCGACCGCAGCGGCCACGCTGCCCGTGCCGCCCGTGCCGCCGCTACCGGCGTCGCCGCCGGTGCCGCCGACGCCGACGCCAGTCGTGCCTGAGCCGCCTTGGCCGCCGGCACCGCCGTTGCCGCCAACGCCGCTAATACCGGCAGTGCCGGTGGCGTCACCGGCACTGCCGCCCTGACCACCGTGGGCGCCACTGCCCCCGGTGCCGCCACCGTCGCCGGTCCCGGCGGTGCCGATTGCGCCGCCACCGCCGGTGCCACCGACCCCGGCGTTGCCGCCGTTGCCCACCGTCCCGCCGCTGCCGCCGGTACCGGCCAGCCCGCCGGTGCCACCGTTGCCGCCGATGTTCGCGTCGCCGCCGTGACCGCCGCCGCTGCCGGCAACGTCTGCACCGCCGCCACCACCGTTACCGCCGATCCCGCCGGCACCACCGGCGCCGCCGGAGCCGTTGGTGCCGCCGGCAACGGAGTTGCCGCCCTGGCCGCCGGTACCGCCCACGCCACCCGCAAAGCCATTACCACCGAGCCCGCCACCCGCGGGGCCCGTGGCGCCGATGGCACCGGCGCCGCCGGCCCCGCCGACGCCGCCGTTACCACTGGCGCCATGGCCACCCGCGGCGCCGGCGGCGCCGAAGAATCCTCCGGTGCCGCCGGAGCCGCCGGACCCGACAACGGTACCGCCCACGCCGCCGTCACCGCCGTTGCCGCCGGCCACGGCAAAGCCCACACCGGTGCCACCCGCCCCACCGACGCCGCCGGCCCCGGCATCTCCACCGACGCCGCCGGCGCCGCCGCCGCTGAACAGCCCGTAGCTGCTGCCGCCCGTGCCGCCGGCGCCGCCGGCCCCACCCACAGAGCCGTTAGCACCGAGCCCGCCGACAGGCCCGCCGCCCGGGGTGCCTGCGGTGCCCGTGGCACCGGCCCCGCCAGCGCCGCCGGCCCCGCCAGCGCCGCCGGAATAGAACAGCAGCGCCCTGTCGAGTCCGCCTGTTCCACCGGTCCCGGCCGGGCTGACCCCGCCGATCGCGCCAGCCCCGCCGGTGCCGCCGATGCCGCCGAAGCCGCCCAGGAATCCGCCGGCACCGCCGGTCCCACCGGTACCGCTGGCGAAGCCAGCCGCACCGACCCCGCCTGCGCCGCCTGCGCCGCCAGTGCCAAAGAGGCCGGTGTTCCCGCCAGCTCCACCCTGACCGCCGGTGGGGTTGGCGACGGTGCCGGCCACCCCGGACCCACCGTTGCCGCCGTTGCCGATCAAGAACCCGCCCAGCCCACCGGCTTGCCCGGTCCCCGCCGCCCCATTAGCGCCGTTGCCGATCAACGGGCGATTGAATAAGAAGTTGGTGGGCGCATTGATCACCCCGAGCACGTCCTGCTCCAGTGTCTGCAGCGGCGACGCGTTGGCGGCCTCGGCGGCCGCATACGCGCCCTCGCCTGAGGTCAAAGTCTGCACAAACTGGTTGTGAAACAGCGCCGCCTGCGCGTTAAGCGTCTGGAACTCCTGGGAGAAGGTGCCAAACAACCTCGAGAGTGCCACCGACACCTCATCCTGGCCAGCGGCCAGCACCTGGGTCGTGGGGACCGCCGCTGCTGCGTTGGCCTCCTTAATTGCCGATCCGATCCTGGTCAAATCTGAGGACGCTGTGGCCAACGTGCCAGGTACTACGTTCACGAAAGAAGACATCTGCGGCTTCCCATCACGAAGAGGGTTGTTCGAGTGACGCGCCATGGTCGCGCCACGAAGTCGGCGCGACAAATGGGAATGGCTGGGCCAGTGGCCCTTTGGGGCGTCTCACCTTCTACGATCGCAGCAGTCCACTGTCTGGGCCTGCGATCAGGTTGCTTACAAACCCGAATACCTAAGGCGGCGGCCGAACGCACTAGGGCCGGTTGGGCCGGCTCAACGCTGTGCATCGTGCACCGTGTGGCGAAGCGTACAACGATACTTATATAAAAAGGAAGACCCAAGTTAACAATGAACGATCCATGCGACAGCCGTAACTCAAGATCCGCTCATGCCGCTTACCGCGATAACCGACCAGAACATGTTGTGGTGCAGCAACATTTGATGGTGCCGTCGCTCACCCCTCGCGGTGACCAGTCCGACCTCATCCCGCCAGCGCTTGGCTTCCTCGTCGCCGGCATGGGAGATGTGTCTCTAGGTGAAGTGTCCGAGATGACTTACGCAAGCCTTAATTTCGACGCGGTGTCATGCGCGACGCGACGGCAAAATCTCTTCTTTTGCTCAGAGACGCAGTTCACCAGCTATTTTCGCAATTCAGAACTACTATTTTCGCAATTCAGAACTAATTGACGTCCGGGGTGGGTTCGCGTACAGCGCGTTTCGTTCTACTCCGATGCCTCGGTAGGGCGCGGGCCTTGAAGGAGGCGGCTGCGGCTACTCGGCCGGAGTCAACCGCACCGCTGCCAGGCGCAGCCGGCCGACCGCCTCGGTGAACTCGTCGAGCGTCGGTATTTTCTGACCGCGGAACTTCACTCCCATCATGCGTTGTGCGCGCTGGACGCCGTAGGACTGCACGCACTTGAGGTAGAGATCGGAGACGATGGCGCTGTCTTGGATGAGTTCGCCGTGCATAGTGGTCGTCTTGCCGTCGTAGACCACCTCCGCGGGGGTGCCGCCGCGGAAGTTCTGCTTCCAGGTCGCGCTGCAGAGCGCATAGAGATCGTTGTCGATCACATGGGCACTCAACGGAATTGAGTACCGCCGACCGGTCTTGCGTCCGGTGAAGCTGAGCACCATCAGCTGCTTGCGGGCGGGTCCGGCGAGTAGAGTACGCAGCAAAAAGCTGAGTATCGGGTTGACGAGACGCAGGAGCGCCGACGGTGGGTGCCCGGCTTCTATCGCGAGCGACTGTTCTGCCATGTCACCACCGTAAGGCCAGTCCGAGCCTCGCGGCGCGGTCCGGCGCCCTCAACTCATTGGGCGATGGCGGTTTGGTCGTCGATGATGTTGGTGGCGTCCATCAACGGCCCCTGGTCGCTGTCGAGGGCGTCGGCGTTGAGCTGCAGCACGAACACGGCACCCTGGACGGGGATCACCACCGTCTTCTGTGCGACGGCGCGTGTCTTGCCGTCCTTCTGGTACGTGCCACTGAGCTGCCACGCCTGAAATCCGTTTAGCGTAGCTGCGGTGCCGTTGCCCTGGCCCTGGTGGCCGGGCAAATTCTGCAGCTCCCCGGGGGCGTACTCGATGATCTTCGCGGGATCGACGTCACCGGTGAGTTTCGAGAAGAGCGCCAGGATGGTGGGTGGATCGGCAGGATTGGCGGCCTGAGTCAGAACGATGCCGTCATAAGGCGCCCCGGGGATTTGGTCGAGCTTCTGCCAACCTGCTGGTACCGGCAGATTGACGGCCGGGCCCGGATCGCCGCGATGGACGGGGGTTTCCGTGATGTGCTTCTCAGCGATGTAGTCGGCGACGGTTTTGTTCGGCCGCGCGCCTGGCGTGCTCGTGGACGTTGATGTCGTGTTGTTGTCTGACTTGTTGTCAGAGCCGCAGCCGACGAACGCCAGACTCAGCGCCACGGCAGCGGTTGCCGCGGTCAAGTATTTCATCCGTTGCATCTCCCGGAAATTGGACCGGCACCAGCACCAGCGACGCCAGAATGAGACTAGCTGACGTCAGCGCGGGACGTTGCTAGCGTTTCTCGGGCACTGCTGGCAGCGTTGTATGCAAGCCACTCCTCGATCTCGAATCACTCGAAACAGCGACACAAAGAGATGGTTATGAAGTAAAGACAGCTATGCGGTCACGAAGGGTCCTCATCGCGCTCATAGCGGTGGCGGCCGTCTCCATAACGTTCGTTGCGCCGGTTCCGCCCATTGCTTACGACGGTGAGCCCGCGTTGGTTGCGAATCCCGTCGACCACGTCGACACGCTCATCGGCACCGGGACGGGCGGTGGGATTGTGGGGGAGATCAACAACTTCCCCGGCTCCTCCGTGCCGTTCGGAATGGTGCAGTACTCGCCGGACACGACCAACAACTACGCCGGCTACAGCCATGACAATCCACGCTCCACCGGGTTCAGCATGACCCACGCCTCGGTGGGCTGTGCGGCGTTTGGCGACATCTCGATGTTGCCTACCACCACCTCAATCGGATCACAGCCGTGGAACGCCTCGGAAAGGATCGCCCACGACGACACTGAGCAGGGCGCGCCGGGCTACTACACCGTGCGGTTCCCCGGCACCGGGGTGACCGCGGAACTCAGCGCCACCACCCGTACCGGCGTCGGCCGGTTCAGCTACCCACACAACGGTAAGGCGGCCCTTTTCCACGTACGGTCCGGCGCGTCCCTGGCGGGCGACTCCCGCTCGAGCATCCAGATCGGCGACGACAACACCACGATCACCGGTTGGGCGACCAGCGGCGGATTCTGCGGCAGGAACAACACCTACACGGTGTATTTCGCCATGAAGTTCAGCCAGCCGTTCACCTCCTACGGCGCTTGGGACGGGTACAGGGTCTACGCCGGCGCCCGGGCCGCGGCTTCGCCTTACAGCGGGGGGTATGTGGAGTTCCCGGCCGGCTCCGCGTTCGAGGTGCGGACCGCAATCTCCTACGTCGGCATCGACGGAGCGCGGGCCAACCTGGCGGCCGAGGGCGGAGGGAGCTTCGAAGACGTCCGCGCCGCGGCACAATCCGAATGGAACGCCACGCTGTCGCATATCTTGGTGGCTGGCAGGAATGTCGACAATCTGGACACCTTCTACACCTCCCTCTACCGGTCACTCCTGCATCCCAATACCTTCAACGACGCAGACGGACGCTATATCGGATTCGACGGCTTCATCCACGCTGTGGCCAAGGGGCGCACCCAGTACACCAACTTTTCCGATTGGGACACCTACCGAAGCCTGGCGCCATTACAGGCAATGCTTTTCCCAAAGCAAGCGAGCGATATGGCCCAATCGCTGGTCAACGACGCCGAGCAGAGTGGATCGTATCCGCGCTGGGCGCTTGCGAATTCCTCGACCGGCGAGATGAGCGGCGACAGTGTGGTGCCGCTGATCGTGAACCTCTACGCGTACGGCGCCAAGGACTTCGATCTCAAAACGGCACTGCGCTACATGGTGAACGCGGCGACCCGGGGCGGTGTCGGGCTCAACGGCTACGTGGAGCGGCCGGGCATCGCCACTTATCTGCAGTTGGGCTACGCACCCCAGACCGTATTCGGCGCCGGCGCATCGATCACGCTGGAGTGGTCGGTCGATGACTTCGCGATCTCCCGGTTCGCCGAATCGCTCGGAGACAGTGCGACCGCGGCCGAATTCCAGAACCGGGCGCAATACTGGCAGAACCTTTTTAATCCCAGCACGGGTTACATCGCGCCCCGCAGCGCAACCGGGGCCTTCGGTGAGGGCCCGGCCATCATGCAGCCCGGTTCGGGCTTCGGCCAGGAAGGTTTTGACGAGGGCAACGCTGAGCAATACGTCTGGTGGGTGCCGCATAACGTCGCCGGCCTGGTGGCCGCTCTCGGCGGCCGCAAGGCAGTGACAGGCCGGCTGGACCGCTTCACGAAGGAACTCAACGTGGGCCCCGACGAGCCGTACCTGTGGGCCGGTAACGAGCCCACCTTCGGGGTGCCGTGGCTCTACAACTACGTCGGTCAACCGTGGAAAACGCAGCTCACGGTCGACCGAGTGCGCGGGCTATTCGGTCCAACACCCGACGGTGAGCCGGGCAACGACGATCTCGGGGCGATGTCCAGCTGGTACGTTTGGGCCGCCCTCGGCCTCTATCCGAGTACTCCGGGCGCGCCGGTTCTCAGCCTGAACACGCCGCTGTTCGATCGGGTCGTGATCGCGCTTCCGGGCGGCAAAACCTTCCAGATCTCCGCCCCCGGCGCATCCGGACCGAACCATCCTAAGTACATCAGCGGCCTGACCGTTGACGGCCGTGCCACCGATCACACATTCGTTCCGGAGTCGATCATCCGCACGGGTGGCGACCTCACCTTCTCGCTCGCCGCCCACCCAGACAAGGTCTGGGGCACTGCGGAGTCCTCCGCGCCACCGTCGTTTGGTGCCGGCAGTTCGGCGGTGACCGTGAACATCTCTAGCCCAATCGTCACGATCGCGCCGGGAAGCACGGCCACCGTGAAGCTTGATGCTCAACGGATGGTCGACACCGCCGGCGGCTACACCATCACCGGCGCATCCTCCGCCAGTGGGATTACGGTCGCACCTGCGTCTGGACAGTTCGGCTCCGACGGATCGGCCGCCGTTTCGGTCGCGATCACGGTGGCGCCCGCAGTGCCCGAGGAGTACTACTGGGTCTATCTGACCATCACGGTTGGTGCGAGCATCAGAAGGTCCGTCGCCCTCGTGGTCGTTGAGGCCGAGACCCAGACCGACGACAGCTGACCAGTCCCGTTAGACCATGTCGTTATCGGCTAGCCACCGCATCACCCGCCAGCCGATGAAGACGGGTAGCCAGCAGGTGAGCACCCGATACAGCAGCACCGACGGCACAGCCACCCCCGCCGGCAGGCCGAAGGCAGCCAGACCACCGATCAGCGCCGCTTCGACGGCACCGACGCCACCGGGTGTCGGCGCCGCTGAGGCGAGGGTTCCGCCGACCATCGTCACGACCGTGCAGGTCACGAACGTCGCGCCGCCGCCAAAGGCCGCGACGCTGGCCCAAAGCGCCAGCGCGGCACCGAGGGTCGTTCCGGAGCAACCGAGCACGATCAGTGCCAATCGTTTTGGTTCGCGGACAAGCTCGATGAGTTCGCTGGTTACCTCCTCGATCTTCGGGCGCAGTCCCGTCGCCAGCCAGTGCCGCAGCGTGGGCACGAACAGGAATGCGCCGACGATGCCCAGTGCCACACCCGCGATCAGGTAAAGCGCGGTGGCAGTCGGGACGAAATGCGACAGGTTCGTCGACGCTCCCGCCACGGTGCTGAAAAAGATCAGCAACACAACGTGGGCGATTACCTGCACTGATTGCTGCACCGCCACCGCGGCGGTGGCTCGTGTTGCGGTCAGACCGCCCTTCTGCAGGATCCGGGTGCTGAGCGCCAGCCCGCCGACGCCGGCCGGGGTGGTGGTTGCGGCAAAAGTATTGGCCACCTGCGCGATTGACAGCTTCCAGAAGTTCACCGTGCCATCGGTGCAGGCCCACAAAGCGGTTGCCGCGCCGACATAGGTCAGCGCCGATATCGTCAAGCCCAGCAGTGCCCACCACCAGTTCGCGGTCTCCAGCTCGGAGAAGAACGTCGGCACCGTGCTGATGAACGGATATGCGACATAGACCAGGGAACCGAACAGGACCAGCTGGATCACCTGGCTGCGGGTGAACCGGGTGATGGTTTCGGTTTTGATCTGATCCGCGCCCGTGTGGCGCTTGACCTCGGCGCGGGTGCCGGAGATGACGCCGCCGGGATCGGTTACCGATTGCCGGATTCGTTTTGGCACAGCAGATTTGGTGAGGCGTCGGGAGGCGGTCAGGATGGTTTCCTTGCCAAACGCGTCGATCGCCGCACTTACCGCGGAATTTGCGTCATACAGCGCCGAGGTGGTCACCAGGAGTTGGGCCAGGTCGGATTGGAGTTGGGCGTCGGTGGCGCCGTATTCGGCGCTGCCGAAGCCCCCGAAAAGCACTGCGCCGTCATCGACGGTGATCTCGTGGCTGCGCAGGTCGCCGTGCGAGATCTGGTCATCATGCAGGGTTCGCAGCGCTTCCCACACCCGCGCGACTGGCGTCGTCTTGGCGCATTGGTCGAGCGGAATCCCCCGAATGGGCTGGTGGGCGTACATCGTCCATCCCCGATCGAGGGTGGCGACGGCGACCGTCGACGTGTTGGCGACGCCCGCGTCACCGATCGCAATGGCCATCAGTGCGCGATGCTCGACGGCGCGCCGCATCGAGGTCTGAAGGGGCGCGCTCTCCGCGTTGCGCAGCCTCAGCTTGCGCCATAGCTGGCGCAGTGCGCCACCGCTGCTTTGATGCGGGCCGTACAGCTCTATCGCCGCCTGGGTGGCCTTAAAATCCAGGTCAGCGTCCGCATCCTCGCAATCGGCCGAAAGAACCAGTGCCCCGGGTCCGGCCGGCCGGACCACCAACAGCCGTGTCACGACGCATCCGCGTCTGGCCATCGCACGAACGGCACCATCAAGCGGTACCTCGAGTGCGGGGGTGCCGACGATCAGGACAACCAGCGCCCCGACGAACCACCCCACCGCCAGCCCCACCAACGAGCGCGCCGGCACGATGGCGCTGATCACCAGGTGGATCGGCACGAAAGCGAGCAGCAGCGCCCACCACCAGCGTCGCAGGCGAGCCGGTTGCCACGGGCCCGACACGGTGAGCACTGCCGCCAACATGGCGATCCACCGCGGGTCATCGAGAAACTGGGCCGGCAACGTGGCGAGCCGGTCCGAAAACTCGAAGTGCCACCGGGGTGCCGCGAAGCCGTTGTTGCTGATCGACAGAGAGAGGATGGCGATGAGCGCGGCGGCCGCATATGCGCCCAGCAGTCTCCATTGCCGGGCAACGATCAGTCCAATCAGGATCATGAATGGCAACGCCAGTATCGCGAGGCCGTAGACCAGGTAAACCGCATCGGATTGCGTCGGCGTCAAGACCCCGACGATCTGCGAGATGGATCTCTCCAGCGCGACCCAGCGTGGGCGGGTGATTACCGAACCTGTGATCACCGCCGCGAGGAAGGTCGCGGCCAGCACGAGCCGCAGGATGTCGTTAGTCCGCCGAGTCAGTGGTTGCAGCACGCTGCCGGACACCGCGATGTCGCGTCCGTCAACCCGCATGTTGCCAATTCCTTCGGGATCCTCTGATGAGTGCCGCGTGGTTTGCGGCCCCTTTAAAAACTTCGAGAAACTTAGCCAAACTTAACCGGATCTAGCCGGATACCTCCGGGTCGGCATCCATGAACCCGACGGACAGCTTGTTCACGCACTGCGCGCGTAGGGTCGATAGGTAGCCGTGCTAGCGAATGGGAGGGCGCCCGCGTGCCGAGAACTGAGAACGACAGCTGGGAGATCACCGAGAGCGTGGGGGCGACGGCACTGGGCGTTGCGTCGGCCCGTGCGGCGGAAACCGAGAGTGAAAACCCACTGATCAGTGACCCATACGCGCGGGTGTTCCTCGACGCCGCCGGAGACGGCGTGTGGAATTGGCACGCCGGACCGCAGCTGCCCGCCGAGCTGATCGAACTCGAACCCGATTTGCCGGTGCAGATGCAGGCGATGGTCGGCTATATGGCTTCGCGGACAGCCTTTTTCGACACCTTCTTCCTCAATGCAACCCAAGCGGGCATCCGCCAGGTAGTGATCCTGGCGGCGGGCCTGGACTCGCGGTCCTGGCGATTGCCCTGGCCGGACGGGACGACCGTCTACGAACTCGACCAGACCAAGGTGCTGGATTTCAAAGCGTCGACGCTGCGCGAGCACGGGACAGAGCCGGCGTGCAACCGGGTTCCCGTTGCGGTGGACCTGCGCCACGACTGGCCGACGGCGCTGCAACAGGCTGGTTTTGATGCCTCGGCGCCCAGCGCCTGGTCGGCCGAGGGGTTGATGCCGTATTTACCGGCGGCGGCCCAAGAGCTGCTGTTCGACCGTGTTCAGGGGCTGACTGCGCCCGGCAGCCGGGTCGCCGTGGAGGCGCTCGGCCCGAGTTTTCTCGACCCCGAGGCCCGGGCGAAGCGGCGCGCGCGGATGGATCGCGTCCGCGATTTCATGGCCAAGGCCGACCCTCAGCGTGAAATCCCCAGGACCGATGAACTGTGGTACTTCGAGGAGCGTGAAGACGTCGGTGACTGGTTCGCACGGCACGGCTGGGACGTGACGGTGACGCCGTCCCACGAGCTGATGGCCGGCTACGGTCGCCGAGCCCCCAAACAGGTCGAGGATCAGGTCCCGGGGAATCTGTTCGTAGCCGCGCAGCGGGCCGGGAGTTAGCGGGGCGCCGTTAAACGCAGCGCTAGCCCCGTCGCCCGAATAGCGCGGCGGTCCAGGGCGGCGCGTACCTCGGCTTCGGAGCCGACCACCCGCACCTTGGCCTTGGCCCGGGTCACGGCGGTATAGAACAGTTCCCGGGTGAGCAACCGCGAATCCGCCGGCGGCATAAGGACGGTGACCTCGCCGGCTTGGCTGCCCTGGCTCTTGTGGATCGTCATTGCGTGCATGGTCTCGATGTCGCCGAGCCGGCTAGTTGCGAAGTCGAGCCGTCCTGCGGCGCTCGCGATGACGGCTCGCAGCACGCCATCGTTCATCACGGCGACCCCGGTGTCCCCGTTGTAGAGTCCCAGTCCGTAGTCATTCGCCGCGACCAAAAGCGGGCGCCCGGCGTACCACGGGGACCAAATCGGCTCGCCTGTCTCTTCGGTGAGCCATCGCTCGACTTGGCGGTTCCAGACCGCAACGCCATATGGTCCGCGCCGGTGCGCGCAAAGCAGCCGATGCTCGTCGAGCATGGCCACCGCCGCTGCCGCGTCACCCAATACGGCGGCCTGCCGCAGCCGAAGCGCATGGGGCAAAAGCACATTGCGCAGACGATCGGTCCAGTCGTCGGTGTTGATCCATTCGATGTGCTCGTCGCAGGTGCGCAGCAAGTCAATGACCCGGTCCGCGTCGCCGACCCGGATCCCCGACGCCAGTTCGCCGATTGATGCGCCGAAGCGATGTGATGTCTTCAGCGCTGCCACCCGAGTGTCGCCGCGCGCGTTGAGCCCCTCGACCAAGTCGGCCAACACCGCGCCCGCCTCCACCGACGCCAGTTGGTCGGCGTCCCCGACGAGCAGCAGGCGCGTCTGTGGCCGCACTGCCTCCAGTAAACGGGCCATCATCGTCAGCGAGACCATGGACGTCTCGTCGACGACGATCACGTCGTGCGGCAGTCGGTTGCCGCGATGATGCCGGAACCGCGACGAGGTATCCGGCCGGCTCCCCAACAATCGATGCAGTGTGGTGGCCTTCAGCCCTGAAAGACGCTGTCGATCAACGACGTCCAGCTGGTCGATCTCGAGCTGCACCGCCTGCTGCAATCTGACCGCGGCCTTGCCGGTGGGCGCCGCCAGCGCGATGCGCAGCCGCGCATCTCCGGTCGCCTGTTCGGCGAACAACGCCAACAACCTCGCGACCGTTGTCGTCTTGCCCGTCCCCGGTCCACCGGTCAGCACCGTGAATCCCTGCGCCAGGGCAATTGTTGCGGCTTCGCGTTGTTCTTCGTATCCCGGCGGGAACAACCGATTGAGATCGGGAACCACCATCGGCGCACGGGCCTTCAGCAGGGCCAGCAGGTCGTCAGCGACCTGTTGTTCCTCGCGCCAATACCTATCCAGGTACACCAGGGTATCGGCGTATATGCGCAGCACCGGTGGCGATCCGGCCAGCGGGCTGGCCTCTACCGTCGCCAACCAGTCGTGGGCCGACGGCCACGGCAGGCCGGCCACGCCCGCTTGCGCCTCGGCCGATCGCAAGTCGACACATACCGAGCCGCCGCGCAGCGCTCGCACCGCCAACGCAACAGCCAGCGCCACCACCGGATTCGACTCACCGGCCATGGCCGTGAGTCGTTGCGCTACGTGAACGTCCGCGGCGTCGATCACGCCGGCTTCGTTGAACGTCCGCAACAACCCGTCGGCACTGACGACCTGCCGCCAGCCGGCCGGATCGTGCGCTTCAACAGTCACGCGGCCGCGCTCCCCACGTCGAGAAGGTCCGACAATGCCATCACTAGGTCGGCCGGTGGTTGCCAGCTGAACACCCCCGCCGGTTGACCGTCGACCACCGGAGTATCCGGCCCACACATCCCGCGCACGAACAGATACAGCACGCCGCCCAGATGTCTTGCCGGATCGTAGCCAGGCTGGCGCCACCGCAAGAAACGGTGCAGCACAACGCTGTACAGCAATGC
>Ga0182014_10004937_pt1 | contig 15034 bp, 10 predicted proteins | sample 612S2DmetaG_FD_120489 | JGI IMG/M metagenome (GOLD analysis project Ga0182014, IMG submission 120489) | Permafrost microbial communities from Stordalen Mire, Sweden - 612S2D metaG | ecosystem: Environmental > Terrestrial > Soil > Wetlands > Permafrost | place: Sweden: Stordalen | collected... | reverse complement strand
TACCGTATCGATGACTTCTTCATTAAACTGTGTGCCACGGTCAAAGATCAGATAACCGGGCGCGGAGTCGTAAGGGAATGCCTCGCGCAACTGCTGGATGACCCAGGCGCTGGTCGGGTATTTGGTCACATTGCAGTGCAGGATGCGCCGCCGATCATGGGCAATGACGAAGAAACAGTAGAGAACGCCGAAAGTGAGCGTCGGAACGGTGAAGAAATCCATTGCAGCGATGGCTTCACGATGATTGCCCAGAAAGGCCGCCCACCGCTTTGCCGGATCGGGATTTCTCGGCGCTTTCCTCATCCAGCGCTGCACGGTTCGTTCGGCGAGATCGAAGCCCAGCATCTTCAACTCACCGTGAATTCGTGGCGCTCCCCAGGTTGAGTTCTCGGCGACCATGCGGAAGATGAGGTCACGCAATTCCCTGCTGACACATCTTCTTCCCACGCGGTTGCGATGGCGCGAGAGCTGTCCCTCGCCAAAATTCCATTCGGGTACGAAAATGATCCAAGTTGTAAAGTCGGAGGAAGTTTTGGAAGGAGTTTTCGACTGGGAAGGGACCGTACTGTGATTGAAGAACACAGTCAAAATGGGGTGAAGCGCATCATGCGGGATCGGCAGGTACACCTCTCCCGCTGTCCATCTTCAACTTCGACGAGAATTGTTTGCAACGGAAACTCAGGCCGCCAGATCGTAGCGATGATGCAGGCCGCCAAGTCTTGGCATGGATGCGACCCGGCTATCCGCATCTGAATCCGTCGCTGCCTCACGACACGATGGGGTTTGCTTCTCCAAACCAAGATGCGTTCGATCCTCGTGGTAGTAGCGGACATACTCGTTCATCAAGCGTTTCAGATGCCATTCATTGAGAACAATCACATGGTCGAGCAAATCCCGGCGGCAGTTCCCAACCCAGCGCTCGGCGATACCGTTCTGCCACGGACTGCGAAAGCTGGTCCGCTTCGGCTGGATGCCAAAGTTCTTTACGGCGTCGATCACTTCTTCATTGAACTGTGTGCCACGATCAAAGATCAGGTAGCTGGGGGCTGAGTCATAGGGGAATGCCTCACGCAACTGCTGAATGACCCAGTCGCTAGTCGGATATTTTGTCACATTGCAATGCAGGATACGCCGCCTGTCATGGGCAATGACAAAGAAGCAGTAGAGAACGCCGAAGGTGAGCGTCGGCACAGTGAAGAAATCCATTGCTGCGATGGCTTCGCGATGATTGCTCAGAAAGGCCGCCCATTGCTTTGCCGGCTCGGGATTCCTCGGCGCTTTTCGCATCCAGCGCAGCACAGTTCACTCAGAAATATCAAAGCCAAGCATTTTCATCTCACCGTGAATTCGCGGTGCGCCCCAGGTCGGATTCTCCGCAACCATGCGGAAGATGAGATCACGCAATTCCCTGCTGACGCACCTTCTTCCCACACGGGTTCGATGCCGCGAAAGCCACGTCCAATACAACTTGAACCCCGCTCGGTGCCAGCGAACGACAGTCTCTGGTTGGACGAGGATCAAAGCCCGCTTCCGTCCAGGCCAGAGCCTCCGCAAGATCACCCAAAACAATTTGTCCCGAGCGGCAAATCGCGGCTGCGGATGCCTCTGCTTCAAAACGCCAAGCTGTTGCCGCAGAGCCAGATTCTCCAAGATCAGGCCGCGGCGAGAGGACAGGAAGTCAATAGCCAATATAGGAAGAAGCCGCAGCAAACGCAACATGAGATCAGTTTTACACGGGGATCGTTCATAATGGATGCGCCATTTAACTACTTGATTCGAAGGCAGATCGTTATTTTGGCGAGCCACACCTCATGGCTTTCGATTCTCCGTCAAACCATTTAAGATTGTTACCATTCGCCTTGAAGGAGAATCCGCCATCAAGTAATGCGGAAACATGTCTTGTAATAATTGGACAACCACACCATCGAATCATATTGAGGATTGCGCCATGTTTAAAAAGACTCTTTGCCTGCTCGCTTTCGCCGTTACGATGCTGCCCGTGATCTCTACCCTGTGCCAAACCGCTCCCGAAATCGTTGTCGAGCGCGGGGTTGTGATGACCACCCGCGACGGCGTAAAGCTGCGCGCGGACATCTATCGCCCCTCCGGTGAGGGAACTTTCCCGGTCCTGCTCACGCGCACGCCCTACGACAAGAATGGCGAAGCCGAGCTTGCCCGCAAGGCTGCCGCACGCGGTTACCTGGTCGTAGTCCAGGATGTGCGCGGCCGTTATACCTCCGAGGGCGAGTGGTACCCCTTCAAGCACGAGACCGAGGACGGCTTCGATACGGTGGAATGGGCTGCCGCCCTGCCTCATTCGAATGGCAAAGTAGGCATGTTCGGCGGTTCCTATGTAGGCGCCACGCAGATGCTGGCCGCCATCGGCCAGCCTCCGCACCTGGCCGGAATCTGCCCGGCCGTCACCGCCAGCAACTACCACGAAAATTGGACCTACCAGGGCGGCGCCTTCGAGCAGTGGTTCAACGAGTACTGGACCTCCAGTCTCGCTCAGGACACTCTCAACCGGTCGATCAAGCAGGAAACAAACGCCTTGATCGGGTCCACCACGATGCCCTTGAAGAAGTACCCCGTCTTCAACAGGTGGGCCGTTGACGACGGCGCTCTCCTGACCCGCAAGCTGGCTCCCTACTTTCTTGATTGGCTCGACCATCCCACCTATGACAGCTACTGGAAGCAGTGGTCCATTGAGGAGAACTACGCCAACATTCAGGTACCCGTGCTGACCGTTGCCGCCTGGTACGACATCTTTCAGGCCGGTTCGCTGCGCAATTTTATGGGCATCAAAGCCCGCGGCGGCAGCGAAGCGGCTCGCAACGGGCAAAGGCTTCTGGTCATCATCGGCGGCCATGCCGGAGGCCCGCGCAAGGTAGGCGAGTTAGATTTTGGTCCGGCAGCCGAGGAATTCGACGAAGAATTGGTCATATGCGACTGGTACGACTACCTGCTGAAGGGCATACAAAATCGATATGCCACCGATAAGCCGGTCAGGATATTTGTGATGGGCGAGAACAAGTGGCGCCAGGAGGATAGCTGGCCTTTGCAGCGCGCTGTGTCCACGAGTTACTTCCTTCACTCGGACGGCAAAGCCAACAGCGTCTCAGGCGATGGCTCGCTCTCCACCGCTGCCGCGCACTCTAAAGCAGCCGACAGCTTCGTCTACGATCCAGCCAATCCCGTTCCCACCGTCGGCGGTCCTTTGTGCTGCCATAGCGATCACCTTGCGGCGGGTCCAAGGGACCAGCGGCAGGTGGAAAACCGCCAGGATGTGCTGGTCTACTCCACGCCGCCGCTCGATCAGGACCTTGAAGTCACGGGCCCCGTAACCCTCGATCTCTTTGCCAAATCCTCGACTGTCGATACCGACTTCACCGCCAAGCTGGTCGACGTCTGGCCCAACGGCTTCGCTCAAAACCTCACGGAAGGCATTCTGCGCGCCCGCTTCCGCGAGTCCACCACCGGCGCGCCCAAACCCATCGTCCCGGGAAAAGTCTACGAGTACAAGATTGATCTCTGGTCCACCAGCAATGTGTTTTTGAAAGGGCACAGCATTCGGCTTGAAGTCAGCAGCAGCAACTTCCCCCGCTTCGACCGCAACCTGAATACCAGCAAAGACGCAAGCACCGATTCGGCCTTCGTGAAAGCCACGAACACCATCGTCCACGACAGCGTCCATCCCAGCGCTCTCATACTGCCGGTGGTGCCAAGATAGGCTGGTCGAACGCAAGAGGCACATCGCGGGAACTGCTCAAGATGGCTTCATAGGATCGCGCCTTTGGGCCTGAACAATTCTGTCGCGCACTCTGCGGTCGATTGCGGAAGCGACCGGTATTGCGCAGAGAAAAGGCCCCGATCCAGAGAACAACTCAACCTTACTGGACTTCTCCGATATAAACACCGTACGGACCGAGAACAATCTGATTCAGCGAAACCGGATCGGCTGCACCGGGAGTTTTCAGCAGCGTCTTTGTCTTCCCACTCGCCCCCGGAACAGTAAGGCTCACCGTGTGCGGATCGGCGGTAAAGTTCACGCTCACCACCACAGCCGGCGCTCCGGATGCCTGCCGCAGCCAGCTCAGCACCTTCGTATTACTGGTATCCAGCATCACGTTCTCGCCACGCGCCAGAGCCGGGTTGGTCTTCTTGAGATGAATCAGGCTCCGATACCACGCCAATAGCGAGTTGGGATTTATCTTTTCTGCTTGCGCGTTGATGGTTGAGGCGCTGGGCGGCACTGGCAGCCAGGGCTTTGCCGTTGCAGTCGTAAAGCCCGCGTTCACACTCGAGTCCCACTGCATCGGAGTGCGCTCGCCGTCGCGGCCCTTCTCCTTGGGCCAGCCGCTAATGCCGATGGGGTCTTTCACGTCTTCCTTGCGCGTGGGCGGCGTGGTCTTCATGCCGATCTCGTCGCCGTAGTAAAACAGCGCCGTCCCCCGGCTGGCGAACAGGATGGTTGAAACCACCCTCTGAATATCCGTGTCGTGCACCCCATCGCCATAACGCGCGTCCAACCGCGGACTGTCGTGATTGTCGAAGACCAGCAGCGGAATATTGGTGCCGAGTCCGGTTTCCGCGTCGTTCAGTTTGGCGCGGAATGCGGTTATGTCCAGCTTGTCGATGAAGCCCACCTCGGTATCCATCGGCAACTGAAACTCCGGCTTGTCCGGCGGCCCATACATTCGCGCCAATTGGGAGATTTCACTCGAGTAGACTTCGCCAATGAGCACCCGCGTGCCGGGAAACTTGTTGGAGTTGAACGTATCAATCTTCGCGCGCATCTCCTGCATTACCTTATGCATGGGAGGCGCGACGGAGGTCTTCGAACCGTCGAGCTCCTGCTCGCCGAAGGCATCGATGATTGGATTACCGTCCTTGTCCTTCACCGCATCTTCATCGGCAAGGTTAGGATCCTCAAAAAGGACCGTAATTGCGTCGAACCGGAAGCCGCCCACCCCGCGCTTCAACCAGAAAGCGATGATCTCCTTGAAGGCCTCATGCACCTTGAGGTTATTCCAGTTCAAGTCCGGCTGCTGGGCATAGAACTTGTGATAGTAATATTGCCGCGTCTTTTCGTCCCACTGCCAAGCCGAGTGGCCAAAATCCGATTGCCAGTTGTTCGGCGGCGCGCCTTTGTCGGTTGCGGTCTCACCCTTACCGTCGTGCCACACATACCAATCGCGGTAAGGATTCGTACGCGACGACCGCGACTCCAGAAACCACTTGTGCTGATCCGAGGTATGGTTCATCACCATATCCATAAGGATGCGGATATGGCGCTTGTTCGCCTCGGCCACCAGCCGGTCAAAGTCGGCCATGGTGCCGTACTGTGGATCGATTGCCTCATAGTTCGAGACGTCGTAGCCGAAATCCACCTGCGGCGAGGGGTAGCAAGGCGTCAGCCAGATCGCGTCCACGCCCAGATCCTTCAGGTAGCCAAGATGCTCGGTAATGCCGTTCAGATCGCCGACGCCGTCTCCTTTCGTGTCCTGAAAACTGCGTGGGTAGATCTCGTAGATGACGGCATTCTTCCACCAGTCCTGCTCACTTACTGAACTTGTTTCTACGGCTTGTGGCGCCTGTTTTGCCGGCGTGGTTTGCCCAGTCGCAGCTGTCGCCGCGGTAGCGAAAAAAAGTAGGATTGTGCAGCTTGCGATGCTGCCTGCAATTTTTTGGATCCAGTGCATTTCTTTCTCCTCGAATGTGATTCCACTGCACGGGAAATCAGCAGCGGTTTTAACCCAAACCAAAATAAACCCATCGGAGCGCGAATGCAGCCTTGCTACTGCTCTTCCGGCTGCGCCGCTCCGCTATTCTTCCTTTGCCCAAAATCGTTCCCGAACTTCGGCTGCTCGCGTGTCCCCTGGATGCGAATCGGAACCTCGGTGCCCGCTCCGTCTTTCTTGAAGAAGCGATCGGCCGGCTTGAGCAGCGCTCCCACCCATCCGCCCACCATCTCTGAGACCGTGGCCTGCATCTTCGCCTTTCCCGTAAAGTCCAGCGTGCCGCCGTCCAAACCATAGGTTCCCTTTAAATCGATGGTAGGTCCGGGCACGGTATAAACCAGGTTGGGCAGCGAAATCACTCCGCCCGCCATCTTGAAGCCGCATGCTCTACTGGGACCCGGCCATGGCTCCCGCCCCCAAAGAGCCGCAACCCGTGCACGCTCCCGCCGCGCGTCCCCGCATCCCCAAGTCCCAAGCCGGAGCTTTGCAATGCAGCGCATCTGCGTAGATTGCAGTCGGCAGGCATCAAGGACCGTGTGGCGGCCCGTGCCGTGCTGATGCGCTTGTTCTGCCGCTTCGACTCGATAACCACTGTCTTCGCCGGTGGCGGCTACACAGGCAAGCTGATCGACTGCACAAAAGATATGTTTGACTACTCCGTCAAGATCGTAAAACGCAACGAACAACACCTGTTTCGCGTACTGCCCAAGCGCTGGATCGTCGAACGCACCTTCGCCTGGCTTAACTGGTCACGCCGTCTCAGCAAAGACTAGGAACTTCGCCATACCTCCGCCGAAACCATGATCCACATCGCATTCGCGCACCTGCTCCTGCGACGACCACCTTAGTTTCTGGACAGGTTCTTACAGAATGCCACAGATTTCGTTAAGTGAACTGTATTAAGGCTAGAGGGTTGAATTCCCGACTTTGACGAAATGGCTGATTGGGGCACACGAGCATCCAACGCCCGGGTCCATAACCACTCTCGCGCTACCGAATCAAGTAACCGTTGGGCTAAGGAACTTTGAGATGTATGCTACTTAAATGAAAGCAAATGTGGGTATAGCTGAGATCGCTAATCTGGCAAACGTCTCGGTCGGTACTGTAGATCGTGCGCTACACAACCGGGGACGTGTCAGCGAAGCCACACGGAAGCGTGTTCTTACAATCGCAGCAAAGTTTGGCTACACGCCTAACCTCGCTGCAAGAGCATTGAAAACGGGACCTCGTTCTCATGTCATCTCCGTCTGCTTTCCAAAAGAAATCCACTATTTCTTCGATGAACTGCGAAGTGGGATAAAGGAAGAGGCAAAGCGCTTCGAACACCTAGGGCTCCAGGTCCAGTTTGTCCCTCTGGAGAGGTTGGGAGACAACGAGTTTGCGACCATTAAGGATTTGATCAAGGAGGTGCCACGGGCGTTGATCATCACTCCCGGAATTCCAGATCAGTTAACGGCTCTGATAGACAAGGCGGAAGAGAAGAACATTCGGGTGATCTGCCTGGATTCCGACGCGCCGTCGAGCCACAGGACGGCAATGGTCTGTGCAGATAGTACAGCGTGCGGACAACTTGCTGCTGAATTGCTCGGACGATTTGTGCCATCTCGTTCCCAGGTGGCTGTCGTCACTGGAACGATGGAGACACAGGATCATCAAGCCAGAGTCAAGAGCTTCCGCGATCTCTTCTCCCAGGTTTGTTCCGGAGGCAAAGTAGTCGGAATTATTGAGGACCACGAACGGGAAGAAGAATCCTTTCAAAAGTGCTACCGCCTTCTTCAAGAGAACCCTAAAATTGCTGGCCTGTATGTCTCGACTGCGAATTGTTTGCCGGTATGCCGCGCCATATCGACTTTGAACTTAACCCACAAGGTCCAGTTGCTAACGAGTGATCTCTTCCCCGAAATGGTCCCTTACTTTGACATGGGTATCATTGCGGCAAGCATTCACGGAAGACCCTTCGCACTAGGAAGGGTTGCGATCCAGCTTCTGGCTGAGCTGCTTCTATATGGGCGAGCCGTGCAAAGCAAGAACTATCTTGCTCCGCACGTGGTGATGAAATCTACACTCCATTTGTTTCGCGAAATACGAAAGAATCGTGAGAATTTCGAACTTACAGACTCAGTGGACTAAGAATCTGAAGCGAGCTGCGTGCTCACAGTTCAGTCAAAGCTCTTCCATTATCCATGCTTGCTTAGGCCAGAGGAGAGACTGCTAATGTGAATGAAGTTACAACGCAGGCCATGGACTGTGCACGATTAGCAGCCGAGACCTCGGATTTGCTGGTTCGGAAAAGCACAACTGCCAGCATAGCTTCAATTGCAAAGCTGCTGAATCAGTCGTCTGGCGATCAAGATCGATGTATCACAAAGTTCGTCACACTGGAGGAGTACGATCATTTGGTCCAGCCAAAAAGTTTCTCAATGGCAGAGCTATCGCGGACTGTTGTGACTGGCGAGATTGTTGCGGCCAGCAATATCTTCTTCAAAGAGCAGCATGGCAGGCAGAGAAGTGGCGAAGTAAGGAATGTCAGGCAAGGAGGCCTCAAGTTGGCAAGAGTAGTCGTAGATAGAGCGGAACAGGGAATCCGACTTTTCGTTTTCCCCGAGCCGTTGCCATGCGAGAGCGCTCCAGTAACTCATTGAAGAGACCCTGAAATTGCCATTTGTTGGAAATCGCCTTGTTGGCTGGCGGCACGATGCAACCAATGATCGGCTGTGGGGCGATCTCCCAACTTTTCGCAGGTTACACCCAACCAGTAATAAACCTCGCTTTGATTTGCGAGCATATGCTCGGCTTCTCCCAGATTTTGAACAGGCGCACCTTCAACTCAATTACGGCTCGATCTGAAGAGAGGCAAACCCCGTGCATTCCCTTCATGCGCAGCATGGGATCGTGGTCGCTGCACCAAATGGTCACAGAGCCGTCGGGACCGAATTCAATTTCAGTTTCTACCGGCATAAATGTTGCCGGCCTGTGGTGTTGAGGCCAATTAAACTCGACTCCGCCCGATATCCATGGCCCTGCCAACCCAACCAAGGCAGGCTTGATGACGTTTTGCCGATAGAAAAATCGTATCCAGTTGTCTTGTCGTAACCAATGTGAATGCGGCCGCCTATCTCAGGCAGGATCATGAGCCGGACATAATCGTTTTCAAGATGGACAGCCTTCCATAATTTCTTCTCCGACTCTGTAGCGATCCGATCAATGAAAAGGCAACGGGTATACACGCCCTGTGCTTCCCTGGTATACGCTCCTTTCCAGGAACATGGGATTCTTGTCTGGCGAAGCAGGCGAGTATGTGGTGATTTCGACGTCTTGCCTCCATGCCTTTACAGGCCCGGCGAGATCCGCGGGAGCGTCCGGCAATTGAAGAAGTCGGCCGGCAGTGCATGTTTCCGTGTCTTGCCTTCCCATCAAACTCCTCCACCGAGTCGATCTTCTGGACTGTTCATCAGAACGAGTCGAAGTTCAGAAGACCGGTGCTAATCCGGCTAAATGAAAGACTGGCGCCTGTTCATGCGCTCGTGTGCCTTAATAAAGCCCGCATCAAGAGCAAACATCGCCAGCGTCCACTGCAGTTGGGAGCGTGCAGCGGCCCCCTAACGCAGTGAACATCTGAATAGTACTAAAAGTTACGGAAACGAGAACACAAAGTATCATAATCTTGGCTGGCCAAGAGTATTTGCAACAAGTGGACCACCGGTTTGCATGAGGCGTATTGGGTCAGATGCCGAGATAAGTTCGATATTGGGCGCTGGAATATTAAGAATCATCACATCGCCAATGACATGTCTCCCGCGCACGCTTCCGGGTACTAGGCGCAGCGACTAGGTTGTTCGCGATGACTACTGAGGCCAGATGGTACGCCCGGATGATGGTGTCCTAGCCTCGGAGTGACTTTTTCGCTCATCCCAAGGCCGTAATCTCGCCATTGGCGCCTTTATCAGTGAACTAGAGCCTGGATTCTGCAGACATTACAAGAGATACCTTGTGCGAATAGAGGGGCGAACGCTGAATGAATCATTTGGTTGAGGCCTGCAATTTGCGACTGGCGGAAGACCGTAATTTGCCCGGCATGACGGAACAAGATTGTCAGTGCGGTAACGAACACGCTGGCTCGCATACTCCCCCGTAAATACTCTCTTTAGCTCCGTGCAGGGAATTTTTTTGGAAATGAGGCAAAGTCCGAGAGCAATCGGCTAAGTTATGCATAACTATATGGTTATATTAATTGCGAAGTATGTTCTGGCACCGGAAAGGGGCACCAAGTTGAGCGTAAGGAGTTGCTGATGCTGTTTTCCTCTTGACAAGAAATTGGCGCGCGCGTACCGTTTTGTGCGTAACGTACACGCAACTGATGATCGTTCTGTACAAGTGCGATCCACCGCCATTTGTATTTCAGGAGAGGATTGTCTTATGACATCACGAAGGCTTCTATGCATTTTCGCAGTTTTAGCCATGTGTTTCGCAGCCTACACTCCGAATCTGTTTGCCCAGGGATCAGATCTCGGCACAATCCGCGGAACCGTCACCGATTCCAGCGGCGCGCTCATTCCCAACGCCCAGGTCAAGATTACCAATCTGGGCAATCTCAGGGTTTACACCTACAAAACTAGCGCACGCGGCAGCTTTGATGCGCCCGATCTGGCTCCCGGCCAGTACAAGGCCGCGGTTACGGCCCCAGGATTCGAGACCAGCGTCATCACTGGAATCGTTCTGAACGGTTCCGACGTTTCGCAGCAGAACGCCGTGCTTCACCCGGCAACGCAAACTGTCAACGTCCAGGTCACGACCGAGGCGGTGGGGATCAACACAGACGATTCCACGCTGGCCCAGACGTTGAATCCCACGGCTGTGATTGACCTGCCGCGTGACAGCCGCGACATCAATACGTTTTTGTACATCGATCCCAGCATCACACAGGGCGATGCCTCGGGCGGAGCGCCCTCCTACGTTCCTACTTTCAAGGCCATTGGCACCCAGAGCTATGGCGCCAGCTTCGTATTGGATGGCCAGCGCAACAGCGGCGGCATGTTCGGATTTCAGACCTCAAGCGAGCCATCGCTCGAGGCAATTGGCGAGTTGAACGTTCTTTCGAGCACATTCAGCGCTGAGTACTCCGGCGTCGTCAATATCCGCATCAACACCAAGAGCGGCGGAGCTAAAAATCACGGATCTCTTTTCTACAACGATCTCAACTCAGGCCTGGAAGCCAGGCCGTTGAACCACACGACGAAACCACACTCCAATGACACTCAATTCGGTGGCTCCTGGGGCGGACCGATCCCCAAGCTGAAGAACACCTTCTTCGAATCGGCCTATGAGTACTGGGATTATGTCGCTCCCATCTTTGAGACTAATCAGACCGGTATTCTCGCCACCGACGCGCAGAGCGGCGATTATTCAACGGTTGCCGGGTTTGGCTGCCAGTATTTGCCGAATCTGGCTACGATTGCCTTAGACTCGCCGGGAGGAGTAGCCCCGTCGGGGTTGGAGACGGAGCCATGCGCAGCTACTGGCACCACGGTGGTCACTGGTGTTCCCTCCAATGTGCAGAATCCCTACACGTCGAAGTTGGTCAGCCTTTATTTTCCGAAGAATATCGCCAGCAGTAGTAGTGGTACTGAGTGCACGGAAAATAATCGTGGCCGTTACACCTCGTGTACGAATACGTACCCCGGAGGGGACAAGGTCCGTTTGGGAGACTTGCGCATCGATCACGACTTCAGCGATTCAAACCGTCTCTACGGGGTCTACCACGGCTCGGCGGAAAACAATATAACTAACTTTGTCTCCTATCCTTACACCGGCCTCGGACTCAATGAAATCATCCGCTTGAACTCCGTGGTTTCGCTCTCCTATACTCACGTCTTTACTGCGAATCTGGTCAATGAGGCGCGCGGAGGCTACAACTTCCAGAACGAAGGTTTCGAAGACCCCAGAACCGTGAGTGGTTTCCTGTCTAGCATCGGTTTCTCGTCCGACCAACTTGCTAATTATGGCAATGTGATCGGAGCAAACGCGATGGCGCTGCACGGGAATCCCAACATCAACTTCTCCAGCTCCGGCATCACCGGCTTCGGCGACGACAGCCGGAGTTCCGATCGGAAATTCAATTCACACCTGATAACCTTTGGAGATACTGTTAACTGGCAGAAGGGCCGGCACGCGTTTAAAATCGGCGCGGACTTTGTCCACAACGAGGCGGAGGATGGCTTTGGGGCTACTCGCAACACTCCGCAGAGTAGTATGTCTTACAATGGCGGCTTAGGTCTCACCGGATACACCAACTTCCTGCTTGGGAATGCGCCCCACTCGTACACTTATGTCGATACTCCCCGACCCCCGCTGGATGTTTCAAACTGGGAGACCGCCTATTACGCGCAGGATGATTTCCGCGTAAACTCGCGGCTCACCTTGAATCTGGGCATGCGCTATGACAGGTACACCCCGTATGTGGATAAGAACGACATCATGGCGAACTTCGATCCCTTCTTCAGGGATGCGGCGACAGGACAGGTTGGCGAATATGTCATTCCGTCGGCAAAGACGCTGCAGTACCTTCAATTTACTGAAAGCTCCCTCCCTCCGAATGGAATAGGCTATGTCTTTGCGTCGGAGAGCGGCCAAGGAATCGGTCGCGGCCTGGTCCGGCCCGACCGGTTTGACATTGGCCCCCGCTTAGGATGGGCATATCGCATCAATGACAAACAGGTTCTGCGCGGCGGAGTCGGCGTCTTCTATCCGTCCTCGCTGGCGCATCAAGTTCGCGATCCTCTCTGCACCAACACATTCAACGGGCAGCTTTCCGGCACAGCATCAGCGGGATATCCTGCGATCAGCCCTTGGCCATCGGTCAACCAGCCCAACAGCGTTCCCGTCGTCGGCGGTAATCTAGGCGGTTTCGGATTTCTTCCCGGCGCCAACTGGGTTCCATTCGGCATCAAGAATCCTCGCCTGATAGAGTGGAATGCCACGTTTGAGCGGCAGCTGGGCTGGCAGACAGCGGTTCGGGCTTCGTATATCGGCGGACATCAACAAGGCCAGATCATGGGGAACGATATGGACATGATCAATGCCAACGATAACCCTTACGGCACCACCACCGGTGAGCCCTACAACGGAATGCTGTGGCCGACCGTGGGTTATACAGGCCCATACTACGCTTGCGATCCCTTGAATGTTGGTGACTGCAACTATTCAGAGGCCGACAACAGCCGCATAAACTTTCGCGATCTTGGAGATTTTGTCACCGGCTTCGGAAATCACGGCCACAGCTGGACCAACTCCCTGCAACTCCAGGCCGAGCGCAAGGCAAAAGGGTTGACCTTCAGCTTCGCATATACCTATCTGAGCCAGAAATCCTCGGCTGAGGACGCGAACACGGGCGGAACAAGCTACAATCCTTTCCAGCCAAACTACGACTACGACAGGGACTCGTTCGTATCCAGGCATAGGGTCGTTGCCTACGCCGTCTACGATCTTCCCTTTGGACATGGACAACACTATGCCGCTACCGCAAACAGAATTACCGATGCCATTATCGGTGGATGGCAGCTCACAACCAATATGTTCGCAAAGACGGGGATTGGAGTTACGCCACAATGGGATTGCTCGGACTGCGATCCCGTCATGCCCGGCAACATTGCTTCCGGAGATTTAGAGTATCTTCGTCCCAATCTCCTTGATGATCCGCACAGTGGGCGGCTACCTGGCTACCAGTTCAACAGTCCTTACGCCAACGGTGGGACTCCAGATTACAGCGTCTTCGGCTTTCCAGATATCGGTTCCACTTTCTGGAGTAACCCGCTTGTACCCAAGCGCAACTCTCTAACCGGTCCAGGAGCCTGGGGCGTGAATCTGGGAATACATAAATCAGTTCGCATCAATGACCGCATTACTGCTAGGATTGGCGCGGACGCTGACAACGTTTTCAACCATCCAATGTATTCGCCCACGAACCCCGATACATATGGGACCCTGGGCTCCGTTAATATCCTGACGCCAGCGAGCGTTAATGGTACCGATGGAGCAGTACTTCCTGGAACTGAAGGACGGCCGAACGGGGATGCGCAGCCAGCCATCCTGCCCTTCACCGACCCGAATGTTCTAGCCGCAGTCACACCGAACCCTTCCTTCGGAAAGAACAATGTCAGCTACTCGCAGGAAGGAATCGCTGGCAACCGGCAAATCCGTTTGGTTGGCCGAATTACCTTCTAACTAAACTAACCGGCGTTGGCTTCCGGCTAACGGAAGCCAACGCCCATCGCCAGATTCCCATTGCTAGTCTAATTGCTGCGCAAAACCCTTTTCCGTTTTTTCGGATTAGAGCCTTGCATGTTCTGTACTATTCCCTTAATGTTTTGAATCGCTGGGAAGGGAATTCGCTTGGCATTTCGAATTCGCAAAGGGGGTCTTTCAAATGAGCAGGACGGCCAGGTCTTCCAGGGTGGCGTCGGCCGCTCGCTTTAGCTCGATGGCCCCTTCGAGTGATAGAGTTATAAGCCGGCGCTTAGTAGCGTTCTGGTTTCTTTTGAGTGGGACAGGCCTTCTGGCCTGTCTCTCCAATATCGCCTTCGCTTACGACATCGAGCCCAAGCGCCCGCTCTCGGCGGCCCAGGAACTGAAGGTCGCCCACATCGCAGGAGGTGTCACTGTCTCCGGCGAGACATTTGCTTACACATTCCAGTCCGCCAACGGCCTCGTCGGCTCCGTGAAAGTGCTGGGGCGGGAGCTGCTCGCGGCTCCTATCCCGGATCTCATGGCGGCCGAGCAGTTCGATCCGGCCGTCTCGCCGTATCTGGCGCGCCATGAAACGCATGGGACCGTGAAGGTGGTAACCTCATCCCCCGATCGAGTCGTCATCGAAGGCGCAGGCGCCTATACCGCCGGTGATGGCCACCGCTTACCTCTGAGATACTCACTGCGCTACGAGATCTCTATCGATGGCGTCATGCTCGTCTCGCTCACCAACACCGCGTCGGCGCCGTGCACGCTTCGCTGGTTGCGTCTCTCGGCCGGCTCGGTCCGTCCCGAGCTGGCGAAGTTCCTCAACTGGATGCCCGAGCAATCCACCTCTCAGACCACCGGATACCAGTTCCGCACGCTTTCTGGCGCGGAGGGCAACGTGCTTTCTGGCACCTGGATTCCCTGGATATGGATCGGCGATCAGAACGTGGGCCTCGAAGTAACCACGTGGGACGTCAGTTCGCAGACCTATGGCCAGCTCGATAGCACCGCGCGCAAGGATGAAGCCGCTATGTTCGAAGTCGAGCGCGACGGGCACGGCACAC
>Ga0182014_10004936_pt1 | contig 15035 bp, 4 predicted proteins | sample 612S2DmetaG_FD_120489 | JGI IMG/M metagenome (GOLD analysis project Ga0182014, IMG submission 120489) | Permafrost microbial communities from Stordalen Mire, Sweden - 612S2D metaG | ecosystem: Environmental > Terrestrial > Soil > Wetlands > Permafrost | place: Sweden: Stordalen | collected... | reverse complement strand
GTCTGGCCAGAGATTACGAACGGCTCGCCAAGACTCTGGCAGCGCTCCACTATCTCGCCTTCGCCATTCTCATGCTCGCTAATCTGGCGCGGCAACTCACGCAAAGTTAATAACAGGCTCTAGGAGGATTCCACGGGCGAAGCGAATCCCATCCGGACGCGGCAGCAATTCGGGAATCCACTCTTGCCCATCGGAAATGAGTCGCATCGGCAGCAGTGATCTTAAGGAATCTTCACGACTTGTCGGCGTAGTCAGCACCACCTCAGCGCCTGAGAACAGATGGAGCAATCGAACTGTAAATCCAAGACTGCGATAGTTAAGATTGAGCTGCCCTTGTCCATCTCTACATGTGTACCACGTGCTGCAACCCCCAAGAGTGGTAGGGCGCGGAGCAATAGGCCCAGCGCGGCGGTGCGAGATCGACGCCGTGCTGGTGTGGCGCCTGGATCGGAGGGAGGGGCAGATCGGCAATCGAGCTGCTCGCTACAATGCAGGAACTCGACATCTGGACGTTGGATTCGCATCGCTGAACGAAGTGTTGGTGTGCGATTCAATGCGAGCGCATGCAATTCAGTGCAACACCCCAAACCTGCATTTCGAGTCGACGGCATTCCCCTGGAGGATGCGCCTGTATCACTTTTGTATCACAGCGGCCTTTTGCGGTTCCAAAGGTGGTTCACCTAAGTTGTTTATTTTCTATGGTGAGCCCGGTGGGAATCGAACCCACGACCGCCGCCTTAAAAGGGCGTTGCTCTACCAACTGAGCTACGAGCTCGTTCAAGGCCGCTGATTCCAAACTAACACAGGGACCGTTTTGCTGCTGTGCCGGAGGGGCGTGACCGTCAGGCCGGATCTCAGGAGCGCTATAATCAGCTTCACACAATCCTCCACGATGCTGACCATCGAGCGGGTAATGTCGATGGCTGCACCATGGTAATCGTCGTTCTGGGGAACCACGGTTACCGAATGGGGACAGAGCCTCGTATCACGAATAAAATGAGGTGTTTTGTGCATTTTAATGACGGGAAAGTGGTAGGGGCGCAACCGAGCAAGTGTTATTGTTCCGCCAACAGCGAAAGGCTAGGATTCCGGGTAAGGAAATTCTCCGCCCTCGTGAGTACGTTTGGCACTCCGCAGCCTTAAAGACTAGATATTTGCCTTACAGGCGCGGGAAATCGGGAACGACAGCGGAAGGTTCTGGGGTGAAGAATGGCTGATCGTAGACCGCCGAGCGAAATGGAGGAGACTCCGGAAGATGTAGCGACGCTCTATTCCTGGGCGAATCTGCATGGCGCCAAGTACCGCGACTTCTCGGCCGCGAGGGCGCAAACACGGGAAAAGACGCGCCTGCGGTTGCAGCAAGTGATTGAAGATGAGCAGGCGAGGGCGCAGCAGACCGGTATCGATCGTTCCTTCGAGGTTCAAAGTCTGGCCGATCTGGAGCGCGCCGCGGAGATTCGACGCCTGACGGAGGCAAAGCGGGCAGAGGAAGAAGCGCACATTGCAGAACAGGCGGCGCGTGAAGCCGCGCAAGAAGCAGCGCGCCAGGTAGAAGAAAGGGCCGCACAGGAGCTTGCCCGCAGGGCTGCTCAGCAAAACGCGGAACAGGCTGCGCAAAAGGCCGCGGAGCGGGCAGCACAACATGCTGCGGAACAGGCAGCGAAGCGAGCAGAGCAGGAGGCAGCAAGAGAAGCCGCAGAGCGTGCCGCCCAACAACTGGCAGCTCAGCAGGCAGCGCTTAAGGCACAGGCCGCGCAAGATGCTGCGCAACGGGCAACAGAGCTGGCGGCGCAGCAGGCAGAGCAGCAGGCGGCGAGACAGGCCGCCGAGCGAGCTGCCCAACAACTGGCAGCTCAGCGGGCAGCGCTTCAGGCACAGGCCGCTCAAGACGCTGCGCAACGGGCAGCAGAGCTGGCGGCGCAGCAGGCAGAGCAGCAAGCGGCGAGATCGGCCGCCGAACGAGCGGCTCAGCAACAGGCAGCCAGAAGGGCGGCAGAAGAAGCCGCCAAGCGCGCCGAGTGGCAACCGCCATTGGTGGACCGTTTGTCTTCAATCCCGGCCGCGGACTCCGCGGCACCGACCGCGCCTTCCAGCGCACCGCAATATCAGCCAAAACTCGATACCCCCTTTTACGCTCAGCCTCAGCCGCCGCCACAGCCTGCGCCGATGGGCGAGGAAAGTCATCGGCCGGATCAAAGTCCGTGGGCTCCAGTCGATCTTCACGAGAATGCCCGGCGGCCCGCCTGGCTGACACACGATCGTGCGGATGCGAGCCGTCATCAGCCGGTGCCTCCGGCCCCGGAAGATACGCTCCAGGGCTCGCGCGATCGCCTGACCTCGCGGTGGTTCGCCCTGCGGGGCATGTTTGAAGGAACAGGCGCCGCGGTGGAGGCAGCTCCTGCGCCCCTGCCGGCGCGTGCTCCGGTGGTGGCTGTCTTTTCTCTTGCCGGTGGTGTGGGCAAGACGAGCCTGGTTGCATCGCTGGGCCGGGCTCTCTCGGGACGCGGCGAGAGAGTCTTGCTGGTGGATACGGCTCCTTACGGATTGCTGCCGTTTTTCTTCGGCGCCCGCGACCAGCGTCCAGGCCTGTTGAGGACCTTCAGCCCTCCAGGCACAAGCGGTGACGCGCCCATTCAGATGGTGACGATCGACCCCGAAGGCCTGGGCCCGGATGCGGCCGGACAAGACTCATTGACCGGCGAGATCAGCACGTATTCGCGGGGTGTAAGCCGCGTGATTGTGGACCTTGCGACGGCCTCTGGCGCAACCACCCGGCGGGTGTTGCGCTTGTCTCCGCTGGTCTTGGTTCCGCTGGTTCCCGACATGAATTCGGTAGTCAGCTTCAGTTCGATCGACAGTTTCTTCCAGCACAATGGCAACGGCTCAGTGAAGCCGTCGCTTCCTTATTACGTGCTGAATCAGTTCGATTCTTCGCTTCCCCTGCACCTCGATATCCGCGAGGTGCTTAGCGAGCAGTTGGGAGACCGTTTGCTGCCGTTTGTACTGCGCCGCTCGCCGGCCGTAAGCGAGGCTCTAGCCGAGGGGATGACGGTAATGGATTACGCTCCGAACTCCACCATCGCCGAGGATTTTGGCAGTCTTGCGGGGTGGGTAAAGAGCCAATCCGCACCCGCCAGCAGCGCCTATCGAGGCGTAAGGTGGAGTGAACGATGACAGCGACAGACCTTTGGCAGGACATTGGAGCAGGCGAGAACTTTTTCACCAAGCTTGTGCGCCTTGTCTTCCTGCTCGCGGCGGCGGCAGTTTTCTGCTTTCTCGCCGTACTCCCACTCACCTGGCCTCAGCAACTTGTTCTCGGACTGTTGAGCCTCTTGATCGCCCTGGCGATGGCGCGCGGTTCCGATTCTTATCTGGTCACGCTGACCCTGATCATGTTGTCGACGTTCTGCACGATTCGCTATGGATATTGGCGCGTTCTGCAGGTGGTGCGGTTTTTCCACGATCCGGCGAGTCACTGGGGCGCACTCGACGCATTCTTCATCCTGTGCCTGCTCTTCGCCGAGGCCTATGCATTCGTCATTCTATTTCTGGGGTATTTCCAGACCATCTGGCCGTTGCGGCGGGCGCCGGTGTCGCTGCCGGAGAACACGCAAGATTGGCCTCATATAGATGTGCTGATTCCAACCTATAACGAGCCGCTGGAAGTGGTGCGCTTTACGGCACTGGGCGCGCTCAACATGGATTGGCCGGCGGACAAGTTGCATGTCTACATCCTGGACGACGGGCGACGCAAGGAGTTTGAAAGGTTTGCATTCGAGGCCGGTATCGGCTACAAGACCCGGCCCGACAACACACATGCCAAGGCCGGCAACATCAACGCCGCGCTGCAGACTCTGAGTTCTCCCTTGGTGGCGATCTTCGACTGCGATCACGTGCCGACCCGCAGCTTTCTGCAGATGACGGTAGGCTGGTTCCTGCGCGATCCCAAACTGGCGATGCTCCAGACACCGCATCATTTCTATTCTCCCGATCCTTTTGAACGCAACCTGGAACAGTTCCGCGCGATCCCCAATGAGGGCGAACTGTTTTATGGCGTGGTGCAGGATGGCAATGACTTCTGGAACGCGTCCTTCTTCTGCGGTTCATGCGCGGTACTGCGACGGGCGGCTTTGGACGACGTCGGCGGCATCGCGGTAGAGACGATCACGGAAGACGCGCATACCTCGCTGCGGATGCAGATGAAGGGCTGGGGTACGGCCTATATCAACATTCCGCAGGCGGCTGGACTAGCCACCGAAAGACTGTCGGCGCACGTCGGCCAGCGCATCCGCTGGGCCAGAGGAATGATTCAGATTCTGCGCATCGACAACCCGCTGCTTGCACCGGGTCTCACCTTTCCCCAGCGGCTCTGCTACTTCAATGCCATGTGCCATTTTCTGTACGCGGTGCCCCGCCTGATCTTCCTGACCGCGCCATTGATCTTCCTGTTGCTAAATCACACCAACATTCCCGGATTTTGGGCGGCGATTCTTGCTTATGCGCTGCCCCACCTGATCCTTTCCAACGTGACCAACTCAAGAATTCAGGGCGAGCACCGGCACTCATTCTGGAATGAGATCTACGAGACTGTTCTTTCCCCGTATATTCTGCTGCCCACCCTCATGGCGCTGATCAATCCAAAGCTGGGGAAGTTCAATGTGACGGCCAAAGGCGGCGTGGTACGGAAGACGTTTTTCGACGCCAGGATTGCGCAGCCGTTCCTGATCATGCTGGTGTTCAATCTGGCCGGGTTGATTGTTGCCATACCTCGTATCTTGATCTGGGATCGGGACCGCCCGGGCACAGTGGTGATGAACGTGATCTGGTGCTGCTTCAACATCGTGATTCTGGGTGTGTGCACGGCGGTGGCGCGTGAGTTGAAGCAGTTACGGACCACGGTGCGCATCAGCGTGATAACCCCTGTTGCAGCCGAACTGCCGGACGGAAGGTCTATCGCCGGAGAGACAATCGACATGTCCAGCGGCGGAACCGGCATCCGTTTCAACCAGGCGTTGGAAGTTGCGCCGGAGTCCGAGGTGCGCCTTGCCTTTCCGTCGCCTGCCGCGGGAACAGATGTGCACGCGACGGTGGTCTCCTCGGAAGGTTCGGTGCTGCGTGTGCGGTTTGAGAACTTATCGATTGCCGAAGAGGAAGTGTTGACCATGGTGCTTTATTCACGAGCGGACTCTTGGTTAGGCTGGGGCGAGTCTCGCAAGACCGACAATGTATTGAGCAGCCTCGGCGGTATTTTCCTGATATCGATGCGTGGACTGGCTTCGACTTTCCGGAGTCTGTTTATGGACAAACCCAAGCAAGCCCGGAAGTCGAACTCGCTTTCGATTGCCCGCACATCACTGATCTTCGTGCTGGCGGCGCTTCTAATGGGAGGCGCGCAGAGTCTGCGCGGACAGGCGCCGCACGCGGCCGCGACGGCGAAGTCCGTGGCGAAGCCTGGAGCAGCGGACCAGAACGCTCCTCTCGGCCCCGGCCACTACGAGGACAAATTCACGCTAGCCGAGGCGGGCACGCCGCAAATCGAGCTTCACGGCATCGATACCATGCACAGCATCTATTTCACACTGCCCGAGACCCACGTTGCGCGCACGGCCAAGATTCACGTCTACTATGCGTTTTCGCCCAGCCTTTTGCCACAGCTCAGCCACCTGAAGCTCATCCTGAATGGAACGCTGTTTGCTACCATCCAGCCCACTCCAGGACAAGGAGTAGGTTCGGACAGCCGGGATGCGGAGGCGGAATTCTCGATTCCCACCGATCTGCTGGTGCACAACAACACTCTGACATTTGAGTTCATCGGTCACTACATACTGGTCTGCGAGGATCCGGCAAACACGACATTGTGGGCTCGGGTTCATCGCACCACATATTTGGATATTAAAGGCGATCTTCTGCCGCTGGCAGACGATCTGAAGCAGTTGCCGGTGCCGTTTCTCGATCCGGCAGTTATCCAGCCGCTAAGCATCCCGGTTGTCTTCGCGGCGCCGCCCTCCATGAAAGCGATTCAAGCGGCGGGCATCGTCACCAGCTACTTCGGAATGATCTCCGAAAGCCGGCCGGTGCGTTACCCGGTTCACATCGGAGCCATCCCCCAGGGCAATGCAATCGTGATTGCGGACAGCGAGGGGAATCTGCCCGTCGGCTTGGGCCTGCCCGCCATCGATGCGCCCACCCTGGCCGTGCGCACCAACCCCAACGACCAATACGGCAAGATTCTGATTGTGGCGGGCGGCAACGGGGACCAGACTCTGATTGCGGCCCAGGCCGTAGCCATGCACAGCGACATGCTTGCAGGAGGACAGGCCACCATCGGCGGCATTAAGTTTAAGTTGCCGTCGAAGCAGGAGCCCGACACAGCGCCGCGCTGGGCACGCACCGATCAGACGATTGCCCTGTGGGACTACGCCTCCGCGGAACAACTGCAGGGGGATGGAACGGCGCCGCTCAATGTGTACTTCAGGATTCCACCGGACCTCGACCTCCGTTACGCGGATCGGCCGAATGCGACGTTGAAGCTGGGCTACCGCTACGATTCGATTCCAATTGGCCCTATCTCCAGCATCCAGGTGGCGATCAACAACGCGTTCCTGGGCTCTACCCCCCTTGTCCCCGGACGGGAGACCTCGCGGGTGACCGAGACTGAGGTTCCGGTGCCGGTAGTGAACCTGCGGCCATTTTCCAATTCGCTTTCGTTCGATTTCACATTTCAATTGCTCAAAGACCCGGGATGCAAGAACACGACCCCGATCAACATGCAAGGCTCGATTCTTCGCGACTCCTATCTCGATCTTCGCGGTTATCTGCACTACGCGGCAATGCCCAACCTGGAGATCTTCGCCAACGCGGGCTTCCCGTTTACGCGTGTTGCCGACCTGGGCGAGACCACGGTTGTGCTTCCAGCTACGCCAACCGAACAGGAGATCGAGACCTTCGTTACGCTGATGGGCCACTTCAGCCGGCAGACGGGATTCCCGGCATTTCGGGTCAGCGTGGCGGGTCCCGATGCGCTGCACGACGGCGCGGGAACAGATTTTCTGATCATCGGCACGGGTGACGATCAGCCGGGCTTCGACAAGCTGAAAGACACCCTTCCGGTTGCCCTGCGCAGCGGCCAGATCCAGGTGCGCGATACCGAGGGGCTTTTTGCTCCGATACTTCATCGCGCATGGTGGAAGCTGCGCTCCGATGAGCACACCGAATCCGGCGACCTGACAGCCTCCGGCACGCCCGATGCGGTTATCGAGGGAGTCGAGTCACCGTACGATCTGGGAGGCAGCCGCAGCATTGTCGCCATTCACCTGAGGGACGCAAGTAACTTCGAGCCATTCATGGATACCTTCATGAGTGTGCAACAAGCCGGCGACATCTCCGGATCGGTCTCGGTTTTGCATGGGACGCAGTTTCAGTCGTTCAGGATAGGGGCAAAGGTCTATCACGTGGGTACTGTGCCGTGGTGGAAGCTTGTGCAACTGTGGCTCATGCAGGTGCCATGGCTGGCAGCGGTCATCGTTGTGATTCTGGCGCTGCTTGTCGCCATTTGGATCAGACAGTGGCTGCGCATCAGGGCCAGGTCGCGTTTGAGGATGATCGAAGACTAGAAGCAGGGGACAAGAGACCAAGGGAACGAGGGACCAAGGGAACGAGGAAACGGGGAAAAGAGCAGCCACCACACATTCCCTTTGTGGTGGCTGCCGTTCATTCGGACCGTATGAGATGTCCTCCTGAAGATTCTCTTAATGCTCACAGAATCAAAGTGTATGCTTGGTAGATAGAAATCAAACTCATGAAGGGGTTTCCGGCCCGGTGCATCCTCGATCTGGCGCACACTCCTTCTGAAGGACTCCCGCGATGGGGTTACGCAAGTCCCCGCCTGAGAACCGTCTGCTTCTGCTCGTTTTCCTGTTCCTGCTCTGCGCCACGGGTGGGTGCAATCGGGGTTCGTGGACGCTTTGGGACTCCTATTCGGCGCGATTCATCGATGTAAACGGCCGGGTGTTCGACCTCAAGGGAGATCGGCACACTACGTCGGAGGGGCAGGCGTACGCCTTGTTCTTTGCGCTTGCAGACAACTGGCGTCAGACCGCTCTTAACATTCCTCGCCTGCTCGAACAGACTTCCCGCCACGGATATGCCATGGACTGGGCGGAGTATCTTCCCGGTGACGGTTTTTACCCGGTGGCTCAGAAAAAGCCAGGGAGCAAGGACAGCGATGGTGCTGGCGGAGTCTATGACGCGATTCGCGTATACCTATCGGCGGGCATGGTGGATGGAAGCGGCGAGAAGCGAACCGAGCTACTTAATGCAGTCCCGGCCATGAGCGCCTATCTTGCCGATCATGATGCCCCCCCGGAAAAGATAAGTGACCAGGGTATCCCTTTGGCGCAAGATGGACCTGTGGGATTTTCCGCGGCTGTGCCGCCATATTTGAGGACACTGCCTGGCAACTCGCGGCTGGTGGGCCGGCAGATAATTCGCTTGAATCTGATGAAGGATAAGTCGACAGGTATGTACGGTAAGGACTTATCCTATTTCGATCAAAATCTCTCCCTTTTCGCAACGGGTTTTCTGGCCGGCAGATTTGGATTTGGGCCAGGGGGCGAACTGAAAGTAGAATGGAGCCGCCGATGAGAGTTGGCTGCCAGACTGTTAGACGAATCTCGATCGTAGTAGGCTGCCTGCTGCTGGTGCTTCAGGTTGGTCTCGCCCAAAAAAAGCCCGCTGTCAGTACGGCCGAAGGGTCACGCAGTGTGCTGGCGGAGAAGGCCCGCGCGCTGGAATCGCGCGGCCGGCCGGATATGGCCGTTCAACTGTGGCAGCAGATTCTTCTGTCCTCTCCCGGCAATCCTGAAGCGCTGGCCGGATTGGCGAAAGATTACAAGCTGATGGGCGCCGCGGACAAGGCGAATGATGCGCTGGACCGCTTGCGCAGAACCAATCCCAACGACCCCAACATCGCCCGGATCGAAGCCCTCAGCAGTACGCAGGCCCAGAGCGGCCAGCTTCGCGAAGCGGGGGAGTTGGCCCGCCAGGGAAAAACCGAAGATGCCATGCGCATCTATCGGGAATTATATGGCGATCATCCCCCCGAAGGGCAGATAGCCGTGGCCTACTTTCAGACCCTGTTTGGAACCGCCACAGGCAAGGCGGCAGCCATTGCGGGAATGAGATCGCTGGCCGACCGCAACCTCGGCGATTCGAGCTATGCCGTTGCGCTGGGAACGATGCTGACCTACGACCCGAGAACCCGGTCCGAGGGCGTTCGCATTCTCGAAGCGCATCCCCAGGACCCCGATGCGCAACCTGCGCTGCGGCAGGCGCTGATATGGGATTCGGCGAATCCAGCCTCGGCGGCGGAGTTGCGCCGGTACCTCAAGGAGCATCCGCAGGATTCCGAAGTCGCCAGGAACCTGAAGACGAATGAAAGCAAGCTGGCGCGGATGAACTCCGGCATTGCTCGTACGGCGGGGGAGCGCGCCGCCTTTGCCGCACTCAACGCGCACCGCTTGGATGAGGCCCAGACGCGCTTTGCGGACCTGTTGCAGAAGGATCCGCGCAACGGTCGCGTTGACGCCGGGATGGGGTTCCTGCGCATGCAGCAGCAGAATTTTGCCGGCGCAATCAGCTTTCTGGACCAGGCGGAACAGAACGGCTACAAAGCGAAGTCGGTTGAAGACGCTTTGGCGACTTCGCGGTTCTGGTACACCATGTCGGAAGCAACGCAGGCTTTCGACGAGAATCGCTTCAGCGTGGCGGCCGCCAAGTTCAAGGCCGCCCTGGTTTTGAATCCCCGCAGCCCGGAGGCTCTGAACGGACTGGCCGGCCTGCTGACCAAAGAGCAGCAATACCCGGCGGCCGCAGAGGCATACGAACAACTGGTCGGGATTCATCCAGACAATCTGGATGGCTGGCGCGGGCTATTTCTGGCCTACGCGCGGGATAACCGGAACCAGAAGGCTCTCGCCGTTTCGGCGCGCTTTCCGGCACCGGTCCAGGCCGCACTTTCCAAAGATCCTGAGTACCTGCGCAGCCTGGCCATCGTCTATCAGGGCCTGGGCCGCAACGTCGATGCGGAGCGAGTGCTGGTGCAGGCGCTGGCGCTGCCATTTCCGGACAACGGGACTACGCTCAAGGCGGATACGAAGCTGCAGTACGCCGGAATCCTGATGGAGGCCAGGCGATACGACCAGGCCGCGGCGCTGTATGCGGAATTGCTCACCGCCGCCCCCACAAATGTTTCCGCGTGGATGGGCCTGATCAACGCCCACCACCAAATGGGACAAGATGCGCGGGTGATCGGCGACGTGGAGAAGATGCCGCCGGCCACCTACGAATCTGCGATCTCCGATCTGGGATTCCTGTCGTTGCTCGGCGCGGTCTATCAGCAAGCCAACCAGTTCGAGGTTGCGCAGGGTCTGCTGGAGCGATCCGCCAGGTTGCAGATTGCCTCCGGCGGCCAGCCCAGTGTCGGGCTCGAATTGCAGTTGGCCGGAATTTACCTGCTGCGCAACAACACCGCGCAGGCTTACGCCATTTACAGCCAGGTTCTGAAAGCCAATCCAGATCGCGCCGATGCTTGGAAGGGGCTGATTTCCATCTTGCAGGCCACCAATCGGAATTCGGAGGCGCTCCAGGAGATTGCCTTGATTCCGGCGCCGGTGCGCAAGCAGCTTGAAAACGACATCGAGTTTGAGCAGAGCGAGGCGGGCATCTACGCGGCCAACGGCGATTTCCCCCATGCCGTGCAATACAAGAATCGAGTGCAGGCGCACTATGCCGGCCTCAAGATGCCAGCCCCGGCGAACGTCGATGTGCAGAATGCCTGGCTGCTTTACAACACAGGAGCGGACCGGGCGCTCTATCCAGCCCTGATGCGCCTGGGGGGCCGCAATGATCTGACGGTGGCGCAGAGAGAGACGGTCCAGGAGATCTGGGCCAACTGGAGCGTGCGCCGCGCCGCGGCCGCGATGGATAACGGCAACCTGCGCCGCGCCGTGGATATTCTCGATGCCGCGTCGCAGGCGTTCCCCGACAACCTGACAGTGCGCAAGGCAGTGGCCGGCGGATTTGCGCGCGTGGGCCGGGCGAAGGATTCGGTGGCGCTGTACAAGTCCGTACCCATGCAGGATGCAAGCTCCGGCGACTTTCAGGGAGCCGTTGGGGCCGCGCTTCAGGCCAACGACAGGAATCAGGCAGAGCTGTGGCTGCGCCAAGCGCTCGAGCGCTTCCCGAGCGATCCAGCTATCCTTTCGCTCGCAGCGCGATACGAACAGGCACGCGGCGACAATCAACGAGCGGCGGATTATTGGCGCGCTTCCCTGGCGGCCATGCCGCCGGCAACTGCGGTAGACAGACTCGCCCACGAATTGGTCTATCCCGAGCAGGACCTGAAGTCTCACCGCGCGGTAACAGCAGCCGATCTGCATCAACTACTGGACCCCGACTACGAGCCTTTTGCGAAGACGGCCAAGGTGCCGCCTCCGCCTGCGTATGGTGCCGATCCGTATAACGGCTCCGCACCCGCTGCCCCGGCTCCTTCACAGACTTCTCCGCATCAGGCCCCGGCCACGCCGGATTCCAATCCCGCGATCACGGCGATTCCCACCACGCGTCCGCCGAGCCCGCAGCTCTTTCACCGCCAGAGCGCGACACAGCATGACCTCGGAGACTCGTCTTCCATTCAAGCCGGTTTTCCCGCACTGATAGTGCGGGACGCCGTCTATCGCCCCAAGGCCCCTGGGCAGTTCTTGGGAAGAATCGCGAATATCGAGCCAGCCTACGGGAGTGCCACCAGCGAATCGTCCGCGATTGGTTCGGTGGAGCTGGAGCAGGCGCAGTACTCGGCGCCGGCTGCGCCGATTGCAGCGAACCCGCCTCATTCCGCGGCCTCCGATGCTTGGAAGGGGTTGATCTTCTCGCTGATGGCGGGCAACCGCAACGCGGAGGCGCTTCAGACGCTGGGGAAGATTCCGCCGGATGTGCGCCGGCAACTGGAAGCCGACATCGAGTTTGTGCAGGGGATTGCCAGCCTGTATTCCGCAGTGGGCGATGTCTCGCACGCGGGCGAATATCTGAGCCGCGTGGAGAATTACTATCTCCTTCACCGGTCGGCTGCGCCCGCCGGACTCGAGGTCCAACACGCATGGCTGCTCTACAACCTGAAGGACGAGTTTGCGCTGTATCCGGTCCTTACGCGTCTGGATGCGCGCACGGATTTGACCCCCGAGCAAAGAGCGCAAGTGAATAGCTTGTGGGCGGCCTGGGCCGTGCGCCACGCGATCGCCTCAATGGATGAGGGAAACCTGCTGCGTGGTGTGGAGATACTGCAAGCAGCGTCCCAGGACTACCCGGACAACCTGGATGTTCGCAGGGCTGTCGCGGGCGCATATGCCAGGGTTGGGCGGGCGACCGACGCGGTTACGCTCTTCAAAACCATTCCGATGGACAACGCCGTCTCGGGCGATTACCAGGGAGCGATTTCGGCAGCACTTGGGGCGAAGGATATGGCCCAGGCCGAGGCCTGGCTGCACCAGGCGCAGGCGCGTTTTCCAGGCGATCCGCAGATTCTGGCGCTCGCCGCCCGCTTCGAACAGGCACGCGGCAACAATGTGCGCGCCGCCGACTACTGGCGCGCCGCTCTGGCGGCCATGCCCCCGGACGCGGCCACGAAGAGCCTCGATAGCGGGCTGGCCTATCCTCCGGAGGCTTCCCGCGCCCCCGCGCCGGGCGACACGAAACGGCTGCTCGATCCCCGGCATGAGACGCTTCCCAACCAGCTGCCGCCCCTGCCCTCGTACGCTCCGCTGAGCCAGGCTCCGGTAGGGAACTCCAACATTCCGGCAGTTACGCCACAGGGTCAGTGGCTAAGTCACCCGCCGAATAATCCGCTGCCGATGCCTGCCGGTGCGGGAGCCGATCCGGTCTCCCCGCAGAATGCGCAGGGAACCGCAGTCAGGAATGCGCCTGTTTACGTACCGCAAAATACAAGACAGGGAACGTCGGCGGGGGAGCCGGTGCTGATCCAGCAAAGCTGGACGCAGGAAATGACGCCGCAGCCACAGAGCCGTTCAGGCAAAGTGAGCTTGCCTCCCTCCGAACAGACCATCGATTCCACTGAACCGGATTCTCTTCCTTCTGCGGCTGGGAACGGTCGGCCCACACAAGGTCAGGCACCCGGGCGAGGGATGCAAGGCGCGAGTCCTTCGCCGGCATTGCGCATATCGTCCCAGCCCATGGGGAGCTTGGCGGCCGAGGTGCAGGCGCGTTTCGCGGCAGAGACAGACAGCCAACTGACACAAGGCTCGGCGTTGGCGATCCATGCATTGCCGAGTGTTCCGGTCAATTCTCAGGTCGTGCCGCGGATAAATCCGGGAGTGGCGCCCCCGGGCTCTGAAGGCGGTCCCGCGGGCGCCGGACGATACACGGCTGCGCAGTACACGCCCTCGGCCCAGGAGGCGGCAACGGGAGCATATTCGGCTCAAAGCAAGCCGGCCGATGCGGCTGCCCCGGCGGATAAGCCAGCGGCCTCGACGCCGCAGGTCACTTCATCCCGGAAGAAACGCCGGAAGACTAGACAGGCGAGTACACAGGCTGCTCAGCAAACCAGTCCGGCTCCCGGCAACGCTCCTACTTTGAATGACGCGCCTGCCGCCCCTGCTGCCGCAAGCCCGCAACCAGCCGAGGCGGCTCAAGAGTCTCAAGCGCAGCCCGCCGCGGAGCCATCGACAGATGCCGGCGCGACGGATCAGGAACTGGAGCAGCGCAACCTGCCCCCGCTGCGTGGACCGTGGGTGCGCATCCAGCGCCAGCCTAACCCCGTAAGCCCGCGGGAAGAAGCCGAGATGCAGTTGCGCTCCATCGAGAGCGGATATAGCGCCTGGCTTGGCGGCACGGGTTACCTCAACTACCGCAGTGGCGCGCTCGGCTTTGACCATCTAGCTGCTCTCGAGGCTCCGTTTGAGGCGTCGGCGGCGCTCGGCTACAACGCACGCATCGCCATCGTCGCCAAGCCGGTCTTCCTCGACTCGGGCCAGGCCGACGGTTTCGCCACGATCAACGTTCTGCAGTCAACGACAAGCGGGAACAGGCTGATTTCGATTCCGGAGCCGATTGGGACTCTCACCACGACCGACTCCACGCCGCCCGCGCAGCAAAACGCAGTCGGCATCGGCGGCGAGGTGCAACTCATATTTCCTCACGCGGCCATCGCCGGCGGTTATACGCCGTACGGATTCCTGGTGTCGACCTTCACCGCCCGCGGCACATTCAGGCCGGGCAACGGCCCCATCACCTTCAGCGTCGCCCGCGATCCGGTCAGAGACAGCCAGCTCTCCTATGCCGGTCTTCGCGACCCGGCGGGCAGCACCCTCGCCCACCAGGGACAGGTATGGGGCGGCGTTATCGCCAACCAGGGCAACGTGCAGTTTGCGCGCGGCGATGCGACGTCGGGTTTCTACATGAGCGTGGGCGGGCAGTACCTGACCGGCTCCAACGTGGAGAACAACACCCGCATCGACGGCAACGGCGGCGCCTACTGGCGTTTGTTCACCGCGCCGGAGTACGGCAATCTGAGCATCGGCGTGAACTTTTTCGCGATGCACTACGACAACAACCAGAACGCGTTCACGCACGGCATGGGCGGGTACTTCAGCCCTCAGGGATACTTTCTGGGCAATGTTCCCTTCACCTTTGTGGGCCACTACGGAACCAACTGGCACTACAATGTTGTGGCTGGGCTGGGCGTGCAGGCATTCCAGGAAGACCGGACGCCGCTTTGGCCGCTGGCATCTGACAAGCCGATCGAAACGGCCCAGAACAATCCCATGCTGCCGGACATGACGAATGTCGGCGCCAACTACGACCTGCGCGGCCAGGTGGCCTACCAGATAAGCCCGCACTGGTTCGCCGGCGGGTTTTTCGGCGCCAACAACACCCGCAACTACAGTTCGGCTTCGGTCGGCTTCTCGATTCACTACATGTTCCGCCCGCAGCCTTCAACGGCGGTTGGGCCTACCGGAATCTTC
>Ga0182014_10004934_pt1 | contig 15035 bp, 20 predicted proteins | sample 612S2DmetaG_FD_120489 | JGI IMG/M metagenome (GOLD analysis project Ga0182014, IMG submission 120489) | Permafrost microbial communities from Stordalen Mire, Sweden - 612S2D metaG | ecosystem: Environmental > Terrestrial > Soil > Wetlands > Permafrost | place: Sweden: Stordalen | collected... | reverse complement strand
CAAACACTGGCCGGCCCAGCGGCGGCGCGGGAACAAGCGCTCCTCGGGCGTCGACGAGTCATGCCGCTACCTCTGGCGGTGGCCACCCGAGCGGCGGCAATCACCCGAGCGGCGGCGGTCACTCGAATGGCGGCGGGCATCGGAGCGCTGGCAACGGGCATAGTAGCGGTCACCAGGGGCACGGCGGTCATAGAGCTTAGGTGGTTACGGAGTATCACCCCGGAATCCGGCAGAAATGTTTTTGGGGCTGCGCTAAAGGTCCTGGGTCAATGCGCATCGTCAGTCATGAGGAGGAGGAAGCGTACCTGGATGCGGCTAATCCGTTGCTGCGCGACCTCGCCGTCCTGATCCTGGAAACGGGGATGCGCCCGTAGGAGGTGTACGAGGCCGAAAAAGGCCAATGTGCACCTCGAGCAGCAATACCTGTTTGTGCCGCGCGGTAAGACCAAGTCGGCGCGGCACAACATCCCGCTTACCAAAAGTGCCGCCGAGGTGCTTGGAAGGTGCATGCAAGCAACCAAGGGGCGATATCTATTACCGCACCGTTCTGACCCGAAGCGGCCGATGGGCGCTTTGCACCACAGCCACTACAAGGTGTTCGAGCAGACCGGGCGTGAGAAATTACGCATTTACGATCTCCGCCACAGCTACGGGTCGCGGGCAGCGATGGCCGGCGTGGACCTGCCCACCCTAAAGGAACTAAAGGGGCATTCCACGATCACCATCACAATGCGCTACATTCATCCCACGCCGGAACACAAACGGTGTGCGATCGAGAAGCTAAAGCAATTCAACGCCGAGCAAGTGAGTGCGCTTGCCGGCAAGGGGCAGGGGTCCCCCCAAAAGTCTCCACAATCGGTTAGGGTGTAATGAGGAGGTACTGGTAAACTGCTGTTAACAGACCGCGGAGGGATGTGTGAGCGGTTGAAACAGGCGGTCTTGAAAACCTGTCCACCCTACCGTCTGTTGTTCGGAATCAACAACATAGCAGTTGCACAGATCATGCTGTTCGGGCGCCGTAATGCAGTTCGGCACCCGAGTGTGCAACTGGATGTGCAACCGCCGTGGTGTTTGAACGCTCCCTAATTCGTGAGCGCCAGAGAGAAGGGAGCGCCCTGGCGAAGAAGGCGGGGGTCTACAAAGGGCGCAAACCCTCTCTCACCCCCGAGCGCGTTGTCGAACTGCGCGAGCGTGTGAAGGCTGGCGAGAAAAAGGCAGCGCTGGCCAGAGAATTCAAAATCAGTCGAGAGACGCTATACACTTACCTTGCGGCAAGCACGCCTAAGCGCTCAAGAGTTGTTGCTTTATCCGGGTTTTAGTGGCATTGTGTTCCGGATCAGCTACTTAGCTTGCAGGATACAGCCTGAACGTTGCTTCGGCATCTACGAGGAACCGTTTGGCCACGGCCAAGGAGACGGGCAGAAATGGCTCCAAGTCCGCGCTTGGGTGAGGTGGAACCAAGGGAACGCGCCGGTGCGCAAACCGGGCGCAAGTACGAATACCAATATGAAAGAACCGCACGTGCGTCGCTTGATCTTCTCGTCGACACCTTGAAGCATGTATGTGTTTATTGTGATTGGCAGGACGACTACGTTGTGGAGAGTGGAGTTCCCCCGACGCGTTACGTCTTTCATCAGGTGAAAGGTCGCAATTTGTCCGAAGGACCTTGGACCTTTAGTGATTTCTTCGGAGTACGGCATAAGAAATCGAAGAAGAAGTCGAAAAAGCCAGCTCCCGTCAACGTGACCGCGATTGTCCCTAGGATGGTGCTTCACCACAAGACCTTCGGTGAAAATTGCGCTGGATTAGCGTTCGTCACAAATGCAGGCTTACATTCAGATCTGTCGAAGTTCATCAATGACGTGTCCGTGGCGACCTCGATCACAGAATTGCCTGACGACGCTATAGTCGTCTTTGAACATCTCGCGGATGCCTATTTAGCTGCGGACCCGCAGTTGGCCATATCAGCTTGTGATCTGTTTCATTGGCTGCGCACCTTGACGGCTCACACAAGCCAAGGTCAGTTGGAACCTCCAGACGCTGCCCTACTGGAGTTAGCGGACATCGTGGTCCAATTCAGCGAGATAGAACTCCTACAACGCCAAGCTAAGCAGATTGCTCGCGAGGTAGTCAGCCGCGTGCGTCTAAGGGTGAGTCACACCGCGACCGTTGTACCAGTTGTCGACGAGCAATTACGTCGCGAGAAGGGCATTGTTGTCGCGGATCTCCTCGAAGTATTGAGTCTCTCACCTGACGCTTATCAGAAGCTGAAAGCGGGCGCCGGAACTGATACAGTTAAAATTCTATCTCGTCTTCAACGCTTTTGCGCGAAACGGGGGTTCGACGATTCACTCATTCACATCTGCGGGTTTAAAGCTCAGTGGGATGTATGGCGAACCATCGAGCGTCATTTTCTGAGCAGTGCTGATTATCTTCTCCTGGAGTCCAAGGCGCGAGATGTGGTACTGGGTAACATGACAATTCCACAGGTCGTTGATGAGGCAAGAGATATTTCTAAGCAGTTTGCCGGACGTACATCAACACCTCTAGCCACTGAGCACGTACTAGGCTTGATCTTCTCCTTGGCGGCACAAGCGGAAGCCCTCACCGGCGCAAATTGAGATAAGCAATGAGCGTAGACGAATTTCTTGCAAGCACTGTAGGTTCCGAAGCCCGACTACGTGTCGATGGCGCTACCGCCGTTCGGCAGGGTGCGCCAGAAACTGCCGACGCTTTGTTCCATTTGCCTCTGATTGCACTTGCAATCATGATAATTGCAAGGCATTTGCCGTTCGCGACCATGGCCTTGGGGCGGAATGTAGCGATGTTGCTCGTCGAGCGTTACTCTGCGCTTGAACGTTCGGCACACCTGTTAGAAACATCTCTTACACTTCGCCGCCGTTGTGCCGACGGTTTAGCTTTTCTCGAAGCAGTATCGCTTGTTCAAGTGTCCAAAGACAGACGGCGCATCGTGTCTTTGACGGCACAAGGTAAAGCCCATCTGGATCGAAGCGGACGAGAGTCTAGCGACTTGGGGCTACTGATCAGGCAATTGCGGGCATCACAAGAGCGAGTGAAAGCAAGGGTAGGTATCGATGAGCGTTAGGCTTGAGTCGTTTCAGTACTTGCCTCGTGGCGAAAATGGATGGGGCTCAGGACTTTTGCACTTTGGCAACTTGTTCACCGTTGTGCAAGGTTCAAACGGCACTGGCAAGACGCCGATAATGAAAGGAGTCATGCAGGGTCTCGGCCACGAGGTAGAACTTCCACCTGAAGTTCTCGAACGGTGTGAGTCTGCGCAAACAACCATTTTGGTTGATGGCCGAACCGTAATACTGACGCGTCGGCTTGGAGAGAACTTCGACATTCGTGTCAAAGACGAAGGATACGATCGGACCTTTTCGAGCGAGGCGGAATACGCGAAGTGGTTCATTGGCCTATTTACCGAGGATCCGCTTGTCCTCACAACGAAACAGAGCCAGCCAACTGAGCTGTACGCGAATCTCCTCTTTCCTGCACTCTGGGTTGACCAAGATCATGGTTGGACAACCGATTATTGGACTCCGCCCAACCGCAACTTCATTCAGGATCAGCGTAACGAGGTTATTCGGTTTCTCGTCGGATTGCCACCGCGTCACCCATTCCGGTCGCGAAGCGAATACGATGCGGCGAAGCAGGCATTAGAACGAATAGAGCGGGCCATTGAGATGCAACGTTTTATCGTCGAGAGGCTCCGCTCAAATGAACAGTTATCAGACGACGAACAGCCCCGACTTGTTCAACGGCAACAACAGCTCAGAGCTGACTTAGATGCGAACAGTGAGATCATCGAAGCTATCCGTTCGACAACTGCTGTTTTCGACCGAGAATTGGATGGACTTGAGAAGCAGCGTGACGAACTGATCGCAAGTGAAGCGGCGCTGAACCGACGCAGGGGGCAGCTCAGCTTGGTGTTATCTGAACTGGACGGCGAAGAAGAGATTCTGACGGCGAACGTTCAGGCCACGGATCTGCTCAGGCAGTTCTGTGGTCGCGAAGGATGCCAGATGTTTGCTAATTCTGAGCGTTCGTTTGGACGATCGCTGCTGTTCCTTAAGGATCAACTCAAGGACCTCAAAGCGTCGGATCGCGATCTCAGCAACGAAGTCGAAACGCTAGGTCAAAATCTGAGCGCACTCGATGAACGAATCGTGGCCATACGCCGCCAACGTGACAAAGCCGTGAAAGACTCACCGCAAGCGGAAGTGTCCGCCAAGCTGGGAGCGATTACGAAGGAACTCGTAGCAGTCGAACTGAGGCTTGCGAAGTTACAGCAGTACGTCATCGAGCGTAGCAAGTTTGAGCGACTGCTGGATCAGCGTGAGCAAGCGAATGCGGCTGTCGCGGCAGCGCGGCCAACCGGGCAGAAGGGTGGGGTAGCCCCGAACTGGAAGGCTGGGCTGCACGGCGTATCATAGGTTCGAACAACACGGTAGGGCGGACTCCGCGAAAGGAGTCGATCCAGTGAACGATGGAGTTCGCCAGCACCAGCGGGGATATATCTTCCTCAAGGGTGCATCATGGTATCTCAGATACCGGCAGTACGAACTTCAGCCTGACGGCACCGCAAAACTGGTCCAGCGGTGCCACAAACTGGCTGACAATGAGGGGAAGTACAGGTCCAAGAAGGCGGTCAAGACACTCGCCGACGAGTTCCTGGGCCCTCACAACAATGGCATGATGACGATCGACGGCAGCATGTCGGTGGCGGAGTTCTGGGAGAAGCAGTACCTCCCGTACGTCACCGCCGAGAAGCGGCCATCAACCGTCGATGGCTATAGGAAGATGTGGAGCGCACACCTGAAGGCAAGGATGACGCCGCCGTTGCGGGAGTTCCGAACAGTTGACTGCGAGAGAGTTCTTCAGTCGATTGCTCATGAATGTGATGTGAGCAGCACGACCCTGAAGCATCTCAAGCACCTGCTGAGCGGCGTGTTCCGCTATGCCATTCGGACTGGCGTGCTCCACGGCGTCAATCCGGTCCAGGCAGCTTGTATCCCGAAGGCGAAGCCGGGAAAGGAAACTCACGCATACGGGATTAAGGAGATCCTGAAAATGCTTGAGATCCTGCCCCAGCCGGCCAAGGCAGTGGTTGCCGTCGCCGCGTTCGCCGGGCTGCGGAAGGGTGAGTTGCGGAGCCTGCGCCCAGGAGACTACGACGGATCATCTCTGAAGATCCGCCGTGCTGCGTGGCGGAAGCACCTCAACACGCCCAAGGGCAAACGGGGCATCGGCACGGTGCCGCTTATCCCGACGGCTGCCTCCGTGCTCGACGAACATCTTGCGTCGGTGAAGCGAAAGGCGTACATGTTCGAGACCTTCCGGGGCGATCCGGCCGATCTCGATTACCTGGTTCGTGAGGTGATCCGGCCCAAGTTGATCGCGGCCGGTCTGCCGTGGTACGGGCTGCACGCTTTCCGCCGAGGCCTAGCCACAAATCTGCATGAGTTGGGCGTGGCCGACATCGTGATCCAGGCGATTCTGCGGCACAGCGACGTCAGCGTAACGCGGCAGGCGTACATCAAGACCGATGCCGCCGATCCGCGCAGTTTGGCGGCAATGCAGGCGCTCGAAACGGCGGTGTGCAACCAATGTGCAACCGACGCCAATGCCGAAAAAGCCGAAGGTGCTGTAAACTAATGAATGCAAGCCGCTTCGAAACCGCGGAGGGATGTGTGAGCGGTTGAAACAGGCGGTCTTGAAAACCGCTGTACTCGAAAGGGTACCGGGGGTTCGAATCCCTCTCCCTCCGCCATCTTTTATTATCAGTAACTTGCGGTCGTGGTAACCCGGCGGGTAACCCAAAACTCCTGCGGGATAGCCCAAAAAGATTTTCCCGAAAATCATCGGCAGTTTTCCTTTCGCTCGGTATTAGGCCGAGGAAAGGAAAGAAATGGCCTCCTCAGTTACCCTATTGGTCCGCGTTCGGGAGAACGGCAAGCGGACGTATCTGACCCCGCAGCAGGCTTACGAGAAAAAGCTGAAGGGCATCTTCTATCTACGCTTCCGCTATCGGGGTAAGCGGGAGTGGGAACCCGTCGGTAAAGACAAGAGCGCCGCCTATGCCGCCAAGCTTCGCAAGGAGCAGTGGCTCGCCCAGATGAAGGCGAATGACAAACTAGGTATTCAGGTTGTCACCTCTGTTCCCGAGAACCGAATCTTGCTGGACGCGGCTATCCAGAAATTCATTGGGCGCATGCGGCTTCACCGCTCAGTAAAGACGGCGGGCGAGTTTGAAAACATGCTGACGGCTTTCCGGCATGCCTGCTCCAAGACCTATCTGGACGAGATTACCGGGGACGACCTGCTCGGCTATGTTGCCACGCTCCGGGTGCAGGGCTTGGCGGCTCGGACTGTGGCCAATCGCTTCGCTCGGGTGAGCTGTTTCCTGAAGGCAAACGGCATTACTGGGCTGGTGGAGTCGCACGAGCGGCCCGATTACGACGAGCGCGTTCCCGAGGCATACAGCGAAGCCGAATTGCATCAGCTGTTTGCAGCAGCTCGCCCTGACGAACGGCTGCTCTTTGAATTCTTCCTTGGCTCAGGTGCGCGCGAGGCCGAAGTCTCCCACGCCACATGGCGCGACATCAACTTTGACGACAAGACGTTCACCGTGCACAGCAAAGTCAATCGCGGGTTTCGGCCCAAGGACAAAGCCGAGCGTCGCGTACCGCTGCCTGATTCGCTCGTTAAGGCGTTGACGCTGCATCATGCCGCGAACCCAGTTTCGTTATACCTGTTCCCGAACCAGCATGGTCAGCCGAACGGTCATTTCCTGCGCTTGTTGAAAAAGCTGGCGAAGAGGGCGGGGCTGAACTGTGGCGAGTGTTTCAACGTCGGGAATGGCAAAAAACAGTCGTGCCTGAAGGCTCCGGTTTGCGACAAATTTGAATTGCATAAATTCCGCCGTTCTTTCGCGACGCTGCATCATGAGGCGGGAGTGCCGGCTCGGCAGATTCAGCAGTGGCTGGGGCATTCCGACCTGACTACGACCTTGCGTTATCTGGCTATTTCCGACGACCGCAACCAGAGGACCCGGGATCGCGTAAACAACAGCTTCGCATTCTTGCAAGAGCGCGAGAAGCCACTGACAGCAGCCGTCAATTGAAACCCGGGAGCGTCAGGCATTGACGGCTTCCGTCAAACTAGGCGGTAGACGTTCTCCCGTAAGGACCACACCAGACCTGCTGGCGTCCGGCCTTCGCTTGCGGAGGCTACGGGTCGGGGCGGTTGCGGCGGACGGCGCTGGTGCCGAAGAAGGAACTCGGCGCGGGCCGTGCGATGACAACAACTTAGCTCCGTAAACCGTTGATTCTGCATAAACCAGTTGGCCGATTAGCTGTGTCACAGCGAAAACGACCACCGCGAAAAACACCGTTTTCGGTAGCCGTTACGGTAGCCGTTATAACCCGTCGCTCCCGGAAGTAAACCATCTCGCTAATATTTTTTATTGAACGCTTATGGCGGACCAATCGCGGGGCCTGGCAGGGCCACCCGTTCGCCCTATTTTGATCGCAGTCCCTTGACAATCTCGGCCACGGAACTGAGATCCTTAACAGAGAAAATCTCTGGAACTGATAGGTACTTTGTGCCGGGCAGCAATAGGTTGGCGGCCTTTTCCAATTGAGCAAGATTCTCTCCCGCTAAGCAGAGCGCATCTGCAAACGCCAGGAATCGCGCCGCCAATTCGATCTCAACGAAGGCAGCGCGGCCGAGCAAGAAGCAGGCGAAGCAGACCGCAAGCACGCCGAGCGCCAAAACGCCAATCGCGTAAAGTTCGGGATGACTAGCCCTACCACCGGGGCTGGCCAATGTGATGGAAGCACCTGGTCCTGACGTCTCTGTTTCGATAGCCTGAAACGCCCTTGCGGTGCGGGTTGCGATGAGCGGAAGGGATATGTACGTGCCCACCAAAATTAGCGTCGCCAAGCTCAGCCAAAAAGCGCCCATGTAACGAGCCCGCCTCGCCCTTAATCGCAATGAGAATTCGACTGTCATGCTCTCAGCTCTCGGCCAATTTCTTCCTCGAAAGTTCGGCGCTCTTTTCGGCCAACTCCTGAACCTCGGTCAGTAAATTGATGTCTTTCTGCTTGCCCTCATAGATTCTTCCCGGCCGCTCGGCAATTGCTCTCAGGATGTTGGTGCACAGGGTTGTAATGGGGGTAGGATTTTCGTTGTCGCCGGCAGCGATCTTCTCCATTTCGCGTTTGTATCCCTCGAACGCAGTCGAGATGGCTTCCTTGTAAGCGTAATCCTCCTCCATGCGCAGCGAGAGCATGTAGTTACGCCCGGCGTAAATGGCCAACCAAATGATCGGCAACGCTATGGGCAAACGCATGGTTAAGCTGCGCCAAGTAGCGTTCCAAGATTGGTCTGTTTGATGGATCCAGCCTATCGCAGATAGGAAGCTCGGCAATGCCAAAACGAATAGAACGCTTATGCAGATAACGAACGTCCACAACCATTGTTTTTGCGGGCGCAGAAAACGCGACCGCTGTGCCTTGAATGATGAAGCCAGACCCGCGCTGGTGGCGCCGGGAAGCAACCCCTCCACCCTCTCCTTCAAAGCCTCCACTTCGTCGGCAAGATCCTTTACCCTTTTCTCGTGGCCAGTAGCAATTTCGTCACTTTTCTCGAGGTGCTTGAGGACTTCCTGCAGATCGGCCTCCGAGGTGCGCGCCGAGTTCAACAGGGCCTGTGTATCTGTGACGTTCTGGTTCGTTGTGCCGCGGTCTTGGGAAGTCGCGGCCGCAAGCTGCGCCGCTTCTGTTGAGGACTTTGTGGCGCTTTCACGCGCCGAATTGGCTGCCGTCGCTGCGTCAGCGGCGGTCTTGGCCGAGTCGGTTACCGCTTTCACTTGACCTTCGGCGGATTCCTTCGACGCCTCGATCTCCTTCAGCCGACCGGCACCCACCTCGGACGCGCCAGAAATGGCGGCCACGGCCTGGTTGACGGTGATTGCGGACTGGTCGACCTCTTTGCGCCGGCCTTCGATGGCTTTTACGTCCCCGTCAACATTGGCCTTGGCAGTGTTGAGCGCCGCCAGGGCCTCGTCTGATCTCTGCTTATTGGTGGCAATTGTGTTCGCGTCAGCTTCTACTGCTCCTTTTACGCCCGCGATAGTGGTCGCATGTTCCTCGCAAGCCTTCTTCGCATTGCGAACGCTTATACGCCCTTGCTGTTCCGTTGGGGATAGCAGTCTTTCGTGGTACGGGCGTGGCCGCTACGCTTAAAGCATGAAACCGAAATTCTCGTTCGGCCAGCTCGTGGCGACCCCCGGCGCATTGCGGGCATTTCAAGCGGCGAGCGAGAGTCCGTTCGCCTATTTACAGCGGCACCTATCGGGCGATTGGGGTGATGTGAGTGAGGATGACCGCGCAGAAAACGACTACTCACTTCGTCAAGGTTTGCGGCTGCTGTCCGCGTATAGCCTCCGCAACGGCGAACGCGTCTGGGTCATCACGGAAGCAGATCGGGCCAGCACTTGCTTTCTGTTGCCGGACGAATATTGATGCCTACTCAAGCTCTGCCTCTTCCACGGGGAACACTGCCTCTGGTGGTCGTCGGTTCGGGAATACGTCCGCCCAGCGGATAACGAACCGCTCCGGGCGGATACACTTGCTTGCCCGCAGAAAGCTCTCCCGCAGTTCAGCTGCACCTTTGCTTCTGGGTGAGTTGTCTGCCACATGATCCTCCAAGCCAGTGAGGTGAAAGACTCCCGCTTCACTGAGCGTCAAAAAAGTCGTACACGGTACCAACACACATTTCCCCGATCCGACGCACCATTGCTGGCCCCACTTCTTCGCCGAATAGCGCTTCAAATTTCGGTAATGGCAAGTTGCTATTGAATACGAGCTGCCCTTCATTTTCGTATATCGCGTCGAAGAGCTCGAAAATGGCGTTGGTTTTGAAGTCGCTGTACCTTACCTTGTCAATCTCCTCAATAAACAGGCACGGTTTGTATCCGGAGCGACGCGCTTTAACAATTTTCGCACGGTTCACGACAGGATGCCCATCCCCGGTTGCCTCCGCCACAAAATCCTCCAGCAGGGCTTTCGCGGATACGCGCCATACACAATCAGCGGCCACTTGTTGGTTAAGCAACCACAAAGGAATAGGAATGTTCCAGGTGTTCTGCATGTGTTTGAAAAGAGCGTGGCTAAAAAGGGCAACAGTGTAAGTACTCTTGCTTGTTCCTGCCGGCCCGAAGAATGCATACGACGCGTCAGGATTCGCCTTGAGATCGCCAATCACCTTTTCTTGAACTTGCCTTGGCAGCTTGGACTTGTCGCTCGAATCCAGAACTTTTAAATTTATGTGGCGGTCATGAGTGGGAACCGCATTACAGAACTTACGCCAGAACTCTCTACGGAGTTCACACTCGCAGAGGCCCTCCTCATAGCGCTTTTCGCCGTTTTCATTCCGGAACTCCCGCCGGATATTGAAGCTGACAAAATCATTGTCTCGGTTGCAAATTGGGCAGCGGATTTCGCCTCGTCCCACTGCATTTGCGATATCGGCCGGAATATTCGCTACTCCTGTGTCAACAAAATTGTTTCTACACCCAGTTGCGGTATTAACAATAGTCCACGTCATCTTGCACTGTCCTCCTTATTTATATTGAACGATTTAACATTGCCCCAAAGTGTTTTTAGGTTTTCTGGCATTTGGGGCCGGGGCTCCTTGGTTGGGCTTTTACGCGGAGGGCTCGCTACGACCCTCTTTTTGCGCTCGTAGGCAGCGAACTTGTTTACTATCGTGAGCACATGCTTTGCAAACATGGCCATAGGATTAGTGGCTCCGGCGATAATCTCGCGCCAGCGCCATTTCGGCTCGTCAGATTCCGGACTAAGCACCCAGCGTAGGACGGGGTCAAGATCGTCGTAGGTGAAGCCTTTGAGGGCGGCGTTAGCCTTACTAAGCATTTGGGCCGTCATCGCTGGCGTTAGCAGGTGAGACGAGTTGCCTAGCAACGAAACTATTAAGCAGGTCAGCCTCTCGGGGGATTATGCCGGGCTGCAGCACGCATTCTCCTGTGAGGGGGGTGCAGCGGCATTGGGGGGAGCTTGTTCTGGTGTAACGGCTAATGCCGTACCGCAACCCGAATTACCCAGACTACAAGCAAGCGAGAGCTTTCCTTCACTACCTTCCTTCACTTCGTTACTTGACGAGTTATCTGATGAGTTAAATGATGAGTTTGAGTAGCCATTGGCTACTAGGGTAGTAGCCGTAGGCAACTCCCCCGGTAGCGGTACGCTACTACCGGAGTAGTCATTGGCTACTACTCCCACCACACTGCTAGTAGCCACAGACAACTCCTGCATGTTGCTTAGGCTGACGCGATACAGGTTTGCGTCGCCGTGGTGCCCTACCAAGGAGACCAGCTTAAGCGCTATCAGCCGTTTGACGGCAGCAATTGCAGTCACGCGGTGAATGCCGGCGTCATCGGCGATTCTCGCGTAGCTTGGGAAGCAGGTGCCGTTAGCGTTATCCGTGCGTTGGCAGACCACCCAGAGCACAAGCTTTTCCATCGGCTTGAGACCTATCACCGCAAATGCCGCGTCGGTGTACTTGTTTGCCATCAGCTGCCTTCCATTCTCGTTTGCACGTGCGCTGGGTTGCCGCTGGGTCCACCAGCGTTATGGTCCGCCTCAATTTCCGCACACTTAACAGAGGCTTGCAGGTCCTCGCTTCCCAGAACAGATACGCCGAGCTGTTCAAGGTTTAATTCCCAGCAGAACGACCACGTTCCATCGGCACGCTGATGAAGCGCCCGTACCACGCCCGCATTGCGTAGTCCGCGAAGGTTGCGTTTCGTAAGGTCTATGTTTACCCCTGTAAGCCGAGCGAAGTGGCTCGCCCCCGGACGCTCGCCGTATGAGTAAGCGAGCGCGACCAGCAACAGGCGCACACTACCCTTGGGTTGTACCGCCGATATGTACGCCCACACCCTGTCATAGACTGCCTGGGCCAGCTTGTTTGCCATGAATCAGCCTCCTGCCGTAACTGAACTCCCCGTTGGGTCCATTCCGCCGAGGGTCAGTGCCTTACAACCTGCTCTTTACAGCGGGTAAATTGGTCTAGTTATCGTTCGTCAATTGGCCGGGAGCGCAGGCCTGCAGCCGACCGCTCCCGATTGCGCCCTGCGTCCATTTCTAGCGCGGGATGAACACGACTTGCTCATCTTCGTCGTCAACAAATTTTGGGCGGGACAGGCCACGGGTCGCCATGAACTTCGGCCCATCGTTGTTCACGATCATGCTCAGGTAGGTACTTGCATCTGTGCGTACCGATCCGCGATATGCCTCCAAGCGCCCCAGGACGTCCTCAAGCAGCACGATGTATGGCACTTGTTGTAACCAGGCGGACCACTCAAGTTCGGTTGGTGGCGACCACTTTGGGGTGTGAACGTCGGCTGCGGCAACTTCGCGCCAACGTTTCTGCAAGCGCGCTATCTGTTCGCCGACAGTTATGTTTTCGGTCGTGTTTTCAATGTCAGACATAGTTGTCTCCTTCACCCGCACGATAGTCGGGGCGATTGGGGGTTGAGGGTTGAGTGCCGGAGGCGGTGTGTAACGGCGCACACTGCGCTCGCCTTCACCATTTTGTAGGCGGAGATACTTATCAAATTCGCAGAGCGCATTCTGGCAATCCTGGGCGTGGAGGCCCAACCCTGTTGCCTGCCTGATAGGTTCGCGGACGGCGTCATACAGCTGACGGAACTCGCTGTACCAGGCTGCTTCGCTGGGCCAGTATTTGCGCGGTGGTTTGCCCTGTAAGCGATCAAGTCCTCGGCGGGAACCGGGTCCGGACATTGCAAACGTGTGCCAGTCAGGCGCATCACGGAGTTGTGCGTACTTCAAATCCGCGACGACTTGCCCCGAGTAAAAGGTTCCCATGAACGGCGCAGCAGCGAGCCGATTCGCAAACGATGAGAGGGTGTCATTGGGACGGGGGCCGTATTTACTGCGTTGTTCCCAGGCTGGACTCAGCACTGCACTTGTAATGAGTTCCGCCTGTTCGCCCTTCTGACCGCTAACCATCACTTTGTAGGCTTGCGCCTCATACGCCTTCAGTGCCGCCTTCTGTCGGTGGCGAATCACCGATTTAAAGTGCTCGGGATTCCACGGAATCGGATAACCGAGGTCGGCAAGTGTGGGTGTCCAGTTGACGGCGCGGCGAGCAACCAATAACGCGAACCACAAGTTGGGGTCATCTTTATGCGGTGTCCTAAACAGGGCAGTAATGCCCTTCGTTTGTTTGTCGTTCTCCCGCTCTACGTTGCAGAAATAGTACTTGCGGAGAATTCGGTCGTCAGTCCAAGGCCACGGCTGGCCTGCTTCTCGGCGCTGGCGGATTGCCTCACGTTCGGTTATGAAAGCGATGAAAGAATCTACTGCGAGCATACGAGTCTCCTGCGGGGCCGTTGAGCCCGTCCATTAGTATGGTCTTGTGGGGTTATGGGAAAAGGGTGGCCGGGGGTAGCCACCCCAGCCTGCGCTACGCCGTTGGCGGGTCGCCTTCAGTGATTTCGGGAATAGGCGTCATCGGCGCTGGGTGGCATTCGTCGTCCGGCGCGAACTCCTGGTCGTTCAGGACCTCCGGTTCTTGCGGGGTAGCCACTGGCGCATAGCCAATCACGGCGCAGATGTCTTCTACAAGGATGGGGCTGCGGTCCAAAAACAGCGGAAGCTCTGCCTTGTACTTGTAATTGCGCACGCGCTCACAGTCAGGCCAAGTGCTGTAGCGTGCTGAAAGAGTGCTAACGATATTGAGGAGCCGCAAGTCCGTGAGCGGAACCGCATACACAGCTTCATAGTAGCTGCGAAACCACGGCAGCACGGAGTCAATCCAGTTAACAACGAGGCGATGCGAGCCAGTCGTGTTGTGCAGCTGACTCACCTTGCCCCAGGACATAAACTTTACGAATTTGACAATCGGATCGTTGCCGCGATTGTCTCCCGGCTTTTTGCCTTTAGACACTTGAGTTTCATATCGCTTTCTGGGCGCAATGGCCCGGCTAGAACTGCGTTGAACAATGAGTCGGTGGGTTGAACGGCAGCGCGTTTTATGCCTCAGCCTTCTTGCGACTGGGAACTGCGGCTGCAGTGATGGGCTTTTTGTCATTCGCCGCACGCGCCAGTGTCCGCGAGGTCAATTCATCGAGAATCAGACCAACGAGATGAGCCAAGTGACGAATAGCGCTGTTTGCCGACTCCTCCATGAATTTCAAGCAGTCATCATCGAAGGAATCAAACACAGGTTCGCGGAAGAGCCAAATGTGGCGTTTGCGCAATTCGGTTTCTAATGCGTCGACAACTTTGTCATCGGCTTCGCAACATGTGCCGCTGGTTCCAAAGAATGCCAGCAGCAGCGCCTCGTCGCTGAGTTCAGCAAATACGTTGTTAACGTTCGGTTTCTTCATGTATCCCCTTAATCGAGGGCTGTTGGCCCCGGTTAGAACTGCGTTGGACTGTGCCTTGACGGGTTTAGCGGTTGGGAGGCTCTAGGTGATTGGTGTGCCTGTGGGAATCGCGGCGTACCGCAGTGCGCTATCCAAGTGCGCCAGCTCCTTGCTCCGCTGGAAGCGGTTTGCTTTTGCTGGGCTCCAGTCGTGCTGGGTGTTGAACGCTTCGACGCACTCTGCCGCCCCCTCGATCAAGATGTTGAAGAGCGTGACCAATCTCGCTGCCGAGAGCTGGTCTTCATTAAGCGCGAAGCAAAAAGCGTCATCGACCGCCTTCTGCTGGGCAGTCCACTTCGGGGTGGATTTCTTAGACTTCTGCATGTCACAACCTTTCTGGGCCAGCGGCCCTGTTGAACTACGTTTTTGTCTTGGGCGGAAACGCTCCGCCCGTTTGGTGGTAGGGCATTGCACCCCTACCGCGCAGCCCGTTCACCACGGCCATTCCGCGCTGAGCGCGGACGGATTAAAACCGAAAATCTCAGCCCAGGCCTAAACGGCCCGTCCCGGTTGCTACTGCGCGTCAGATTGT
>Ga0182014_10004932_pt1 | contig 15039 bp, 8 predicted proteins | sample 612S2DmetaG_FD_120489 | JGI IMG/M metagenome (GOLD analysis project Ga0182014, IMG submission 120489) | Permafrost microbial communities from Stordalen Mire, Sweden - 612S2D metaG | ecosystem: Environmental > Terrestrial > Soil > Wetlands > Permafrost | place: Sweden: Stordalen | collected... | reverse complement strand
GTGGAATGGACGCTGTTCTTCAAGAACAGCAGCACAAACGACACGCCGATCATCGCGGACATCCGGGCGATCGACGCCGGAGCGCCGCTCGCACGCGACAAGCAGGCGGTCCTCCGTTACGCCATGGGCAGCGAATGCCGCTACGATGATTTTGCACCGCAGATCGCTCAGCTCGGTCCCAATTCCGATACGCCGCAGGGACCGTGGGTCGGCGAAGGCAATCCCGTTCACCTGCAATCGAAGGAAGGACGCTCCTCGTGCGGTACGCTGCCGTTCTTCAACGTCGACGCCGGCACGCAAGGTGTGATAGGCGCCATCGGCTGGACGGGCGATTGGACCGCGGACGTCTACCGCACCGACCGCGAAGTCCGCCTGCGGGCGGGCATGGCTCGAACGCATCTGAAGCTGCTGCCCGGCGAGGAGATTCGCACGCCCCGAATCGTGCTGCTCTTTTGGGCCGGGGAGAGGATGCGCAGCCACAACCTATGGCGTCGCTTTGTCTTGGCCCATCATTCGCCGCAGAAGGACGGCAAGCCGGCCCGAATGCCCGTGAGTTTCGGCACGTGGGGCGGCAACTTCGCCAAGAAACACATCGAACACGGCAAGTGGTGGAAAGACCACGACCTGCCGATCGATTTCCTTTGGGTCGATGCCGGCTGGTACGGCAAGGATGAAGCCAAACTGGGCGCCAACGTGTTCAATAGCAACTGGGGCGCTCTGGTTGGCGACTGGTTTCCCAATCCCGCTTATTTTCCCGAGGGGCTCGGGCCCGTGGGCAAGGCGTTGAAGGACATGGGCATCGGCTTCCTGCTCTGGTTCGAGCCGGAGCGCGTGTTCCAAGGAACCTCGTGGACCCGCGAACATCCGGAATATTTGCTCGGTCCCGTCGGCCCCAATTACCTTTACAATCTCGGCAATCCGGCCGCTCGGCAAGCCCTGACCGACAAGCTGGTGAAATTGATCAACGACGGCAACATCTCCTGTTATCGCCAGGACTTCAATTTCGATCCGCGGCCGTATTGGGATAAGGCCGATGCACCCGACCGCGTCGGCATCACCGAAATTCGGCACATCACGGGTCTGTACCAGATGTGGGACGACCTTCTCAGCCGGTGTCCCGGTTTGCTCATCGACAATTGCGCCAGCGGCGGCCGGCGCATCGACATCGAAACGATGTCCCGGAGCATTCCGCTGTGGCGGAGCGATTTCCCCTGTTACCCCGGCTATAGTGCCGCGGCCATCCAGAACCAGACCCAAGGCTTGGGCCTCTGGGCGCCGCTCAGTTCCGGGGTTTGCGATCGCGAGGACACCTACTCGTTCCGCAGTGCCCTGGGGCCCGGCATGGTCTTCGGCATGCCGGATTTCGAAAAGGACAGCAACAAGCATTTCGCCATTGATTGGATCCGCAAGAGGTTCGGCGAGTTGAACCAGGTCCGGGACTTGTTCCTGGGCGATTTTTATCCGCTCATCGCGTACTCGTCCGCGGAGGACGTCTGGGCCGCTTGGCAATTCGATCGGCCCGACCTCAACTCGGGGGCGGTATTTGCCTTTCGCCGCGCGCGCAGCCCTTTCGCGAGCGCGCCGTTGCGGTTGCGAGGGCTGGATCCCAACGCCGTCTACACGCTCAGCAATTTCGACGTCGCCGGCACGACGGAGATGACCGGCCAGGAACTGTTGCAAAAGGGCCTTCCCATCGTCATCCAGGACCGGCCGGGCTCGGTGGTCGTCGTCTACAAGAAAAAACCGTAACCAGGGAGCATTTCTCGTGAAGACAACGACGCTGCTTGGCATCGTGGCGACGGTTTGGCTTACGTCATCGCACTTCGCGGCGGCACTTTCGCCCACTCCCGGCGAAATGGGCGAAGCCCGGCAGTGGGCGGCGGCCAGTTTCGATGCCGCCCACGGATCGAAGCCGCTGTTTTCTTTTGCCTATGGCGGGAAGCCTTCGACCGGCTTCCTGAGCCACTGGGACCTGAAGCGGGCGTGCCGGAAAATCGACGATAAACGCACGGAACACGCGTTGACCTATACCGACCAAAAGACGGGTCTGGTCGTCCGCTGCGTCGGCATCGAGAACCACGACTTCCCCACGGTCGAGTGGACGGTCTACTTCAAGAACACCAGCAACCAGAACACCCCCATACTTTCCGACATCCAAGCAGTGGACACGGTCTTTGCGCCGAAGGGTTCCGACAACGTTCTGCTGCATCACTTCAAGGGGGATAGCTGCACGAAGGACAGTTTTGAGCCGCTTGAGGCGAAACTGACGCCGGGAATCGATCGTCGCTTCGCCCCCGCCGGCGGCAGGTCGTCGAACGGCGAGTGGCCCTACTATAATCTTGAGTGGCAGGGCGGCGGCGCGATCCTGGCCATCGGCTGGCCGGGTCAGTGGGCCTGCCGATTCACACGCAGTCCCGATGCAGGCGTCCGTGTTCGCGCCGGCCAGGAGTTGACCCATTTCACACTGCATCCCGGCGAGGAAGTGCGTACGCCGCTGATCGCGCTGATGTTCTACCAGCGCGGCTGGATTCCGGCCCAGAACCTGTGGCGGCGGTGGATGTTCGCCGACAACTTCCCCAAGGACCACGGCAAGCCGCTCTCGCCCAAGCTCGCCGGCTTTGCCGGCAATTATTTCCCGGGCTACCGAACGAACCAACAAGGAGAGATCGCCTTCATCGACCGCTATGTCGAGGAGGGGATCAAGCTGGATTACTGGTGGATCGACGCCGGTTGGTACCCCTGCCCGGGCGATTGGGGGCCCGTCGGCACCTGGGAGGTCGATCGCAGTCGTCACCCCGGCGGGCTGCGTGCCACTTCGGACCACGCGCGCTCCAAAGGCATGCAGTTCATCCTCTGGTTCGAGCCGGAGAGGGTCACGGGCGGATCGTGGCTCGCCCTCAACCACCCGGAATGGGTTCTCGGCGGCAAGGGTGGCGGCCTGCTCGACCTGGGCAATCCCGCAGCATGGAAGTGGTTGGTCGAACGCATCGATAAGCTTATCGTCAGCGAAGGCGTGGACGTTTACCGCCAAGACTTCAACATGGATCCCTTGAGCCTTTGGCGCTCCAACGACGCCGCCGACCGGCAGGGCATCACCGAGATCAAGCACGTCCACGGCTATCTTGCCTACTGGGACGAATTGCTTCGCCGGCATCCCGGCATGCTCATCGACTCGTGCGCCAGCGGCGGCCGGCGAGACGACCTGGAGACGATGCGCCGCGCGGTCCCCTTTCTGCGGAGCGACTACTGCACCGATTCCGACGGCACCCAATGCCACACGTACGGCTTCAACTTGTGGCTGCCGTACTATCGAGGCGCCGTTGACAAGGTCGACACCTACGATTTCCGCAGCAACTTCTCACCGCTGATGATGGTGGTCTGGGACATGCGCAATAAGGGGCTGGACTACGCGCAGGCCCGCAAGCTCGTCGGGCAGTGGCGCCAAGTGGCCCCCTATTTCTTCGGCGAATTCTACCCACTGACCAGCTACAGTACGACGAACGACGTCTGGATGGCCTGGCAGTTCGACTGCCCCGAACGGGGCGAGGGCCTGGTGCAGGCCTTCCGCCGCGAGAAGTGCCCCGGCGAGTCGATCCACGCAAAGCTCCAGGGCCTGGACCTGAACGCCGTTTACCTGCTGACCAATTTCGACGTCGTCGGCACGACGGAGATGACCGGCCGGGAACTGTTGCAGAATGGCCTGCCCATCGTGATCAAAGGCCGGCCGGGCGCGGCCGTCGTCACCTACAAGAAAAAGCCTTGACCAAGGAGCATTTCTCATGAAGACAACAACTCTGCTTGGCATGGCGACGTTTTGGCTTCTGTCGACGCAATTCGCAGCGGCAATTTCGCCGACTCCCGGCGAGATGAGCGAAGCCCGGCGCTGGGCGGCGGCAAAGTTCGAGGGCGTTCAGGATACCAGCGAGCCGACGTTCGGCCTGTACGTCCTGGCGAATAACGACGCCGTGCAGCCGAACAGTCGCAGCGGCCAGCCGCTGCAGATTGGCGACCGACAGTATACCCACGGGCTGTATTGCCATGCCGTCAGCAAAGTGGTGGTGCGGTTGCCCGCCGCCGGTACGACATTCACCGCCCGGGCGGGCGTCGATAGCAATGAACAGACCAAACCCGGCCGCGGCTCGGTTGTTTTCTCCGTAACGGTTGGCGGTAAGGGCGTTTTCCGCTCCGCGTTGATGCGGGAGGGAATGCCGGCCGTTCCGGTGCAGGCAGACCTCGGCGGCGCCAAGGAGTTCGTGCTCGACGTGGGCGACGGCGGCGACGGCATCTCCTGCGATCAGGCCGATTGGGCCGACGCGCGGGTCGTGCTGGCCGACGGTCGTGCCGTGTGGCTGGGCGATCTGCCGCTTTTCGCCGGCAACTACCGCCGAATCACCACGGAGCCTTTCTTCTCGCTTCGCTACGGCGGCAAGCCGTTTTCGGAACTTTGCCGCACGTGGAAATTGGATCGCCAGTCTCGCAAGCTGGATGACCGGCGGACCGAACGCACGCTCACTTACACCGATCCCGCGACGGGGTTGGTCGTGCGTTGCGTGGGCGTCGAGTTCGCCGATTTCCCCGCCGTTGAATGGGTGGTTGATTTCGAGAATACCGGCAAGGCCGACACGCCCATCCTGGAAGGCATCGAGGCCCTCGATGCCGTGCTGCCGCTGCCCGGCGAGGGCGGCGCAACCCTCCACTGGGCCAAGGGCGGCGTGGCCTCGTTCGAGGATTTCGCTCCCCAACAAGCGGCGTTCGACGTCGGCGCCAAACAGCATCTCGAAGCCGGCGAGGGCCGATCTTCCTGCAACCTGTTGCCGTTCTTCAATGTCGAAGGCCGGGGCAACGGCACGATGGTCGCCCTCGGTTGGACCGGCGATTGGAGCGCCGATTTCGCCAGCAATCCCGAAGGCGTGTCGCTCAGGGCCGGCATGACGAAAACGCATCTGCTCCTGCACCCCGGCGAAACCATCCGCTCGCCCCGCATGTTGTTGCTCTGCTATCGCGGCGACCGTTGGCGCGGGCAGAACCTGCTGCGGCAATTCATCCTCGCCCACCATCGTCCGCAGTTGAAAGGCAGGCCGCTGGTGGCGCCGATCACCTGGGGCAACTGGGGCGGCACCACCGCCGAGTTGCATCTCGACAATATCCAAAAGATCGTCGACCATCGACTGCCCATCGAATACTACTGGATCGACGCCGGCTGGTATGGCCGCGGCGGCGTCGCCGGCGATTGGGCGGGCGAAGTCGGCAATTGGAACATCGGCAAAAACCTCTATCCCCACGGCTTCCAGCCGCTGAGCAGTGCCCTGCGCAAGTCGGGGCGCGAACTGATGCTCTGGTTCGAGCCGGAACGGGTCATGAAGGGGAGCGACTGGTACCAAGCGCACCACGACTGGCTCATCGACGTCAAGCAGGACACGTGCCTCTTCAATCTCGGCAATCTGGAGGCGCGAAAGTTCCTCATCGATTTCATCTCCGCCAAGATCGACGAGTTCGGGCTGGGCTGCTACCGGCAGGATTTCAACATGGATCCCAAGGGGTATTGGCACGCCGCCGACGCGCCCGACCGGCAGGGCATGAGCGAAATCCGCCATATCGAGGGCCTCTACGCCTTCTGGGACGGCTTGCTGGCGAGGAATCCCAATCTGATGATCGACAACTGCGCCAGCGGCGGGCGGCGCATCGATCTGGAAACGATCGGCCGTGCCACGCCGTTCTGGCGGACCGACGGTCCCCGCGACGCCGTCGCGCACCAATGCCACACCTATGGTTTAATGGCCTGGGTGCCGCTGAGCGCCACCAGCCAAGACCTGGAAGGCAACGACTACGAGTTCCAGAGCAGCATCAGCAGCGGCCTGTGCGTGAACTGGTTCCACTCGGGCGACGGACCGCAGCGGAAGTTCTACCCGACGTTCCCCTTTGCCTGGGGAAAACGCGTGTTGGACCAATATCTGACGTTGCGTCATCTCTACTACGGCGACTACTATCCGCTGACCCCCTACACTTTGGACAACACGGCCTGGATCGCTTGGCAATTCGACTGCCCGGCGAAGGGCGAGGGCATGGTGCAGGTATTCCGCCGCGCCGAAAGCCCCTACGAATCGATCCGCACCAAGTTGCAGGGGCTGGACGAAAACGCCGTCTATGCGCTAACCGGTTTGGACTCGGCCGGTACGATGCAGTTCAGCGGCCGCGAGCTTGCCGAGCGCGGCCTTTCGATCGCCCTCCGGGAGAAACCGGGTTCGGCGATCATTACCTACACGAAAAGACCCTGATCGCACACACACCACATCGGGGAGGACGAGATTATGTCTTGGACGATGGATACGATCTTGGGTGTTCTGATTGCCGCGTCCGCCGGCCTGTGTATGGGCAGCAGCGCATGGACCGTCAAGACGTTGCACCGCTACCAGTTCGAGCAATGGTGGTTCGTGGGTATGCTTACCGGGCTGGTGATCTTACCGTGGACGGTCACGCTCTGGGCCTTTCCCAACGTTTTCGCCGCCTACCGCGACGTGGCGCCGTCGGCGCTCATCACGTCCAACTTATTCTCGATCGCTTGGGGCGTGGCCAACATTCTCTGCGGGATGTGTTACCTTCGGATTGGCGTGGCCTTGACCGGCGCCATCCTTACGGGCCTGGGGGCCTCGGTGGCCGTCACGCTCCCCCTGATCTGCAAAGGCTCCGGCTTGTTCAAAAACGCGCCCGACATCGGCTCGAAGGCGGGAATCACCGTGCTGGCCGGCGTGGGCATCATGATCGTGGGCGTGATTCTCGCCTCGATGGCCGGATTCGGCCGCGACCGGGAGCTAAGAAAACTGCAAACGACTTCCGGCAGCTTCCTGGGCGGATTGATTATGACGATCATCGCCGGCATTTGTTCGGCGGGCATGAGCCTGGCGTTTGTCTATAGCCAGGATCCGATCGTCGCCCGGGTCAGTCGGGTCGAAGCCGGCCAGACGCTGAAACTGGCCGTGGCCCAAAACGAAGCGCTTAGCGGCAGCTACGACGTCTCGCGGGAGGGGACCATCGCGCTGAAGGGCGTGGGACCGGTTGAGATTGCCGGCCTGTCGGCCAAAGGCGCGGCCGACAAGGTTGCCGGCGCCCTGCGACTTTCGCAGCAACCGGAGGCCGACGCCATGGTCCACGTGGAGACCGGCAATATTTTTGCCGTCTTTGCCGTCAATGCGGTGGCCCTCATCGGCGGCGCCTTGATCAACCTCGGCTATCCGGCCTACCTGATGACGAAAAAAGGCACGTGGGGGATCCTCTTTGGTGGTGGGCGGGAATTCGTCTTCACCGTCCTCGGCGGCCTGCAGTTCTGCTTGGCCGTGGTCCTGGCCGGCAAGGGCATGGTGCTGCTCGGCGTGCTCGGGGCCTCGGTGGGCGCCGGCATCCAACAGTCCATGCAAATGGTGGGCGGCCAGGGACTCGGCTTCCTCACCGGCGAATGGCGCGGAGTGCTGGGCGCGCCGCGACGCCAAATGTATGCCGCGATCGTTCTGTTGCTCGTTGCGATGGTGGTTATGGCCTACGCCAACACGATGGCAAAATGAGAATGTGGGAGACCTGACATGATAAATCCTTGGTTTAGAGTTCTCGCATTCGTAGCGATGGCTCTCACTTGCCGCCTCGGTGTGTGCGCCGACGGCGCTGCGAAGCACGTCGCTGGGCATTCAGATCGGAACTCCTCGGCCGTCGTGTCGCTCGACGCCCCCGACTGGCTCGTCGCGGCCGATCCGAAAAACGTGGGCCGGCAGGAGCAATGGTGGCTGCAACCGCGGCCCGACGCCAAGCCGGTCCGCGTGCCGGGGATCTTTCAGGAGGCGCTCCGCGACTATCACGGCGTGGCCTGGTATTGGCGCGACTTTGGCGCTCCGGCTAATCCCAACCCCCAAGGCCGCTATCTGATTCGCTTCTGGATGGTCGATTATCTGGCCGACGTGTGGCTTAACGGCGTCCACGTCGGCCGCCACGAAGGCGGCGAGGAAGCGTTCGTCGTGGACGTTACCGAAGCGATAAAGCCCAACGCCCAGAACCGGCTGGCGGTCCGCGTGCTCAATCCGACCGGTCAACCGATTGACGGCATGGCCCTGAGACTGGTTCCCGGCCGAAACAAGCTCGATCGCGTGACCGTCGGCAACGATTACAACTTCGGCGGCATCGTCGATTCGGTCGAGCTGCTCGTGACACCGGCCGTGAGAGTCGAAAACCTGTTCGTGCGGCCCGACGCGAAGACGGGTGAAATCCGCATTCAGGCCAACCTGCGCAATGCGCTGAAAGGCCCGGCACAGGTCCGGCTTTCCTGCTCCGCCGCGCCGGCCGAGGACGGCGAAACGCTCGACGCGCTCTCGCTCGCTCAAGTCCTGCCGCCAGGAGACACGTTGATCGAAACGACGCTCAAGGTATCTCAGCCGCGGTTGTGGAGCCTGGGCGATCCGAATCTCTACCGCGTGACGGTGCGGGCGACGATCGACGGCTCGAACTGTTTCGACGAGACGTCGACCCGTTGCGGATTCCGCGACTTCCGCTTCGCAAACGGTGGCTTCCGACTCAACGGCAAACGCGTCTTCTTGCGTTCTTCCCACTCGGGCAACGAGGCCCCCGTGGGACTCCGCGTGCCGTTGGATCCCGACTTGCTGCGGCGCGATCTGTTGAACTGCAAGGTGATGGGATTCAACATGATCCGCTTCTTTTGCGCCATCCCCCGCCGCTATCAGCTCGATCTGTGCGACGAAATCGGCTTCCTGGTTTATGAAGAGAGCCTGGCCGGCTGGTGCCTCGAAGAGTCCGCCCAAATGCCCGAGCGGTTCGACACGTCGATCCGCGGCATGATCCGGCGGGATCGAAACCATCCCAGCGTGGTGATGTGGGGCCTGTTGAACGAGAACATGGGCGACGCCGCTTTTTACTACGCCGTTCCGCGCCTTCCCTTCGTCCGCACGCTGGACGACACGCGCGTGGTCATGCTCAACAGCGGCCGGTTCGACATGGGGCGAAACAGGCTCCCCGCCTCCTGGTATGGCGGAGCGGCGCCCACCAGCATCATGGTCTCGCATAACGGGTTGAAAGAACCGATGGGCGTGGCCGACAGCACTTGGGCGCCGGGGCAGTTCTCGCTGCACCCCGGCCTCAACGGCCAATACAGCGTCGTGCGCTGGACGGCGCCCGAGGCCGGCGAGTACGCAATTTCGGCGGCGCTGGCCGGACTTTGCCGAAAGCCCACCACCACCGATATCCACGTCTACCGCAACAATACCCCGCTGTTCGACAGCTTCATCAACGTCCACGGCTTGCCGAACACCGCGAAGTTCGCCAAGACGCTGACGGTCGACAAGGGCGATAAGATCAGCGTCATCGTCGGCATCGGCGATGGCAACCCCTATAGCGACACCACTGCGCTGGCCATGACGATCAAGTCGCCGCAGGGCAAGGTCGATGACGTGGCCGCCGATTTTTCCACGAAATCGAACCCGAACGGGCCGTGGTCCTACGGTTGGCTGGCGCCGGCGGCAAAGCCCGATCCGGCAACCTTCACCCTTTTCACCGCGTCGGTCGACGAGCAGCCGAAACCCATTGGCAGCCTCAGCAATCCCGGCTCCAGCCAGTGGGAAGACGTGTTGGCCGACCAGCACCCTTATCAACCCACTCCCCACAAGCTGGAGCAAATCCGCAACCTCCGCGAATGTAGTCCCAGCCAACCGGTGTTCATCTCGGAATATGGCATCGCCAGCGCCGTCGATCTGGTGCGTCAGGTGCGGCATTACGAGCAAATCGGGCACACCGACTCGGCAGACGCCCAACTCTATCGCGGACTGTTGGACAAGTTCATGGTCGATTGGCGACGATGGAAGATGGACGATACGTTCGCCAATCCCGAAGATTACTTCCGCCAATGCGTGGCCAAGATGGCCGCCCAGCGACTGCTGGGCCTCAACGCGATCCGCGCCAATCCACGCTGCGTGGGCCACAGTGTGACCGGCACCTACGATCATGGATTCTGCGGCGAGGGCGCCACGACCTCCGAGTTCCGCGAGCTGAAGCCCGGCGCCACCGACGCCCTGTTCGACGGCTTCGCTCCGCTGCGGTTCTGCCTCTTCGTCGAGCCGGTGAACGTTTATCGCGGCGCCAAGGTGCGGATCGAGGCCGTGTTGGCCAACGAAGACGCCATGCCGCCCGGCAAATATCCGGTACGGCTGCAAATCGTGGGGCCCGGCAGCCGCTCCGTCTTCGACAAGACCGTGACGGTGAAGATTGCCGATCCGCACGGCAGTCCCCCGCCGTTGCTGGCCATCCCGTTTTTTGGCGAGGAGATCGCCGTGGACGGGCCTTCGGGCCAGTATCGCTTCCTGGCCGCCTTCCAGAAGGGCGGCGCGGCCGCGGGCGGAAACGTCGAGTTCTATGTGACCGATCCGGCCGACATGCCGCGCGTGGAAACCGAGATCGTGCGCTGGGGCGACGACGCGGGGCTCGATAAATGGCTGGCCGAGCACGGCATCAAGACCCGCCCCTTCGCCGCCGAGCGGCAGAATGCCCGCGAGGTGATCCTCGTCGGTCAGCAGCCGGCCGCCGGCGATGCCGCCGCGTGGCGGAGCCTGGCCCAGCACGTCGCCCGCGGGTCGACGGCGATTTTCCTGGTCCCCGAGGTGTTCAAAAAGGGCGACAATCCGATCGGCTGGGTGCCCTTGGCCAACAAGGGAACCCTGGCCACCAACGGCGATTGGCTCTATTTGCACGACCCGTGGACCAAGAAGCATCCGATCTTCGAGGGTTTGCCCTCGGGCAATGTGATGGATTACACTTTTTACCGCGAGTTGATTTCCAATTCCCGCTGGATGGGACTCGATGCGCCGGCCGAGACGGTTGCCGCGTCGATCAACACGTGTTTCGGGTATGATGCGGGAACGCTGCTGTCGGTCCACGAGCTTGGGGCGGGCCGAATCGTCCTCAACACGTTGGCCATTCGCCCCTACCTCGGCAGTGTTCCCCCGGCCGAGCGGCTGTTGCGGAACCTGCTCCGCTATGCCGCCCGCGGCGCCACCCAACCGCCGGCCGAGTTGCCGGCCAATTTTGAGGAGCAACTCAAAGCGATAGGATATTAGACATCGAGGATAACAATATGCGAGTACATCACCATCGCTAATACTGTGTAGCGGGGCGGCTTGCCGCCCGTGTTTTCGGCTCGTGGCGAACCGCGCCAACTACACGGGCCGCAAGCGGCCCCGCTACACGAAGCACACAAATATAAGCGTGACCGCCCACTAGCGCCCTGATGCGGGCGGTCCCCTACATCACGACCTTTACCAACGCGATTGCGAGCTGAGCGCACTGGTTACCCTGATGAAACGAGTTGTAACTTTCGGAGAGTTGTTGCTGAGCCTTAGCGCCAGAGGAAACCACCGTCTGGTGCAGGCGGAGGAGTTCACCGCGCGCTACACGGGGGCGGAAGCGAACGTGGCGGTGTCGCTGGCGCACTTCGGCGTCGAGGCGTTCGTGGTCTCGAAAGTTCCTGCCCACGAAATCGGCCAGGCTTGCCTTAATGCCCTGCGGCGCTATGGGGTGAATACCGATTACGTCGTGCGGGGTGGCGACCGGCTGGGCTTGCTGTACATGGAGGCCGGCGCCTCGCAGCGTCCGACCAAGGTGATCTACGATCGCTGCCCCAGCAGTTTTCGCCAGCTTCGGCCCGATGATTTCGACTGGAATACGATTCTTGCCGGCAAGGACTGGTTTCATTTTTCGGGCACCGCCCCGGCGTTGGGCAAGGAAGTGGTCGCGGTGCTCAGCGCCGGCTTGGCGACCGCCCGGCAATTGGGCCTCACCGTCAGTTGCGACTGCAACTACCGCAGCAAGCTGTGGAGCAGGGAAGAAGCGGGCCGCGTGCTGACGCCGCTGCTAAGCTATGTCAACGTGCTTATTTGCGGCAAGGACGATCCACAACAAGTGTTCGGCATTTCGCCGGAGCAGACAGGCCTGGCCGACGACGAGCGCGACCAGCACGTCGCCCAACTCGTGCGGCGGCGGTTCGACCTCGATTGCGTCGCCATGACGTTCCGCCAGGCCGTTTCGGCCTCGGTCAATCGTTGGGCGGCCATGCTCTGCCATCGCGACGGAGCTTGCCGCAGCCGGCAGTATGAAATCCAGATCGTCGACCGGGTAGGCGCCGGCGACGCCTTCGCGGCGGGGCTGATTTTCGCTTTGTCGTCGGGTTTCGCGCCGCAGCGGACGATCGACTTCGCCGCTGCCGCCGGGTGTCTGAAACACTCGATTCCCGGCGATTTCAACCTGGTTCATCGCGACGAGGTAATCGCCCTGATGGATGGCGAGGTTTCGGGAAAGATTCAACGCTGACCCGGCGGCGATGGAAATACAACCATGAACAAGACCGAAATGCTCGACCGCATCCACGAGGATTGGCTGGTGACTATTGCGATACGGGGCGGATATCGTCAAACTGTTTCCCTGCGACATGGTCGGTCCGGAGTATCTTTCCTATCTCCGCGGTCCGTTTCCCGACGTGCGCATCATGCCCGTCGGACGCATCACGCTGGAGAACATGCAGAGCTATTTTGACAAGAAGGCGTTTGCCGGATGCGTAAGCACCACGTCCATGGGGTTGCTCGAGTTCATTCGCGCTGGCCAGTACGACCGGGTCACTGCGATTATGCGGCATTGGGTCGAAATCACTCGGAAAATGGTTTTAAGGAAGTGAATCCATGAAAGTTGCTGTTACCGACTACACGTTTGACGCGTTGGACGTCGAAGCGAAGGTTTTGGAGCCCCTGGGCTGCGAGGTGGTGGGCCAGAAGATCGGCAAAGACCCGCAGCAGCTCATTCCGCTGGTGAAGGACGCCGACTTCGTCATTACGCAGTTCGCCCCGGTCAACGCCGACGTGATCGGCGCCATGCAAAAGTGCAAGGTGATCGTTCGCTACGGGATCGGCGTGGACAACGTCGACCTGCGTGCCGCCGCGGCCAAGGGCATTCCCGTCTGCAACGTGCCCGATTATTGCATCGACGAAGTGGCCGACTACGCCCTGGCCATGATCCTGGACCTGACCCGCAAAATCACTGCCAACGCCACCAAAATTCGGTCGGGAACTTGGGGTTGCGCGGTCCCGCTGGAAGCCTTTTTTACCCTCAAGGATATGACCGTGGGGGTGGTGGGATTCGGGCGGATCGGCCGTGAAGTCGCCGCGCGGCTGAAGGCCTTCAAGTGCAAGGTTCTGGTTTACGATCCGCCCGTGGACGCGGCGGTCATTGCGGCAGCCGGCTGCACGGCGGTTTCGCTGGACGAGTTGTTCCGCACCAGCGACCTGGTGACGCTGCACTGCCCGAGCAACGAGCAAACGCACCAGATGATCAATGCCCAGAGCATTTCCCGCATGAAACGCGGCGTGATGCTGGTCAACACGTCGCGGGGCACGCTGGTGAAGACGGACGACCTGACGGCGGCATTGCAGAGCGGGCAGATTTCCGCGGCGGCATTGGACGTAGCCGACCCGGAACCGCTCCCGGCCGGCCATCCGCTGGTGAAGATGGACAACGTCATCATTACCGCGCACCTTGCCTCGGCGAGCCCCCGCGCCGTGCACAACCTGCGCAGCACGGTGGCCAATATCGTGGCGACTGCCTGCCGGGGCGAAAAACTTCCCAATATCGTCAATGGCGTGAAAGGCTAGGCATTCATCATCATGGAGCAGACCACCACAGCAACCATACCGATTTCCAAGCTAGAGCAATTCTGCCAGACAGCGCTGCGGCGTGCCGGCATGAGCGAGGCCGACGCGCGCGTGGCCAGCGACGTGCTCGTAACCACCGACGCCTTCGGCGTCTTCACGCACGGCGTGAAGAGCCTCAAAGGCTATGTTCGGCGGCTCAGAGGCGGAGGGCTGAAGGCCAAGGCGACCCCCAGCGTCGTCGCCGAGGGGCCGGCCTGGGCCGTCGTCGACGGCCAATCCGCCCTGGGGATGATCACCTCGGTGTTCGCCATGAACACCGCCATCCAAAAGGCCAAGACGGCCGGCGTGGCCTACGTGGGCGTGCGGAACAGTTGCCACTTCGGCGCCGCCGGCTACTATGCCCTCTTGGCCGCCAAGGCCGACATGATCGGCATGGCCATGGCCAACGACACGCCCAGCATGGTTGCCCCCGGCTCCAGCAAGGCCGTGTTGGGCACCAATCCGTTTGCCTACGCGGTGCCCGCCGGCAAGGAACCCGCGATCTTCATGGATATCGCCTCCAGCGCCGTCGCCGGCGGCAAGATCCGCGTCTTCCAGGGCCTGGGCCAAAAGGTGCCGGACACCTGGCTGGTCGATCCCGAGGGCGTGCCGACCACCGATCCGTTCGCCTATCCCTTCGCGGGCTCGCTGCAACCCTTTGCCGGCCATAAGGGCTATGGCATCGCGTTGATGATCGAAACCCTGGCGGGCGCACTTTCCGGCGCGGCTATGCGGGGAGACATCAAGGGTTGGATCGACAGCGATCCAACGCAGCCGACGCTGCACGGCGCCGCGTTTTTGGCCATCAACGTCGGTCAAATGATGCCGATCGATGCGTTCAAGGAGCGCATCGACGCAATGATCGACGGCATTCACCAAACGCCCAAGGCAAAAGGTTCGCAGCGGATTTACATGCCGGGCGAAATGGAGTGGCAGAAGCGGCAAGAGGCTCTGGCCAAGGGAATTCCGCTGCCCGACGAAGTGCGGGCCCTTCTCCGTGAACTGGCCGAAGAACTGGAGATGAAAGCCGATTGGCTCTCGAACTAAGGATTTGCAAAGAACTGGTTATTGAAATGGTTATTGAAATGGGGTGGCACGCTACGCCGTTAACCCTTTTGAAAACATAGAAAAATGGTCTTGATGCGTTAGCCACTTTCTGGGATTTGCGCAGTTTACCACAACTCGCACCCCGAAGGGAATCGGCGATGACGCATCAAGACCAAGGACGGAATGGCACGGCATGTTCTCACGCTCACGACTTGCACAAGGGGTTGCGATGGCTGATGGTGGGTGTGCCCATGTGTGGGATGGTTTTTCG
>Ga0182014_10004931_pt1 | contig 15040 bp, 13 predicted proteins | sample 612S2DmetaG_FD_120489 | JGI IMG/M metagenome (GOLD analysis project Ga0182014, IMG submission 120489) | Permafrost microbial communities from Stordalen Mire, Sweden - 612S2D metaG | ecosystem: Environmental > Terrestrial > Soil > Wetlands > Permafrost | place: Sweden: Stordalen | collected... | reverse complement strand
TGAAGGCGCTCGGCGATGTTCATCTTGATCACCACGGTGTCGTAGTTTGTGATCCAGGGAGCGGTGATAGCGACAGCCACTATGATGCAGAAGATGATCAAGCCCATCACGGCGGTCTTATTCTTCAAAAAGCGCAGCCACAGTTCGTGAGCGACGCTCTTTTTCTTGAACTGTGCGTAGAATTCCTTTTTAGTCGTGAACGGCCTGGCCGTGGAGGTGGCTTGCATCAGGCTTTCCTCGCTTTCGCGCCATACTGCGCACGGACTCTGGGATCGATGTAGGCGTAGATGAGATCGACGATCAGGTTGGACACCGCCACGCAAATGGCCATGATCACCAGGATCCCCAGCACGCAAGGCGTGTCGCGCTGGTTGATGGCCTCCACCAGCAGGCGGCCCATGCCCGGGATGGAGAATACGGTCTCGGTGAGCACCACCCCGCCCAGGAGCGTTCCCACGTCCATCCCGATGATGGTGATGGTGGGCATGAGGGCGTTGCCCAAGGCGTGGTCATAGATCACTTTATGTTCGCTGACGCCCTTGGCCCGGGCCGTGCGGATGAAGTCCTGGCGGATGGCTTCCATCATGGAGGATCGCGTTGTCCGCATGATGTTGGCCATGTAGTTGAATCCCAGGGTGACGGCGGGCAGGATCAGGCTTTTCAGGCCGTGGTCCAGACCGCTGGAGGGCAGCCAGTCCAATTTCACCGAAAAGAGCAGGATGAGCAGAAGGCCCAGCCAGAAGATCGGCATGGAAACGCCCATCAGGCCGAAGACCATGGTGCACTGGGAGAAGAACGAGTTGGGCTTGGTGGCCGAACGGATGCCGATGGGGATGCCGAAAGACACGCACAGGAACATCGCACTGGCAACGATCCAGGCCGTATTGGCCAATCGGGGACGCAACTGGTCGAGCACCGGGGCGCGCATGACGTAGGACATGCCGAAGTCGCCATGCAGCAGGTTCCAGATGTAGTGGAAATATTGCACGATGAGGGGCCGGTCGAGTCCCAGCTGCACCCTGAGTTTCGCGCCCATCTCCGGGGTGTAATCGCTGCCGAGGATGATGGTCGTCGCATCGCCCGGGGTCATGGACAATATGGCGAAGACGATGAACGTCAGCACCAGGATCACCGGTATCAATGCGAACAACCGTCTGATGATGTAACGGACCATGCGGTCTCTCCTCTCCTCGTGGACGAGGCCATCAGGTTCGTTCCCGCGGGGCTTCCGCCTTCGAGGGGGGAGTCCCGCGGGAACGGGGTGTGGCCTGAAACCGGCGCCGTCCGTGGCCGTGCGTCAGCCGTCAGTAGTGCAGCTTGTAGTAGTTGAAGGGCTTCTCGACGGTCATCTCCACGCCCTTGAGCCGGTCGTTGCTCAGGGCGTACACCTTGGTCACGTACAGATCCACCTCGGGGGACTCCTCCGCCAGGAAGTCCTGCACCCGCCTGTAGACCTCGACGCGCTTGGCCTCGTCGAAGGTGCTGCGGCCTTCCGTGATCAGCTCATCGAGCTTGGGGTTCTGATACCAGACGCGGTTGACGCCGCCGATGCCCTCCTTGCTGAAGCGCCGCGACAGGAACATGTCCGGATCCCAGTAGCAGCCCCAGCTGGTCACGAACATGGGGGCCTTGTGGCCGGCGATGTAGGTCGGGAAGACCGCGTTATCGATGCGCACGATCTCGACCTTGATGTTGATCTCGGCCAGGTAGGCCTGGACCGCGGTGGCGATGTGCTCGGCCTCGTCGCGGAAGACCACGAGCTGGGTGGTGAAGCCCGGGCAGTTGGCCTCCTTCATCAGGGCCTTCGCCTTTTGCACGTTATAGGAGTACTTGTTGAGCGGGTTCTGGATGGCCCCGAGCACGGTGGGGGCGTGGGAGAAGGTGGCGCTGTTGTACAGGACCACTCCCCGGCCCTCGTGGCCGACCTTCATGGTGCCCTCGCGGTCCACGGCGAAGGCCACGGCTTGGCGCACCAGCTTGTTCTTGAACCAGCCCTGGGTGTTGTCCATGCCCAGGTGCCAGACCAGCGCCGAGGGCTGCTCCCACAGCTTGAGCTTGGGGTTCTTCATCACGCGTTGGTAGTCGGTGGGCGTGAATTCGGCGTTCAGGTCGGCGGCCCCGGTCTCGATGGCGATCGTCCGGTTGGTGCCTTCGGGGATGACCTTGATGGTCAGGGTCTTGTTCTGGGCCACCTCGTCCTTGTTGAAGTAGCCGTCGAAGCGCTCAAACTTCACGGAGTCGCCAATCATGCGGCTGACGAACTTGTAGCGGCCGCTGCCGACGGGCTTGGACCAGTCCTTGGTCTTCTCGGCCTTCTCGGCGTATCTCTTGGGAACGATGGAGGTGGCCGCGTGGGTCAGGGCGGAGGTCATGGCCGGGTAGGGGCCGTCGGTGGTGATGGAAAGGGTCTTGTTGTCGACCTTCTTGATCTCCTTCACCGGCTTGAACAGGGCACCGAGGGCGGCGCTGGCCTTGGCCCTGTTCAGGGAGTACACCACGTCGTCCACGGTCAGGGTGGTGCCGTCATGGTACTTGACGTTTTCCCAGATGGTGAAATGCCACTCCGTATTGCTCACCCGCTTGAAATCCTTGCACAGCTCCTTGACGTCGCCAGCGAGCCTGTTCTTGGGGAAAGTGAACAGGCGGCTGTAGATGTTGTAGAGCACGTACTGGTTGTTGAGGTCGGACGTGGCTGTGGGGTCGAAGCTGATCATGTCCAGGGCCTGGACGACCGTGATGTCGCCATCGCGCCCCGATTTCTGATCAGCGGCGAAAACGCCGCTCGCGAACAGGGTGATGGCCAACAGTGAAAACACTACTACGGCGAGGAATCGTCTCATCATATCCTCCTGAAATTGGTTAACGCCAGACTGCCTCTTCGATTCGGGTATGGTTCCTTCATTATCAGGAATCTTTTTTTCCAGCTCTGAATGGCTGAATTGTACTCTTTGGGAGTGACGTTGCAAGCCAAACTTGACCTGCCCGACATTTTGTACCAGTAGGATTGTTAGTGTAGCGCAGTGACACACCGTTCGATCTGCCGCTATTGGTTCAGCCGGATTACTTTGAAATCGCAGTACCTATCGCGCATGATCTTCTCCTGTTCGGAGGTGCATCCGACTTGGTGCAACCCGATATTGAGCTAATCAATGAGACGTCCGCAGCGATAAGCCGGGAGTGGTTTGTGGCTAGCAGACGAACTCCTGTGGAGGAAGATCTACACAGGAGAGTGCTTGGGACCCGCTGTGCATACTTGACGGATGGGGATGTCCGCGCGCTGATGGACCACACTTTCAATAGGTGATCAGTACCGAAAAACGTTAGGTTCCTATCGGGACTGCCCCGGCGGACGAGGCACGATTGAGGCCGGTTATTCGGGCCGGGGCAGTTTCGATAGGATCGTTTGAACTGAGCCGCTGGCGTTTGCGGCGGACGCGGGGTCTGGTTAATACCCAGACGAATGCAATTTAGTATCACGCGAACATTTTGCGCGCCATCTCCTCGCGTTCCTTCAAGCCGTGGCTCTCAAACTCGGCGGCGACCTGTTCGAGTAGTTCGGGAATTTCCAGGCCCTGCGGACATTTCTCGACGCAGTCCCGGCAATGCGAGCACAGTGAGGCATAACCAGGCTGGCCCGATATTATTCCTCCCGTCAGCAAAACGTACTGGAAGGGCGCAGAATCCTTCTGGCCGAAGGTATGAAAGGCATTGAACACCAAAAAGCACCCGGGAATATTGACGCCCGAAGGGCACGGCTGGCAGTAGCCGCAGCCGGTGCAGCCGACCTTCATGACTTCGCGGTATTTCTTGCTCACGCGGGCAATCAGGCTGAGTTCCGCCTCGGCGAGCGAGTTCGGGCGGGCGTCCGACGCGATCTTCAGGTTCTCCTCGAGCTGCGCCTCATCGTTCATCCCTGACAGAACGACGCTAACCTCCGGGTGGTTCCAAACCCACCGCAGGGCCCACTCGGCAGGAGTCCGGCGCGTTTCGGCTTCCTGCCAGAGAGCCTCGATGGCAGGAGGTTGGGCGGTCATGGCCAGCGCGCCGCCGCGCAGCGGTTCCATCACGATCACTCCCAGGCCTTTCGAGGCAGCGTACTTCAGTCCTTCCGTGCCGGCCTGGTTCTCTTCGTCGAGAAAGTTGTATTGAATCTGGCAGAATTTCCATGGGTAGGCGTCAACGATGCGCTTAAAGTCCTCGCGAAGCCCGTGAAATGAGAAGCCGGGATGCGCGATTCTTCCATCCGCCTGCGCCCGATCGAGAAAGTCCGCAACCCCAAGCGCCGCGACCCGGTCCCAGGTATTTCCGTTAAGCGAGTGGACCAGATAGTAGTCGATGTGCGACGTGGCCAGCTTCTTCAACTGCGCATCGAGAAATCTGTCCATGTCGGCGCGGCTCTGAACGAGCCAACTCGGCAGCTTCGTCGCAAGTTTCACGCGCTCGCGATAACCGTTCGCGAGGGCCCGGCCGACAAATGGCTCGCTTTCGCCTCCATGATAAGGCCATGCAGTATCGATGTAGTTCACCCCATGATCGATGGCGTAGCGGATCTGGCGTGTCGCCCGTTCTTCGTCGATCCGGTTGTCTTTCTGCGGTAGCCTCATGCAGCCGAACCCTAAGATCGACAGCTCATCACCTGTCTTTGTTATCTTCCTAAAAAGCATCCATTCACCTTTCTATAAGTGCCGAACTAATCTCATTTAGTTTATGCAATCGCTGAAAACGGCGCTATGCAAGAGACACCATATTGCATTCAATTTGCGCCATGAAATGCCGTCTCGATTTGGTCAGCACGGTACCAAGTCGGCTGCAATCGGGGAAGGAAAGATCGTGTCCGATTGCAATGCGGAAGTTATGAAGCGCCAAGCGGGCAAAAGCCGGCTTGTGGGAGACCTAACCCGATTAGGAAAAACAAACGCCCTTCGCTGAATCGAATCCCAATCTGGGTTCCAAGTTCCCGTCTCCGGATTTCGCATTTGCTTCTGGAGATCGGGAACCTGGAACGCGGGCGGCGCGCTCATCCGAGATACTTTTCGTACCATGCGAAGATATTTTTCCATCCGTCCTGCGCAGCCAAGGGGCGGTAGTCGACACGGTCGGTTGCAAAGATGGAGTGCCCGGCATTGTCATACGAATGGAATTCGTGCGTCTTGCCAAGTTTTGTAAGTTCGGCTTCCATTTTGGCTACATGTTCCTGCGAGGGGCGCTTGTCTTCCTTGCCGAAGATCCCCATCAGCGGGCAGCTCATGTCCTTGGTGAGGTCGAGCGGGTCCACAGGTTGGTTCGGCGTCAGCCCCGCATTGCCCGCGCCTACACCGCCGGGGTAGCAAGCCACCGCGGCGTCGATTCCCTTCAGCGTGCAGGCGGCCAGGTAGACCTGCCGGCCTCCGGAGCAGTAGCCGATGATCCCCACCTTGCCGTTGAGATTGCGCATGGCGCGGAGGTGCCGGATGGCGCCTTCGATATCGCCCATAGCGCTGGCATCCGTCAATCCACCGGCCTCGCGCATGGCGGCGGAGTTGGCCTCGGGCGTCGCTTTGCCCGCCCGGAAATGCAGGTTCGGGCAGATCGCGGTATAGCCGTGCTGGGCAAACCTGCGCGTGATCTCGATGCTTGGCTCGTCCCAGCCGGGCATGTGATGGACAACCACCACACCGGGGTATTTACCTTTTCCCGTCGGGCGCGCCAGGTAGGCATCGATCGTGTCGTCATGAAACCCGCGCATCCGCACGGTCTCGCCCGAAATGGCGCTGTAAAAAACTCTGCCCGCAGGCGGCGCCGTCGCGGGCTGCTGCTGCGAGGCCTGTTGCGCTTGTGTATTCTTGGTCGCTCCCATCGTCAATATCCCCAACACTCCTGTGGTAGTCCCGGCAATGAAATCTCTTCGCTTGATAGCCTTCTCCAAGTCCTCTTCGGAATGCATGATAGTTTCTCCTTTCCAGCCACACATAGATTAGCCCACCCCGTCAAGAGGTCAGGCAGCACTTCTTAAATTTGCGGCCGCTTCCACAGGGGCAGGGGTCGTTGCGCCCTGCCTTCGGCAGCGCCCTGGTTTTCTCAGCACGGAGTTGCTCCATCAGCAATTCCGGCGATTGCCCACTCCACCGCAGCGCCGCCATTTTGAGGGTGTAGGGACGGCAGTGCGTGAAGAAGCGCCGATAGCCGGCGCAGAGGTAGTTCAGGCCCAGCTCGCCGGCGGACGTCTGGACGATGCGATCTTTCGGGCAGCCCCCGTTGCACATTTCCAGAACCTCGCAGGCCTGGCAAGTACGCGGCAGTTTCTCCTGCTTGGCTCGCCCGAAGGCTTCTTGTGCCGGGTTCTCGAGAAGTTCCGCAAGCGGAGTTTCGCGAAGGTTGCCCAGCCGGTGCTCGGGGGTAACGAAGTGATCGCACTGATAGAAATCGCCGTTGTGTTCGATTACTGGCACATCCCCGCAGGTGGGACGGAAGACACACAGCGAATGGTCCAACCCATAGGCCGGCCTCGCAGCTTCTTCGAAGCTCTGGACGATGATCCGCCCCATATCGTGCCGGACCCACTCGTCGAAGATGGCGCAGAGAAAATCGCCAAAGGCCTCGGCCGGTACGGTGCGCTCGCTCACACCGTCCGGGGACTCCGGCTGCGGCTCCACCAGCGGAATAAAGCTCAGGTACTGGGCCCCAATTTCCTTAAAGAAGCGATAGACGTCCAGGGGATGCCGTACATTCTGCGCATGAACCACACAGAGAAGATCGACGGGGATCTTATGCCGTCGCAACAGGCGATAGGCCTGCATCACCTGCCGGTGGGTAGGGTCCTGGTTTTTGGCCACGCGATAAGCGTCATGAAGCGCGCTCGGACCGTCGAGGCTGAGGCCGACGCTAAAGTTCTCAGCAGCGAAAAAACCGCACCACTCGCCTGTCAGGAGAACGCCATTGGTTTGGATGTTGTTAGCGATGTGTTTGCCGCGGGGGCAGTGTTTACGCTGGAGTTCCACAATCCGGCGAAAATAGTCCAGCCCGAGAATCGTCGGCTCCCCGCCGTGCCAAGAGAAAAGGACCTCGCTCCCCGGGACAATGGCAATTTGCTGAACAATGTACTCCTCCAGCAGATCGTCGGGCATCCGAAACGTACTGCTTCCGGGGTATAGCAGTTCTTTTTTCAGGTAGTAACAGTACTGGCAATCCAGGTTGCAGAGAGCCCCGGCAGGCTTAGCAAAAATCTGAAATTCACGGGAAAGCGTAACCATGCTCTCGTTCCCTCAACGCTCGATGTTGCTTCTACTCTAATTGAACTCACGCCGTCCCAGACAGCAGTAACTTGTCTTTTACCAGGGGGTGTCGCCGCCTCGGCGTTCGCATCAGGCCCAGAGTGACAAGCTCAGTAAACCCGTGGTCGAACTGCTCACCGTGCAGCGATCAGTCCAGAAGGTCCTTCCAGAGCCTCCCCATATCGACCCGGATCCATGCCGCTCGCCGGCGCTCGCCCGCACGAGTTGGTGTACTCACAATCAGGGACGGTACCGTAATTTGGTGCGGAAATCGACGCACTGATTTCCCAAGGATCCGCACGTTCGCACGCCATTTGCTACGATGTGGATCATCAACATCCGTATCTTAGTGTGAGCTATCCGCGCCGAGCAGACCGCAACGCAGCCCTGACCATCTTTCTGAGCTGATCTGCGGGCGGCGCAAAGCGCCACCGCCTGGCCAGTCCTTCCGCAGCCAGGAAGACATAACGATCAACAACGGTTTTCCAAATTAGCCCTCGCGCGTGAGACTCGAAAGTCCAACTGCAGGTACCGGTTGCTATCCCGTCCCGCTGCAGGCGGGCCACAAGCTCAGGCGATGTCGAGCACCACATTGCCGATAACATCACCGCGCTCAACGATGTCGCGGGCTTCGGCAATGCTCTCCAGTGGCAGGCGCCGGACGACGGTGTGAACAAGTCGGCCCTGCTTCAGCAAGTCCGTCAACTCCGCGTCCCCGCCGCACGATCGGCCGCGGAAAGCTCGTATACCAGGAACAAGCGGAGAGTGACGCTGTTCTGCATCAGCCAAAGGCTAGGCAGTGTCGTTTCGTTCGTCGACATGCCATAGATCACCACCGTCGCATGCGGGCGCAGAACTGCCGGATAAAACCTGGCATTACGGCTGAGGTCCACTTCAATGACAGCGTCAACGCCGCGACCACTCGTCAGCGTACTGACGCGCTCGCCAACATCCTCTGTGCGATAGTTGATCACCTCGTCCGCTCCGGCGGCACGCGCGTGTGCCGACTTGGCGTCGCTGCTGATGATGGTGATTACGCGTGCGCCGCGCACCTTCGCAAGCTGGATGGCGTAATGTCCGACGGAGCCTGCACCTCCGGCAATCAGCACCGTTGCACCTGGCCCGACCTGAGCCAAACGAATGGCCTGAATCGCTGTCAGCGCCGGAATGCCGAGACAGGCGCCTACGGCGTAGTCGACATTGTCAGGCAGATGGACTGCCTGCGCGGCCGGCAGAACGATGTATTCTGCGGCGGTGCCAAAGGGACGCTTCGACGCGAAGTGGTGACCGATTCGGAACGGCACACTAGCGGTTTGCAATAGCACATCGGCGATCTCGGTTGTCGTGGAGTAATCGGCATTCACCTCCGCCAATGCTCGATCCTTATTGACGACAATGCCGTCCAGGACCTTCCCGAAGAGGTTGAATACCTCCACGGGCCGCGCGCTCGGCACCGGGTCATAGCCGCGGTAGTCAAACATACCTGTACGGTTGTTGTGAGCAATCAGGAACACGGTCTGCATTTCGCCAACTATGATGCTGCTCTGGGCCCGAAGCTGCTCGAGCGCCGCGGGGTTGCGTTTCTGCGGCATGATGCTGCTGATCCCCGTGAGCTTCCCTTCCGACAACGTGAACCACGGCACCGGATCAGCATATTGTGTATGGATGTCCTGCGCGAACTGCCCAAGCTGGATAGCGGAGATCTCCAGCACGCTCGCCAGTTCAAGGCTGCTGTCGACAGAAGCGAGATGGTTTGCGTCATAGGAATTCTCGACGAGCCCGTCAAAGCCCAGCAGGACAGCCAGCCGCTTTCTGTCTAACGGGAAGCCGGACGTGCCGAGTGCGGCGGCCCCAAGAGGGCTGAGGTTGATACGGCGATATGTCTCCTGCAACCGCTCGCTGTCGCGATCCAACGCCGAGGCCAGAGCCAGCAGATAATGTGCGAACGTGGTGGGCTGTGCCTGTACTCCGTGGGTGTAAGCAGGGATTATTGTGTCGATGTTCTTGTCTGCCAGCGCTAGCAGCTTTTCACGCGCGACCACCAGAGCCGAGTATTCCTTAAGCAGCCCGTCGCGCAGAGATATGCGTGCGATTGTCGCAGCTATGTCCTGGCGGCTTCTGCCGGTGTGCAGTCGGGAAGCGTCCGGTCCGGCTACCGCAATTAGTTTAGGCTCGAAGTCGAGATAATCAGCGGAACGATCTGCGGGGGACAGGTTCTCCTTGGCGATCACCTGCTCAATCCCCTTTGCGATTCGGGCCGCCATGGGATGAGGCGCAAGGCCAGTCTTATCCAGCATGACAATGGACGCTTTATTGATCTGATCGAGGAACTCGACCGATCGCCCGCCCCCTCGAAAGGCCTCATTGATATCCCTGGACGATGTCTGCGCATTTGCACTTACGGCTGCAAAGGTGACCTGCAGCACGATTAGAGCAAGAAACGGAAGCTTTTGGGACCGATCGGAGGTGCGTTGTTCTTAACGACGCGGATCTCAGAGGCATGTTTTTGGGTGTGGATTCCTGATGGCGGCTTCCGGAGTTGGTGCCCTCATCGGGGCGGTAAGGCTGGCGGCACGAAAGAGTGTACTCGGGTTGGGCCGGGTAATTCCGATGACATCTGCCGCGTTTGGCGCAGGCTTAATCGTCTTCGCCGCCTCGCGCCAAATTTGGCTCTCGTTGTTGTTGCTGGTGGTGACCGGCTTCAGTTTCATGCAACAGATGGCCGCAAGCAATACCATCCTTCAGACCATCGCAGAAGACAAGAAGCGCGGTCGGGTCATGAGTTTCTATTCCATGGCGTTCCAAGGTATGGCGCCATTTGGTAGCCTGATCGCCGGTGCCACTGCGAGCCGGATCGGCGCGCCCCACACTCTGATGATCGGCGGTGCCTTATGTATTTGCGGTGCGGCCGTGTTTGCTCGGCAACTGCCAGCCCTGCGGCAACTCGTACGCCCCATATACGCCCGAATTGGCATCATGCCCGAGCTGGCAGTAGGGATCAATGCCGCCTCGGTATTGCAAGAGCCGCCCGAGGATTGAGCACAACGGCAGTCCGTGTTCCACGAAGTCCGACGCGTTTGTCGACCAGAGCGGAAGAAGAAAATGATGCTGCAGCTTGTTTCATGCGACGAAAAACTTCGGCTGCGAAACCGGGGCTTCCGTATCCGCAGAGGTCATTACCGCAAGTGTTCAATCTCAACATTCCCCCATTTGTCCCTTAAGTATTCCGCAACCAAACGGCGGTGACAACGATCGGGCTCCGGCTCACTGCACATCAGGCATGCCCCATCGAGCACGTCGCGCGAGATTGCCTCTTCAACGCGTCGCTCCCGCATCAACTCAATAAACTGCTGCTTGTAGACACGCCAATCACCACTCTTCTTGTAGCCGTCGAAAAGGGCTTTCGACGGCGCAAGATCGGGACGCGCCACGTAATCGATGCCGCAAAGTGCCCGCAAAAAATAGGCAAGGTCGCTTGCCTTCGTGAAGCCCGCGAGCTGGGAACGATTGTTCAGGCGAACATCGATCACGCGCTTCACGCCAGCCGCGCGGAGAGTCCCGGAGAAGTCCGCCGCGGACTTCTTCGGGAACCCGATGGTGAATAGTCTCATGCGATGCCCTCCTCGCTGCCGGCACTGCCGGACATGTCCACCAGTCGCTCGCTGGTCGGCGGCTTGTGGCCAGCGCTTCCTGGCGTTTGTCCGTTTTTCTTGGCGAAGCGGTTCTTTTGTCTCCCCGCCTCGGCTTCCTTCATCACGGAGTCTGTAATTGTGGTGGCTGCATCAATTGCATTCCACGCCGCGTCCCAGGTCGGGTGCCACTGAAGCAATACTGTCGAGTCGACCTCGTGGACGCCATAGTCGCCCAATGGAGCCGGGCGAACGGTATACTTTTTCTCCGGCTTCAAGCGCAACTGTGATAATTTCTGCTCTGCTGGATTACTGAACGCGGAGTCCACTTCCTCCCCTGCGTCCGACATCGGCTCCGACTTCTGGACATGTCCAGAGGTGGCGCTGGTCGGCGGCTTGAACCCCTCGCTTCCCAATGTCCCGCCGTTCTTCCCGGCTAGGCGCTGGTCGCGCTTTTTCTTTTCTTCCATTGTTGCTTGAGCCTCACCCAGAACTTGTTCGGGGTCTGGCTTGGGCCGGTGAAGCAGCATCTTGCCCCGGAGTCGCCTCGCCTCGGTTTTGAGGTTCTCATCGGCGGTGGTCGATGACGAAACCGTCGTAACGAAGTTCAGTAAATCTGTGTAGATGTCAAGCGGAAACGGCGATAAGGGCGCGGGCATGTATTCTGTAGCAGCAAGAATCAACTTCTCGGTTTCTCCTTCAGGATTCCGGTTGGCAATTTCCACCGCTGCGGCCGCAACATGCTCGTTCCTTTTCTGCGCGATGAGATCTTCAGTCCGGCGGCCCTGACGTTGCGGCGTGTTGATGTCATTCGGCGGGTTGCTGTTGTCGCCATCGTCGGCGACTTCGCCATGGTCCTTGGCATACTTCGCCAGCAAGCGATCAGCATGCCTGAGGCTGAACGCTCCCCACCGCGCGACAAATGTTTGCCAATCCGGCGCACCGAAGTTCCTGACGTTGTCTTCGGCCGTCCGATTCTTTCCGCCACCAAGGTCGGTGCGATAGCCGGGATTGAGCAGCCGATTCTTCGCCTCGAAGTAATACGGAAGGTTCTGCTCGAACTCGTCCTGTGCCTCGCGCCGCGCCGTCTTGGCCTGCTCCTCATGAGCAACCGCGCTGCCGACATGCACGGTGATGCGTTCAGTGGGCGCTTTGAGTGCGGCTCCTAGTTCCGCGTCTGACATCTCGCCGGGCATTTTCCTGGCCCCGGCCAGCTTCGTCTTGGCGGATCGTTTCCGTGCAGGCAAAACAGAGACGACTTCGACCGCCGCCTCAGGAGTTGCCGGGGTTGCTATCACAGGCTGCACAGGCATCTGCCGGATCAGTAGGTCGTCAGGGATAGCGTCAGCACCTTTATGGTTGCCGTAGGCATCCCCGGCTTGCTTCATGAAAAAGGGAATCTTGTTCTGCTGGCAAAAGTCGCGCTCGTCGCGGAACCAGGACATTTCCGACTTGCGCGCACCGTTGCCGCTCTCGCCGCCGACAACCCACCAGTGCGCTGCGACGGGATCAATACGGGATAAATCCAGGGGGCCGAGCATCGGCTCTCTGGAGACCCAGCGGTGCGGAGAATCAATCTTCGCTAATTCGTCCAGCCGTCCAATGTTGTCCATGCTCGTGACTGAAGTTGCCGGCCAGACGTTATCGGGGCAACCGTACCTCGCAAGGAATTCCGCCATGCGGTGCGGCCGTTTGGTGAGCAGCAGCCAGATGTGCTTCGATACCGCAATGTGCTGCCAGACAGGGGTCAGCCCGTCCACGGCCAAGCCTTCCGTAAACGCGTCGCCTTCGTCCACGAGAAAGATGATGCGGGGCAGACCAGACAGCCACGGTTTCTGTGGGCGCGCTGTGCCGGTCAAGTCCGGCCAGCGCAGCGCAGAGTCGAGGCGGTACAGGTACAACTGCGGTTTGTTAAAGGCGGTTAGGTAGCCTTTGTGCTTGCCTGCCTTGCGGCCAACATCCTTTGCGGCAAAGCAGGCGTTATTGTCCTCGTCCCACGACGGGTTCCATAACTCGCACCCCTGGCAACCCATACTCAGGTTCAGGGTGCTATCGCAATAAAGGATGTTCGTATTTATCGACATATCTGCTCCCTTTGAGCTCAGGCACGCCCCTCCCTGCAGCGGAAAAATGCTGCAGTAGGGTTTGTGCCAGATAAAGGGCAGATATATGATTGCGGAAGATTTCCGCTGTTGACCCGCCTCAGGTCTGGGTTTTCCCGTGCCGCCTAGGCGGACGGTTCAATTGTTCAATCCTTCGATGTTTCTCGACGCCATAAAGATTCAGGTTCGATCGACAATTTCCCAATCGCGACCACCACTGGACTGAAAAGCATCGTGAAACGATATATTGATTATTTGGTCGCCGTCACCTCCGCCGCATTTCCTGATATTGTTCCAGCGAGAAATGATTCGATAATGCAGGGCGGTCCGGCAGGCCCAGACCGCCCAAGAGTGAGTTGAGCTCGTTACTAGTGGACGGTACCAGTTCCCTCCTTATCATCTTCCAGCATGAGGTTTTGGAAGAGGTGTTTGTTGGCATTTCCAATCGCCTTCACCGCCTTCTGCTGCGCTTGCGACTGGATATGCGTGTAGTGTTCGGTCATCTGGGGACTCAAATGACCGACGATGGATTGCACAACCCCGATGGGGACATCGGCCTCCGCCGCCTGCGGAAATGAATGAATGCCGCAAGTCGTGGAAGCGGAAGTCCGGAATGCCAGCAGCTTTGCGCAAGGATTTCCAGGCTGATTTCCACGAGTTTTGATGGGCTGTTGGGTCGTAGCCGCGTGATCCCCTCCGTGGATCATCAGCCCTGTTATGTTTGGAACGATCAGCTGGCAACAGATAATGGTCCGTCCTGCTCGCCCCTAACATCGCCGCTCGTGTAAGCAGTCGCCTCATTGCCCAAAGCGCGGTAGCGTTGAGTGGAACTTCCCGATCACGACGTGATTTCGTCGCTTCGGCACGGATGTGAATGGATAGGGCAGTGTCATCGGCGTGGATGTCACCGAGTTGCAGCGCCCGTATTTCTCCTACTCGCATTCTTGTGCAGTGGGCAAGCAGCGCCGCACAGAACGCTGCCTCCCACGAGGACTTCAGGTTCGACATCTGGAAGAGTCTTATGGCATCTGCATCCGGCAGAGTTTTGCCAGGCCCGCCCTTAGGAACTTTAAGCGGGCGGTAGAACTCTCGGAAGCGGGGCCACAGGCCAGCCCGCTTCAGGATTTGCCGCAAACAGAATAGTTCATAGTTGACCGTGCGTGATTTGACACCCGTAAGCGTACCTGGGCGTCTGAGCCGTTTTGCCTGATACGCTTCGAAATCGTGCGGTGTGATGCTTTGCAGTACCCGGTTTTCCCCGAACACCTTCATCACCCGCCGCAGGAAGCTTCGTTCTGTCGCCGCTGTGCGTCCAGGCTTGGTGGCGGATCGCCATGTCAGCCAGTGATCAGACGCCTGCTTCAACGTCCAAGTCGCCATCTCGCCCGGTAGCTTGCCGTTGTTCAAATCCTCGAGGAATCGGTGCTTCTCCTTTCGTGCCTCAGCTTTCTTTGTCTTGCCAGTGGACCTTTCCCGCCACTGGCCTTTGTCGTCGCGATAGCGGAACGACCAGAATTCGCCGCGTTGGAAGAGACCGTCGCCATTACCTGCCATAGCGTCTCCTCCTACTCTGCCTGCACTGGCTGGTCATTGAGCCAGGCGTCCAGCCAGCTTCGGCGATAGCGGATGATGTGACCGTCCTGCTTATACTTCGGTCCGGTGCCCGCGTTGCGCTTGCGACGCAGGGTTGGGAGACTGATGCGCAGGTATCCCGCTGCTTCCGTCTCGATGTATATGGGATCGGGGTTGATAGAAGGTGGAACGCTCGAAACGCAAAGCGCTTGCGCCATGACTGTCGTGCCGCAGCCCACGGCATCGCTGCCCGGTTGGGCTGCGTACATCCTTTTCTGTAAACAGTGAATGCGCCTGGCACAGGCAGCCGATTTAAGGACAGAAACACCCGGGAGCTCCTTGCGGGAGCCCATTCAAGCTGGACGGCTTCGGCTAAGGAGACTCTGAATAAGTTCTCTGCTTTCCACAGCTACTCAGGTTAAAGTGCGAGTGAGTAGGTGGATCGAGAAGATGAGGCAGAGGACACTGGCGATGATGACCGGCTTTG
>Ga0182014_10004930_pt1 | contig 15045 bp, 15 predicted proteins | sample 612S2DmetaG_FD_120489 | JGI IMG/M metagenome (GOLD analysis project Ga0182014, IMG submission 120489) | Permafrost microbial communities from Stordalen Mire, Sweden - 612S2D metaG | ecosystem: Environmental > Terrestrial > Soil > Wetlands > Permafrost | place: Sweden: Stordalen | collected... | reverse complement strand
TAAGGATATACTATAGGAAAACCTTTTATATGTTAAACTATATATTAGGATTAACTATTTTTAGATTTAAACCTCATATAATCAACCATACGGCTAAAGATAGTTGCGTTTAACGAAGTTCAGCTTAAACCATTTAAAGGATTTTCTAAATTAATTTTTATAAAAAAAATTTAATATTGAACTAGCAACATATTTACTATTTAACCAGATTCTTTATGATAAAGTCCGGTTGATATATAAATTTTGGATTTCTAAATGAATAATAGGAGTTGATTTAGATAGAGTTTAAAGAATTATTGATGGCTAGGTATGCTACTAAAAAGTTTGATGACAAGAAAATTGATGAAGATACTGTAGATGAAATATTAGAGATGATACGTTTTTCACCTTCTGCTTTGGATATTCAACCTTGGAAGGTTAAAGTTGTTACTGATGATGATACGAAAAAGAAGTTATCCGCTGCTTCATTTGATCAGCCCCAGATAATGACTTGTTCTCATTTACTTGTGTTTTGTGCTAACACGGATCTAGTTGGTAATGGAGATAAACTCATTGGGATGATGAAAGCTGCTGGTGTGCCTGAAGAAAATATTGATATGTTAGAAGGTGCTAAAAATAATTTCATCAACTTATTCCAGGATACAGGATTATATGAAGCACAACATAATGTTTTTATAGCTGCTACTACTGCTCTTTATGCCGCAAAATCATTGGGTGTTGATTCTTGTCCGATGCAAGGATTTGATCCGAATGCTTACTCTGAAATTCTAGAGATTCCATCGGATATTGTACCAACTATTATAGTACCATTAGGTTATCCTGCGGATAAGCCTAATCCTAAAATGAGATTCCCTAAAGAAGATATATTCTTCTAATCTAATTTTTTTTGTAAGGAATTATTATTTTATTTTTTTAAAAAATTAATTTTTTCAGTTAGTATTTTTCTCTAGGAAATTTACTAATCCTAATTTATTTATGTTAACAGATAGGAGATAGTTTTACAAACTTAATCACATTTCTAACTATTAGCATTTTTAGAATTTATTGAAGTATATATATTTAGGTTGTATGGTGTATATGTAACGCATTATATTATACAAAGTTCATTAATATTTAATTTTTTGTATTGATAGTCCAGAGAAACATCATTTTTTTCACCAAATCGAATTACTTTTTTTTATAAAAAATTATAAATCATTCCAAACCAAAAAAATTTGTTAGTTTCATTAATTTTTTTTTTATAATAATATAATTATTTAAATTCAGGAAAAATATACCAAACAAATCATTAATAGAATTAATTAATTGAATCATGTAATTTTTTCGTTCCCATATATTTTAGAAAAATAATAATTATAATAAAAATAAAAAAAAATTTTTTTTAACAGAGCTGTTTTTTACATTTATACTAAAAAGGGTGATTTATTAGATGGTTAAAAAAAGATATGAAGGACAGAAAGGCTGGTTTGAAATTCCAGTAAAGAAAAGTGTTTGGACTGCTATGAATGTTGGTGATGAAATTGAAGGTAAGTATCTTAAAAAAGAATCCACATTTTTTAGAGGAAGACCTAATTATAAATATTGGCTGGAATCAAATCATCCATTGAATGATAGGGGTAAGGTTACTGTTGAAGGTACTGATCATTTAAATAATTTAATGGAAGAAGTTCCTATAGGGCATAAGGTCAAAATTGTTTACAAAGGAGAAAGACGCAGTGCTGATCCCCAAAAAACTGCCTTTAAATTATTTGATGTTTATTCCAGTATAGTTAAAACTGAACCTTTACATAATAAATTCATTATTAATGATAATACTAAAAAAACCGGCCCTACACTGGCATTTGGTGAGGATCTTGAAGCAAAAAATATCATTGAACATTATAAGCTGCTGCTGGAAGACCAGTATCAACCTATAACAGATGGATCTATCATTAAGATGGCGGAAACTGATCCAGATATTACATCTAAAAATTTAATGAGAGTTAAAATACAATTAGTGGAGATGGTGAAGTGTGGAGAAATTAAAAAAGGTTCAGGAGGCCGATGAATTATGGTTAAAATAATAATCCACCCCGGAGATACCGTAGTTTTAGAGGATAAAAAGGGAAAAGAAATCCTAAATTCAACGTATAATAATATATTATCTGTTTTAGGTGAAGATCTCAGTGGTGCAATGGATGATGATGAATTAGGTGATTTAGTAACTTATACTATCCCTGAATGGTTAGCTAATGATAAGGGTTTACAAACTAAAGTAAGTGGCAGAGTGAAAAAAGAAACAAAAAAAGCAATCCTTTTAAAGATAGGCCAATCTTCAGAAACTGAGGATGTTTGGCTACCTAAAAGTCAGATAACACTGTATGATCCACCCAAGAATCCATAAATAAGTTTAATGGAAATAAAAAAAAGATATTCAGTATCGATTAAAAAATTTAATCATATTTAAGTCCTTGTGTTACTGGTAGATGCCTAAGCCAATCGAGATCACTTTGATAAAGCATTCTTATATCTTTAATTCCCAACCTGATCATAGCTAATCTTTCTATTCCCAATCCAAACGCGGCTACTGGTGTTTCTACTCCTAATGGTCCTAAGACTTCAGGTCGGAACATTCCAGATCCACCCAATTCAATCCATGACTCTTTTTCAGGCAGGTAAACTTCACATTCAGTGGATAAGTAAGTATAAGGGAAGTAAGCAGGTCTGAATCTTACTTCAAATCCTAATTTACGATAAAATTCTTTTAAAATACCAAGTAAATTCTGGAAATTTATATCCTCCGCAGCAACGATACCTTCTACTTGATGGAATTCAGGTAAATGTTTATAAGTGATGGTTTCCCGTCGGAATACTCTTCCTACACTAAACATTTTTAATGGTGGTTTATTATCTTTCAGGAATCTAGCTGATACACAGGTAGTGTGTGTACGTAGTACTGATTGTCGAGCCACCTCCTCATCCCAAGTGTAACCCCATCCCTCAGAGCCAGTGCCTCCACCATCAGTATGAACCCTGGAAACTCTTCTTACGAGTTCATCTCCGGGTAATTTTGTTATCATGGGTGTTTTAATGTAAAATGTATCCTGCATCTCCCGGGCGGCGTGATCTTGGGGTTGGAATAAGCAATCAAAATTCCAGAATGCAGATTCCAAGATAGTTCCCCTAGATTCCTGGAATCCTAATTTAATGAATATATTCCTTACTTCTTCAATTATTCGTTGCAATGGATGTATTTTCCCAGGATACACCTCAGGATACTCAGCATTAACATCATATCCCCTATATTGCAGTGATTTCCAAGAACCCGTCTTTAATTGTTCATGAGTTAATTGAGTAGCTTCTTCTTTAATTTCAAATCCAATATCCAGAATTTCCTGGCCTTTGGGTGTAATTTTGAATGTATAATTTGATTCTTCTTTAATTTTTATAATGCCCTTCCTTTTTTTAAGTGATTCAAATCCATTTTTAAGATTTGATGTTAAATTAAAAACCATTAATTGTTTATCATGCAGGAGGGCATCCAATAATTCTTCGTCAGGATACTTAGTATTTGATGCTTCTTCACCCCCAGTAGTTAATTTAATTATTCCTTTATCCATAGTAGCCCATTTTCTACGCATTAACCAGCCAATAGCTATTTTAACATCATTCTGTTTAACGCTTGATTTTTGGGTTATATCCTTCAGGGATATTTGTTTATCTTTTTTTAATGAGTTTAATATTCTTCTTTCAGGTAATCCTCCTTCTGCATAACTTTTTCCATCATTGGATAAACTTATAAATTTTTGAACATCCTTCTCGACTTTTATAATATCTTTTGATGATAGAGCGCCTGCAGCACTCATAACTTGTTTAATATCAAGATCTTGAGAATATGAAACTTTATCTGGTGTGATTATGCCATCAGCATCCTTAATCGCTTTCAGAACCTTTTTCTCGTAGATATGTAACTCGTTAATTATATTTTGAAGCATGTTTATAGTATCCCCTTAAAAATTTTCTTAAAATATTTTTGGAAACATAAAAGTTTTATTTAATTAATACTTTTTTTATAGTAAATTCCTCGAGAAATGCGACCATTATTGATGATGCAGTTAAATCTGCTGTTGTTCCGGGATTAAGTTTCTTTGATATGAGCTTTTGATCAAAATCTTCTAGTAAATTATATCCTTCATCCTTTAATACTACGCCCATATCTAGTATATATTTAGCATCATTTAACACTTCCATTGCCACATCCACCCCATATTTACGGGATATGAGTGTGTCAGGGAATTTAGATAGAATGGTGAGAAAAGTTTGAATGGTGGCTTTATTTATGCCATAGTTCATTTTAATATCCTTAAATAGGGGAAATCCAACTTCAAAAGTCACAGGCATCTGGTTTGTGAGTTCAAATGATAGCATATCCCATTCCGAGGATATATCAAATACTTGGAACATGTTAATCTCATTTTTTAGAAGTTCTATTTTTGCCTTTTCACTTCCGACATCTAATTCATCTCTTTCACCCATACCTCCAGCTTCAGCAATATTAATTGAATCATAAAGATTTAAAGCATCCATTGAGGTGGTGGCTCTCATGATTTTATCTATGTTATCTCTAAGCTCTAAGAAATTATTACTCATCCCAGCTGCTGCGGATAAGGGTGTTAATAATAGTATTATACCTAGATTAGTATTATTAGTTATCCATTTATTAGTTTCCTTGACAGCTTCCTTAATTAATTCTCCTAATCCAATTTTATGTAAAGAATCTGGTTGGTCTTTATATTTAGCACCCTTCGCTGCGGCTTTCTTCATTACATCTCCAATGACAATTCCACTTATCAGGAAATCTTCAAATACCATATCCTCAAAATCTTGGGTGCGATGAACATTTCCAGGCTTCGGGTAACCACTAACTTCTAAAACTGATGCTATTTGAGCAATTTTAGCTATTAAATAGGGATCCAATTATAATCATTACTCCAAATCTTTTTTTTATAATTTATATTAAGCAATTATATTCTTGATTTTCTAAAAACCATGGCGAGAAATGAGTTATAATTAAATCCGCCCCTGATCGTTTAATGGAGATTAAAGATTCAATTATAGAATCATTTGTCAAGTAACCTGCTTTGATAGCTGCCATAATCATTGAGTATTCACCACTAACTTGATAAGCGGCTGTGGGCATTTTAAAATTATCCTTAACTGCTTTAACAATGTCAAGGTAAGGTAATGCAGGTTTAACTATTACAATATCTGCACCTTCATTTATATCTAATTCAACCTCTCTTAAAGCTTCATTTGTATTAAATGGACTCATTTGATAGGTTTTTCTATCACCGAATGATGGTGCACTGCAAACTGCATCACGGAATGGTGCATAGAATGATGAAGCATATTTAGCAGCGTAAGACATTATCAATATATCATCTAATTTATTCTCATCTAAAGTTTTTCTGATAGCCTTCACCCTACCATCCATCATATCGCTAGGTGCTACTATATCTGCTCCAGCTTCAGCATGACTTAAAGCTATCTTGGAGAGATAATTGAGTGTTTCATCATTTAAAACTTTATCATCTTTTATTATTCCACAGTGTCCATGTGATGTATATTGGCACATACATACGTCAGAGATTACTAGTAACTCTGTTTCATCCTTTAATTTACGTATTGTTCTTTGAATTACACCTTCCGGGTCATATGCTGATGATCCCTTTTCATCCTTAATTTTAGGCATCCCGAAAAGCAGGATAGTAGATAATCCTAATTCCTCTAATCTTTTAGCTTTATTAACAGCATTCTTAAGTGAATACCTGTATTGACCAGGCATAGTGTCAATATGTTCCTTTTGATTATCTTTTAACGCTTCTTTAATATAAAGCGGATAAATTAAATCCTCTGAATTGATCCTAGTTTCTCTTAGGATTTTTCTTATTTGAACATTCTTTCTAAGCCTGCGCATTCTCGTTAAAGGGTAATCCATTTTTAATCACATTAACTATTTTTTAATAAATTTTGGAATATAATACTAGGAATATATCTTATATTCTTTTTTTGAACATCATTTAATATTAATTTTTAAAAGTAATACTTATATCATAAATTTTTAGGATTTTAAAAGAGAATTTAATTCAAATAATTTTATATTCTAAAAATAAGTGGAGTAAAATTAAAGTAAATAGTCTAAAGTCTCCTTCTAGACTCAATTAAATCCTTTAATTTCTGCATATCAACTTTTCTTTCATATAATGGTGTTTTATCATCAGTATAAACGTTTAAAGTCTCTTCGAATGTTTTTTTATCTTTTTTTATGTAGAATATTCCTAAAGGATATTTATCTTTTTCAGTTGCTTTCTTAAATGCTTCATTCTTGTTGTAAGGATCATGGGAATCTTCAAGATGATAAGTATTTTCTTTAAACCATTGATAAGTATTTATTTTATTAAAAGTTACACATGGCTGGAATACATCCACATGAGAATAGCCTTTATGATTTATCGCAGCTTTGAAGGTTTTTTTCATATGCTCAGCATCTCCTGCAAAAGTTCTAGCCACAAATGATGCATCAAGAGCAATAGCAACCGCTAATGGATTAAATGGTTCTTCTGATACACCTTCAACTTGATAAGATGTTCTCATTCCCCGTAGGGTTGTAGGGGATGCTTGACCTTTAGTTAAACCGTAAACCATATTATCATGCACTATACAAGTTATATCAGGATTTCGACGAATAGTGTGCATGAAGTGATTCCCTCCCTCCCCATACATGTCTCCATCACCAGTTGTAACAATCACTTTAAGGTCCTTGTTTACGGCTTTTATCGCTGTTGCAGGAGAAAGAGATCTGCCATGAAGACTATTATATGTATGTGATTTAAGAAAATGGGGAAGTTTTCCTGCTTGACCTATTCCAGATACAAGTACTAATTCACGAGGGTCAATTTCCAGTTCAGCTAAAACTATTTTTAAGTTAGTAAGAATTGGAAAGTTCCCACAACCCGGACACCAAGAAACATCCGCATTTTTAATATCAAATACTTCTGGTTTCATATTAAACCACTTCCATGAAGTTTTTTAAGCTTTCTGTAACTTCTTCAACAGAAAAAGGCCTTCCGTTATACTTTAAAATATTTTTATCTACTTTAAAATCTATTTGAATTTTTATAAGATTAGCAAATTGGGATTCTGCATTATTTTCAAATATAATTGTCTTATTTGCTTTATCAAGATAATTTTTAGTACTATCATGTAAAGGATAAACTTGTTTGAAATATAAAAAAGCAATATCCTCTTGGTTTAAGTTATCTAAGGCTTCCTTTATGATTCCATAAGTTGATCCCCAACCGATTATTAGAATATTATAATCTGGTGATCCTATAAGTTCCGGTGGAATTGAATCTTTTTTGATTCCTTCAAGTTTTTTAAGGCGTTTTTCAACCATTTTAGTCCTTATATTTTGGTCTTCATTTATATGTCCTGCTTCATCATGTTCATGTGGATCAACAACTACTACTCCATCCCCAAATCCGGGAATTCCACGTGATGATATTCCATTATCAGTAAATTCATATCTTTTATAATTTTTATTAGTTTTAATGATATGATTTTCAATTTCAACGTTTTCTAGGTTGATTGATGGTATATTGTAATATATATCTGCAAAATATTGATCAGAAAGTATAAATACTGGAATCTGATATTTATCTGCTATATTAAAGGCTCTTTGTGATAGATAGAATGCATCTTCGAGTTTACCGGGGGCAAATATGATTTTAGGGGTTTCACCATGTCCATATAATGCGAGATTTAAATCTTCTTGAGAAGTTCGGGTGGGTAATCCTACCGCCGGACCGGGACGTTGGCCTAAATATATTACTAGGGGAGTCTCGTTGATTCTGGCTAAGCCTACACCTTCTTCCATAAGTGCAAATCCACTGCCAGATGTTGCTATTAGTGCTCTTGCACCTGCATAAAATGCTCCTAATCCCATGTTTATGGCGGATATTTCATCTTCTGACTGCTCAAAAATTATATTAAACTCTTCTCCGTATTTAGCTATGAAAACTTGAAGTGCGGATGATGGGGTCATGGGATAAGATGCCAGGAATCTGCAACCGCCTGCAATGCAGCCCATTCCTACAACTTCTGTTCCATCTAATAAGAGTTCATCTTTAATTTTGGGGTCTTTATCTATTTCAATTTTGATTTTTCCTGAGTTTAAAATGTTTTCTCCAATTTTATAGCCTTCTTCGCCTGCTTTAAGGTCTCCTTTAAGGATTTTTTCACTTTTTCTTCCAAACATGCTAGTTAGGCATTCATCAAAAATTTCTTTATCTATATTTAAAATCTTTGAAATCGCCCCGGCAGCAATTACATTTGCGTATATTGGGCCTCCAATGTCTCTTGCAATTTTAAGAAATGGAATTTTTATTACATCTTCTTTTTCCACGTATTTTAAAGTTTCTTCATCCCCGATTATGATAGTATTGTCAGATATCCTTTCTTTAAGATGATCTATAGCTCCTTTACTTATTGCAATTAATATATCAATTCTATTGACATATGCGCATATTCTCTTTGAAGATACTCGTATTTCAGTGGAGTTTTCTCCGCCTCTAACTCTAGACATGTACTCTTTTGAGGAGCAAACATGGTATCCTCCAAATTTAACTGCCTGGATTAATATGGATTCAACTGTTTGAATACCTTGACCTGCTTCACCACATAGGACTATAGAAATATCTTCTTGAAATATAAACTCGTACACGGTTTATCACCACTTTAATAAAATTCAGTTAGTTATACATTTAATCATAGTTATCAGTTAACTTAAGTTTTAGCATCATAATTCAACAAAATTTTCTGATAATTGAAAATTTATTAATTAAATCTAGATTATACTTTAATAATCAAATTTTAAATTTTTTTATAAAAAAAAATATTATTTTATTAATAAAAATCTAATTAAAAATTAAATGTCTAAAACAGTGATTTGATATTATAATGGGATTTAATTCATAGAAATTGTGAAGAAGCTGAAAAATACATTAGTATAAGCTTAATAAAGTACCATATTGGGATTGAAATTAAATTGTTAAAACGATTATTACTAAAATTATATAATATTCAAATCAGAACATATCGGGATACCTTAAAAAAAAAATTTATTATATTTTTTAATATGTTGTATACAAAAATTAGTATGGAGTATAAAAATTATGAAAGATGAGATAAGGAATTTTGCTAAAGATATTGGTGTTGATGATATAGGTTTTGGTTCTATTGAAAATTATAATAGTCCCAATACTCCTCCTATTAAAGAAATTTACTCCAAAGCGAAGATTATTATTGTTTTAGCTTTTCAGCAACTTGATAATTGTGAAAGTGAAAATATACAAATTGCATCTGCAGGTAGTAAAATATTATCAGATTTCGCGGATTCATCTACTTATAAAATAGCTCGTTTTTTAAAGCAGGAATTTAAAGCCACCGTTATAAGTATACCTAGAATGACTCCCGTAAACAGGGATATTAAAACTGGTTTGCCTTTTGCAGATTTTTCTTTACGACATGCAGCTGTCGCTGCTGGTTTAGGATGCTTTGGTAGGCATAATCTAGTAATTCACCCGGCGATGGGTACAAAAGTAGTATTTACGGCAATTGTTACTGATTTGAATATCGAACCAGATTCTCCGATTGAAGATGATTTATGTATTGATTGTGATATCTGTGTAAATAAATGTCCTGTTAATGCTCTGGATGAAGAAAATAAGACTGATGTAATGAAATGTATGTTTAATTGCAGACCTTATGGATTTGTTGGATATATGCAGTTTTTGATTAAATTCATTGATAGCACGCCTGAAGAGCAGAAAAAAATGCTCCAAGACAGTGAATTTAAGAAATTATATGATGAATTAACCTTAGGTTCTCAATATGTTTGTTTCAACTGCATAAAAAACTGTCCAGCAGGACAATAAAAAAAAAATTTTTTCATTTGGGAAATTCAATCATATTTCTTTTCGTAATTAAATAATTTAAGTACCATCCATTGTTAATCGTTTGAATTCATTTAAAATTTTATCTTCATATGGTTTTCGATTGTAATATCTTTTAGCATGCTCAACTATCAAAGCATGATACTCCTGATAAACCGGCACATCACGTGGTAAATTGGATTCAAAAAGATTTTTCAACTTCATATAACTTATTTTTTCATCTATAATTTTTAAATGACTAAAGATTCTTCTGGTATAAGCATCCACTACAAATTCTGGTTGTTTATAAGCATAAAGTAAAATTGAATCCGCGGTTTCATTACCCACTCCTTTAACTTTCAGTAATTCTTTTCTAATTGGAATTTTATCTTTTAACTTTATGAAAAATCTGGATATTTCCCTTAAATAAATTGATTTTTGATTTAAAAATCCCGCACAACGAATCGCTGTTTTCATGGTTTCATCATCTAACTGTAATAGTTTTTCAGGTTCTACCACATCTAACTGGTTTAGATGGGATAATGCTTTATCAGCTTGCAACCAGGTTGTATTCTGCGTTAAAATTGAACCAAGAATTACTTCAAATATTTCATTTCGATCTTGGGGTAAATCATAATTTAAGGGGTGATAACCCTTAATAGTGCCTGTTTTAATGTTATTTATTCCATTATTGTTTGTTATAGGCCACCATCCCTGTGGACCGTATAGTTCGTAGAGTTTTTCGTATATTTTAATTATAAGGTCTTGCATTTTTTCACTTTTAATAAAATATTTTTATAGTTATTAGGGTAAATATAATAAATTTTGTTTAAAAGTTTTGTTTTAAACGGATTTTTTTTATATAAATTTTATATAAATTTAAAATCAATATTTAATATTGAAATGTTATTAAGCTTTATATGTAATATTTAATCATTCTGAATATCCTAGGAATTGTCCAAATTTTTTTGAATAAAGTATTATATAAACAAATGAATGTGATTTATTTGGGGGAATAATTTTTATGCAAAATCGAATGAAAAAAAATCAGTTAAACAATGAACAAATAACGGAACTCTTAATAAAATCTCCTGTAGGTAATATCGCGACTATAAATGAAAATGGTTATCCTTATGTTGTTCCTGTGCATTTCATTTATTATGAAGGTAAAGTTTACATTCATGGTTTGCCCATAGGACAGAAGATCAGTAATATCAAGATGAATGAAAAAGTATGCTTTGAAACTTATTACTTGACAGGTTATATTCTTGATGAAAAGCCTTGTGATGTGAATACTGAATATGAAAGTGTTGTTATTATGGGAATAGCATCAATTGTTAAGGATTATAATTTGAAAGAATCTGTCCTTAATAAGATTGTCGGAAAATATACTCCTAATTTAACTGAAACAAAATTACCTAGTAATATGGTAAAAGGCACAGGAGTCATTGAAGTTATCATTAAAGAAATTACAGGTAAATATTATAAATAAAGAAAATACTGCAATTTTAATAAAATTTTCATAAATTTTATTTTTATTCTCAATTTTATTTAAACCCATTTTCGATTAGATATTAGATTAGTGATTTACAAATAATAATTAATATATAGAAACAGATTCAATATACAAATTATAATGAATTAAGTTAGTAAAGGATGAATGATTCAAAATGGTTAAACAACAACCTATGAATAGAATATATGTATCTATTGCCTTAGGTTTGGGTTGGCTTCTATTTTTAGCCTTATGGTTATTTTATTATGCCACAACTTATAGTATTCTTCAAAACTTAGCAGTTTTCATTGTGTCAATTGTTGTTGTAACAGCAATAGCAATCGCATTATGGGTGCCATGGGCTATGAAACAAGCTTAATTAAAATTTTTGATTTAAAATGAATAAAAGGATTAAAATTTAATGTCAGGAAATACCACTGGTAAAGTTTTTAAAGTTACAACATTCGGCTCCAGTCACGGTGTAGCGCTGGGAGCTGTAATTGACGGTTGTCCCGCAGGAATTGAGTTGAGTGTAGAAGATATCCAAAATGAACTTGACCAAAGAAAACCCGGTACCAGTGAAATTACAACTTCTCGCAGCGAAAAAGATAAAGTTAAAATCTTATCCGGAATATTTCAGGGTAAAACAGACGGTACACCTATTACAGCAGTGATTTATAATCGTGAATTTGATACATCCAGTTACAAAGCATTAAAAGGCACTCCACGTCCAGGACATGGAGATTACACTTGGAAAACTAAATATGGTAATTATGATTATCATGGAGGTGGTCGAGGAAGTGGTAGAGTTACTGTCGGCCACGTTATAGGTGGTGCAGTTGCCAAGAAGCTTCTAAAATTATTAGAAATCAAAGTAGTATCCCATGTAACTCAAATTGGAAATATAAAAGCAGGTAAAGTGGATATTAATCATATTGAATCTATAATTAAGAGTAATCCTGTTAAATGTGGTGATCCTGAAGCCGCACGTAAAATGGAGGAGTTAATTCTCAAAGTTAAGTCTAAAGGCGATTCTATAGGTGGTGTTGTGGAAACATTAGTTTTTAATCCACCGGTGGGTTTGGGTGAACCAGTATTTGATAAATTAGATGCTGATCTAGCTAAATCCATGATGGCAATTGGATCTATTAAGGGAGTTGAAATTGGAGCAGGATTTGAAGTTGCTCATCTAACTGGATTCCAAGCTAATGATGAATACTTTGTTACTAAAAATGGGGAAATTAAAACAATTACAAATCAATCCGGTGGAATATTAGGTGGTATATCAAATGGGATGCCCATTGTAGTTAGAATAGCAGTTAAACCAACCCCTTCTATATCAAAAGCCCAGAAAACTGTTGATTTAAATAGTTTTGAAGATGTCGAAATTAGAATAAATGGAAGACACGACCCATGCATCTGCCCCCGGGTAACTGCCGTTGCAAAGGCTTCGGTGGCTATGGTATTAGCGGATCATCTTCTGAGGAGTGGTTTCATCCATCCATCTAAGATTAAATAAATTTAATTATTAAATACATCTTTATTTAAGGACATTATAGAAATTTTTTATGTGAAATTTAATATAATGGAGGAATTTTTAATGGATTGGTTTATTATAGCTCGATGTGATTCTTGTGAAGAAGAGCGAATATTTGAAGTAGAAAGTGATCATGCACCGTATGAACTTGGAGATTTAATAGAGGCGTGTAGTTGTGGAGGTAAATTTGTGGTGGATGAGATTAGGGAGATGGAATAAAATATTCATTAGTAATTAAAATAAATTCAGTTTTAAAAAAAAATTTTTTTAAAGCCTCGGGCGGGAATTGAACCCGCGACCTCAGGATTACGAATCCCGCGCTATACCGAGCTAAGCCACCGAGGCATAAGAAATATATTTAAACAAATAAATTATTTGGATTATTATTTTTATTAATTTACTTTTTATTTAATTATTATTTTTTTTTATTCATAAAATTAATAAAAATTAATAGATAAAAATTTATTTTTTTTTAATATTCATCTAAAGTTTGTTGTTTTGTTTTAAAGTTATCTAAATTAAGTTTTAAACCATCACGGGCTGCTATGATTTTTATTCCCGTATGTTCCTGTATCCTCGCTGCTTCCTGTTCAGGATTGTTCATTATTAATTTCATCCCAAGATGAGTCATTATAGCTAGTTTTGGTGAAACCTCATTAACTAGTTTTCCAAAATCATCAGCACACATGTGCCCATGTAATCTATCATTACCCGGTCTTATAACGCTAGCAAGTAATACATCTGTATCTTTATATTCCCGATGAAGATCTTTGAAGTATCCTGTGTCGGAAGTGTAAGATAATGTAAAGTCATCTAATTGGAATTTAAATCCTATTGCTTTAGGGTCACCGTGTTTGGTTCTGGTGGCGGTGATGTTAAGCTTACCCGTCTTTTTAGATTCACCCGCTTCGAGAACGTTGACCTGTGGTTTGCTAAGATGGTAATTAGATATGCAGGGACCCCATTTTTCATATCCCGTTATCACACTTCTACTTCCAATTATGAAGCCTTTTTTACGTGTCATTCCCTTAGTCATGGCTTCTATTAGGATTTCTGCGTCAGTGTAATGGTCCGTGTGACAATGCGAAACAAGGACTCCATTTAAGTTGAGGGGATTCAATCCAAACTGGTATGTTCTAACTAGAGCTCCAGGACCCGGATCGATGTGAATATTCTTCCCATCTATATCATCTATTCTAAATCCGCCGGTCATCCTTTTTTGAGTTATAGTAGCGAAAGCGTCCGCCACCACTTCCTAAAAATGTTATTTTCATAATAATTTTTCACCTAAAAAAATTTTTCATCTCTTATTATATTATTTATTTTATTCAGCTTTACATAAAATAACATTGCATTTCAAACCACATTTAGTTCGCATGATGCATAAATTTTCATTTTCAATAACCACAACATCACCTATAGACACTAACTCCGGCTTCTCCACTGTCATAGTCACCAGTTCTCCTGATTTAACCTTTAAATTCCAGTCAGTATCCAGGGCTTCTACCCCTTCTTTGAGTATTATTTCCACAGAGTTACCCTGAACCTTCAGAATTCTTCCTACTTCACCTTCCTCCATTATCTTTGAAGCCATTTCTATACTTTTAGCTGCATTTACCATTTGATCCTTTAATTCACTTCGTATTTTCTCTAATTCTTTTACATCCTTTATAATGGTGTTTCTAATTAGTTCCCGGGATTGATTTATATTTAATGATGGATATTTTATTATGAGATCATATTCCTTGCTTACAGTTGGTGTTGTATTGGAAACTTCTTTTAGTATTGATTTAAAAATTTCCGCTATAGCTTTGAGGGATATTTTATTTGTCAAATATTTTTTTAGAGCTTCATTAGTTATTTCTTTAGTTATTTTATTCCCAAAAACAATGATGGATGTTTCACCCGTCTTCATAGTCTTTATAGTGGAGCCTAAAAGTTCTACTATACTATAACTTCCCGTGGTTGCATAAATTCTTTTTCTTTTTGTTTCAAAAGTTGTTTTAAATCTAACTTCCCCTACCACTACTTCTCCTATTTCT
>Ga0182014_10004929_pt1 | contig 15045 bp, 10 predicted proteins | sample 612S2DmetaG_FD_120489 | JGI IMG/M metagenome (GOLD analysis project Ga0182014, IMG submission 120489) | Permafrost microbial communities from Stordalen Mire, Sweden - 612S2D metaG | ecosystem: Environmental > Terrestrial > Soil > Wetlands > Permafrost | place: Sweden: Stordalen | collected... | reverse complement strand
GCTCACGCCGTGCTCGCGCAGGATGCGGCGGCTGTTCTCCGCGCGAATCGCGAGTTCGTCTCGCCCAAGCGCATCGAGCGAGGCCATGAGCGGCTGCCAGTGCGGGCGAAGCGTGCCGGCTTCCGTATGGAGCTCGTCCCACGCCGCGGCAGAGAGCGGCGGCTGGGCCGGCAGTTCAGTTTTCAGCGGGGGCATCGGGTGCGGCAGAGCTTCGCACGCTCAGCGGGCACAGGCAAGCCACGCCCGCGCGCCCCAGAGCCGCCTCAACCCCCGCCCCGGACCGCGAGCCGTCCCGGCTCGCAGCGCCCCGGAGCACGCCCAGGTGCCCGGAGAGTCCACACACCCCGCACCCGTCGAGGCCGCCGCGAGCCAACACGGCTCGCGGTCCGGCGCCTCGGCTGCATCCTCTGCAGAAGCCGAGCGCATCAGCACTGGCGCAGGTCCAGCGTAAAAGGAAACTCCCGGCTGACCGGCGCGGCGCGCGGCTGCATCGGCCCCGGCGTGTGGCCGAGGCGGAAGAAGCGTGCAAGCCGCCGGCTTTCGGCTTCGTAAGCGTTCACTGGAAACGTCTCGTAATGCCGTCCGCCCGGGTGGACGACATGGTAGGTGCAGCCGCCAATGCTCCGGCCGCTCCAGGTGTCCACGACGTCGAACACCAGCGGTGTGTGCAGGCCAATGGTCGGGTGCAGGCAGTTCGGCGGCTGCCACGCGCGGTAGCGGACGCCAGCGACATACTCACCGTTCGTGCCGGTCGGGTGCAGCGGGATCGCGACGCCGCCAACGCTGATGACATGGCGCGAGTCCGTGAGCCCGCGCGCCTTCACCTGCACGCGCTCCAGGCTGGAATCGACATACCGCACCGTGCCGCCCGGGCCCGGTTCCTCGCCGAGGACGTGCCACGGCTCGAGGGCATGGCGGATCTCCAGGCTGATGTCCTTCACCTCAAGGTCGCCGAGCTGCGGGAAACGGAATTCAAGGTGCGGCTTGAACCAGTCGAGCATCATCGGGTAACCGCTGGCTTGCACGTCTTCGATCACGTCCCCCAGGTCCCCCCAGACGAAGTGCGGCAGCATCCAGCGATCGTGAATCTCAGTGCCCCACCGGACCAAATCCCGTTTGTAGGGCTGTTGCCAAAACTTCGCAATGAGGGTGCGGAGCAGAAGCTGTTGCGCCAGGCTCATGCGGGCGTGCGGCGGCATCTCGAACGCCCGCATCTCCAGCAGGCCCAGGCGTCCACTGGCGCTGTCCGGCGAGTAGAGCTTGTCGATGCTGAACTCGGCGCGGTGCGTATTGCCGGTGGCGTCAACGAGCAGGTTGCGAAAAAGCCGGTCCACCAGCCAGGGGGCGCAGCCCGCGCGATCGGGAATCTGCTGAAAGGCGACGTTTTGAACAACTCCAGCTTTCGTTCCAGGTCGTCTGCAGTCCAAAAGAATAGGCGATCCAGATACTCCCGCTGAATCGTCCCGATCAACCGTTCGACGAATGGATGGGACCAGGAAACTTGGGGTCAAATCGTGAGTTTGAGCCACGCTGCCTCGGTCCGAGAGATCTCTTTCCCGGGATAATGAAGGCTCCACGGGAGTTTGAGGTCAGTTGCGAGGTGCGCAAACTTTGGTTTTTGGCAAGATTGCGGTCCGCGTGGAAACAGCCAGGGTGATTAAGGGCCGCCGGTCCTCACCTCGTCTGTCCAGACCTGGAAGCTCTTCAGCGTGTTGGGGCCGAATGTGTTGCTGATCGCGACATCCGTGGCATCGCGACCCCGTGCGATTAAAACTCGACCAATTCGCGGCACGTTGTTCCGAGCATCAAAAGTATGCCACTGACCGCCAAGGTATGCCTCAAACCAGGCGGCGAAGTCCATCGGGGCATATGGGGGCGGAACGCCGATGTCGCTAAGGTAGCCAGTGCAATAGCGTGCCGGAATGTTCATGCAACGGCAGAATGTGATGGCCAGGTGCGTGAAATCGCGGCAAACCCCGGTCCGCTGGTTGAAAGCTTCCCAGGCCGTCTTCGTGGCGCGGGCGTGCTCGTAACCAAAAGCAATATGTCGATGAACGAAATCGCAAATGGCCTGGACGCGTCCCCATCCAGTCGGCGATTTGCCGAATAGGCCCCAAGCCATCTCGGAGAGCAGATCGGTTTCGCAATACCGGCTTCCCAAGAGGAACGGCAGGACCTCCTCAGGAAGCTCTTGCACCTGATGCTGAGGGGCTTGAGCAGCGACAACGTCCGGCTCACCCGTGTCATTCACGACTGCGTCCGCTGAGAGCCGAATCTCCCCCGTCGGTGCGACGATCCGGCTACACCAGTTGCCGAAGGCATCACGATACGAAGTGATTGGGATGCTCGGCCTGGTAATGAGGTGATCGGGAACGACGATGGTGGAGACGCGCGTATAATGGACGTGTAACGTCAGTAACATCGGCGTTGGTTGCGGGCAGTCGTAGATTAGTTCGTAGCCGATCCGAATCTGCATAATTTTCCTCCAGTAGTCCAAACATTGGGCGGATGATCCACGCTAACGCTGACCGATGACGAGGAGCGCTCCAGTGATACTCTCATGAGAAATTGGACGTGCAAGCAGTCTTCGTCGTGCGGTCGAGATACTTCGCACGCTATTCAATCAATTGTGCGTGTCACTTTCCCAAGGTCCGAGGGCGTTTACATCCACCGCGACGCGCAGCGTTTGGTCCCGACCTCCGACCAGAACGCCGCGGATAGGACCCACATCGCTATAGTCTCGACCCCACCCGATCGTGATATGGCGCAGGGAAGGAAGGCAGTTATTTGTTGGGTCCACGTCTAACCAACCAATGCCGGGACAGTAAAAACTTGCCCAGGCGTGGGAAGCGTCCACGCCGCGAAGCTTCGGCTGGCCGGGCGGAGGGTGGGTTTCAAGGTATCCGCTCACGTAGCGCGCCGGCAAACCCTGCGAGCGCAAACAAGCGATCTGAAAATGAGCAAAATCCTGGCAAACCCCACGGCGTTGCCTGAACGTCTCCATCACCGGGGTCGCTACAGTAGTTGCGGCCGGATCAAAGACGAAATCATCGTGGATGCGCCGTGTCAGGTCCTTCACGGCATCGAGCACCGGGCGTGCTGGCGTAAACGAACCTCTGGCGTAGTCGGTGAACTCATCTGCATTCGGTACGCGCGGCGATGGATAGATGAATTCATGAGCTTCCAGGCTCCCGCAGGATCGATCGTCGCGGCATTGCGCGCGCACGACTTCCCAGGCAGGGGTCTCACCTGGCTCAGGGATGACCGCGGGGAGGACGGCAACACGGCTGTGAGAATTGATGACGAGCTGTCGATGCGAGGCCTCCACCCCAACGAAGTGGGTGAGATTTCCAAAATAGTCCCGATGCGAACTCACGGTGCCGGGCTCCGGCACAATCACCAGTTCGTGGGCGAGGCAATTCTGTTTGCCGTAATGGCGAGGCGCAAGTCTCAGCAGGTGGTGAGAGACGGAAACATCTTCCACGTAATCATACGTGGTCGTGTGCGTGATTTCGTAAAGGAGCTTTCTCATCTTTAGCTCAAGCGCGGAACACTATGGCTGAAATAATGGTTCGTCACCTGGTCGGACAATCTGGCGAGGTCAGTGGCCCACGTGCTAAGCAAATACAGAAGCGGCTCCTGTGCTTTAACCGCCAATTCCTCAAGGACGAGGGAACGAAGCGCGGTCGCCAGCGATTGGAGTCGCTTGTGATCGAGAGTGGCCGTGGTGGTAGAGCAATCCACAACCAGCGCTGCGATGTGCTCGTGCAGGACATTGACTTGAAAGAGAAGAGAACGCGGGTTGGACTCATCGCGAAGGAGCAGATCCAGAACGCCCGGCAATTGGGGCGAGGCGAAATACCGCCGGCGGTAAGTCATCATACTGTCCGCGATTTCGAGCACCGGTTCGAGCACAGCGGCGGCTGGCGCTTCGATCTTCGCTGCGGCGCGCAAGAGCTTGAGCACGCTCTGACCTCTTTCGAGGCGCCGTCCAAAATCAAGGAAGCGCCAGCCGTGACCGCGCGTCATATTCTCCATCTCCATGCCGTTGAAAGCGGCGAGATCGAGCACGAGATTATGAATCAGGGACATCGCCTGGGCAAGCGGGAGCCGGCCTGGCCGCGAGCGGCCGTCCACCTCGAGGCGGCCTAGAATGCGCCAGGTATCGTCGGAAAAGCGATCCCGCACGGCTGAAGCGGTCAAGCGGACGCGCTTCAAAAGATCGCGCACGCCGCCGCGCTGGTCTGGATGGTAAAGCACGTGCAACATTCGCCGGGACAATTTGCTGCTGTCGGGATCGGAACCAAGCGGGGGCGGAAAGACGCCTAGTTTCGCAGCGAATTCACCAAGTTCTTTGCACCGCGTGCCACCTTCTACAGAGGGCTCGCCTGAAACCCGGCTCAGTACGCAGCGGAGCATCCGTAACAATTGTTCCAACCGCTCGGTGTAGCGACCCAGCCAAAACAAATGGTCGGCCACTCGGCTGGGCACCCCCGGCGAAATCTGGCCGGCAAGCCCTGACTCCCCCATGACCTGCGTCGGCTCCGGGCAGCTCGAGCTTCCGTCGGCGAGAACCCAGGTGTCCTTGCTGCCGCCGCCGCGTTGCATCGATACCGCCAATTCATCCGGACTGCCTGAGACCCGTGTCAGGCCTCCGGGCATTACGGAGAACGAATCGCCCCCATTGGCCACGAAGGCACGCACGACCACAGGCCTGGCGGCCAAGTGATCTTCCGCCCAGGCAGGTGCTTGCGATAGATTCACTCGTTCCTGTGCTACAAAACTGCACGGGGAGGCGTGGATCGATTCGATGAGCTTGGCCCGCTCCTCAGCCATTCTGCGGCTGCTTTTCGGAGTACCTGCAGCCAGAGCCGGCATTGGAGGCTGAGCGCCAAAAGCCGGCTTTAGGATGAGAGAATCCAGGTGTTCAGTGACGTAAAGAAGCTCTTCAGCCTGCCCGCACCACCAGGTGGCGATGGAAGGCAGCACCAACTCCTCACCCAAAATATGGCGGCACAGGCTGGGTAGAAAGGAGAGGAACGCAGGGCTTTCAATCAACCCGGCGCCGAGCGCGTTGGCCACGGTGACGTTGCCGGCGCGGGTCGCCTCGACCAGGCCGGACACTCCCAGAAATGATTCGCCTCGGAGTTCAAGCGGATCGCAATAGGAATCGTCCACCCGGCGGAGGATGACATCCACCGGCTGAAGCCCCTCGATCGTTTTCAGAAAAACCCGGCGGTCTCTGACCGTTAGGTCGGCGCCTTCGATCAGCGGGAATCCGAGATGCCGCGCCAGGAAGGCCTGCTCGAAATAAGTTTCATTGTGCGGTCCGGGGGTGAGAAAGACGATGTTAGGATGGTCGCGCCCGGGCGGGGCGAGTTTGAAGAGCATTTCACGTTCCTGCTGGAAAAAGCCCCCCAGACGCTGGACGTTGCAGTCCCCGATTTGCTCTGGGAGAATCTGGGAAACCACAGTCCGGTTTTCCCAGGCGTAACCGGCTCCGCTCGGCGCCTGGGTGCGGTCCGACAAGACCCACCACTCCCCATCCTGTGAACGCCCCAGATCGCAGGCGAGCAAGTGGAGATAAACCTCAGCGGCAACGGGCATCCCGCGGCAGGAACGTAGAAACCCGGGATTTGCATAAACGAGTTCGGGCGGCAGGTGGCCATCACGGAGCAAGTGCTGTGCCCCCCCATAGAGGTCAGCCAGAATGAGATTGAACAAGCGCGAACGCTGGACCAGCCCGGCTTCGATGCGGGCCCACTCCCTGGCCGTAATGAGCAATGGCACGAAATCGAGGCCCCAGGGGCGGTCCATACCCTGAACATCGCCGTACACGTTATAGGTCACCCCGTGTGCGCGAATGATGCGACGGCCGTCTTCCCAACGGGACACCAGTTCGTGTCGGCCCAGTCTTTGGAGGGATTCAATGAGCGGGCGCCAATGCGAGCGCGGTGTGGCGGGGGCCTCCTCCATTTCGTCAAAAATGCCAGGAGCACCGGAGTAGTTTTGAAACAAACTTTCCGGCGCTGTTGCTTTGCCTTCGTCTGACTGCTCACTCATTCGATTCCCCGCCAGACTAACCTCTTCTTCACGAAGTCGCAAACAGCAGCTTCCAAGAAGGCGCTCAGCTCTTTCTCAGATCCAGCGTGAAGGGGAAGTCCTGGCTTGCTACTTCCGCGGGCGGAATGAATATTCCCGGGGTCGCGCCCTGCACGAAGAAACGCGCCAGACGGCGCGATTCGGCTTCATACGCATTGACCGGAAAGATGGTGTGGGTGCGGCCACCCGGATGCGCGACGTGGTAGGTGCAACCGCCGAGACTGCGTTTGGCCCAGGTGTCGTAGAGGTCGAAGGCGAGTGGCGTATCGACGCCGATAGTCGGGTGCAGGCACTCAGGAGGTTGCCAGGCACGGTAACGCACGCCGGCTACGCCTTCGCCACTGGTGCCGGTCGGGTGTAGCGGGATCCGGCGGCCGTTTACTGTAAGGGTGAAGCGGTCGCCGATGAGGCCGCGGGCTTTGACCTGGAGCCGCTCGAGCGAGCTATCTACGTAGCGAACGGTACCGCCGCCACCAGGTTCTTCGCCCAGAACGTGCCAGGGCTCAAGCGCAGTGCGGAGTTGGACTTCGACGTCGCGTTGGGCGAAATCGCCGATTCGCGGGAAGCGGAATTCGAAGTGAGGTGCGAACCAGTCGAACTCGAATGGATAGCCGGCATTCCGCAAATCGCGGATGACGTCTCTGAAGTCCGTTTCGCAGAAGTGCGGAAGCAACCAGCGGTCATGGATATCGGTGCCCCAGCGCACGAGTCCGTCCCGGTAAGGTTCGCGCCAGAACTTGCTCACGAGTCCACGCAGGAGGAGATGTTGCGCCAGGCTCATGCGCGCGTGCGGCGGCATCTCGAAAGCGCGCATCTCAACCAGTCCCAGGCGGCGGCTGCTGCTCTCAGGCGCGAAAAGCTTGTCGATGCAGAACTCGGCACGATGCGTGTTGCCGCTGGCGTCGATAAGCAGGTTCCGGAAGAGACGGTCCACCAGCAAGGGAGCTACGTAGGCGTCGGCCTGCGGAGGCAACGACTCGGAACCCGCGCTTGTCCCGTTTCTTCTGTGGCCGCCTAATAGCCGGTCGAGTTCATTAAAGGCGACTTCAAGTTCGTAGAGCGAATCGTGGCGGGCTTCGTCGATTCGCGGCGCTTGCGAAGTGGGGCCGATGAAGAGGCAACTGAAGAGCCAACTCAGTGAGGGGTGATTCTGCCAGTAGGCCAGCAACGAACGGAGCAAATCAGGCCGGCGCAGCATGGGCGAGTCTTGGGGCGTCTCGCCGCCAAGAATAATGTGGTTGCCCCCGCCGGTGCCGGTGTGGCGGCCGTCCAGCATGAACTTCTCCGTGCCGAGCCGCGTTTGGCGCGCTTCTTCGTAAAGCACGGTGGTGCGCTCGGCCAACTCGTCCCACGACTTGCTGGGGTGCAAGTTCACTTCGATGACTCCGGGATCGGGAGTAACGGCGAGCTTGTTCAGACGTGGGTCCACGGGCGGGGTCTCCCCTTCGATGATGACCGGCAAGCCAAGTTCCCGGACGGCGGTTTCAACACCCGCGATGAGGGCGAGAAAATCCTCCGTCGTCGCGACAGGCGGCAGAAAGACATGCAATCGTCCGTTCCGCGGCTCGACGCACAGCGCAGTGCGCACGATCCACGGCGCCGACTCGTGAAGAGAAGGCGGGTGCGTCGCGTCGATGGACGGCGCGGCCCAAGTTGCCCTCGCTCTCCCGCTCGTGGACATGGAATCCCTTTTCCTGCCTTCTGAAGATTCGTGCGCGTCCGGCTCGCTCAACGCGCTGGAGGGGTTCGCCTGGCTCCCAGGAGGCGAGAGTCGGGGAGAAGCGGCGGGCGCGCCGGTGACGAAGCGTTGGAGATAGGGAAAGTCCTTCGGTAACGGCGGAAGCTTTTGTGTCGGGTCCCGTTGCCATAGCCGCGGATAGTCCCCCTCTGAGACCCACGGAATTGAATCGAGCGGCAGGCGCAAGCCCATCGGGGAATCTCCCGGGAGCAACCACAGAGTGTCATGGTCGCGTAGAAACCACGGGCCCGAGATCCAGCCAGCCGGGCCGCCATCCGAGGCGCGCTGGAGGGGCAGTGCGTAACCGACGATTTCGCCGAGGCCCTGTTGGAAGATGCGCGCAATGCGGTCGCGCTCAAGCTTGTCTTTCAGGTTGGATTTCGCCGGGGTGACGTTGGACGGCAGCCGGCGCTCCTTCCAAGTATAATAGAACGCGTCCTCGTATGCCGACAGAAGATACTTGGGATGAACGCCAATGATTCGGGCGATGCTGCTGGCGAGCGCGAGGCTCTCTTTCGCGCCAAAGCCATAATCCTTCGATTCATCAGCGATCAGTGAATCGTCTTTCCAGATGGGCACGCCGTCCTTGCGCCAATACGCCGCTAGCGCCCAGCGCGGGACGGGTTCACCGGGATACCACTTGCCCTGGCCATAGTGGAGCAGCGCCCCAGGCGCGAATTTGCCGCGCAGCCGCTTGATGAGTTCACCGGAGAGCACGCGCTTCCTAGTCGAGAGGGCGGTGAAATTCCACTCCGCGCCATCCGGGTCATCTATGGAAATGAACGTCGGTTCTCCGCCCATCGTGAGGCGGACGTCCTGCTGGGTTAGGTCGACGTCGATGGCACGACCGAGAGTTTCAATCTTCGTCCATTGCTCTTCGGTGTAGGGTTTGGTGACGCGCGGCGATTCGTAGATGCGCGTGACCTTCATCTCGTGATGGAGCTTCGATTCGCATTTGTCGATGGCGCCGCTGACCGGCGCGGCCGTGCTCGGCTCGGGAGTGCAGGAGAGCGGGATATGGCCTTCCCCCGCGAGCAGGCCGCTGGTCGGGTCGAGGCCAATCCAGCCGGCGCCGGGCAGGTACACTTCGCACCACGCATGCAGGTCGGTGAAGTCAACTTCGGTGCCGCTCGGGCCGTCGAGCGACTTCACGTCGGGCGCGAGCTGTATCAAGTAGCCGCTGACAAACCGCGCCGCCAAACCAAAATGGCGAAGCAACTGGACCAGCAACCACCCTGAGTCCCGGCAGGAACCACTGAGGCGGGCGAGCGTTTCCTCGGGCGATTGCACGCCGGGTTCGAGCCGGATGAGATACTTGATGTCGTGCTGAAGCCTTTGATTGAGCGCGACCAGGAAATCATTGGTGCTGAGCGGCGCCTTTTCTCTTCGTCCCATCTCCTTGGCACTCGGCCTCAGCCGGGGGTTCTCCGGCGTCACCAATGTCGTAGCCGTTTCAGCGACTTTGGTCTCCGGGGCCGAAACGGCAGGATCAGACTTCCGATCAGCCACCGGCTTGATGCTGGGTGTTAATGGGGATTCTGGAATCGCTCCTGCAGACGCCGAGTTCGGCAAGGGCTCCTCGCACGGATATTCATCACCAGGGCGGGCTCCTCGCAGGAGATCATGCTTCGCTGCATCAAAGTACGCGGCGAACTTCGGTGTCAACGGGCACGGTACGAGAAACGGCAGGAGGTCATGCTTCAGCCCGGGGTCATAGACGAAGGGGAAAGTCGTCGCGCTGTCTTCGAGAAAGTAGTCGAAGGGGTCGAACACGGCCATTTCCGCGATCAGTTCGACCTCGACACATAACTCCTTCAGCTTGTCCGGGAATACGAGTCGCGCATTCCAGTTCGAGAAGGGGTCCTGTTGCCAGTTGATGAAGTGCTCGCCACCCGTGATGCGTAGGGAGTAACTGCGGATCTTGGTCCGGCAATGTGGCGCCGGCCGCAGGCGTACGACGTGCGGCCCATGCCTGACGGGCTCGCTGTAGGTATAATGCGTCTTGTGGTAAAGCGCAACATGAACAGACATAAGGACGTTATATCAAAGAATCTTCTCAGTTTACCGACGATTGCGGCTGACGTATGCGGGAATAAAGCGCGCGGCCCTTCCGCCGCGCAATTCCCAAGCCAAGGAATAGTACCAGATTGTCATTTGGCCAACCACACAATTCTGATAGCAAACGGCGTGGCAGAAACTCCTGTGAGCGCCGCGCCGATCCGGCAAAGCGGTGGGCCGCTCTTTGGGATCGTGCTTGATTTTCGGGATTTCACAGAGCGGAAACAGATGGTACCCACTTTGCAGTCCCTGGCCCTATTTCCAAGCCAAAATACAGTCCCAGTCTTACGGATCGGGGGAAGCAGACAAATGCTCTACCCCAACCAAGCCCTGCTGGGAAAACAGTATTTGCCACGCGTGAACTATACTTGCGGTGTTCTCATTGCGGAGATTCCGGCCGCCGGGCTGCCCTGATGTTTAGACGCCAACGCCGTCAATCTCCTGGTACGCTCCGCGCAGCCACATTTTCACGCGCTGGCGGTCCATCAAGCCGAGGCCGGTGCTCTCCTTGTCGGCGGAGTTTTTCGCCGCCCAGAAGCTGCTGCTGGTGGCATCGATCTTTTGGATTGCGCCTTCATTCAAGCGCTTAATGGAAACGGTGCGCGCCCCAAGCTCCAGCGCCCGTGCCTCCTCGCCCGATTCCTTGAGGATGCTGAAATCATTACCGCGAAGCTGGTTGAGCACCAGCACGTAGCGAAGCCGCTTGCCGAACCGATCGAGCAGTTTTGCTAGCAGATCCACCGAGTCCTTGCCGGTGTCCATCACATGCCAGTAATGGAAAGCGAAGCCCGCCTCATCGCCCAGATCGAGCACGCCGGACTCGTCCATCCACTTGCCCAGCGGTTCGTGCGTCTGCGCGGCGAGGTCAACCAGGATACGGCGTTCGGGTTGCGCGACGGCGGCCTCGACAATCGTATCCAGGGCCTCATAACGGTCCACCAGCACGGGCGACGCAAAGCCTGCATAGAACCGCATCAGCGCGCCATGCGAGCGATCCGTGTCGAAACCGAGGAAAGGCTGTTGCTTATCAATTAGATATTGGGCGAGAATTCGCGCCACGAGAGACTTTCCCACGCCGCCCTTTTCACCACCGATTAAATGAATATTTGCCATGTCGAATGCGGAAAACTTTGAGCGATGCCAAGCCTTAAGGCAAGGAAAAGTAATCACTTTTCGACCGCAATGTAAAATGGACTGATCAGACAAGCCGCTAGTATTGGAACCTTTTCCCGGCGAATGAGGCTCGTTTTCCGAACCGTTTTGAATGGATCATGTCAGGGGATTCCCTGACAGCTAGTATCTATTCATCCAGACTTCCTAGCATGGATGCTTCCAACTTATTCTAAGGACAATTACAGGACTGGCATTAGAGGGTCGGAACAGCGTTGATTGTTTAATCCCGCACGCAAGCATTATGCGCCACACGAACCGAAAGGAGACTTTACTCCTGGAGCCGGCGTCCCGATTTGAGAGCACACCTATAGCGGGCCCCCGATAGAAGCGGAGTGACCTGCGATTTGACGATTACGAAGTTGGCGGCTCTTACGACGAAATGTTTGATCGAGAAGGCGAGCCGCGCGCGGCTACCCGAGTAGGAACGGGAGAATCGACGGGCTTTCCGCGAGGCCGGAGCCGAGCGCGTTGGCGACCGAAACCGGCACCCCACGCGCCGCTTCGACGAGTCCTGGCACGCCGAGTAGGGAGTCGCCGGGTATGGCGGGCGAATCGCGGAAACCATCGCTCACATCGCGCAAAATCACGTCCACCGGACGCAGGCCTTCGGGGGCCTTGAAGCGAACACTGCGGTCGCGCACGATCTTATGGTGAAGAGCGACGTGATCGGACATGCGGGCGCTCGCCTACTGCGCGGCGGCGTGGGTCGGCTTCTTGCGCGGTTGCGGCGTCTTGAGCGCAAAGAACGCCTCGAAGATGCCTTGGCCGACCTGGTTCAGTTTGGTCTGCAGCTCGTCCAGATACTCGTGCAGGCCGCGCTGGATCACTTCGTCCACTGCGGCGAACGAGAGGTCCGAGCCAAGTTGGCCGAGGAGTTTTTCCGGGGAATAGCGGAAGGTGCCCAGCGGCGTGCCACTGATGGCGTGGAGTGAATCACGGGCGGCCAGCAGGCAAAAGCGGATGGCGCGCGGAAACTCCCGGTCCAACATCAGGAAATCCGCCACCCCGCGCGGCGAGATGCGGCCATGGCGTTGGCGATACATCTCGAAGGCCGATGCGGAGCGAAGCACAGCCGCCCACTGGATATCGTCAAATGGTGTGCCCACCTCCTCGGCGGAGTGGAGCAGCAGAAAGTACTTCACGTCGAGAATACGCGAGGTTTTGTCGGCCCGTTCGAGCATCCGCCCCAGCCGGCTGAAGTGCCACGCCTCCCCATGCGTCATGGTGGCGTCGGTCGTGCCAGTGAAGAGATGGCTGGACTGCTTGACTTCGTCATAGAAGTCCTCGTGTTCGTTCAGCCCGCCGGATTCCCGCGCGGCGGAGTTCACCATCAGGTACAACCGGTTCAACTGGAGCCACATCGCGGAGGAGATGATCTCGCGGACGCTCCGGGCGTTTTCCCGTGCGGCGCGCAGGCAGGCCAGGATGGAGTTGGGATTGTCGGCGTCGAAGGTAAGGAACTGGATGACGCTGGTCTCGGTAGCCGCTCCATAACGCTTGGCAAATTCCGCCTGGTCCCCGGTAATGGCCACCAGGGGCGCCCACTGCTGATCCTGGCCCTCGGGCGCGTCCAGCATGAGCTGTATGTTCACATCTACAAACCGCGCCACGTTCTCGGCGCGTTCGATGTACCGGCTCATCCAATACACGGACTCGGCTACGCGGCTGAGCATCGGGGTGACCCTCCATTCATGGTCTGGGTCTGCCTAGCGTCGCCGCTGGTGCCCTCGCGCTCAAGCGACTGCGAATCGGCCAACACCCAGGTATCTTTGCTGCCGCCACCCTGTGAGGAATTCACCACCAGCGAACCTGGCTTGAGCGCCACCCGCGTGAGCCCGCCGGGCAGCACAAAGATTTCCTTCCCATAGAGGATGTAGGGACGCAAATCCACATGCCGGCCCTCCAGTTGACCCGCGCAAATCGTCGGCACACGGGAAAGAGCCAACGTCGGCTGAGCGATGTAGTTGCGCGGATCGGCTTTCACCTTCTCCGCGAACTCGGCCCGCTGTTCTTTCGTTGCATGCGGGCCGATCAGCATCCCGTAACCTCCCGATTCGTTGGCGGCTTTGACGACGAGCTTGTCTAGGTTCTCCAGCGTGTAGCGCAAATCCTTTTCCTCGGCGCAAATGTAGGTTGGCACGTTCGGCACAATGATGTCCTCCCCCAGGTAGTATTTCACAATGCGCGGCACGTAGGCATACACCACCTTGTCATCAGCGACACCCGTGCCGGGCGCGTTGGCGAGGGCGACATTGCCGGCCTTATAGCTTTCCATCAAGCCCGGCACCCCGAGCATCGAATCCGCACGGAAGCACTTCGGATCGAGGAAATCATCGTCAATCCGCCGGTATATCACGTCCACCCGCTCAAACCCCTTCGTCGTGCGCATCAATACCTGGCCATCTTCGACTACCAAATCACGTCCTTCCACGAGTTCGATGCCCATCTGTTGGGCGAGGAAGGAGTGCTCGAAGTAGGCAGAGTTGTAGATGCCCGGCGTCAGCAGCACAACGCGCGGCTGGGCAGTTTGGTCTGGCGCTAGATACTCCAGCATATCGCGGAGCTTGAGCGGGTAATCCTGGACCGGGCGCACCTTGGACGCGGCGAAGGCCGTAGGGAAAAGGCTCTTCATCACCTGGCGGTTCTGCATCACGTAGGAAACTCCTGAGGGACAGCGGAGATTGTCTTCCAGCACATAGATCTGCCCGTCGCTGTGCCGCACCAGGTCTGTGCCTGTGATATGGCACCAGATTCCGCGCGGCGGTTTCCAACCTATGCACTGCTTGCGATAGGATCTGGCCGAGAGGATGATCTCGCGCGGCACCACGCCGTCGTTGAGGATCCTCTGCTCGTGGTAAATGTCGTCGATGAACAGATTGAGCGCGTGGATGCGCTGCTTCAGCCCCTTCTCCAGCCAGTTCCACTCGGCGGCAGAAACGATGCGCGGCACGATGTCGAAGGGGAAGATCTTCTCCACTCCCGCCTGCTCGCCATACACGTTGAAGGTGATGCCCATCTGCATCAGCACGCGCTCAGCGGCCGCCTGGCGCCGCATGAACTCCCCCGGCGGAAGCGATTGAATGCTGTGCATCAAGTTGCTCGCGCCAGGTCGGGCCACTTTGGCGTCCGTCAACAACTCGTCATAGAAACTCCCTACTTCGTAGCTGGCAAAGTTCATGAGTACAAACTGCGCCTCAGCAGTGCGTCAGCGACGAACTACCGTGGACGCAAAGCCTCTAGCAGAGTCGATGCCAGCGGCGGCGATAATGCCTGCCAATGGTGAGAGTTATGCCAAATCCTGGCAAATCTGTATGCGAATGAAAGAAACCGCCTCATCACCCCCATTCGCGATCGAGACCGTGCGGCACGATCAGGTGCCGGGGCTTGGCCACCGTGGTCAAAAAGCGGCACCCGGTCCAGCAAACAGGACTACCCGGAGTTGGCGGCAACCACTTGGCTCCGGGGCGAGGCGGTGTCGGTTCTCACTATTGATACTGTCCACCAGAGAAGTGAGCCCACGAACGCCAAAATCTGGCGCTGCGTACCTGCCTGAGCAGCTAAACCGATAATTGCTCAGCCACAGCATGAACGAACACATGCTGCTCTAAAGCTCAGACAAATCTCGTTGCTCCCCTATCTTCGGAGGCCTGGGCGTGCTTCAGGATATTGTTGAGCGCTTCCTTCACGGCGAGGAACAGGTCGTGCCGGACTGCGAGGTAACGGCGCTGGGCGCGACCGGCAACCCGCCTCCTGGTTGAAAGCTTGGATGAGAGATCCGGCCCATGTGCCAGAGCTGAAGAAAATGCGGCCACCGGCCTGGTGCACGGCCTCCGTGAGGGGACTTATTTTCGTGACTTCCTGGTCATCGATTGTTCTCAAGGTCCGCGACCTTGGCCAGACGCCGGCGATGACGCTCGGCGCCGCTGAATCGGGCGGCCAGAAATGTTTGAACCAATTCCCCGGCGAGTGCGTGG
>Ga0182014_10004928_pt1 | contig 15049 bp, 18 predicted proteins | sample 612S2DmetaG_FD_120489 | JGI IMG/M metagenome (GOLD analysis project Ga0182014, IMG submission 120489) | Permafrost microbial communities from Stordalen Mire, Sweden - 612S2D metaG | ecosystem: Environmental > Terrestrial > Soil > Wetlands > Permafrost | place: Sweden: Stordalen | collected... | reverse complement strand
CTCTGCTCGTCCAATCAGGGGTTGGAAACATCATGAGAAGTCTGCCCGATCACGGTTTGCCGCTGGTTCAGCTCAAGGAGCAGCGGCGGGATTTGATTGTCGCGCTGCAAAACCGCAACGGTCCAGTGAGCGGCTGGGAATTGATGCAGATCGCTGCGGTTCAGCAGGCGATTTCGGCTTTCGAGGACGTCATCGCCGACCTCGATGCAGAATTGGAAGCCGCGGCGTAGGACCATTGACCCGTTGGCGGTTTTGTCCCGAGCCCCGGCGGAACGGAAACTCAGGACTCCAGGTAGCGCGCTTCCAGCGTGGCGCGTTCGCCGGGGCCGAGGCCCAGCCCGTCGCTGAAATAGCTTCCGAGATCGCCGTAGTCGGCGCTGATGGCATCGAATGCGGCAGCGAGAAAAGATGCCTCCACGGACCCCAGCACCTGCCTGACCTCGTCGGGAAGCTCGCCGGAGGCGGATGGGTCGCGGCGGTAGAAACGGTTGGTGAGCAGATAATCCTCGGCGATCACCTGGTCCGGCACGCCGAGCGCGTGCAGGATCAGCGCGCAGGCGAAACCGGTGCGATCCTTGCCTGCGGTGCAATGGACCACCAGCGGCGCGCGGTCTTCGAGCAGGTGGGCGAATAGCGCGCGGAAACCTGCCGTGTTGTTTCGCACATAGTTGCGATAGGAATCCCGCATCACCTCCAGCGCATCGGCCGACGAAAGCGCAGCACCCCCGGCAAGCCGCGCGCGCAGCGCCGCCACGACGGTCGGCTCGATCGGCAGCGAATGAACCGAGATCTCGGCAAGGCTGCACATCGCCGTAACCCGTTCCTCCGTGCCGCGAAAATCGAACGCGCTCCTCAGGCCCAGCGGGCGCAGCGCCGCGATATCGGCCACGGTGAGGTGACCAAGATGATTGGAGCGGAAGATCTGGCGCCAGCGCACCGTGCGACCATCCTTTCCGGGATAGCCGCCGAGGTCGCGGAAATTGCTGGCTCCGGCGAGATTGAGGTGGCGGGCAGGGGAATCTGGCATGGTGGGAGCTTAGGTCATCCTTTGCCGTGCAGATATGACCGGAAGGACGTATCGCTCGGTTTGGTCTGGTCTATACTGGCAATTTGGGGGACGATATGGATTGGCGGAAGCATTCAATTTTCGGTGCGGTGTTAGTTATCGCGCTGGCCGGATCATCGCCGACGCGGGCACAGACTTTCCAGAGCTACCGCTGTGCCGACGGCACGCAATTCATCGTCGGTTTCTTCGAATACGACAAGCGCGCCCATCTGCAGATCGAAGGCAGGGCGGTGACGTTAGCCAGACGCTTCGGCCTGTCCGGCGCGCGCTATTCGGGCAGCGGCGTCACGTTGCTGATCACCAAGGCGGGCACCACGGTCAAGCACGCCCGGCGCCCGGCGACGGCCTGCGAACTAACCTGATAAAAAGGGCCGAAACGTTTTCGTTTCGACCCTTTTTTACGCTTTCGAAATCTTCGTCCGGGATACGGTCGGTATTAGAACTCCCATGTCTGCCGGGACTCCTGAATGGCCGCTTCGTGATACCAGCTGCCACTGCAGGCAGATTCGTTCACACGAGTTCTGTCGGTTGCGGAATTGGTCTCGTCCTGGCGGCGTCCGAGAGCCGCGCGGCCCCCGGCCGGGAATTGGTAGATCTTGGCGGACCCGTGATTCAAACTCGAATTCATCGTCATCTCTCCTTGAAGTCGCGACGCATTCGCTGATGCTGCGCCCGACTCGTTCTCGACTGGTTACTGAATTCGATATCGTCCGTGCATGGCGCTAGTGCAACCTGCCTAAAATGGGATCATCTTCTGTATAATTTGTGGGCATTATTGATTTTGCATCCAGGGGGGCAGTCATCCCCGGGCTAACGCCTGAACCATCGCCAAGGTTGCGCGGGTACTCCACGTCCTCTGCGGTTGTTGCAAGCGATTGGCGCAGCTTTAATCGAAACGTCGCGGTCGACCGCGGAGTGCTGCGGAACCGGGCGTCATTTGGGGTGGATTCGAACCATGCTGCCCCTCAACGAGGGCTCAGCCCGCGCGCCTTTGCCGCACCCTGAATTTGAGCTACAGCAATGGAACCCGGGGCGGTTCTGCCCGTCGGCCAGGCTTCCGCAGTGCTTTGATTGGCACTTTTATTGCTTGGATATGACTGGCCGATGGTGGCCGGGTACGCTTGTGGTGACCAGTAGGCTTCGGTTTCCCACCTCGCATCATCAACTCATGAGAGGCTCAATGACAAAGTACAAGCTCGAGTATATTTGGCTCGACGGCTATAAGCCGACACCGAATCTGCGCGGCAAAACGCAGATCAAGGAATTCGAATCGTTTCCGACGCTCGAACAGCTGCCGCTGTGGGGATTCGATGGAAGCTCGACCATGCAGGCCGAGGGCCACAGCTCCGACTGCGTGTTGAAGCCGGTTGCGGTCTATCCGGACGCCGCGCGCACCAACGGTGTGCTGGTGATGTGCGAAGTCATGATGCCCGATGGCAAGACCCCGCATGCCACCAACAAGCGCGCCACCATCCTCGACGACGCCGGCGCATGGTTCGGATTCGAGCAGGAATATTTCTTCTACAAGGACGGCCGTCCGCTCGGCTTCCCGTCCAGCGGCTATCCCGCGCCGCAGGGTCCGTATTACACCGGCGTCGGCTATTCCAACGTCGGTGACGTCGCCCGCGAGATCGTCGAGAAGCATCTCGACCTCTGCCTCGCCGCCGGCATCAACCACGAAGGCATCAATGCCGAAGTCGCGAAGGGCCAGTGGGAATTCCAGATCTTCGGCAAGGGCTCCAAGAAAGCCGCCGATGAAATGTGGATGGCCCGCTATCTGATGCAGCGGCTGACCGAAAAATACGGCATCGATATCGAATACCATTGCAAGCCGCTCGGCGACACCGACTGGAACGGCTCCGGCATGCACGCCAACTTCTCCACCACCTACCTGCGCGAAGTCGGCGGCAAGGAGTATTTCGAGAAGCTGATGGACGCCTTCAAGACCAACCGCGCCGACCACATCGCCGTCTACGGTCCGGACAACCATCTGCGGCTGACCGGCAAGCACGAGACCGCCTCGATCGATACCTTCAGCTGGGGTGTCGCCGACCGCGGTGCCTCGATCCGCGTGCCGCACTCCTTCGTCAACAACGGCTACAAGGGTTATCTGGAAGACCGTCGTCCGAACTCCCAGGGCGACCCCTACCAGATCGCTTCCCAGATCCTGAAGACGATCGCGTCGGTGCCGACCGCCAAGGCGGCCGCGGCCTGAGCCGATAGCCTATGCGGCCCCGGCCGGGGGCGTCCGGGCCGCAACCAGATCCGCCAGAGCGCCAGCCGCTTTGGCGGATCATTGCGTTTTGGGCGCCCATCGATGGCCACCCGCGACGTGGTTCGGGCTTCACCTCCGGCGTGACCGGCTGCTAGAAGCGGCCCCACGCGCGGAGCGAAGTCGGCAACGCCGCGCCGGGAGACTGGGGATGGAAACTGTCGTTCGCGTGCTCTCGACTCTGGCGTTGAAGGGAGCGGTGCGCAGCCTGGCCGGGCGCTATCAGGCGGCGGGCGGCGCGCGCATCGATGCCGATTTCGCGCCGACGCTCGGACTGCTGGAGCGGCTGCGCGCCGGCGAGACGGCCGATGTCGTCATTCTCACCAGGGAGGCGCTCGACGCCCTCGCCAGCCAGGGCAGCGTGGTTGCGGCAAGCTGCGTCGATCTCGCGCGTTCCTTCGTCGGCATCGCGGTCAAGGCCGGCGTCCGCCATCCCGACATCGCCACCGAACCGGCGCTGCGCGCGACGCTGCTCGGCGCGCGCGCGGTGGCATATTCGCGCATCGGCGCCAGCGGCCTCCTGTTCGCACAACTGATCGAGCGGATGGGGATCGCGGCCGAGGTGAACGCGCGCGCCCGGATTATCCCGACGGGCTTTACCGCCGAATTGCTGGTCAGCGGCGAGGCCGACCTCGCGGTGCAGCAGCTCAGCGAGCTGAAGCAGGTCACGGGCATCGAAGTGGTCGGGCCGATCCCGCGCGGCTTGCAAACGCCTGCGGTGTTTTCCGCCGGCCGCCTCGCGGCGTCGGCGAGGCCGGCGCCATCGGACGCACTGTTGAAATATCTGGCTTCGCCCGAAGTCGCCCCGGTGCTGCGCCAGTCCGGGCTCGAACCTTGAATCATCGGTTGCGACCGGCGAGGGGCGCAATCGGGCGCGGAAACCCGATCACGAAATGTTGTTCGCGGTCGGCAGGGATCGCCGGCCGGTTGGATCATTTCGACGGCTTCTTCACGTCCCTCGCCATTTCCAGGCAAGTCAGCAGTTCGACATAGCTCGGGCTGCCATCCGAACTGGATTCCCTGACGCATCCGGTCCTGTCGACGGCACTGGATTGAGTCCATAGCGGCTGAAGCTGGTCGCGCGCTTCCGCCTCGTCGGCTGCACATTTTTCCTGCATGCCCTGCGAGCCGCCTTCCGAGCGGCACTCCCGTGCGATATCGAACTTCGGCATGTTGTCCGCGACGGGCGTGAGGGGCAGCGACGCCAGGATGACGATCGGCAGATGGATCAGCATGTTGTTCTCCGGCCAGAAGAGTCATTATGTTTTCTGCGTGATTTCTGCGCCGGGAAGCCGCGCGCCATATTGATCAGCATCAAGCGGGCGTGGCATGGATGGGCTTACCAGAGCGGCAACAACCGCAAGTGATCGGAGCATGGAATGAAATTGCGCGAGACTATCGTTGGCTTGTTGATGGTCGGCGCGCTGGCGCCGTCGGCCGTTGCCCAATCCAGCCTGACGGCAACGAGCAGCGAGCAATATCTCCCGCGGCTCGGCGACATCATGAACGCGGTGCAGACGCGGCACGTCAAGCTGTGGTTCGCCGGCAAGGCGCAGAACTGGGACCTCGCGTCTTACGAACTCCGCCAGCTCAAGGCCGGCCTGCTGGAAGCCGCAGTGCTGTATGAGGGCATTCCCGTGAGCAACGTCACCACCATGACGAAGCCGGTGCAGTCGATTTCCGATGCGATCGAGGCCAGGGATCTCAAGCGGTTTGCCACGGCGGTCGGCGAGCTCACCGACGGCTGCAATGCCTGCCATCAACAGATGCAGCGCGGTTACATCGTCATGCAGACGCCGACGGGCTCGCCCTACAGCGACCAGTCGTTCGCGCCGCCGAAAAAGCCGTAGACCGGCGACAATCGGTTCGGTCTGCCGGGGCCAGCAGGGGAAGGCCGTCACCATGACACTTCGCGCTTCCCTGCTCGTGACCCTGGCGCTGCTGGCCTGCCTCGCTTCGCCGGCGCGGGCCGAGACGCCCGACCTGGTCGCGGCGGGGCGCAATTTCGCCGGTCGCGTCTGTGGGGCCTGTCACGTCTTGACCAAGGACGAACTCCCGGTGCTGTCGCCGCCGGGGCCGAGCTTTGCCGTGCTGGCGCAGCGGCCGTCATTGACGGAGCCGGCGCTGCGCGAATTTCTCGGCGCCAACCACCGCGGCCTCGGCCCGCACGAGGCGATGCCCAACCCGCGGCTGGCGGATTATCAGATCGATGAAGTCGTCGCCTTCATGATGTCGCTGAAGGCAGGCAAGTAGCCATCCTGCGTCGCCCGCGCCACCGCCGACGCAGGCCTACGCGGCCCTGACCTCGGAGAGGAAGCGGGTGACCTGACCGGCCAGATCGCTCGACTGCGAAGACAGTTGTTCGGCGGCGCCCAGCACCTGGCTGGCGGCGGCGCCGGTGTCGTCGGCCGCGCGCTGGACTCCCGTAATGTTCGAATTGACTTCCTGGGTACCGCGCGCGGCTTCCTGCACGCTGCGCGAAATCTCCTTGGTCGCCGAGCCCTGCTGTTCGATCGCGGATGCGATCGCGACCCCGATCTGGTCGATCTCGGTGATGACCTCGACCACGCCCCTGATCGCGGCCACGGTCTCGTCGCTCGCGGCCTGGATGGCGGCGACCTGTTCGGAAATTTCGGTGGTGGCCTTGGCGGTCTGGCCGGCCAGCGACTTGACCTCGGAGGCGACCACGGCAAAGCCCCGTCCGGCCTCGCCGGCTCGGGCCGCCTCGATGGTGGCGTTGAGCGCCAGCAGATTGGTCTGCGCGGCGATGCTTTGAATCAGCGTGACGACGTCGCCGATCTTCTGCGCGCCCTCGGCGAGCAGGCGCGCGGTATCGCCGGTGCGGCGGGCATTGTCGACGGCGCGCGCCGCGATGTCGGTGGATTGCGCGACCTGGCGGCCGATCTCCGCGATCGAGGAGCTCAATTCCTCGGTGGCGCTGGCGACCGTCTGCACGTTGGTGGAGGTCTGTTCCGAGGCCGCGGCGACGACGGCGGCCTGGCGGTTGGTGGTCGACGCGGTCGACGACATCGACTGCGCGGTATGTTCCATCGCGCTCGATGCCTTCGACAACCCGCCCAGCAGTTCGCCGACCTTGGTTTCGAAGGCGCCGGTGAGATCGTCGAGCACGCGGGCGCGCCGCATCTTGACCTCGTTCTCGGCTTCCTTCTCCGCGGCCAGCCGGTCGGCCCTGATCATGTTGTCCTTGAACACCTGCACGGCGGACGCCATCGCGCCGATCTCGTCGTCGCGTTCGGCGCCGGGAATTTCGGCGGCAACGTCGCCGCCGGCCAGTTGCGACATCCGCCCGGTGAGTTCGACGATCGGCCTGCAGACGCGGCGGCGCACCATCACCACGAGGCCGATCGAGGCGATCGCGAACACCGCCAGCACCGTGAGCGCGACCAGGAAGCTGAGGCGCGCGGCGGACCAGGCCGCGGCGAGGCCCTGTTCGGCGTTGTCGTAGAAGGCGTCGCGCACCTCGATGATCGAGGTCAGTCCACGCTGCGATTCCACGAAGAACGCGTCGACATCGTGTTCATACTTGCCGCTGACGGCGCCTTCCTTGACCAGTTTCAATTCCTTGCCGAAGCTTTCGACATAGGCCTCGTTCATGTGGCCGAGCGCCGTCGCCACATTGGCCGGCGTCGCCGCATTGCCACGCAATTCCTGCAGCGAGATCAGGATCTGGTCGCTGCGGCCCTGGGCGCGGCTCAGCTCGATCTTTTCGGCTTCGGTCGCCACGCGCTTGCCGGCCACCATGTTCTTGTGCAGGCTCGCGGTGTAGCCGCCGACGTCGCGCAGCGTCCAGGCGATATTGGCGTAGTTGGCCTGCCGGAAGGCGTCGCCGTCGAGGGTCGCGACCTTGCGCACCTGGTCGTCGAGCAGGTTGGTGACCGCGCTGTTGAACGCGGCGTTGTCGGCGACGATCTTCTTGGCAGCGTCGCGGCGCGCCTCGGCCGGACCGTCGAGCGCCTTGACGATGGCCTCGCGCAGATCCGTGAATTTCGCATTCAGCGCGTCGATGGCGCTGCCGATGGTGGCGCCGTCGACGAGATCTCCGGGCAGGGTCTTGCGGATCTCGTTCATCCTGGCGTGTGCGCCGTCGGTCTGCTTGCGGTAATTGTCGAGCTCGGCGCGCAGTTTGGGTTCGATCACGGGCGCCCCGAGCATGATGTTAGTGGCGAAGCCGCGCTCAGGGTTGAGATAACGCGGAATGTCGCCGACGGCCCGCACGATCCCGAGCCGGCGCTGGGCCACCGCGACCTTGTCCATGGTCTGGTATTTGGTGGTGGCGACATAGACCGACAGCCCGCCGCCGACGGCGGAAAGCGAGACGATGGCGGCCGTCAGCAGGGTACCGATTTTCATGGGATTGGCGCCGTTTCACGGAGGGCGAGAAAATTGCGGGCGGAGTGTGCAGCAGGCGCATTAATGTTGGGTTTACGATGTTGGGGAGGGGCGCGCGCATGCGGGGATCCAGTACGCCGCGGCTTATCGGCTCCGTCGCCGGCGACTCTGGAATACTGGATCGGCCCGGAGCGGTGGATCGAGCATCTCGTCCGCAAAACGCCCGCCGGCGCGCCTGCGGTAACCATTCCGGTTGCCGCGGGCTGCGCGGCGCGTCATGCTGGACCGGAGTTTGCAATGCCTGTCATGTATTCCCTGAACTCCTGACGAAAGTCCGGGCACATGACCATACGGTTCGATTTCCACGGCGATTTCATCGCGAAAGGCGCGAAAGCCGCAAAGGCCTGGTCCCTTCGGCACAGGGCGGCTGTCCCGGATGTCCGGTTATGCGACACCCAGTCGCGACGGCGGATGGCCGTGACCACACTGCTGATGACCGCGGCGCTGATGGCCTGCGCATCGCCCGCATTCGCGGGAGGTTGGACGGCATCCTGGAATTGCAGATTTTCCGGGCACTACGGCTACAGCAACTGCCGGACGACATGGACGCGGGTTCCGGACCCGGTTCGCGATCCCGAACAGGAGCGGCTCGATGCGATCGCGCTGCAGCAGGAAAACGCGAAATGGGATGCGTTCTGCAAGCCGACCTTCACGGTCGACGAATTCGGCGTGCATCGCGCCTCCTATGCCAAGAAGGGCTGCGAGTTCGGGCGCAGCGAATGAGGCCGTAGGTCAGGGGCCGGTATTATTCAGACCCGTGCGACGTCTCGCTGCCACGCCCGCGCCGCGGTTGCGGCTGGGCCGGCGAACCCACCTCCTGACAGGGGATCGAGAGCCATTGGCCGTCGGGTCCGCGCTGCATGGTGTGGCACGGCGATGAAACGGATTTTTCGTCGCTCGGTGGGGCATTCGAATTTGCCGCCAGCACCGGCGTCGTCATGACGGCGAGGGCCGACAGCGAAGCAAAAAAAGCCCTTGTGATCCGCATCTGAAATTCTCCGTCGCTTGCGGCAAATTTCCCGGAAGGGAGAATTTGGCAGGGAATGTGGATGAATTTTGGCAGCGCTCGATGTTGGCGGAATTTGCTTAATGTTTGGCAAATGCCGATGGAACGAGCGGGCATGCGCGAACGGCGCTATGGACGAACCGTGCCCTGCGGTCAGGCCTGCTCGGTCAGCGGGAAGGGCAGGCCGGGGCGATAGAGCCGCAACGAGCGGATCTCATAGATCGCGCTCGGATTGACCTTGCGCAGGTCGCGCGCGGTGGCGATGGCGGCATCGCGGTCGGTGCAGTCGATGACGTAGAAGCCCAGCAGTTGCTCCTTGCTCTCGGTGAAGGGACCGTCGGTCACCACGCCCTTGCCGTTGCCACGCAACACGCAGGCGTCCCTGGTCGCGCCGAGCCGCGCCGCGGGGCCGATGCGCTTCTCCCGCAACAGGCGATCATGCACCTGGTTGAGGTCCTGCATCAGCGCCGCATCCTGTTCGCTGGTCCAGGATTCGACTTCCTCTTCGACGTGATAGGCCAGGATGGCATAGAGCATGGGTGCCTCTTCGGTGCGGGGTGCAGAGCTGCGCGGCCAGAGGACGTTCGGGGGCGGGCGCATCCGACATTTTTTATCGGGCGCCGGACGCAATGGCCACCGGCCGCGCGAATGCGCGCCCGGTGGCTATCGCGCGCCGTTTACGCGGGTTCAGCCCGGGATGCACATTCGGGCGATATCAGCGGCATTCCCGAGGGTTTCGACCTTCCAGCACAGGTCCATGGCTTGCCGGATCGTCGCCGCGGGCAGGATGCCGTCGGCCAGATCGGCGAACTTCACCTCCAGCGCCCTGTCGCTCATCGGCATCTCCAGGCTTCCGATCGCGTGCTCGATATGACGATGCAGCGTGCGGCCGTCCTTGAGCACGACGGTCATGTCGACCTGGGCGGTGTCGATCCCCGGCGTGATCACCGGAATGACCTTGCTGCGCAGCGCGACCACGGTCGGATCGGTCACCGCGCGGTCGCTGAACTGCTTCTCGCCGCCGGCGCCTTCCACCAGCGCGATGGCGACGGCGTGGTAGATGCTGAACTTTCCTTCGAGTCCCTCGCGCGGCGTCTTCTTGCCGGTGAGTTCGAGCACCAGAGGATGGACCTTGAGCTCGACGCGGTCGATCTGGTCCGCGGTGAGCTTGTTTTCGTTGCGCAACTGGATCGCCGCGTCGATCGCGGGATGCAGCACGATCCCGCAGGCAAACGGCTTGTAGGTGTTGAGGGCGGACTCGTAGCGCTGGCCGAGGCCCTCGGTGATTTCGGTGTAGTCCTGCTTGGTGCTGATGGTGTTGGCCCAGCCGCGCTTGGCCTCGATCATGCCGTCGGAGCTGGTGAAATTCTTCGAGGCCAGAACGGCGGCGAAGATGCCGTCGCTGGCGGCCCGTCCGGGATTGAAGCTCTTGTTCATCGAGCCGAAGGATTCCCGCAGGCCCACCGGCTGCGAGGCGGCAAGCCCGAGCGCCCAGATCATCTGCTGCTCGTTGAGGCCGAGCAGCTTGCCCGTCGCGGCCGCGGCCCCGAACACGCCGGCGGTGCCGGTGATGTGCCAGCCCACGTCATAGTGATTGGGATAGACCGAATTGCCGATCCGGCACTCGGTTTCCACGCCGAGCACCAGCGCGTTGAGGAAATCCTTGCCGGACACCGGGTGCATCTCCGACAGCGCCAGGATCGCCGAGGCCACCGGGCCGGCCGGATGGATGATGGTTTTCAAATGCGTGTCGTCATAGTCGAAGATGTGGCTGGAGACGCCGTTGAGGAAGGCGGCGTTCATGATGTCGAAACGCTCGTGGCGGCCGAGCAGGGAGGCCTGCGCCGGGCCCGAGAACGGCGCCAGCGCGGAGGCTGCGATATCGACGGTCTGGTGGCGGGAGCCGCCGACGGCGACGCCGACCCAGTTCAACAGCGTGCGCACGCCTTCCTTGCGGACGTTCGCCGGCAGGTCTTCGTATTTGGCGCCGACCACATATTGCGCGAGGATTTTCGTGACACGCGGCGGCGCGGCGGCCGGCTTCGGCGCCTCGGTCGTCTCGGCCAGAACGGAGCCGGCCGGGATTGCCGCGACCAGGGGAAGGGCTGCTGCGGCGCGCAAGATGGATCTGCGATTGGTGATGGGCATAGGAGGTCCTCCCGGATCGGATTGTGTGACGACATCGCCGGGCCGGCGATGTCGGGCTTTTTGGATGAACGGTGTCTGCTCTCAGGCGGCTTGCGGCTGGGCGCTCCTGGCGGCGGCCAGTTGGGCTGCCAGCCGCACCGCGCTTTCGAGCGCGCCGGTCTTGGCCACGCCCTTGCCGACGATGTCGAATGCGGTGCCGTGGGATGGCGTGGTGAAAACCGTGTCCAGCCCCGCCGTGACCGTCACGCCGCGGTTGAAGCCGCGCAGCTTGGTCGCGATCTGGCCTTGGTCGTGATACATCGCGACCACGCTGTCGAACTCGCCGCCGAAGGCGCGAATGTAGACCGTATCCGCCGGGAACGGCCCGCTGCAGGCGATGCCTGTGCGGGCGGCGGCCTCGACCGTCGGCCTGATCATTTCGATCTCGTCGCGGCCGAACAGGCCGTTCTCCCCGGCATGCGGATTCAGCGCCGCGACCGCGATGCGCGGCCCGGCGATGCCGGCCTTTCGCATCATCCGGTCGGCGAGCTCGATGGCGTCGGTGATGCTCTGCGCATTGATGCCGTCGAGGGCCTCGCGAAGCGCCTGGTGCCCGGTCACCCGGGACATCCACTGGCCGTCCAGCACGTTCATCTCGGAGAAGTAGCTGTGGTGGCCGAGCAGGTGCGCGAACATCTTGTGCTCGTCGGGGAATTTCCAGCCGCCGTCGAACATCGCGCGCTTGTTCAGCGGCGCGAAGGTGATGGCATCGACTTCGCCGGCCTTGGCGAAGTCGATGGCGCGCGACAGCGTCTCACCGGTCAGCCGGCCGGATTCGGCGCTGGCCTTGCCGATCGGGAACAGCGCCGGATCGGTGTTGGCGAGATCGACCAGTTGCACGGCGCCGCTATGCCAGTTCGCGTCGCGGGGCGAGGCGATGCGCTCGACTTCGAGCCGCACCTCGGCATGGGCCATGCCCATCTCCAGCACCCGCGCATCGCCGACCACGACCAGATGGGCGACGTCGGCGAGATGGCCGTCAGCCAGGATCCGCGCCGTCTGCTCCGGCCCGATTCCGGTGCAGTCGCCGGGAACGAGCGCGATGGTCGGCAGCATGGTCTCGTTGATATCCATTTCAGGTCTCGCTTTGCGGTTGGAAACTTGGGGAGGTGGATCTGGCCCAGGCCTGGCGGTCGAACTCGCCGTCCCATTTGGCGACGACGACGGCGGCCACGGCATTGCCGATGGTATTGGTGACGGCCCGGCCGAGCGACATGAAGCGGTCGACGCCGAGCAGCAGCGCCAGTCCCTCGGCCGGCAGGCCGGCGGCGATGACGGTCGCGGCCAGTGCGGCGAAGGCGCCGCCGGTGACGCCGGCCGCGCCCTTGCTGGTGAACAGCATGACGACGAAGATGCTGAGCTGCTGCGGCAAGGTCATCTCGATCCCGTAGACCTGGGCGATGAACAGGGTGCTGAGCGGCAGGGTCAGCGCCACGCCGTCAAGGTTGAAGGAGTAGCCGGCGGGGATCACCAGCCCGGTTACCGCGCGGCCGGCGCCGGCCGCCGACAGCTTCTCCATCATTCCGGGTATCGCGGTCTCGGACGATGAGGTGCCGATCACCACCAGCAATTCCGTGCGCAGCAGCCGCACCAGATCGGACAGGCGGATGCCGACCGTCCGGCACAGCGTTCCCAGCATCACCAGGATGAAGAACGCCATCATCGCCCAGGCGGTGCCGACCAGAATGGCCAGCGCAACCAGGGTGGCAAGCCCGAATTTCGCCACCGTGAAGGCCATCGCGCCGAAGGCGCCGATCGGCGCCAGTGCCACGACGATGCGCACCACGCTGAACACCAGTTCGGTCACCCGTTCCATGCCGTTGCGCAGCGCCACGCCGCGCTCGCCGAGCAGCAGCAGGCCGAGGCCGCAGAGCAGGGCCAGCGCCAGCACCTGCAGCACATCGCCGCTGGCAAACGCGCCGGCGAAGCTGTCGGGGATCATGTGCTCGACATAGGCCGACAGCGACACCATGTGCGCCTGCGCGTAGCGCGCCACCGTTTCGGCCTGTTGCGGCGTCGCGCGCGCCACGCCGGCGCCCGGCTGCACCCACCTGACCACGATCAGGCTGAACAGCAGGCACAGCGTGGTCACGGCCTCGAAATAGACGAAAGCCTTGAGGCCGATGCGCCCGACCGCGCGCATGTCGCCGACCTGCGCGATGCCGGTCACCACGACCAGGAAAATCAGCGGCGTGATGGTCATCTTGATCAGCGCGATGAACATGTCTCCCAGCGGCTTGCAGTCGGCCGCCAGCGAAGGGAACAGCGCCCCCACGACCGCGCCGAGCGCCGCGCCGGCCACCACGAGGACATAGGGCTCCCGCCACAGCGGCTTTCGGCGGCGGCCGGCGAGCGGCATCGGGATGGCCGGGTAGAGCGGGGTCTCGGCGATCTGCAAGATGGGTTCCTCCCAAGGAGCGGCGGCCATGCGGGATGGCTCTATTTGTCGGGGGCTCTGAGGCCGGGTTTACATTGGACCCGCGGCGCTCCCGGCGCTAATGCCGTATCGGTATGATTTGAGGACGGGACGTCATCATGGACCTGATTTGGCTGGAGGATTTCCTCGCGATCGCCGAAGGCGGCGGGTTCTCGCGCGCCGCCGAACGCCGCCATGTCACGCAGCCCGCACTGAGCCGCCGGATCAGGGCGCTGGAGGAATGGCTGGGCACCTCGCTGTTCGAACGAAGCACCCATACGGTGGCGCTGACGCCGGCGGGCGAGACGTTTCGCCCCGTCGCGGAGGACGTGCTGCGCCGGGTCAATCTCGGTCGCGAAGAAGCCCTCGAGGTGGCGCGGCTCAAGGCCGAGACCATCTCTTTCGCGGCGACCCATGCGCTGTCGCAGACCTTCTTCCCCGACTGGATCCGCAAGGCGGAAAGCGAAGGCGCGCACGCCGCGGTACAACTGGTTGCCGCCAATTTCGCCGGCTGCGAAAAACTCCTGATCGATGCGCGGACGCACTTTCTGCTCACCCACCACCATCCGTCGCTGGCGAGCCGGATCGATACGGATCGTTTCCAGCATATCGAGCTCGGCAAGGATGTACTCGTTCCCGTCAGCGCGCCGGGGTCGAAGCCGTCGCTGCGCCGAGGCGAGCGACGGAGCCGTGGCGAGCCGCGCTATGCGCTGCCCGGCTCGGCGGGGGCGACGCTACCCTATCTGGCCTATCATCCCGGTTCCGGCATCGGCCGGATCGTCGCGGCCTTTCTCGCCGGCAAGGACCCGGCCTGCTGGCTGGTTCCGAGCTTTTCCGCGCCCGTCATGTTGCTGATCGACATGGCCCGCGAGGGACGCGGTGTCACCTGGGCGCCGCGCAGCCTGGTCGCAGACGATCTTGCCAGCGGACGCCTGCTGCGCGCCGGCGGCGAGGAGTGGGACATCGACATCGGCATCTGCCTGTTTCGCTCGCGCGCCCGCATCACCCACGCGGCGGAGGCTTTCTGGAACGCGATCCAGAAGGGCAAGCGGAAAGAGCCCAGCCGGCCGGCGTCGCCGCCATCACGGCGCCAGGCGGGAAAATCGCAGAAGGGCTGATAGCGGATCGTGACGTTGACAATGCTTGGCTATGCCCCGGCATCGCGGCGCGGCGCCAAGGCTCAGCACGAACCGCTTTCGTTGTGTCCCCGATGCTTCGCGCGCCATTTCGGGCCGGGACCGCGCATGTAGTGAAGCTCGGGCCGGTAAGGATTGCCGGCGATCCGGACCAGCCTTTGCAAGCGCGTCACGATCGCGCTCAGGCATTGGCGAAGCGGCGTCGAAGGAAGTTGCGTGATCGACATGGCGCGCCTCTCAATGCGGCTTGCCGATCATGGAGGCGAACGACAGGCTGAAGATCTCTTCGCCGTCGGCATCGCTGACATGCAGGACCCAGCTGCGCCAATCCTCCTCGCCGGGCGCCATGATCAGCGAGCGCACCACCAGGGCCGCGTGGTCGCGCGCCTCGGCGAGATCGTCGACCGCGGCGCCGCATTGATCGATCAGCGCGCCCTGCATGTTGGAGCAATGGAAATAGACCTGAGCCATGTTCCGCCTCCTGCGTGAAACGAAGTGCAGGCTCAATCGATAGCAGCGGCGAGCGAGGCGGAAAATTCGGATAGATTCCCTAAGG
>Ga0182014_10004926_pt1 | contig 15052 bp, 14 predicted proteins | sample 612S2DmetaG_FD_120489 | JGI IMG/M metagenome (GOLD analysis project Ga0182014, IMG submission 120489) | Permafrost microbial communities from Stordalen Mire, Sweden - 612S2D metaG | ecosystem: Environmental > Terrestrial > Soil > Wetlands > Permafrost | place: Sweden: Stordalen | collected... | reverse complement strand
TGCAGAAAAGTCTCGTAAAGCCACTGGACTGAATAAGGTAGCACTTATCGGGGCTGCTGTTTCAGATTACTCAAGATTAGAGAAACTTTGTAAAAATCTTTATGAAAGAGATTTTCAAATTACCACTCCTTCTTTAAGAATAGAATCTGTTTCAGAAGATCTTTTAAATATTTTAAGTAGTAGTGGTCTTCGAACCATTACTATTGCTCCTGAATCAACTTGGAGAGTTAGAAAAGTTATAAATAAACCTATTATTGATATTGATATATCTAATGCTATTATTAAGGCTTTTAAACTTAATTTAAATGTTAAACTTTACTTTATGATTGGTTTACCAGCGGAAACATGTGAAGATTTGGAGGATATTGTTAAACTTATTAACGACTTGAAAAAAACTTATTCAAACGAAAATAAATTGAAAATAAGTGTGAATCCATTCATACCTAAGCCTCACACTCCATTTCAATGGGAATATTTTGATTTTAAAGCTTTAAAGATTAAAATGGATTATTTGAATTCTAAACTTAAATTTAAATCTTTTAAAATGGAGAATATTAAGATTTCATTAATACAATATGTTTTAGCTATGGGTGATTTTAATGTGGGGGATTTGATAGAAAAAAATGTGAAGGGAAGAATTCCATTAACTGTTTGGAAAGAAAATATGCCGCATTATAATCTTGATGATACGTTACCATGGAAAAATATTGAAGTAGGAGTTAAAAAAGAATTTTTAAAGGAAGAATTTCAGAAGGCTTTGGATGGTGAGCTTACTCCATGGTGTGAGACTTTTGGATGTTATCAATGTGGAAGTTGTGAAAAGAAAAAATTTTAATTGATATATTCTAATTAAAATTTTTATGATTTTTTTATGTAATTCTCTTAATTAATTTTCTAATCTGTCTAATGAAGTTAGCCAGAAATATCTCATCCAGTCGAACTTGTTTTGAAAAATAGTCTCTTCCTAACTGTATATCCTTTTTAACAGTCTTTATTTCAGTTCGTGGGGCGTATTTAATGTATATGGGGATTCCTATAAGTATTAAAATGCTTCCAATAATAATTTGACTGATTGCTGTTTGACTTATCATATAAATGCAAACTATAATACCAAGTACAGGTATTATACTGGGAAGTCTTATTCCGCCATTGAATTTCTTCCGTAGGGGGAATACGGAGATACAAGTGATTAAGTAACAGAATAGGATGGTGAAAACTGAGAGGATGATCAATTGACTTATAGTGCCGAGTATGGCAGCTATTAGTGTAATGGTATTTTGGGTTATTAATGCAATATATGGGGTTTTGTATTTAGGGTGTACTCTGGCGAAAAAGTGTGGTAATAATCCATCACCAGCCATTGCATATGGAATTCGGGCTGAAGTTAAAATTCCAGCCTCATCTGACCCTGATATTGAGAAAAGTGCACCTACTGCTAAAATAAGTGCTCCGATGGATCCTAATAACACGTATCCTGCAAGAGCTAGAGGTGCTGATGCAGTGGAAAGATTCATCCAGGGTACTGTTCCTAAAACGACAAAATTGGTAATCACGTAGAAGAGAGTGATTATACCCATTCCTAAGCCTATAGCTAATGGAATTACTTTTTTAGCATTAATTATCTCGTCGGTAGGAACTGTTACTAATTCAAATCCAATATAAGCCCAGAATATTAGTATTAATGCACTTCCTAATCCTCCGAATCCTAAAGGTGAGAATGGAGTAAAGTTAGCAACAAGTAATGTTGGTTTTATAATAAAATAAGCGATTCCTATAATGGTTAATAATATTATTGGGGTTACCTTTAAAATTGTTAATACATCATTAACCCTACCTGCTTCTTTTACACCAATATAATTTATTATTGTAAGTAACAGGACAAATAATGCTTTAATTATTATTTGAATAATCTGAGGCATATGTGGGTAGAAATAAGCAATATAAGCTACGAAAGCTAAGGGAAATACAGCGATACCACTCCATTCAGCAATGATTAGTGACCAACCCACTAAGAAGCCCCAAAAATCACCAAATGCTTCTTTTGCGTAGGCATATGGGCCCCCAACACGAGGAATAATAGAAGAGCATTCAGCGAAGCATAAAGCTATAGTTATAGCCATTAATCCCGCTATAATCCAAGCAAGTATTGCTGCTGGTCCTAATAAACCTGCTCCAAATGCTGCGGCAATATAAATATCTGCACCTACGATAGCACCAATAACTAAATTCATTACATCAAAAAAACTAAGAGCCGCTTTCAACTCGGACATATTATTTTTTTATATTATAGAAGATAAAAATAGATAATGGTAATTTTCATGGAACCTTCAAGAAGAGTTAAACTAATAAATCTTTCAGGAATAAGAAAAATGTTTGAATTGGTTGGAGAGGATTCAATTAACCTAGGTTTAGGTGAACCTGACTTTAACACTCCTCATCACATAATAGAAGCAGCAAAAAAAGCTTTAGATGATGGATTTACTCATTACACTGTAAATAAAGGTATTATAGAACTGAGAGATGCAATATCAACTAAATTAGAAAAAGATAATAAGATATCTGCTAATCCAGAATCCATAATTGTAACTGCGGGTGCAAGTGAAGCACTTCATCTAGCTCTTCAGGCATTAATTAATGAAGGGGATGAAGTATTAATTCCAGATCCGGGGTTCGTATCATATGATGCATCTGTAAAAATTGCAGGTGGAATATCAATTCCAGTAAGACTTAAAGAAGAGGATGAATTTAGAATGACTCCTGAAAGGGTTTTGGAGAAAATTACACCCAGAACCAGGGCTATAATATTAAATTCACCATCAAATCCCACTGGCAGCGTTATGAAAAAGAATGATGTAAAAGTTATGGCTGAAATAGCTGATGATCTAGATTTAGCATTAATATCTGATGAGATATATGAAAAAATAATTTATAATGAGAAACATTATAGTCCTGCTAGATATTCTGAAAATGTTGTTACAATAAATGGTTTTTCTAAGTCTTATGCAATGACTGGATTTAGAATAGGATATGCCACATCTACTCCTGATTTAATCGAGGAAATGTTGAAGGTACACCAATATATAACGGCCTGTGCCAGTTCAATATCACAAAAAGCTGCACTTGCTGCCTTGCAAGGACCTCAAGATAGTGTTCATACTATGGTAAATGAGTTTCGTAGAAGAAGAGATCTTATTCTCCGCAGGTTAAATGTTATGGGAATTACTTGCATAAAGCCGCGAGGAGCATTTTATATTTTTCCTAAAATTAAATATCCTGATATTTTTGTGGCAGATGCATTAAAAAAAGGTGTAGTACTGGTACCTGGAAGTGCATGTGGAATTTATGGGCAAGATCATGTTAGATTATCATATGCCACATCTTATGAAAAAATAGTGGAAGCTATGAATAGATTAGAAGACATCTATCCATAATTTAATAATTAAAAAAAAATCAAATTGGATAATTTTGATTATAACTTTTTTTGAGTAAACAATTCTAAAAAAAAATTTAATGAATCATTAAAAACAATAATATAATTGATAAAAGGATTGGTATGATAATATGGAAAAATTTGATAAAAATAAACGTAACCAAATATTTGATGAAATAGTCAGATCAAGACATTCTATACGAGCTTTTAAAGATGAAAAACCTCCCAAAAAATGGATAGAAGAGATAATAGAAGCTGGGATGTTGGCACCTTATGCTGCTGCTGCAGTTGGCGATACAATAGATTTCAGACGTTTTTTTGTCTTTGAACGAGACACTATAAGTATTAAAACTTTATCTAGCCGAATGAAGAATAAAGCTGCAGATGGAGTACAACATTTTGAAAGTTTAATCGATGAAAAACCTTTCATGAAATCTAAATTTCAACCTTTCTTGAACAGGCTTAAGATGGTCGTAGAAAAAGGTGTTCCCGGAGTAGATACTGCTCCTTATTTTATTATAGTTGCTGAACTAAGTGGAATTCCACCAGCTGAGCATGAATCATTAGCTCATGTATTGGAGAACATGTGGCTTAAAGCAACTGCATTAGATCTGGGATTTCAATTAATATCCCTTACCAGTCAAATGGCGGAAGATGATGAGTTAATGAAGCTTTTAGGACTCCCTATAAAAAAATTTGCATTAAATGGTTGTGCCATAGGATACCCAGCAATTACACCATCTGCTACTCCACGCCAGGATTCTATGAAAGCAACCCGCTGGATGGAATAAAAAAATTTTTTTCTATATGGATTAAAAAAACATGTCATATTCAACCCATATAAAATTAAAGCCAGTAGCTCCTTACAATTTTGAATTAAATGCAAGGATATTTACTGGTGGGGATCCTTAAATTAGTGGATATGATAATGGTAAATTTTGGCAGGTTATAAATGTAAACAATATATTAAGTCTTATTATTGTAAAATCAATAGGAACGGTTGATGAACCAGAATTATCGATTACATTAAAGTCTGATAAAAAACTTACTGATGAAGGCTTAAAATTAGTTAAGAATATTATTATTTTCATGTTTAATTCGGATTTTGACCTTAAGGAATTTTATGAATATATGAAAAACGATAGAGTAATGTCAAAGTTAATTCAACAACTTAGAGGACTTGATAGTCGTATAAATCCAACTGTTTTTGAATCTCTTGTCTCTTCCATAATTGAACAACAGATTTCACTTAGAACTTCCCAGAGTATAGAGCGACATATGATTAAAGATTATGGAGACGAACTTCATCTTGATGGTGAAATTTATTATGCTTTTCCTACTCCACAAACATTATCAAATTTAACTAAAAGAGAAATTATGTGAATCTGGGTTAAATTTAAGGAAATCAGAGTATATAATGGACGTTTCAAAGCTTATAGTTGATGGTAAATTAGATCTAGATCTTTGAAGGAATATAATGATGTAAATAAAATTATCGACGAATTAAGTCAGTTGAGGGGTGTGGGTGAATGGACAACTCATATTACAGTATTAAGGAGCATGCACCGGCACCGAACCTTTCCTGCTGATGATTTAGGTTTAAGAAAGATCTATATCCCATTTTTACTGCAAAGATAAAAAAATTACCGCTGATGATGCAAGGAAAATCGCAATTAAATGGGGTAAGTGGAGAGGTCTTGCCGGTTTTTATTTAATTGCTGGAGAAATGAGAGGCATTAAAATTTAAAAAAAAATATTTTTATTTATTTTAACGATGATTATTTTTTCTGTTTTTAACTTTACATTATTCTATTATTGGACTTGGCAGACTATGAAATCCTTATTTTCGTATACCACTTTTATATAGCTTGGTAGTATCTCATTAATATTGGAGTGAATGTCTTCACTATAATAATATATTTTATAAAATTCAGCATCATATTTAACTTTATAAAGAGTTCCATTAGTTGAGTTGAAGGATAATCTTTTATCTAATACAATGTAACCTACATCATTTTGTTTAAGAGTTGATTCGCTAGTATTACTACTGAAATTATCGAAACTAAGGTCAGTGGTAAGGGGCATTCCTGTTTGTGTAGTCACAAAAGTCATAGGAAATAAATCATTCGACATTATAGATTTACTCTTATCACCATATTCATTGAACCACCTTGAAAGATCAACCTCTGAAGAAGATGGTGGTGCAATTTGAAATGTTCCATATTGATTTGATACATCGAAAGAAAAATTATTGGGATTATTCATAATTATAATTCCACTTATTGTAGCTAATGTAAATGTTAATATTAAAAAACCGGTTCTGAATTTTTGGGATGAAAATTTTTTATTATCCTTGAGTTTCTTGTAAACCCAACTTACACCAAATCCTCCAAGAATGGAAAGGGGTATTAATATGTAAACAAGTAAACGATAGGATATAACGTTTACACCGAATACGTAGGCATTGCTCACTAAAATCATGAGAATTGCCCAGGTAAGTAGGAATACATCTTTTTTTCTCCTTCTTTTAATTGCTACAATGGTTCCTACTAGGGCAAATATTAAAATCAGATAACTTAGATTCCATAGATAACTTAATATTCCTAAAGGTTGACTATTCGGTAGAGAAGTAGCATAACCAGTGGCTGCTTTAATTCCTTCATTTATAATACTGTGAATAAAGTTTGGTGATATTAAAAGTAGTATTAAAACTACCATGATCAATATTAATATTGGTAAAAAGAAGAAGGCTCCATAATTTTTTAAAACACGGATATTCCGATAAAAAAACAATTCAATCAGTGTAAATGTGGTTATTATCAAGAATAAAATTAAGGTAGCGGCTTGATGGATTAAAGCAACAATTATCAATAATGATCCTGCTAGAATAGCGTATTTAAATGATTTTACTTTTATAGAATAATAGTAGAAATAAACAGATAAAGGAAGGAATATTAACGCTAAGTTTTCGGGCAGAGGATAAATTAAACGATTTCCTATTAATAAACTTGATATCATCAAAAATCCAGCAGATACTCCTGCAATGGTTCCATAAAACTTGCGACTAACAAATGAAACAGATAATACTAGGAACATAACTATGAATGGTTGTAAATATCTGGCGATTTGGAAGTAATTTATGTGGCTTATACCGCCTAAGGCAACTATTAGAAAATGGAATAGGGGGGGGTAACCTATGTCCTGTCCAAAAGGTGCATTTAAGAGAGGATCTTTTAATACAAATCCATATTTTGCATAGACTTGGGCATATTGTATATGATATATTATGTCCCAACTCAATGGCCACTGATATTTTAGAGTAGGAATTAATGCTAAAAAAAAGATTATTATGGCAGGTATGATCCAAATTAGACTCTTTAAAAGATTTTTGTTAATATTCATGTTCTATCACAATTTTAGATGAAACAAATTTTTTTAGATTGTGTAATATTATAAATCACAATTTTTATAAAACTTTAATTTAAAGATTAGGGCTCGTTGAAGAATTTAAATAATTTTACTAAAAATTTTTTTAGATTTTAAGTCAGAATATAATACTAAATTAAACATAAATCATGTTTGAAATGAGAATATTTAAAGAAAATAGCATATTTTGAATATAAAGATCGAATTTAGTTCTTTAAAACTGAGCTTTTCTATAAAATTTAAAATCTATTTTTCATATCAAAAATGTTATTAGACAATTTTTCATATTAAAAGTGAGATTATTATTTTTTTAATTGATAAATGTGGATAGTTCTAAGCCATTAGCAAGCTGTCCTCAAGTAATAGGACCAGTAACCCTTAAATTTTCCATAACTATCTGCAATTTTATCTAAATTTTCTTCGTTTATGTGAGGTCCATAAATTTTCTTGGCGCATATCATTAGCATTTTATCATGATGTGCGGAAAGTTCTTCCATTCTACCTAGAGCTCTTACAAGTTCTAGATGGGCTGAATATTCTCCTATTCCTTTTATGTTTAAAAGCCAATTTTTCACTTCGTCTATGGGGGCTTTTATTAAGAAATTTTCATTTACTTCGTTAAAAGCATCAGCTACTGCTATTAAATATTTGGATTTTCTCTTATTTTTTATAATGGATTGTAGTTTTTCTGCACCTAAATTTTTCACCTGATGTGCATCGGGGAAAGTCCAATAATCAACTTCATCAACTTGAATATTATCTCCAACAGCTTTAGTAAGTCTATCCTTCATTAAGTGGGCTACTTTCATTGAAATCCTCTGACTTAATACGGCCCATGCTGCTCCCTCAAAAGGAGTTAAAAATTTAACTTGATGCAAGCCGTAAAGATCTTCTAAAATAGGGTTAAACTCAATATCATCCCTTCCCAGAGAATAAAAATCTTTTAAACCATCTTCCAAGCTTAGATAAAAGTTAATTCTTTCTAAAAGTTCAAATTTTATTTCATCACTTATTTCATCGTATGCATATAGAGTGTAAAATAATAAAGGTTCGTCAACTGTTCCTATATCTTCAACTTTAAAGGCCATGGTCATGTTTTTGATATAAACTGCCTTAGTTAATGATAAGTTAGAAATTGTCTGTTCATCACTAGTTGGTGTAAACATAACAGTAAAATTTAAGGATTTAGAAAAATCGAAGGGCGGATTAGGAAATAGTTTTCCACTACTTTCATAAATCGTCATATGTTCTCTCTTTGGATTTTAATTATATTAATATATTCATTATAACGCCGGGGACGGGATTCGAACCCGCGAGATCCAAAGGATCATTGGCTTAGCAGGCCAACGCCGTACCAGACTGGGCCACCCCGGCATAGTAAATTTATTTATATATTTTGATTTCAAATAAAGTGTTAATCAAAACTTCTGTATATCTTGAGATAAAAGCCTTTTGCATTTAAAATTTAATTGGGGGATCAAAAATTTATATAATTTTTTTTGTTATTATTTATTTTATCTAAACTAATTTTTTTGGATATTTGAAGTTTATAATTATCTATGAAAATAATGGGCGTGTTCAAGAGTGGACAAATCTTCCAGAAGTTGGTAATCCAGAAATTCAGCTCCGCCCCGTTGCTCCACAAGCATCAGCTGTCCAGAGTAGAGCTGCTTCTTCCCAGACCTGACACGTTCCCCTGGTTAAAATAGTTAATTCCAACCCTACAGTCGAAATCCAATTACCACTAATCCTGCGGGACAGGGTTTCTACACTGAATTTTTGGGCCAACAACCAGTTAATCTGCCGCCTCTTGAACTTCGACCGCGCCGTATAGGGGATATGCGCTTACAGAGGACCCCTAACCCTCCAGTCTAGCCTATTATTAATTTAGACTTTTAAGTATTTTAAGCTTACGATCATTATTCAACTCTTAGAAGAATATTAAATTTTTTTTTAATTAGAAAAAAATTAAGCTTTCTAGGATTACTTAGATATTTCTATCTAATAATTCATAAATTATATATATAATATATATGAATTGGTTACTGATATTTGGAGTCATTATAAGCTTTTATATGGCATTTACTATTGCTGCAAATGATATTGGTAATTCTGTTGGCACTGCCGTTGGAAGTGGAGCTCTGAAGATGCGGAGAGCCTTGATTCTAGGCGCAGCAACCATGTTTATTGGAGCGATCTATTTGGGTGGTAATGTGACGCGAACCATTAGAAATGGGATTATTGGTTCGGATGCATTAACAACTATTGGTGCTTTAATTATTATATTAGCTGCTGCTATCTGGATCAGTTTTACTTTACTACGAAAGATTCCTATTTCAGGGTCGGATGATGTTATTAAGTGCTGTTTTTGGTTTTTGGGTTAGTTGCTGTTAGCCCGTCACATATACATTTCAATGTATTAGTATTTATTGTTTTAAGCTGGATTTTCTCACCTATAATAGGTTTTGCTTCAGGATTTATTTTATATTATATTTTAAGATGAGAATTTATAAGTAATATATCGACAGTTGGAATTAAAGACAGAATAGAAAAAATATTTGGCTATTTACAAATTGGAAGTTCTGGATTTGCAGCATTAAATGTGGGAGCTATAGATATTGCTGATTCAACGGCGGTGATCTATTATGCTTTTGGTTCTGGATTTAGTATGGACATAAAGATTATAGGTGCCATTGGGATGGTTTTAGGCATTTTACTTGCTGGGGGAAGAATTACAGGTACTATTGGTAGACGAATCATAGAAGTAGTTCAAGTAGAGGTTTTTCAGCTCAAATATCTATGGCGTCTGTTGTTTACATTTTCGCGTTTTTAGGAAGTCCCATATCACCAACTCAAACATTAGTTGGTTCAGTTATAGGTGTTGGTATGGCTAGGGGTACTGATACGGTGAAAATTGATGTAATTAAACACATAGCCACCACTTGGGTACTTACAATACCTGCTTGTATTGCTCTTTCTGCTAGCTTGTATTTTGCATTTATTTTTGCATTTAAGTAATATTATATGTTAATTTCCAATTTTTTTGTCTTCTACTGGTTAATTATACATTTTTTTATTATATTTTAGTAAATTTTTTATTTATACTAAAAATAAAATTTAATTTTTTTTTACATAAAAAATATAACACTTTTACTACATAAATAAATGCATAGAGAAAAAATTTTTTTATTTCATTAAAATTTCTTATGGGGGAAGATGATAATGAAAGCAAGTGCTCGGAAGATTAAAGATGGTGTATACTGGATTGGTGTTCTTGATTGGGATATAAGAAATTATCATGGATATACCTTAAATGGAACCACCTATAATAGTTATCTGGTTTTTGGTGCAGATAAAGTGGTTTTGATTGACAATACTTACCCTGGAACATCTTCTCAGATGTGGGGTAGAATTGAAGATGCATTCAACAGGGAAGGTCGGGAATTAAAAATTGATGTAATAATTCAGAATCATATTGAAACAGATCACAGCGGTGCCCTAGTTGAGATTCATAAAAAATTTCCAGAAGCACCTATTTATTGTACAAAAATCGCAGTGGAAGGACTCAAAAAACATTACCCTACACTCGTGGATGTCGACTTCAAAACAGTTAAAACAGGATACATCCTTGATATCGGAGATAGAGAGTTTGCATTTCTTGAAGCCAAGATGTTGCATTGGCCAGATAGTATGTTCACATTACTCATGGACGAAGGTATATTATTCTCTAATGATGCATTTGGACAACATTTATGTTTTAAGGATCGGTTTGATGTGGATATTCCTAACTATTTTTTAATGGATGCTGCTAAAAAATTTTATGCTAACTTAATAACTCCCTTATCAATGTTAGTGTTACGTAAATTCGAAGAAATCAAGGAATTGGAATTATTAGAAAAAATAAATATGATAGCTCCTTCACATGGACAGATTTGGACTGAGCCTATGCAAATAATTTCTGCTTATAATGATTGGGCTACAGGAAAGTGTGATAATATGGCTACTATTGTCTATGATACTATGCACTCTTCAACCAGAAAAATGGCTCATTCATTAGCAGAAGGATTGATTGATGAAGACATTAAGGTTAATATGTACTTTTTACATGAAGATGAGCGAAGTGAAGTGGTTAAAGACATTTTAGAGAGTAAAGCGTTGCTTTTAGGGGTGCCTACACTCTTCAATGAACCATATCCTAGTGCTGGTGATTTTATATATTATTTGAAGGGTTTAAGCTTCGCGAGAACTGGTATTCGTAAATTAGCTGTTACATTTGGTTCTAAAGGTTGGAGTGGTAAAACAGTGGATAAACTGGCTGAATCCTTGGAACAATGCGGATTTCAGGTACAAGATAAATATGAAGTGGATTATGTTCCTACAGAGGATGAATTGAATAAATGTTATCAAATAGGTCGTAAATTAGGGGAAAAAATAAAGCAAGAAATAATAATTTAAGTTAAATTTGGATTATAGAATATAAGGATGAAATAAATAAAAAAAAGGTGGAATTTAAAAAAATGAAGTCAATGGAATTTGAAAGTGGATTGGATCCTAGAAAAAAATTGATGTTAATTCTCTTCTGGACTAACCGTAAAGCAGCTCGAACAGAAGGTTGCGCTCCGTTTATTCTAAAGAAAATCATAACCCCGGAGAACACTTACATTGCTGGGGAAACAAAGTTACTAAAATTAACTAATGAAATATTGGATGAGTTGGAGAAAAATATAGAAGAAAGTAAACCATTATACTTTGAGATAACTATAGGTGAAGAATTAATTGAAGCTTCACTTGAGGGTAATGTTTTTTCAGTAAATGCTCAAAAGAGTGGTGAAATCGAAGAGGAAATTATAGATAAGTTAAATATAGAATTAGGAAAGAAATATCCCAGTGTTTGTGAATCATTTGAACCTAGAGTAACACCTAATGAATGATTTCAATTTAAATAATTTCAGATGATTTAATTTGTTTTCTTTTTTTAAATGTGTTATTAAATTTTACAAAATAAATATTATTAATTTCATTTTTTTGGGTTAAAGAAAAAAATTTAATCTTAAATATTTTTCAGATTCTAAACAGTTTATTTATAAACTTTTTTTATTTCGGGTCTGTAAAGTTATTATTGTTGATATTGTTTCCCGTATTTTTGTGTCCAGTTTTCCATTTGGGGATTTAAATAACTGAGTATTCTTGTAATGGTTTTGAATATTTTTTGATTTGATGGGGTCCGTTTGTTCGGTAGTGGTTTTTCATTTTAACTGGTTGTTCGCTGCGATCATAGGATTTCTCATGAACTGATTGAGTCCTTTGAACGTCAGGAATTATCTTTTAAACAATCGCTGCAAGAACTTTGGAACAAAAATTGTCCCAACACTCAATTACTTTTACAGCACCTTTTATTTCAAATTAATATCTTTCTCATTTTATTTTTAGGGATTTAAATTTAATATGTCAATTATCGAATATGATCATTTGAATCAAATAGCAAATGTTTTAAAACTAGTTTATTCAATTCCTTAATTAATAGTTTTGAATATGTGATATTATGCTAGTTAACTTTAAGATAAATCTTCAAGAGAGAGGCAGAATTGTTGCTATAGTATTAACTCTAGTGTTATTCTCATTTTTAACCTATTATTTTCAATTTCATTTAGGCAAAATTCCGATTTCTTCTTTATCAAGTTTATATTTACAGAATCCATCACATCCATCTTATTTATCCTATATCTCTATTATTTTAACTTCTGTTTGGTGGAAGAAGAAAAGAATATGGTTCGCACCAGCATTTTTAACTATACTTTTGATTTTTATTCAACTTTTATTCGTGACATTTGGATTTAAGAGGTACTCTGACTATTTCTCATTAGTGATGTTTATTTTTGTAATCGTTATAGTTGCATTTTTGGGGGAGAGAATTGAGAAGGTGAAAAGTTTAAGTGACTTGAACGAAAAACTTGACAAAGAAAAAAGTAAATTAGAGGATGCTAATAAAGAATTAGATGCATTTGCATATTCAGTTTCACATGACCTTAGAGTACCTTTAAGAGCTATAGATGGTTTTTCACGTATTTTAATTGAAGATTATGAGAATAAACTTGATGAAGAAGGTAAAAGACTCATAAATATCGTTAGAGGAAATACCATGAAAATGGGTCAATTAATAGATGACATTCTTCAATTATCCCGAGTAGGACGCCAAGAAATGAGAATATCTGAGATAAACATGGAAGCTCTAGTTAAAAATGTTTATAAAGAATTAAAATTGTCAAATAATAAGAATATGCAATTAAAAGTTGAATCTCTTCTACCAGCTTATGGTGACAGAATATTAATACAACAAATTCTGATTAATCTTCTTTCCAATTCCATTAAATTCACTAAACCAGGGGAAACCGCAGTAATTGAAGTTGGTTCAAAACAAGGACATGATGAAAATATTTATTATGTAATGGATCGTGGTGTAGGATTTAATATGGAATATGTTAATAAACTATTCGGCTTATTTCAGAGATTACACAGCCAAGAAGAGTTTGAAGGAACAGGCGTAGGACTTTCTATTGTCCAACGTATCATTAAAAGACATGGTGGGCGTGTTTGGGGGGAGGGAAAGGTTGATGGGGGCGCAACAATTTACTTCACTTTACCAAATGAATTATAAAGTTTTTAATATAGTATACATTTTTATACGAATTTTTATGTAAGTAAAATTAAGATTAATGAATTTGAATAAATTTGTAAAAGGAGATTCCGCTTATGGATTTAGATGAAATAGAGATTTTACTGGTGGAAGATAATCCCACCGATGCTGAACTTACTATACGGGCTTTAAAGAAGAAGAATTTAACTAATAATTTAGTTTGGGTTAAAGATGGTGCAGAAGCATTGGAATTTCTATATGCGACAGGATCTTATTCTAAACGGAATATAGAAGGAATTCCAAAGTTAATACTTTTAGATTTGAGAATGCCTAAGGTGGATGGGCTCGAAGTTCTACAGATAATAAAAAAGGATGAAAGAACTAAGAAGATTCCTGTAGTGATTCTAACCTCTTCGAAGGAAGATAAAGATATCGTTGAAAGTTATAAATTAGGAGTTAACAGTTACGTAAGCAAACCAGTTGAATTTGATGAATTCACAGAAGCGGTATCTACGTTAGGTTTATATTGGATGCTGTTAAATAAGCCGCCAGAATAGATTGAATATTATAAATGGGGGATAAATATGGGAGGAGAACTTAAAGTATTAATATTAGAGGATGTTCAGTTTGATGCTGAGTTAATGGAGTATGAACTGCGTCGTGAAGGAGTTAAGTTTTCATCTGAAAGAGTGGAAACTGAAGAAGATTTCATTAATGGAATTAATAATTTGAAACCGGATGTAATATTAGTTGATCATTCACTCCCACGTTTTGACGGTATCTCTGCACTAGAAATCGCTAAGGAACATTCTCCAGATACACCATTTATTTTTGTAAGCGGAAAGATAGGAGATGATTTTGCTGTTGATGTGCTTAAAAAAGGAGCTACAGATTATGTTTTTAAAAATAATCTCTCAAAATTAGTACCAGCAGTGGAAAGAGCTTTAAAGGAGCGGTCCGAGTTTATAGAGCGTAAAAAAGCAGAGGAGGAACTTAAATCAACTTATGCTCAGATGGAAGTTAGGATACGGGAGCGGACCAGAGAATTATCATTAGCTAATCAAAGGTTACGAGCAGAAATTACAGAACGTAAACAAGTGGAAGAAGCTCTACGTGATAGTGAGAATAAGAATCTTATTCTCCTTGAAGCCATTCCTGATTCAATGTTCATACTTAGTAAAAATGGAACTTATCATGATTTCCGCTCTAAAAATGATGATTTATTATCTATACCTCCCGATGAAATTATTGGAAAAAATATTAGTAACATAGGACTTTCTCCAAATGATCTTGATCTTTTCTTTAAACATATTAAGAGTGCACTAAAAACTAATACCTTACAAGAGTTTGAATATGAACTATCACCATCATCAGAAATGTTTCAATTTGAATCTCGTATAGTTAAATTGAATGATCAAGAAGTTCTCTGCATAGTCAGGGATATGACTGAGAAAAAACGGATAGAAGATAAAGTTAACCGATCACTTAAAGAGAAGGATGTACTTTTACAAGAGATTCATCATCGTGTAAAAAATAATTTACAAATAGTATCAAGTTTGTTA
>Ga0182014_10004925_pt1 | contig 15053 bp, 7 predicted proteins | sample 612S2DmetaG_FD_120489 | JGI IMG/M metagenome (GOLD analysis project Ga0182014, IMG submission 120489) | Permafrost microbial communities from Stordalen Mire, Sweden - 612S2D metaG | ecosystem: Environmental > Terrestrial > Soil > Wetlands > Permafrost | place: Sweden: Stordalen | collected... | reverse complement strand
GCCGTGGTCGTTACGGCTGGGGCCGTGGTCGTTACGGCTGGGGCCGTGGCGGACGTGGTGGTAGCGGCGACCGTTGCCGTGGCGGACGTGGTGGTGGCGGCCGGCGGGGCGGTGGTCGTGGCGGAGGTAGTGGCGGCGGCGACCGTTGTCGTGGCGGCCGAGGCCGAGGTGGTTGCCGAAGGAGCCGTCGTGATCGTCTCGGACGACGTGGTCGTGGTCGTCGCGGCCGCCGGGGCCGTTGTGGTGACAGTGCCCGTTGTGGTGACAGTGCCCGTTGTGGTGACAGTGCCCGTTGTGGTGGCAGTGGCCGGGGCAGTACTAGTGCCGCCGACCGGGGCCGTCGTAGTGGCGGCGGCAACCGTGGTCGAGGTGACCGGGACAGTGGTCGTGCTCGTGGTCCTGGGCGACCCCGGCCCGGAGCTCACCAACACGTTGGGCGCACCGGAGAGGCCGGGGAGCGCCGGTCCGGCCGCCTCGCCCTCTCCCCCATAAACGCTGGCCTCCGGGACCCCGGGGATGGGCGGCTCCGTCTTGTGGGGCGGTACTCCGAGTTCCTGGAGGGCGTCACGGGCGATCATGGCGAAGACGGGCGCCGATGCCTCCGCCCCGTACTGATGGGTGCCTTCGACCACGACCATGGCCGTTATGGCCGGGTCCTCGGCGGGCACAAAACCGGCGAAGCTCGAAACGAAGTCGTTGGCGATGTAACCACCCTGCGGAGAGGGGACCAGGGCCGTACCGGTCTTCCCGGCGACGGTGTAGGGCTCGAGACTTGCGGCCATACCCGTGCCGACCCGTACGACCCCTTCGAGCATCGAGGTCATTTCTCTCGCCACCAGGGGGCTCACCACCCGGTGCGTCGGGGCCGAGGGAAAGAGGTGTTCGTTACCTTCGGCGTCGATGTACCCGTCCACCAATTTGGGTGGGATGTAGGTGCCGCCCTCGGCGATCGTATTGTAAGCGGCCAGCATCTGCACGGCGGTTACAGCGAGGCCCTGACCGATGGGAACGGTCGCTATTGTCGTGCCGGACCATTGCGAGGGCCGGGGGACCAGACCGACTGATTCACCCGGGAAGTCGATATCGCTTTTCTCCCCGATACCAAAAGAATTGATATATGGCAGCAACCTGTTCATGCCCAGCTGCTGGGCGATCTCGATGGACCCGATGTCAGACGAGTGGGCCAGGATGTTGGAGGCGGTCCATTCCAGCGTCGGATGGGCCCAGGCGTCGCTGAAAATACTGCCGTCGACTTCATAGCTGTTCGGTACAGAAAAGTACTCGGTCGGCGCAATGGCGCCGGTATTGAGCGCCGCCGAAATGGTGACGAGTTTTTCGACCGAGCCGGGCTCGTAGACGTCTGTAAACGCCGATGCCGTGGGCGCTTCGACCGGCTGCAAGGCGGCCACATGCTTTTCGCTCCCCGCCTGGCCCGAAGTGTTGAGGTCGGGCGGGACAAACCACACGGGCAACGCCGGCGGCTCTTCCATCGTGACCGGCTCGCCGGCTGTCGGCATGGTCAGCTGGGCCAAGGCCAGGAGGTCGCCCGTGCGAGAGTCCATGATCAGGGCCATCCCGCTTTGGGCCTGAGCGGCCACGATGGCCCGGGCCAGGGCCTCCTCGGTGTCGTATTGGAGGGGCTCGTCGATGGAAACGACGAGGTCGTCGCCGCGGACCGGGGCCTGGTACTGCTGGAGACCGCCCGGTATCTGGCCCCCGGCCGGGTCCATGTCTTCGATCAGCCGCCCCGGCCTGCCTTCCAGCAGAGAGTTGTACTTGTACTCGAGGCCGGACAAGCCCTGCCCGTCTGTCCCCACCACGCCGACGAGAGGGGCCGCCAGCTGCCCGGCCGGGTCGAAACGCTTAGGCTCCTGCATCGTGTAGATGCCCACCATGTGGCCGCCATTTATCAATTTCTCGACCTTGGCGGCGGTGTCGTCGGGGACCGTCCGAGCCAGGTAGACGAACCCGCTGGCCTCGCTCAGCTCCTCCTGCAGGGCCGAGACCGTGGTGCCGAGCATGGGAGCGAGAGCCTCCGCCTCGTTCAGCGGGTTAGTCACCTGGTAGGGGTCGGCATAGACCGTGGTCATGGGCACCGACATGGCGAGCTCGTCACCGTTGCGGTCGAGGATCGCCCCCCTCTCACCCAGGAACGAGATCTCATGGACATACTCCGAGCGCGCGTCTGCCTGGTACTTCGCCGCGTCCACGCCCTGGACGAGAAGCAACCGCGCCAGTATCCCCCCTAGGCAGGCGACCATGACGAACATGGCCAGCAAATGCCGGGAGCGGCTTCGGCGACCGCCACCGGTGCCGTCGCCGTTGTTGCTGTCGAGTTTGCGCCGCGACGAACGGTCAACCGTTCGGGCGCGGCGCGTTCCGGTGCTGGCGTCCCGGGCCCCGGACGCCGGTACCGGACGCCTCTGTCCAGCTTTCGGACTGGAGGTCATGGGGTACCACTCAGGTACGGCTTGATCAAAGGCCAGTCGGCATCACCCTGGGGCGCGGCGGGCCCAGCGTCCGTGCCCGCGCCCGCAACTCCAGAAGTGGGCGTGGCGGTCGTGGGCGTGGCGGCGAGGTAGGTCACCGACCCGGGCTGGCGCAAACCCAACGGGCCCTCGGCGGCCGACACGATACGGGCCGGGGCCTCCAGCTCCGCCACTTCGAGCCGTAGCTTCTCGTACCGCTCTTGTTGGGCACTCGCCTGCTGTTGGAGCTGGTCGAGATGGAACTGGTTCTCAGCGATCAGTACGTGCAGCGTCACCAGGGCCAGGAACACCATGGCGATGCCCGCGAGGGCGGCAGATACGACGACATGGCGTCGGTTGGTCCTGCGCCGGGCTTCCCGGTCCACCAGGCGCAGGTGGCGCCGGACCTCCTCGGGCTCCTGCCGCGCCGGCTCCGCGTCCTGGACGGCGTTTTCCGACGCCCGGGCCAAGAGCCGTTCGCGCTCTGCCTCGGCTGGGCTCACAGCGGTCGACCTTTTTCGTCTGGACGGGTCTCGTCGGGACGGGTCTCGTCCGGACGGGCCCCGGCCTTGGCGGGTAGGGCTTCAACGGCGCGCAGGCGGGCGCTCTCCGACCGGGGGTTCGCCTCCACCTCGGCCACCGACGGCTTGCGCGCCCCGCGGTTGAGGAGGCGGACGCGTGGCTCTGCCCCGCACACGCACGGCAGCCCCGGAGGGCATGTGCAACCGCCTGATGCGGCTTCGACGAACCTGTCTTTGGTGGCCCGGTCTTCGCCCGAGTGGTAGGAGATCACGACGATGCGACCGCCGGGCGAGAGACGGCTCAGAGCCGCGTCTATGGCGACCGGGAGCACCTCGAGCTCGCCGTTCACCGCCGCCCGCAGAGCCTGGAACACCCTCTTGGCCGGGTGGCCCCGCCGGCGAACGGCGGCGGGGACGGCCGAGCTCACCACGTCGGCCAGGGCCAGCGTCGTGTGGACCGGGCGGGCGGCGACGATGGCGGCGGCGATACGGCGGGCAAAGCGGGTCTCGCCGTGCAGGACGAACAATCGGGCCAGTTCTGCCTCGCTCGCCTCGTCCAGGAACCGGGCCGCGGTGCGTGGCTCCGAGCGGTCCATGCGCATGTCCAAGGGGGCGTCGGCGCGATAACTGAAACCCCGCTCGGGCCGGTCGATCTGAGGAGAGCTGACGCCCAGGTCGAACAAGGCGCCCGAGACCGACGGGATACCGAGCTCGTCTAGGACCACGTCCAGGCGGTCAAAACGCTGGTGGACCACTTTCGCCCGGTCCCCGAAGCGAGCGAGGGCGGACGAGGCCGCCGCCACCGCGTCCGTGTCCCTGTCCAATCCCAGGACGCGTAGGTGGGGGTAGGCCTCGAGCAGCGCCCGGGCGTGGCCGCCGCCGCCGACGGTGGCGTCGAGAGCCCACCCGGCTGGTGTAGGGGCGAACAATTCGACAACCTCGTCCACCATGACGGGCCGGTGCCGGAACTGCTCTTCGGCCTCGAATGGGCCCGGGCCTGGAGGACCAGGTTGGGCGGGTTGGCGCGAGGGCTGCGGTTTCGGGCTCATAAGCAGCCCCTCGGCCGGCGCTGCCCCGGGTTTTCTCCCCGGGTACAAAGGACTGGGCGGGTGGAGAAGGGGACTCCCGTCCTGCCGGTCAAGGGGCTGCCTATAAGCCCGGAGCGGGCTGGTGGTGCTCATGGTGCGCCTGCGGCGCCGGCCAGGGCCGGGGCCGTGCCAGACGCAGAGGCGTCACAAAAGAGGTCACTGGTCCCGTCGGCCAGGCTCTCGAGGCTCGGTGCCATGCGCTCCCGCCACAAGCTGACCTTCCACAGCTCTATGCGATTGAAGGCACCGGCCACCATCACGGGCTGGTCCGGCTCCAGGCCGGCGTACTCCCGCAGGTTGGACGGTATGGTCAGCCGCCACTGGCCGTCGATCTCGACCTCGGCCGACATGGCGCTGAGGAGGCGGGCCAGGTTGCGCCCCTCCGGCCCGCGTGCCTCCATGGCTTCGGCCCGGCCCAAATGTTGCTCGAACTGTTCGTGCGTCCACACCGCTAGGCACCTGTCCACATAGCAGCTGACCAGCGCCCGCTTGGTGTCAAACTGAGCCCGCAACCGAGCCGGAAGGATGAGGCGGCCCTTGGCGTCAAGTGAGTACTCGAAGCTCCCATAGAAGCGCTCCACCTGCCGGCCCCATCCGCTTTAAATGCCGGGGTCCCTCCCCGAGCCTCCACTTCGCTCCACTATAAACCACTACTCTCCACCGGGGCAAGCAGTATGGTCGGCGAGCTCTTGCCGTGGTCAGCGGCGCACCGGGCTCGAACCGGCCAGCCCCAGAAGCTCCTCGCTGACGTAAACCTGGGCGGGCCGGCCCCTGCCGGTAAGCGCAGATGCGCTGTAGGGGGTGAGCACACCGGCGTCAGCTAGGGTCCGCAGGGCGCCCCCGGCGCCCTTGCGGGTCAGCCCGAGCGCTGCGGCAACGATGGGGGCAGTGAGCACGAGGTGGCGAGGCAGCAGGTCGAGGACCTGCCAGGCGGCCGCATCACTGCGCGTGGCCCGGACGTTGCGGTGACCGGCCAGCTTCGCCTGCCAGCCGGGGCGGAGCTGCTCTACGGCAGCCACGAGCTTCGACTGGGCCTGCCCAGCGCCGGAGACGGCATCGGCGAACCAGGCGACCCAGACGCTGGTCTGGTTGAACCGGTACTGGGTGAGGCCGGAAGTGTACCCGCCGACGTCGGCTGCAAGGTGAACGCTGACCGGCGGTGGCGTGAGCAGGTGGAGCCGGCGCGTTAGGAGCCAAGAGATGAGGACGCGGCCGATCCTGCCGTTGCGCTATTCCAGAAAATGGCCATATACTGGAGTAGTAGGGTGTGATGCGGGCTGTTGTTCCAGGGGACTTGAAGCTGACGGCTGTGCGTGACAATGGCCAGTGGGAGGCTTGGCTCAGGTTCTTCCTCGAAGGAGTCCTGGAAACAGCGACCGAAGCTACAAAGACCGCTCAGCACATCCACGAACTGCGTGAAGCTGACCGCCGGCGGGTGCCGGAGGCTGGCGGCGGTGCCCATGAGCTGGAGCTTCTCGACCGCCTCTTCGCTCAGCCGCTGGTCAACGGCGCATGGGTCTCCTCGCACCTCGGCGTTTCACCGACAACCGCCGGCAAGGTGCTCGACCGCCTTAGCACCGCTGGGGTACTGCGTGAGGTCACCGGCCGCAAGCGGGACCGGATCTGGCGCTACGACTCCTATGTGGACCTCTTCGACGAAGTGACGGGCCAGGTCGAACAAGACGCCACGCTAAGCGGTAACGTCCACGGACCCGTGGCCCAGGTCCACAAATAGCCCTAGGTGCCGCACCGTTCCGGTACCGAGTGACGGTTGGTGCCGGGTTCTTTGGCCGGCCCGGTCCAGAGCTGATGTCCGCACACGGCTGCACTCGGCTGACCTCGGTCAACACCGGGGAAGTCATGTACAAGCTGGCGGAGCGCGCCCGGCAATCGCCCCAGCAGGTGGGGGCGACCCACCGGCCCGTTGGCGCCCGCTGTCCTGCCGCCGTCCAGGGCGAGGCCCACATCGGCGCTGAAAAAAGCAACCTGGGCGAAGAAGTACGACCTCCTCCTGACCGAAGCCGGAGTACTTCAGGTATTGGCCGCCCACGGCAAAACCGGTGGTAGGACTGACGAAGTCGAGGCCGCTCAGTTAGATTGGTTGGCACCTTCGACAGCGAGGGGCTGTAGGCGGGCGACGCCTTCTTCGGAGGTACCGACTTCGTGCCGAGCCCTCGGCGGGGTCATCCTCGGCGGGCCAGGGGCGTCGCCGGACATCCGGCCTGTGCCGCGCTTCGACAAGATCGACCGGAGGACGACCGATGAGCAAACAAGGACGAGCCAACCACCCGATATACGGGCTTCTGCCTATAAAAGTCAGGGGCTTCGACGCCCTGGCTGAGCTTGCCCTGGACATGCGCTCGTCGTGGGACCATACCGCCGATGAACTATGGCGCCGACTGGAACCTGAGCTTTGGGAACTGACCCAAAACCCCTGGGTGGTCCTGCAAACCGTCTCACGTCAGAAACTCGAAACTGTGCTGGAGGGCCCTGCTGTCCGAAAGGAGATCTCTGCCCTGGTGCGGGCCAAGCGCCGTGCCGAAAAGGCGCCGGCGTGGTTCCAGCAGAACTGCTCACAAGGAGACCTCACCTGCGTGGCGTACTTCAGCATGGAGTTCATGCTGAGCGAGGCGCTGCCCATCTATTCCGGTGGCCTGGGCAACGTGGCCGGCGACCAGCTCAAGGCGGCCAGTGACCTCGGCGTGCCCGTGGTCGGCGTGGGCTTGCTCTACCAGCAAGGCTATTTCCGCCAGGCAATAGACAGCGACGGTGCGCAGCAGGCGCTCTTCCCCTACAACGACCCCGGCCAATTGCCGATTACACCGGTCCGCCGGCCCGACGGCGAATGGCTGCGGCTGGAGATCATGTTGCCTGGTTATTCGGTATGGCTTCGGGCCTGGCAGGTCCAAGTCGGCCGAGTGAAGCTGTACCTGCTCGACAGCAACGACGCCGCCAACGTCCCCGCTCGGCGGGGGATCACCAGTGAGCTTTACGGCGGCGGGCCCGAGCTGCGTCTCACTCAAGAACTGCTCCTCGGCATCGGCGGGTGGCGACTGCTGGTAGCGCTCGGGATCCGCCCCGAAGTGTGCCACCTGAACGAAGGCCACGCTGCCTTTGCCGTGCTCGAGCGCGCTCTCAGCTTGATGGAAGAGACGTCGCAGCCTTTCGACGTGGCGCTGGCCGCCACCCGGCCAGGCAACCTGTTCACCACCCACACTGCGGTGGCCGCCGGCTTCGACCGCTTTTCCCCGGCCCTGGTCGAGCACTACCTAGGTGGTTACGCGGAGCAGAGGCTCGGGATAACGCGGCGCGAGCTGCTGGCCTTGGGCCGCCAGGACGCGAACGACCCGGCGGAACCTTTCAACATGGCGTACCTGGCGATCCGGGGCAGCGGCGCCGTCAACGGGGTAAGCCGTCTGCACGGCGAAGTGAGCCGGCGCCTGTTCGAGCCTCTCTTCCCGCGCTGGCCAGTCAATGAAGTACCCGTTGGGCACGTGACCAACGGGGTCCACGTGCCCACCTGGGGCTCGGCGGAGTCCAACGAACTTTGGACCGAGGCGTGCGGCCAGGACCGCTGGCAAGGCCCCACCGAACAGGTCGACAGCGGCATCCGACGCCTCTCCGACCTGCGCCTGTGGCAGTTCCGCACCGCCTCCACCACGTCCCTGGTCGAGTACGCGCGCGGGCGCCTGGCCAGGCAGCTGACCGCTTCGGGGGCGTCGCCGGAGGCCGTCGGTGAGCTTGAGGACCTGTTTGACCCGAAGGTGCTGACGCTGGGATTCGCCCGGCGCTTTGCCACCTACAAAAGGCCAAACCTGTTGCTACACGACCCGGACCGCCTTCTCCGGCTGCTGGCCGACCCGCAACGGCCCGTGCAACTTATCATCGCCGGCAAGGCCCATCCGGCCGACCAGGCCGGCCAGGCCCTCGTCCAAGAATGGGTGCACTTTATCCGGCGGCCCGACGTTCGCCCCCACGCCATCTTCCTTGCCGACTACGACATGCAGCTGACCGAGCGCCTGGTGCAGGGCGTCGACGTCTGGCTCAACACGCCGCGGCGGCCCTGGGAGGCGAGCGGTACAAGTGGCATGAAGGTGCTCGTCAATGGAGGCATCAACCTTTCCGAACTGGACGGGTGGTGGGCGGAGGCGTACACGCCCGAGGCGGGCTGGGCACTGGGCGACGGCCTCGAGCACGACGACGACCCGGCCTGGGACGCAGCCGAAGCCGATGCGCTGTACGAAACGCTGGAACGGGAGGTTGTGCCCGAGTTTTACACCCGGGACAAAGAGGGCGTCCCCACCGCCTGGGTGGCCCGCATGCGCGAAAGCATGGCGCAGTTGACAATGCGTTTTTCCGCCAACCGCACGGTGCGCGAGTACACCGAACAGCGCTACCTACCGGCCGCCACCGCGTTCGGTTCGCGCACTGCCAATAATTGCGACGCGGCGAAACAGATGGTCGGCTGGCAGCACGCCTTAACAGAAAAGTGGTCGGCTCTGCATTTCAGTGACACCAAGGTCGAGCCTGGTGGCAGCCAGCACCACTTCGAGACCAAGCTGTTCTTGGGAGGCCTCAGCCCCGAGTCGGTGAAGGTGCAGCTTTACTCCGAGGACGAGACCGGTGCACCCGTCCTTCACGACATGGAACTGGCTCAGCCGCCCGCGAACGGGCCCTCGGGGGCAACCTATCGGGGCTCGGTCCTCGCCACCCGCCCGGCCGGCGACTACACGGTACGGGCCGTGCCTTGCTGGCCGGGTGCTTCGGTGCCCCTGGAGGCCAGCGCCATCCTCTGGCAGCACTGACGACGGCACCGAGCCGGGGCCGTGGGCCCTGCGCTCGGTCCGGGCACCGGGCCCGCGCCGGCTTGGGGACGGGGGCGGCGCTAGGCGACGTCGCTGCAGGCGGCCTCGATGGCCCGCAGGACGCGTTCCTCGCTCACGGGCACCCTCGTGCCCAGGGACTGGGCAAAGAGGCTCACCCGCAGCTCTTCGATTAGCCACCGCGCGTCTTCAAGGGCGACCAGGCAGGCCATGGCCCGGCCCTCCTGGCGAGCGGAGATCATGGCCTCGTCAAGGCGCCGCTGCAGCGCCTGCACGCTCTGAGCGGTAGCAAGGTCCCGGCGGGGGCCGAGAGGGAGCTTGTCGAGGCGGCGCTCGGTCCCGTTGAGGTACCGCTCGAGATCGGGCAGGCGCCCTAGGCCTGCCCGGCTCACGAAGCGGGCGCCGCCCAGGCGCGCCAGGTGGCGCACGACGTCCTCCAGGGCCGTCCGCAGAGCCGGTGCCGATGTCGGGGAGGCGGTCGTGGCCCACATCTCCTCCGTACGCCGGCCCAGCTCTTGAAGCTTGGAAATGATGCGCCCAGCGGCGATCACCCCTTTTCGCGCCGCCGGCTCGACGTCGGCGCGGACCGCCGCCACCAAAGCCTCGAAGCCCGCCGGGCCCCAGGCCGGTCCCCCGTGGGCGGCGATGGCCTGGTCCATCGCCGCCGCCAGGACGTCCTCGGCGACATCGCGGCCCGAGGCGTAGGGACGGTTGCGCAGCGCCCCCAAGGCCAGTTTCGTGTGGTTGTCGATCAGGCGCTCGAGGTGGTCGACAAGCTGGCGGCGGCCGGGCAGGTTGAGCAGCACCAGGCGCCGTGTGGCACCGGCCATGGCCGCTAGCTGGGAGGCTTCATCAGAAAAGACGCGGGCGCGCACGGCGTCACCCTCGTCCACGAGGGCCGGGAAGCCCCTGAGGCGGTAACCGTGCCACTCGGGCCCGAACCGCTTCGGGAGCTCGCCGAAATCCCACGTCGTCGAGCGGTGGCCGACGGGCAGAGAGCTCGAAGCGGCCGCCGTCTGCAGCACCTGCTCCAGTTGGGGGCGGAGCTGGGAGACAAGGTCGGCGGTCTGCTTGCCCCGGGCCAGCACGGTACCGTCCTGCCCGACGACCCGGAAGGTCGGGCGCAGGTACGCCGGCACCTTCTCCCAATCGAAGTCACGAGGGGAAATGAGCACGCCGGCTACGGCGCTCATGGACCGGGCGAGCACGCCGAGCAGGGGGCCATCAGCCGGGCCGGCCTTGGCCACGAACTCCCGGGCATGGTCGGCCACGGGCAGGAGCTGGCGGCGGAGGTCCTTGTTGAGCGAGCGCAGGAGGGCTACGACGAGTTCCTCCCGCAGGCCCGGGACCTGCCATTCCAGTCCCTCCTCGGCCAGACGGTCCACCTGCGCCAGGGGGATGTCGGCGCAGACGCCGTCGTCCTCCGCCCCCGGCTCCCAGTTGTAGTGCAGTGGTACGGCGATGTCGTCCGCCGCCGGCCATACGTCGGGGAACGCCGAGGCGTCTACGTCGGCGCCGGCCGGCCCGCTCAGGTCCTCGGGCTCGGCGTCGAAAAGAGCCGGCTCGGCGGCGCGGCGCCGTCGCCACCAGGGCCCGAACGCCCGGCCCGAAGCCACGTCCAGGGGGAGGCGGGCGTCGTAAAAGTCGTACAAAGCCTCGTCGCCGACGATGAGGTCATGGCGGCGGGCCCGGGCCAGGGCCGTCCGCAAGCCCACCAGGATCTCGCGATTGCGGGCCGCGAAGCTCGGGGCGCCCTCCCAGTCGTCCTCGACCAGGCCATTGCGCACGAAGATCCGGCGGGCCTCGTCGGGGTCGAGCCGGCTGAGCTCGACGCGACGCCCTACCACCACGGCCAAGCCGTAAAGGGTGGCCCGGGCGACGACGAAGGCTTCGCCCCGGGCGGGGTCCCATTCCGGGTCGCTATAGGACCACTTCAGCAAATGAGCGGCGGCCGCTTCCACCCACTGCGGGCGCACAGGGGCGACGAAGCGCGCCCAGAGCCGCCCCGTCTCCACTAGCTCGGCGGCCATGACCCACCGGGGCGGCGCCTTGGCCAGGACGGACCCGGGCCAGATGGCGAAGCGGGCGCCCCGGGGAGCGGCAAAATCGGCGTGGTCGCCCTCGCGGGCACCCACCTGGGTGGCTAGTCCCGATAGCAGGGCCTGGTGGACCAGGATCCGTTCGCCCTCCGAGAGGGGTCCCTCCCGGCGAGGCGGGCGAGACCGGGGGGCCGGGCGGGCGGGACGGACGCGCCCCGCCCCGGGGGCCGGTGGCGAGCGGCGGCCGGGAACAGGCCCGGCCGCCAGGCGCAAATTGCGGCACACTTCGACGAGCTGGCCGTGGACGTCCTGCCACTCTCGGGCTCGCTGGTAGGAGATGAGCTCCCTCCGGCACAGCCGGCGGAACTGCCCCGAGCTGAGCTCCCCCTGGCGCTCGTCCAGGTAGTCCCACAGGGACAGGTACGACAAGAAATCCGAGCGTTCGTCGTCGAAACGGGAATGCAGTGCCGCCGCCGCCTCCCTTTTCTCCACCGGCCGCTCCCGGGGGTCCTGGACCGAGATCCCGGCCGCGATCACCAGCACCTCGTCCAAGCACCCGAGCCGGGCCGCCTCCAGCACCATGCGCCCGAGGCGGGGGTCCAGCGGCACCTGGGCCAGCTGGCGCCCGACCTCGGTGAGGCGCCAGCCCGCCGGGCCCGCCGGCGCTGGCTGGTGGGCCCGGTCCCCCGTGGCCTCCCATCGGCGAAGCGCGCCCAGTTCCTCCAAGAGGGCGATGCCGTCTTTCACATTGCGCTGGTCCGGCGGGTCCACAAAGGGAAAGTCCTCTATCTCGCCCAGTCCTATGGCCGCCATCTGCAGGACCACCGAAGCCAGGTTCGTGCGCAGGATTTCCGGCTCGGTGAAAGGGCGGCGGGAGTTGAAGTCTTCTTCCGAGTAGAGCCTCACGCAGATGCCCGGCCCGAGGCGGCCACAACGACCGGCCCGCTGGTTGGCCGAAGCCTGCGAGATGGCCTCGATGGGCAGGCGCTGCACCTTGGTGCGCCGGCTGTAGCGGGAAATGCGAGCGGTACCCGTGTCGACCACGTAACGCACGCCGGGCACGGTCAGCGACGTTTCCGCCACGTTCGTGGCCAGGACCGCTCGACGCCCGCCGTGAGCTTCGAATACCCGGTGCTGCTCGGCCGACGAAAGACGGCCGTACAGGGGCAGGATTTCCAACCCGTGCCTATCCGACTTGGAAAGGGCGTCCGCCGTGTCCCTCACCTCGCGCTCGCCGGGCAGGAAGACGAGGATGTCACCCGCCCCCTCAGCGCAAAGCTCGTCCACCGCGTTACAGACCGCCTGCACCTCGTCAGCCGGGCCCGGGTCAGCCGGGCCCGGGTCAGCCGGGCCTGCGTCAACCGGGCCTGCGTCGTCATCGTCGTCGCCGTCCTCGAGCAGCGGACGGTACCTGACCTCGACGGGATAGGCCCGCCCTGACACCTCGATCACCGGGGCGTCCCCGAAATGCTGTGAGAACCGCTCGGTGTCGATGGTGGCCGAGGTGATGATGATTTTGAGGTCGGGACGGGCCGGCAGGAGCCGTTTGAGGTAACCAAGGATGAAATCGATGTTGAGGCTGCGCTCGTGCGCCTCGTCGATTATGAACGTGTCGTAGTGGCGGAGATCGGGTGCCCCGTGCAGTTCGGCCAGCAACACGCCGTCGGTCATCAGCTTGACCAGCGTCCCGTCGCTCACGCGGTCGGTAAAACGGACCTTGTAGCCGACGGGGCCGCCGAAGGGCACTTCCAGCTCCTCGGCCAGCCGCTCGGCCAGGGCCCGGGCCGCGATACGCCGGGGCTGCGTGTGGCCGATGAGACCGGCTATGCCTCGGCCCGCCTCCAGGCACACCTTCGGCAACTGGGTGCTCTTCCCCGAGCCGGTCTCGCCGGCGACCACGATCACCTGGTTGGCGACCAGGGCGGAGAGGATCTCGTCTTTGCGGGCCGTGATGGGGAGGTCCTCGGGGTACGGCAGCGGGCTGGGCAGCGTGTGGCGGGCCACCAGGCGCGCCGAACGGCGCGCCTCAGCCTTGCTCGCCAAACCGGACCGCATCAAACCAGCATGCCCGACCAGGAGGCCCTAATACTTCTCGCGCCGCCGGGGCGGCGCCCCCTTAGATCCCGAGACGCGACCGGCGCATCAGCTCGCCCGTGGTCCGGTTGGTCGTGGGCTGGTAACCGGGCAGCGGCAGGATCTCCTCGTGCACCGAGTCGAGCAGCCACGAGGGCTGGGCGAAGAACATCGCTTCCTGCTCGGGCGCAGGCGTGATCCAGTTCCTCGAGCCCACGACCACTGGAGGGCCGTCGAGCTCGTCGAAGCATATCCGGGTGAGATTTGACGCCACCGTTTGCATGATGTTGCCGCGCTCCACCGCCTCTGAGACCAGCAGCACTTTGCCCGTCTTGCGGACCGAGCCCACCAGCAAGTCGTAGTTCAACGGGTTGGCGGAGCGGAGGTCGACGATCTCGGCGGAGACACCGAAACGCTCGGCCAGCTCGTCGGCGGCCGTGACGGCCGTGTACAGCGCCGGCCCCAAAGTCACGATGGTGAGGTCGGTGCCTACCCGTTTGACCGAGGGCTCCGACAGGTCGATCTCGTAATACTCCTCCGGTACGCCGTCGGCCTGGAACATCTCGCCGATGTCGTAGAGCTTCTGGCTCTCGAAGAAGATGACTGGGTCGGTACCGACCAGAGCGGAGTTCATCATGCCCTTGGCGTCATAAGGCGTCACCGGGTAGACGACCTTGAGGCCCGGGACATGGGCGACCAGGGCGGAGAAATCCTGCGAGTGCTGGGCACCGTACTTGGCGCCCACCGAGATGCGCACGACGACGGGCATGGTAAGCACGCCGGCGGACATGGCCTGCCATTTCGACAGCTGGTTGAACAGTTCATCGCCGGCGCGGCCCATGAAGTCGGCGTACATGAGCTCGGCCACCGCCCGGCCGCCTTCCATCCCGTAACCCACGGCCGCCCCGACTATCGCCGCCTCGGAGATGGGAGCGTTGAAGAGCCGGTTGTAGGGCAGCAGCTCGGTCAGCCCCCGGTACACGGCAAAGGCACCGCCCCAGTCACGGTTCTCCTCGCCGAAGGCGATCATGGTGGGGTCGATGGTGAAGCGGTGCAGAATGGCTTCGAATATGGCGTCGCGGATGTTGAACACCTTCATCTTGGGGACGGCCTTGCCATCCTGGAAGGCGGTACGGACCTTGCCCCGGATCTGCTGCACCCTGGCGTTTTCGGCCGGGGCCTGCAACAGCTCGGGGGCCCGCTCGTCGAAGCGCTCGACCCGGCGGTTGGAGAACATGACCTCGCCTACGAGCTCGGAGGTCACCTCCAACCGGGGGCTGACCTCGACGTCCGAGGCCAACTTGAACATCTCGAACACGAGCTCGGCCACGTCGTGCTGGGCCTCGTCCAGGGTGACGGCACCGGCCACGCGGCTGTCGATCAGGCGCTGGCGGTAGGCCTGCACGGCGTCGGCCGCCTGCCAGTGCTGGACCTCTTCGGCCGAGCGGTAGCTGGAGGCGTCCGAGGGGGAGTGCCCGGAGAACCGGTAGGTGATGGTGTCCAGCAGGACCGGGCCGCGGCCCTCAGAGAGGATCTGCTTTTTACGCTCGAAGGCATCGATAACGGCCAGGGGGTTGTAGCCGTTGACGCGCTCGGTGTGCATCTGCTCGGGGTTGACGCCCGCACCGACGCGGGCGATGAGCTGCTGGCTCATCGTCTCACCGTTGGGTTGGCCACCCATACCGTAGAAATTGTCCATGCAGTTGAAGATGATGGGCAGGCCGCCGCCCAGGGCCTGGTCCCACAGGTTGCGGTACTGGTCCATGCTGGCGAATGTGATGCCCTCCCACACCGGGCCGCAGCCGAACGAGGCGTCCCCGATGTTGGCCACGACGATGCCGGGCTTGCGGTTGGCCCTCTTGTATAGCGCCGCCCCCGGGGCCACGGACCCCGAACCGCCGACGATGGCGTTGTTGGGGTAAATTCCAAAGGGGGCGAAGAAGGCGTGCATCGACCCGCCCAGGCCCCGGTTGAACCCCGTCTCCCGGGCGAATATCTCGCTGTAGGCGCCGTAGATGAAGAACCGCCGCGCCAGGCCGGC
>Ga0182014_10004924_pt1 | contig 15058 bp, 14 predicted proteins | sample 612S2DmetaG_FD_120489 | JGI IMG/M metagenome (GOLD analysis project Ga0182014, IMG submission 120489) | Permafrost microbial communities from Stordalen Mire, Sweden - 612S2D metaG | ecosystem: Environmental > Terrestrial > Soil > Wetlands > Permafrost | place: Sweden: Stordalen | collected... | reverse complement strand
TGAGCCATCCGCTGCACCCCAGCCACTCGCCGACCCTGAACCAGTCGCCGACCCTGAGGCACTCGCTAAGCCTGAGCCATCCGCTGCACCCCAGCCACTCGCCGACCCTGAACCAGTCGCCGAGCCGGGGAGCCCCCCGCCCGAGAGCGGGGCCCCCGGAAACCGCCGGCCAGAGGACCCTCAGCCCGGGCCCCGCCGACGGCTGGCCGTGGTCCTGGCCGCGGCGGCTGTCGCCACGGTGATCGCGGGTGCGGTGGTCGCCATCGTCCTCAGCGCCGGGGGCTCGCCGCAGCACCACTCGGCGCTCGGCGCCGCCAGCACGCCGCGCCCCTCCGCCACCCGGCCCGCGCGCGCGTCGTCCCCGGCCTCTCCGTCCCCCGCTAGCCCGGCCCCCTCCAGTTCGGCCGCGGCTTCCGGCGGTATCAGCACCTTGCCCACGGGCTATCAGCGGTTCACGAATTCGACCGGATTTTCCATCGGCGTGCCGACGGGCTGGCAGATTTCCCACGACGGGCACTACGTCTACATCCGTGACCCCGTCAACAGCGGGATCTTCCTGCTGATCGACCAGTCCGATCAGCCCCAGCCCAACGCGCTGGCCGACTGGCGGCAGCAGGCCGCGAACCGCCAGAGCAGTTACCCCGGCTACCACCTCATCCGCCTGCAAGCCGTGCATTACGCGCAGGCGGAGCAGGCGGCGGACTGGGAGTTCAGCTACAACCGGGACGGCATCGAGGTCCACATCCTGAACCGGAACGTCCTGGCCAACGCCGATCACGCGTACGCGCTGTACTGGTCGGTACCGGTAAGCGACTGGAACGCCGACTATCACTACTTCGAGGCCTTCGCCGCCACCTTCCAGCCAGCGGGTGTAAACCAGAAGTGAGACGGCGCGCTCCGCGTTACCGCTGACCAGATGCGTAACCGCTGACCAGGAAGGCCGCATGCCAGCCATCCGTAAGATCAACGTTCCGGGCGTGGCCCGGCTGCCGGCATTTTGCCACGCCACCGTCGCGGGCGAACAGGTCTTCGTTTCCGGGATGCTGGGGGCCCGGGAGGGTGCCCTCGAACTGGTGCCCGGCGGAGTTGCCGCACAGACCACGCAGGCTCTCCGCCACATCGAGACCCTCAGTGTTTACTGCCCAGTGTTTACTGTCCAGTGGCGAGGATGTCCACCTCCGCCTGGTAGACCAGGGCCGGATCGATCCCGGTGGCGGTGAGGTGGCCGTCGAGTTCCAGGCTGAGCACCCCATGCAGGCGCGTCCACGCCAGGAGGGCGCGCAGGAGGACGTCCGGCGGCAGTGCGGGCGCACCCGACCGTGCGTGCCACGCCTCCAGTTGCGTGCGCAGACCGGACGGCACCGCAGCCGCGGGCGGGGAACCGCTGACCGCGGCAAGCACGCTGAGGAAGACGTCCATGCTCCGCTGAGCCGCCGGGATGACGCGTCCGGGCTCCAGCTGGCCCGAGCCGATCGGACTTGAGAACACCAGCCGGTAACGGTGCGGCTCGGCCAGCGCCCACGTCCGGTAGGCGCCCATCACGCCGCGGAACCGGGCCATCGGCGGCGCACCCTGCCGCGCTGCGGCCTGGAGCACGTCGGCGAGGTCGTGGTAGGCGTCGACGATGAGCTCGGCCAGCAGATCATCCCGGCTGGCGAAGTACCGGTACAGGGCGGCACCGGACATGCCCATGGCCTTCGCGATGGCGTTGAGCGAGAGCGCCTCGGTACCCCCCTGGATAACCTGCTGCATAGCCAGCTGCTTGATTTCGGCGAGCGTCTCCTGCCGGTAGCGCTCGCGCCGCGTCGGCAATCTCTCCGCCATCTCACCCCTGCTCCCGCGTTGGCGCCCAGCATTTCTAATAGGCCATTACTTGAGTAAGACACTCTAACCCAGTTACCGGCGGCACCACGGTCACCTTCGGCGCGATAGAGCCCAGACCGGACTTTTGCCGGAGACGATGCGAGGGGGCCCGTGATACTTTGCAGTGCCGCCAGCCTCGACCTCTGCCTGCACGTGGTACAGCGCGACTACGGCACCGAGATCGCCAGCTGGCTCGCCCGTGACCTGGTGGTGCCCCTGCATCGCGACGGAGGCCAGGCGCAGTTCATCGAGACGCCGATGCCGGCGCCGGACGAGGCCGGCTTGTTCGCCGGCACCGTCGCCTGGGTGCAGGCGCATCTGTACGAGACGGTGACGGTCCGGGACCTGGCCGCGCGCGCCGCGATGAGCCCTCGCACGTTCGCCCGCCGGTTCGTGGCCGGCACCGGCGCGACCCCCTATCAATGGATCGTCCGGGAACGGGTCCGCCTCGCTCAGCGTCTCCTGGAACCAGCGATCTGCCGGTGGAGGCCGTCGCGCGCAAGAGCGGCTTCTCCACGGCCGACAATCTGCGCAAGCACTTCGGCCGCGTGCTGCGGACGAGCCCGCAGGCCTACCGGCATACTTCCAGTCCCGGTGGCCCGGGTAACCGAATTAACGGTTAGACGTTTGCGGCACCGAATGCTTTTCTGGTTTCTTTTGCCGCCGAATGATCCGCTGGGTATTTAGCCAGGATGCCATGTGGGGCACCCCGGGACGGCAGCGTTTTACGTATACGGTCATCTCGGGAAGTGTGGGACGGCAGCGCAAAATGGGCGATCGTCCGCGCTTTGTTCGGAGACTTTCTGCCTCTTTTCGGACGATCCGTTGCCAGCGCCATGGGAGACCTTATAACGTGCACGGGAACGCCATGTTGCAGGCGCCCGCCGGCCACGATCTTGGTACGCGCTCTCCGGGCGATACGGTGCGGGAATGGGGCGCCTGCGATCGCGCTCCCGGCACGGAAGGCGATGCATGGCATGACCTCGGACAATCCGGCCGCAGAGCTGATGGATCCGCGGCGTGCCGAGGTTCATTGGCCGGTCCGGGTGGGGGCGGTGCCAGCCCGGGCCAACGAGTTCAGCCCCCGGCCGGAGTCTGCGCCTGGCCTGCGCCCGGCGCTGATCCCGGGCGCGACGGTCGCGCTGGTGACCGGCCGGACCGCCGGGCCGGACGAGCCCGGGGCAGCTGGCGCCCCCGCGCTCCCCGACTGGCTGAGGTTGGCCGGCAAGACACAGCTCGCGGTCGCCGTCGCCGAGTCGCTGTGGCAGTCACGGAACGTCGACCTGATGGTGTGGGCCACGGCCACCAGTCGGACCTCGGTGCTGGCCGCCTACAGCGAGGCGGCCATGGCTACCTCCGGGACCGCTCCCGGCGGCAGCGCCGAATCGGCCGCGGCCCGTTTTGTCGGCTGGCTCAACGAGACCACTAGGCCCTGGCTCGTAGTGCTCGACGATCTGTCCGGCGCGGCCGATCTGCGCGGGCTCTGGCCGAACGGGCCGGCGGGCCGGGTCCTGGTGACGGCCGCCGATGCCGTCGCGGTGCCCGGCGGGATACCGGCGCTGCCGCTCGGGCTGTTCAGCCACCGCGAGGCCCTGAACTATCTGATGGGCCGTCTCAGCGCCGATCCGGACCGGCGGATCGGCGCGATTGACCTGGTCAAGGAACTGGGCTGCGAGCCGATGGCACTGGCCCAGGCCTGCGCGGTGATCACGAGCTCGGCGTGGACCTGCCGTGATTACCAGGATGCGTTCGTGCGCAGGCGGGAACAGATGACGGACCCGTCCGGCGCCACACTCCCGGCCGCCGCCGTCACCTGGACATTCTCTTTCGAGCAGGCCGACTGGCTGTCACCGGACGTGCCGGCGCAGCCCCTGCTGGCGCTGATCGCGCTCCTGGACGGCCATGGCATTCCCGCCATGGTCCTGTCCGCCCCGGCGGCCTGCGGCTACCTGGCGGCCCATCACCCCGGCGCCCGGCCGGACGCCGACAGCGCCGGGCGGGCGCTGCTCGTGCTGGAACGGGCGGGCCTGCTGACCATCGACCGGACGACGACGGCGCCCCCGATGGTCCGGATAAGCCCGGTGCTGCAGTCCGCGCTACGGACCATGATGCCCGAGGGGATGCTGGAGCACGCCGCACGATCGGCCGCCGGCGCGCTGATCGAGGCGTGGCCGCAGGAAGAACAACCCGGCTGGCTCGCGGAAAGCTTCCGGTCCTGCACAGCCAGCCTCTGGCGGGCCGCCGGGGACCTGCTCTGGACGGGTGGCTGCCATCCAGTGCTCCAGCGGGCCGGGCAGAGCCTGGATAACGCGCGGCTAACCGGCGCCGCCGCCGATTACTGGCATGACCTGGCCTCGATCAGCGAACGGCTCCTCGGCGCGGACCACCCGCACACCCTGGCCGCTGTTCAGAGGCTTACCAGCGCCTACCTGGCGGCCGGGCGCGCCGCCGACGCCGTCCGGTGGGTCCAGTGGGTGGTGGACTGCCGGGTCCGCACCCTCGGTTCTGACCACTACGACGTCCTCGTGGCCCGGCGTGATCTCGGCCACGCCCTCGTCGCCGCGGGCCAGCTCCCGGGCGCGATCACCGTGCTGGACCAGGTGGCCGACGACTGCGAACGGCTGTGCGGCCCGGATCACCTCGACACTCTCGGCGCGCGTGATGAGCTGGCCGCCGCCTACCTGGCCGTAGGCCGGCCGGCGGACGCGGCCGGACTCTACCGGCGCACCCTGGAAGGCCGGGAGCGGGTACAGGGGCCCCGGGACCCGCAGACCCTGACTACACGGGAAGGTCTGGGTGACGCTTCACAGGCCGATGGCCGCACGAAAGACGCGATATCGGCGTACAAGAAGGTACTGGCCGGGCGGGAAAAGGTGCTCGGGCCCGATGACCTGGACACCATCGCCATTCACGGCAAGCTCGGATCGATCTATCACACGGCCGGCAAGATGGCCTCCGCGGTGCACTCCTACGAGCAGGCCCGGTCGGGCTTTGAGCGGGTGCTGGGCCCCGATCACCCGGATACCCTGGCCGTCCGGATGCGCCTGGCCCGGACCTACTATGAAGTGGGACGCCTGGGGGACGCGAGAACGCTGCTGCGTGACACCGCGGAGCGGTGCGAGCGGGTATTGCCGCCCGGGGACCGGCTGACCATCCAGGTCCGTACCAGCCTGGCGGACATCGGCACCGGATTAAGATCGGCCCGGGCTTAATCCCGCAGCGCGGGCCTGATGCCCTGGGCGCTCCGGCCGCTGCCCACGGAGGAATCGGATTGTCGACGGTCACCAAGGACGAAACGGGCGGCGTCACGGCCGCCGTCACGCGCCGCTGGCAGGCGATTGATCCGCTTCTGCCCGCGCCCGGTGTCCCGTCCGGCGGGTGCGGGACCGAGCTGGCCGTCACCGGCCCGGACGGCCGGGCGGCCGCCATCGGCTTCTGCGAGCACTGGCACGAGAGCCCGGGCTCGATGGAGCTCACCTGGGGCGCGGCCCGCAGGTTCCGCCTGACCGCACACACGGCGGGCCCGGACGTCGCGGGGGCGCTGGACGAGCTGCTGTCCCGGTGGCAGGCTCATCTGGCTTCCGTGCCCGAGGCGAGCGCCGACGACACGGCGGCCGTCGTCGTATGGCCCACCCGAGACGTTGACGGCCCGCTGCCGCTGCTGCGCCACGGGCTGGCCCCGCGCGCGGTGATCGCGGCGCGGCCGGCCGGGCGAGGGACCGGGACGGCGGCCGCGGCCCAGCCGGCGGCCCTGCGGCCGGGTATCCAGATCAGGCGGGGCGGCCCGGCCGACATCGACGCCGTCGTTTGCCTGGGCATGGCGACGGTCCGGTTCGATGCTCATTTCGGCACTGTGATCGAGCGTCCGTGGTCGGCGGAGGCGCTGCGGGAGGACGCCTCGGCGCTGCTCGCCCAGCCAGGCGCCTGGACGTGGCTCGCCGAGGACGGCGGTGAGCCGGTCGCCATGCTGTACGCCGAGCCGCCGTCGGCCGCCGGCTGGATCGCGCCGCTGGCCGGGGTATCCCCGGTCGCCTATCTGGAACTGATGTACGTCCAGCCGGACGATCGCGGTCAGGGCGCGGGGCCGGCCCTGGTGGGGCAACTGCACCGGGCGGCCGACGCGGCCGGCGTGGCGGTCACGCTGCTGCACTACGAGCAGGTCAACCCGCTGTCCGGCCCGTTCTGGAGCCGGCAGGGCTACCGGCCGCTGTGGACCTCATGGGAGGCCAGGCCGGCCCGGGCGCTCCGCTGACGGCTGACGCCAGCCGCGGAGAGGCCCGGGCCGGCCGGTGTCCCGCTGAGCTTTGTTAGTGACGCTGGCCGGGATTAGTGCCGCTGGCCGGGCGCGCTCTCCCGCTGAACCTGGAAGAAGGACGACCGCAGCACCGTGCGCGCGATCACCAGCAGGATCAGGCCGGCGATGACGATGCCGGCCAGCGACCACAACTGCGCCGCGGGCGCGGCCAGGAGCGACTTGACCAGGATCCAGCCGAGGAACGCGGCCGCGGCGAGCGGCAGGACGCCGAGCGCCACGGCGTCCCACACGTTCGCGGTCAGGCGGCGCCGGTAGTAGACGATGAGGGTGACCGCGGTCAGGATGTAAAAGATGGAGAACAGCAGGCCAGTCACGTCGATCACGTCGGTGAACGCGTTCTGGACCGAGGTGGCCACGAAGTAGATCGTGCTGAGTCCGGCGATGAGCACGCCGACGATGATGCTGGCCGCGACGGGGGTGGCGAACCGGCGGGACACGTTGGCGAGGAACTGCGGCAGAACCCGGTAGCTGGCCATCCCGTAGACGATCCGCGAGGTGAGCACGATACCGGTGCCGGTGGTGGCGACGACCGACAGCGCGATGGACAGGGCCATGACCTTGGCCCAGAATCCCCCGCCGAGCGCGTTGGCCACATCGATAAGAGCGGTGCCGTTGGCGGCGGATTTCGCGAGCGCGGCTGGCGACAGCACACCCTGGAAGCCGACCTGGGCCAGCGTGTAAAGGATGGCCAGCAGGCCGACGGCCCACATGGCCGCCCGGCCCGGGTTCACCCGCCGGTGCTTCACTTCCTCGTTGACGTACAGCGTGCCGTCCCAGCCTCCGTAGACGAACACCGCGACCAGGAAGCCGGCCACCGCGCTGCCCTTACCGCCGATACCGCTGGGACTCAGCCACGCGGTGGAGAAATGGACGACACCGCGATGGCCGGCGGCCACGTAGATAAGGCCCGCGATGGCCAGCCCGATCAGGATCAGGTACTCGACCGCCGCCATGCTGACCTGGACTCTCGCGGTAATGCGGATGCCGACAACGGCGATCACCAGCATGATCAGGACCATGATGACGCCGATAAGAACGTAAGCCGTGGTATTGGTCGAACTGGAGCCGATGACCGCCAGGACCGAGGGCCCGAGCAGCAGGACCTCCGCGACCGTCCCGATGATGTAAGCGGCCACCATCAGCCATCCGGTCAGGAAGCCGAGGTACGGATTGATCGCCCGGCCAACCCACTCGAAGGACGCGCCACAGTTGGCGTTCCACAGATTCAGCCGGCGGTAGGAGTTGGCGATGATGAGCATCGGGATGGCGGTCAGGATGAGGATCAGCCCGCTGCCGTAGGCGGTCGCCACGGCCAGGGCAGCGACTGACAACCCAACCGTGGCGGCCGGTGCGGACGACGCCATACCGATGACCGTGTCCTGCGCGACACCGATTGCGTCGGGCTCGAGCCGGGCTGCGTGCGACCGTGGCGGGTCGGTCACAGCGGCCGAAGAGTAGTCCGCCATCTGTTCTCCTATCAGGCTCGGCCCCATGACCGCCCGTCGGCAGGGCGGAGGCCTTCGTTAGTACGGGAAGAGGCCGGTGCGCACACGGACATGCCCAGTGGCCCGCTTGTGCGCCGCGAAACCGGACGCTGGGCCGGGTCCGGACGCACGGTTGCCGTTTCCGGCCACCAGGTCCACGCTGATCACTCGCGTGATCTTAGCGGTCATATCGTGTTAGATAACATTCTGTCCGAAAATTTCTGGCTGGTTCGCAGGTACCGTCGGGCCCATTTTTATGACAACGATGTATTTATAGCCGGCATTAATTTCGGTGCCCCAGTCCCGGCGCGTATGCCCTCGCGCGGATACGCCGATATTACGCCTGCCGTGATAGGCGGGAAGCACCGGTAAAGGTGATGCCCAGGGGACAGGGCAGCTCTTTCGTTTATCACCAGGCCGGGAAACGACGGCGGCGCCGGTCACCCGGCCTGGGCGCGCGACGCGCAGGTCCTGGTACCGCCCCCGGCCGGAAACGCGCAGCAGGGCGCGGTGACCGCTCGCCGGTTTCCGTTCGGCGTCATGGGTTCATCAGGAGACGAGCTGCTGTCCGCCGTCGATGTCGTAGGTCGCGCCGGTGAGCGCGGTGTTGGCCATGATGTGGACGGCGAGCGCGGCGACGTCGGCGGGACCGACGACGCGGCCGATGGGGAGCGTCGCGCGCAGCTCGTTCCGGCGCTCCTCGAGCTGGTCTCCGAGCAGCGAGGCCGACAGCGGGGTGTCGACGAAGCCGGCGGCGATGAGGTTGACCCGGACCGGCGCCACTTCGACCGCCAGGTTGGCGATCAGGGCGGGCAGCGCGGCGGTGGCCGCCGCGATGAGCGATTGGCCGATACCCGGGATGGCGGCCTCCGGTGCCGCTCATGAACAGCAGCGAACCGCCGGGCCGCACCCGGCCGACGGCGTGCTGGGCCACGGCAACGGCCAGCCACAGATGCGCATCGAAATCGCGGTGCGCACGCTCGCGGTCGAGGGCGGCCAGGGGCGCATAGTACGGGCCGGGGCCCGTGACCATCACGTGGCTGATCGCCCCGGGAAGGTCAGCGAAGAACCGGTCGAGGGCGGCCGGGTCGGTGGCGTCGAAGGCCGCGGTGCGCTCCGCGCCCAGTTCCAGCGCCGCTTGCTTGAGCCGGTCGGGATTGCGGCCGGTGAGGATGACATCGGCACCCTCGGACCGGGCACGCCGGGCTGTCTCGAGCCCGGTGCCCGCGCTGCCGCCGATCACGACAACGGTCTGTCCGGCCAGTTCCGGTTCGCGCTGGGCGGGGGCAGGAATGGGTGCGCTGGTCATGATTCCTCCAATAGGAGGTGCGGTCATCGGTCATCGGTCATCGGTCATCGGTCACCCGCTGAGCTTGCGAGCAGGAATCCCCGGCCGTCCCTCACCCGGACAGGCTCGCCATCTGCGCATCCATCGGCCTAGCCGGCGGCGGCATGCCCGCGATCGTCATGCGGAGCGCGCCGCCAGCGCCGCGGCGCAGTGCTCGCCAGGCGCCCCGCCGCCGAGGGCAATCGCGTCATAATCCCTGTTCGAGCCCATCGTTAGCTCCTTCGGTCGCTGGTGAGACCGAGGCCGTGCCGGCCCGATGACGGTCACGTCGCCGTCGCTTACGTCGGCAGCTCCGTCCCGGCCTGCTCCGCCACCATGTACTGGGCGTACCAGCCGGGCCAGTTCGCGTCGGCCTCGCCGATGCGCTTCTCGTGTTCGCCGTGGGCGGCCGAAGCGCGCCGCATCGCGTCGGCCAGGTCGCTTGCGGAACGGAACGAAGTCACGCCAGGGTCGACGCGCCCGGGAAGCCGGGTTGTGACTTCCTGGAACAGCCAGCTGTTGCCGTCGGGGTCGCTGAATGAGACGAACGAGCCGTAGCTGGCATGCTCGGGCGCAGGGCCGCTGGCGCGACCGTTCGTGCCGTTGCGATGGAACCGGGCGCCGGACGCCCCCTCGTGGAACACCTCGCTGACCTCGACACCGCGGGCGACGAGCTCGGCGCGCGCGGCCTCGATGTCGGAGACGATCAGGTACAGGTCCTGGACGGAGCCGGGCGCGGCCGACGTGATGCCCGTGCCGAATTGAATCGAGCACTCGGAGCCCGGAGGTGTGAGCTGGACGATGCGGAAGTTGTCACCAGCGGCGTGGTCGGCGTCGAGTCTCCAGCCAAGGCTTACGTAGAACTCCTTTGCATGGTCGACATCCGAGACGGGGATGACAATCACCTCGAGCTTCTCGTCCACGATGTCGGCTCCTCTCCCTTAAATACCAGCGGCCTGTATCGATGCCCCGGCCCCGGTGCCATCGGGGCCGGTCCTAGCATCCACCCTTGCGCCACACATCGCCGATGTCCACAAGTATCACCAAATGGCCCGGGAAAGTCACGTGGCGGGCAGCGATAGCTTCGATGCAGTTCTCCGGCTGAGGAACAGCCCCGCCGTGATCCGGGCGATCCCATGACCGTGCCCGGCAGAGCGGAAAATCAGGTCTGCTTCACATCGGCCAAATCGCCGACCGGCGATAACGTCATCTGACACTGGAGAAGTACAGCACAGCAAGACACTCCCCGGATGGTCGTGAGGATGTTCGCGTAAGCGCCGCAACGGCAGCTACTGCCGCTAATGATTCCCGGATAGCTTGCTGCCGAGATCATATTCAATTGTCCCATTGATTCTCAGCCTACGCTTCCACTCAGCGGCGTAGGCTTTCACCCAGTCGAGGAAATGCTTGCCCTCTTCAAATGACCGAGCCCCCGCTTATATTGCTTTTCTTGGTACTGCGATAAGGGGATCCGTCAGGATGAGAGAAACGGAGCTGCCAGGCAACTTCGAAAGCATTGCTAATGAGTCCCCTGGCACACAACAGACGAATGCGCCTGGTCGGCGATAAGAGGGCCGAGCACCGATCTAATGCGATCAAAATCTGAAGCGCGGCCAGGTATGTACTACCTCTGTATAGCCATGGGACACTGAACGTTAAGCTAGGTTAACAGGCGAGTCCGACACTTTGGTGCAGGTGGGCGGCGGCCCTTTGCCGTGGATCCGTTTTGTCCGATGACTTTCCGTAGCCGGTCCCCGGAGCCGTTTATCCCCAACCAGGGACTGTCGGCGTTCGTGCTCGCAGGAGCTGCAGAGTACCTCGACCGGGCGGCGCTGATCGATTCCGCCAGCGGGCGCCTTGACCTGGACCGCGCTCCAGCCCGCAGGCTGGTTCCGGACAGGCGAATGTGAGAGGAGCGGAAATGAGCAGGGTGCTGGGTCGCAGCGGCATCAAGGTCAGCGAGGTCGGGTTCGGCTGCTGGGCGATTGGCGGCCCATTCAGCGATAGCACCAGCGGCGGCATCCCGGTCGGCTGGCGCGAGGTAGATGAGGCGGAATCGGCCGCGGCGCTGCACCGCGCGTACGAGCTGGGGATCACGTTCTTCGATACCGCGGACGTCTACGGCACCGGGCACAGCGAGCAGGTGCTGGGCCGCGCACTGGCCGGCCATCGTGACGAGGTGGTGATCGCCACCAAGTTCGGCAACACCTTCGACGCCGGGCGCCGCACGATGACGGGCCAGGACGTCTCCGCAGCGTATATCAGGCGGGCATGCGAGCAGTCGCTGCAGCGGCTGGGTACCGACCGGATCGACCTGTACCAGCTGCACCTGGGTGGCCTGCCGATAGCCCGGGCCCAGGAGGTAGCCGGGACGCTCGAGGATCTGGCCGCCGATGGCATGATCCGCAGCTATGGGTGGAGTACCGACGACCCGGAGCGCGCAGCGTCGTTCGCCGGGGGGCCGCACTGCGCCGCGGTCCAGCACGAGCTCAACGTGCTTGCCGACGCGCCGGTAATGCTTGACGTCTGCGACGCTTGCGACATCGCGAGCATCAATCGCGGACCGCTGGCCATGGGCCTGCTCACCGGCAAGTACCACGCCGCCTCCCGGCTGCCCGCCGGGGACGTCCGCGGGCCGGGGGGGCCATCCTGGATGAGGTACTTCACCGATGGGCGCCCGGCACCGGAACTGCTCGCCCGGCTCGGCGCCATCCGCGAGGTGCTCACGACCGGCGGGCGGACGCTGGCCCAGGGTGCGCTGGGCTGGCTGCTTGCCCGCAGCCCGCGCACCGTGCCGATCCCGGGGATCCGGACGGTGGCGCAGGCCGGGCAGAACGCTGCGACGCTACGGCTGGGGCCGCTGCCGGCCACGGCGATGGCGGAGATCGCCCGGCTGCTCGACGGCTGAGCCCCACCCGCCTGCCGCCGCTCCCCGGCGCGGCGGCCGCCGGCCCCAGCTGGGCTTGGCCGGAACGCGTTGCCGGCGCCGGCAGCGCTCAGCTGTGGCGGTGGAATTCAGCCTGCCCGGCGGAGCCCGAAGCCCCAGTTCAGCATGCGCACGGCGTCCTGCGAGCCGGCTGCGGGGCCGGTGGCGGGACTGTCAAGCACGGCCCCGATCAGCGTCCGGCCGTTCCTGGTCGCCTCGAACAACAGGCAGTGTCCGGCGTCGTCGGTATATCCGGTCTTGATCCCGAGGGCACCCTGGTACGAGCCGATCAGATCGTTGGTGTTGTCCCACCAGTACGCGTGATGTCCGGGCCCTTTCCGCAGCTGGTAGAACCGCTGGTCCACGATCGAGCGGAAGACCGGGTACCGCATGGCGGCGAGGCCGAGGGTGAGCAGGTCGGAGGGAGTGGAGTAGGTCGAGGTCTCGGTGGGATAGGGCAGCCCGTCCGGTGAGGTGAAGTGAGTCTGCGTCATGCCCATCCGCGCGGCGGTCGCGTTCATCCGGGTGACGAACGCATTCAGTCCGGGGCCGTAGGCGTTTGCGAGGGTATACGCGGCATCCGCCCCCGAAGGCAGCAGCAGCGCCTCCAGCAACTCGCCCACCGTGAGCACGTCCCCCGGATGCAGCGCCGCGCTTTCGCCTCCGTACTTCCAGGCATAGCTGAACGCCGCCTTCGGCACCTGGATCTCCTGGCCGAGGTCACCGCTTTCCAGCACCAGCAACGCGGTCATCACCTTGGTGACGCTCGCCATCGGCTGTTCGGTACCCGCCGCGCGGGCCCACAGCACCTGACCAGTGACCGCGTCGGCCAGCACCGCGCCCTTGGCCTTCACCCCGCGAGGCGCGCCGGTCACCTCGATCGCCGGACTAGCGGACGAGCGGCGCAGGGACGGGCTGGCCGACGCGGCTGCCCGGGCAGCAGGTGCCGAGGTCCGGGCGGGCGCGGGCCGTGGGCTTTGGGCCGCGGCCGAGGACCCGCACGCCGAGGCAGCGCCGATACTGACGGCGACCACGGTCAGCGAAGCGATCCGTACCCTCAGCCGCATGCAGCCCTCTTCCCTGGTGTACTAACGCCGGCCGGCGAGATCCACCATGAGCATTGCCCGCCAAACGCCGCTGGAACCGGCAAGGTGACCCGGCTGAGTTCTGGCGTGGCACCCTCGTGCAAGCCTGAGGTGTCCTCCGTAACGCCGACTTGACCCGGACGGTAGAGACTCCGCCCGGCGCCTTGGCCTCACTCTGGTCACGATACGGTCCGGTTTGGCAACGTTCCGGGGTTGCGGCACGTCCGTGAAGGATGCCCGTCTTCCCCGTCGCGCAGCGATCGGAAAACTCCGTGCAGCACCCCGGCAGTTTTCCCTACGGCGCGAGTATGTCGTGGATCGTCCGCCGGAGCAGTTCGCCTAGTTCTTGAGTGGTCGTGCCCTCGAATGCGTCACCGGCCATGAAGAGCACGGAGAAGACGGCGCCGAACGAGGCGGCCATCCTGACCCGGTCGCGAAGTGAGATGGCGGGGTCGGCCAGCATCTGACGGAATCTCTGCTGGATGTCTTCGTGTTCGGCGTCGTGATCCTTGCGATGCAGCTTTTCCAGGGCTGCCTGGTTGCGCTCGTGCATCAGATAGAGCTTGCGCTGGGCGAGCATCTGGCCGAGCACCGCATCAATCAGGGATTCCCACGCCGCCAGGCTGGCAGGCCCATCGGTCAGTTGCTTCAGGCCGTCCCGGCCGACGTCGTGCAGGCGCATGTGCAGCGCCATGAGCCGCGGCGCGCGCCTGGAGGTGACTCTCACCGCCCCCTATCCCGGCGCAGTCGAAGCGATCGGATCACTGGCCGTCGGCCGGGTGCGCATCAGCGATGATGGCCGGCGCAGGTCACAGGAGGCATCCAGCTCCCTCACCTTCAGTGGCCCTTACGTTACACATCACGTGTTACGGGTCCCTGGCTCCAGTGTCGGCGCCAGCTATGGTCCCCTTCATGGACGCCAAGACCGAGGAACTGAAGGCCGCACACGACGTCCTCGCCGAGTTTTACGCTGATCGCCTGGCTGGCGCTCTGGACCACATGCCCGCCGAGCGGGCGGTGCTCGGCCTGTTCTGCGACCTGACGCTCGCCGCGGGCGTTGGCACCAACGTCGCGGACGTGGGCTGCGGGACGGGACGACTGGAGCCCTACCTAGCAGCGCGGGGCCTGTCCCCACGCGGGGTCGACCTTTCACCCGAGATGATCCGAGTGGCCCGACGCGACCATCCCGGCTTCGGCTTCGACCCTGCCGACCTGCGGGAATTGCCCTTCGAAGACGCCTCGCTGGCCGGCGTGGTCTGCTGGTACTCCCTCATGTACCTCGCGCCGTCCGACAGGCCGGCCGCCTTCAGCGAGCTTGCCCGCGTCATCAAACCGGGAGGCTATCTGGTAACTGCCTTCAAAGCCGGTGACAGCCAGGTCCGGCGCGGGGGCCGCAGCCTCAACCTGGGTGTCGAGTTCGACGTCTACTGGTTGTCTCCGGGCGAGATGGAGCGCCGGGTGAACGACGCCGGCTTCGCGACCGTGTTCTGGGGCGGGCGCCCCGCCCAGGGACAGGAGGGCTCCCCGCAGGCGTATCTGCTCGCTCAGCGGTCCTTACGGACACGACGGTAAATGGCTCACCCGCATCCGAACTGGCCCGGAGACACCTTCAGACTCATTCTCAAGCTGATAGTCCCGACGTTAGCGAACCTGTGGACTGGTCAGGCTGCCGATCTGGTGCCTAAAAACACTGTCAAGAGCAGGTTGACAGTTGCGGCTTTCTGCTCGGCGCGTACCAGGCTCGCTCTCGCCCGGGTAACCGGTCGCCGGGCGGCCCTGGCGCGGCGGCTGCGGTGCTGCGGCCGCGAAGCGGCTGTCCCGGACCCAAAGGTCACACTGGGCACAGGACCGCCTGGCCTTGCTTGGCGGAGGGCCGATGAGTCGCGCCGCGGCCGCACGTCTACCCCGCGAGACAGCTACCTCTGGAAGGGCAAATGAGACCCAAACTGAGACCCCACCTCATCGAAAAAGCCCGGACCGTGATCATGGTCCGGGCTTTCTGGCTGTTCAGAGGGGTGGTCAGGGGCGGGGTCGAACCGCCGACCTTCCGCTTTTCAG
>Ga0182014_10004923_pt1 | contig 15059 bp, 13 predicted proteins | sample 612S2DmetaG_FD_120489 | JGI IMG/M metagenome (GOLD analysis project Ga0182014, IMG submission 120489) | Permafrost microbial communities from Stordalen Mire, Sweden - 612S2D metaG | ecosystem: Environmental > Terrestrial > Soil > Wetlands > Permafrost | place: Sweden: Stordalen | collected... | reverse complement strand
GTCCTGGGGAATCAATCTCCTGATTATCAGACCCTGATTACCAGACATTAGTTATCTGGGGAAATGTTACCTGGGGGAATTTTACCTGGGAAATCCCTGATCCGGCTCATCATCCTGGCTGCACGCTCGATCCCTGATTCAAATCAGCGTCTTTCAATTCTCTCTGAATCATTCTTGCAGGGGTCCCGGCGCGCCGCTGACGTTATAATCACCATCACCTGAGAAACGGAGCAGATTTCATGGATAGCGCTGGTTTCCAATTGTTCGTCAAGCAGGATTGCCAGACCTGCACTCTTCTGGTCCCCGTGTTCGAGCGCCTGCGCGAATCGTTGCCGGAACTTGCCATTTACGTGCAGGATGACCCGGCGTTTCTGTCTTCCGCCGGCGCCGCCTACGACAAGACGCTGGAAAATTCGTTTCGCGCCGACATTGAGATCACTCCGACGCTGATCCGTATGGCGGGAAAAAACGAGACAGGCCGCGTGTGCGGGTGGGTTCGAGACGAATGGCGGAGTATCACCGGGATAGCCGATTTAGGTTGCGATCTGCCTGCTTACAGGCCCGGCTGCGGATCGAAAACGCGTCAGCCTGGGGTGTGGGAGCGCTTGCTGGCCGAGTTCGGCGATGCGCAACTGAAGAGCCGCCGCATCCAGGTCGGCGAGTGGGACGACCCCGTCGAGGCCTGCTTTGAGCGGGGCTGGACCGACGGCTTGCCGGTGGTGCCGCCTACCGACGAGCGCATCCTGCGAATGTTGTCGGGCACCAGCCGCCACCGGAATGAGACGGTCGGTCTGGTGCCGCCGAATTTGTCGGAGTGCACGGTGGAAAAGGTTGCGATCAACGCCGTGATGGCCGGCTGCAAACCGGAATACATGCCGGTGGTTCTGGCGGCGCTCGAAGCGGCCCTCGACCCGCTGTTCACCATGCACGGCCTGCTCTGCACAACCTATTTTTCCGGACCCATCGTCATCGTAAACGGCCCGATCACCCGCGCGATCAACATGAACTGGGGGATCAATGCCCTGGGTCAAGGCAACCGCGCGAATGCGACCATCGGACGAGCGCTGCAGTTGATCATTCGCAATGTCGGCGGCGGACGTCCCGGCGAGATCGACCGCGCGACCCTGGGCCAGCCTGGAAAATACACGTTTTGTTTCGCCGAAGACGAAACCGATCCGGCCTGGGAGCCGCTCTCGGTAGCACGCGGCATTCCGTCCGGACGGAGTGCGGTGACTCTATTTCAAGGCGATGGAATCCAGGGCTTTGTCGACCAGAAGTCCCGCTCGCCTGAAGAACTCACCCGGAGCCTTGCCATGGGTTTGGCCGCCGTGAACCACCCCAAACAGGCGCAGGCGGCCAATGCGATCCTGATCCTCTCGCCGGAGCACTACGCCATTTTTCGCGACGCGGGCTGGGACCGGACGCGCATTACCAAAGAGCTGCACGCGGCGCTGGTCCGCCCCGGCCGGGATCTTATCGTGGGCGCGCAGGGAGTCGGCGAAGGCATTGCCGCAAGCCGGGCCCATGAGATGGTGCCAAAATTCTGGGATGATGGCCTGCTCATTGTTCGCGCCGGCGGCCCGGCTGGACTGTTCTCGGCCATCTGCGCCGGCTGGCTCGCCGGCCGCGCGCGCACTCAAACAAAGCCAGTCACCAAGGAGATACAACTTTGAACAATCAATCGATCCTGCGAGACCCCACGGCGGAAACCTCCCCGGCGTTGCGGGCTCGCTTAGAGCCTCCCGCCTCGCTGAACGGGTTGACGGTTGCTCTGCTCGACATCGGCAAGGCGCGCGGCGACGAATACGTGGATCGCCTTCAGGAATTGCTCACTCAGCGGGGCATTTCCTGGCGGCGCTACAAGAAGCCGACCAATACTCGCACCGCGCCGGTCGAATTGCTCCAGCAGATCGCGCAGGAATGCCAGGTTGCGGTCATCGCGCTCAGTGATTGAGGGTCCTGCACGTCGTGCAGTTTGCACGACCTACGCGACCTCGATTCCCGTGGTCTTCCCGGAGTCGATGTATTGACAACCGTGTTTAAGGAAGGCTTCGAAGCGCAGTGCCAGTCGCTCGGCTTCGCCGGAGCCGCGGTCTATGTGGCGCATCCGGTGCAAAACCGCACCACGGCCGAGTTGCGCCGGCTGGCCGATGAATCGTTCGAAGAGATTCTCGGCATGATCGCCGCGAAATAGGCCTTGGAGGATGCGAGGACTCGAACCTCAGGCTTGTTCCGCCCCGAGTCCGGTGTTGGAGCGAACCAGCAACTCGTCGAATTTAGCTTCGAGGCTGCGGTCCCGGCTGACCAGCGTTCCCAGCAATGCTCCCAGAAATCCGAGTGGAATGCTTACGATGGCCGGGTTCTCCAACGGGAACCAGGCTTTGGCCTGGATCAGATGTCGCACCGAGCCCGCCACATTAGGCGGATCGATCGCCATCACGGTCGGGCTGATCAGGATCAATCCGATCGACGAGAGCAATCCGACAATCAGTCCACTGAGCGCTCCGGCGGTGTTGAATCGCCGCCAGAAGATCGAGAGCACGATCACCGGGAAGTTGGCCGAACCGCCAACCGCCATCGCCAGCGTGGCCAGCACGGTCACGTTGGCCGCCGGTCCCAGCAGGATGGCAACGATCATCGACGCAGCGGCGACGACGAAGGCCGCGGCCCTTGCCACCAGCACGGTTTCCCCCGCCTTGCGTTCGACTCCGCGATGAATCACGTTGGTCCAGAAATCGTGCGCAAACGACGTGGAAGCACTGATCGTCAGTCCGGCCACGACCGCCAGAATCGTGGCAAAGGCGACGGCCGAGACAAAAGCGAAGAAGATGTCTCCCGCCATGAACCGGGCCAGCAACGGGGTGCTCATATTGGTGCCGCCATGGCTCATGATGTAGTCGGGGCCAAGAATCGTGGCCGCGCCGAAACCGAGAATCGACGTCATGATGAAGAAGGCGCCGATCAGAACCATGGCCCAGACTACGCTGATACGCGCCGTCTTGGCGTCGGGCACCGTATAGAACCTTGAAAGTATGTGCGGCAGTCCGGCGGTCCCGAACAAATACACCAAAATCAGGGAGAGCAACTCGAAAGGCCCGTAAGGCAGCTTGAAGCGCAACCCGGGCTGGAGAAAGTCCCTCACGACCTCCTGGCCTTTGGCATGGGATGTAACCTGGGAAGCCGCCGCGAAGAGGGCTGCGAAGCTGAAGTGGAAATGCCACAGCACCAGGATGGTCAGCACCACCGTGCACAACATCAGCAGCGCGGCCTTTACGATCTGCACCCAGGTGGTCGCCAGCATGCCGCCGAACACGACGTAGACCATCATCAGGGTTCCCACCCCGATCACTGCCATGCTGTAGCTGACCCCGGAGTTCTTCAGCAGAAGCGAGACCAGGGCGCCGGCGCCGACCATTTGCACGATCATGTAGAAGGTGCTGATGACCAGCGTGCTGACGGAAGCCATGGCGGTAACCGGCCGGACACGGTGACGGTACGCCAGCATGTCGGCCATGGTGTACTTGCCGACGTTGCGCAAAGGCTCGGCAACCACCAGCAAGATAGCCATGAAGGCGACCAGGCCGCCCCAGGCAAACACAAAGCCGTCGACCCCAAACAGCGAGATCAGGCCCACGACCCCAAGAAATGAGGCCGCGCTCATGAAGTCGCCCGCGATGGCAAAACCGTTCTGCCAGCCCATGATGCGGCGTCCGGCGGCGAAGTAGGCCGCCGATCCCGTCGATTGCTTCGACGCCCAGTAGGTAATCGCCAAAGTGATGGCGATGAAGATCAGGAAAAAAACGATGGGACTCGACATCGCTCACTCGCCTTTCTTCGCCTGCCGCTTGGCTTCCGCGACGATATCGTTCGCCAGCACGTCGAATCCGGCGGCCGCTTTGACGTACAGCCAAACAATCACCCAGGCCAGCAAAATCACGGAAATTCCAAACCAGTAGGCCACGCTGACGCCGGCCGCTTTGCCGGCCATGACCCTCGGGGCAAACGCGGTGAGCAATGGCATCAGCAGGCAATAACCGGCGAACCATAAGAACGCCGGGAGGATGAAAGCCCTTTTGGCCTTGATCAGGCGCTTGAATTGGCTGCCTTGCACGATGCTGTTCCATGCCGCTCCGCTTGTCTCTGAGCCGTTTACGGCTGCCGTGGATGAGACAGTTCGGCCTTTGATTACCGAAAAATTCATACGTCCTCTCGGTACTGTTTCGTGAATCCGCCCTGATAGCGTGGGAAAATTAGGCCTATTCTGCCACAGTGGCCGCTAGAAAGACAGCGGGCAAGCGGCCATCTTGCACGGAAAAAACTGCCCCATCCGGAAATACGGACGGGGCGATATGGAAACTTATGGCGAGAGATTTAGGATCCCGGCATTGCTATCTGCTTTCGCACCGCCCTAAAGGCGCGTTCGAAGCCGGGAATCGAACGCTCGATCGAGTCCAATGGGACGGTTAGCGACAGGCGCATATATCCGCCGCGCCCGAAACCGCTGCCCGGCACCGTGAGCACGCCTTCGGCGGCCAGTAGACGCACGAACTCGATGTCGTCGGCAATCGGCGTCTTGAGAAAGAGGTAGATGGCGCCTTCGGGCCGCCTGACCTCGTAGCCAATCGCCTCCAAGGCGTCGCAGAGGACATTCCGCTTGTGCTCATATCCGGCAATGTCGATGGTGTAATCGGCGGCTTCGAGCATCACCCATTGCCAGATGGCCGGCGCATTGACGAAACCGAGGACGCGATTGCTGAAAGTGCAGGCGGCGCGTAGCTGCTCCAGATCGGCAAGCGACGGCGAAAGCGCCAGGTAGCCGATGCGCTCCCCCGCCAGCCCTTGCGACTTCGACCAGGAATTGCAAATCACCGTATTGCTGACCAGCGATGCCACATTGGGCTGTCGCCGGCCATCGTAAACCAAGGCAGTATAGGGCTCATCGCTGATGACGGAAATCGGTTGCCCGAGGCGCGCCAGCAAGCCATCCAGAGCGCGCAAAACCGCCTCCGGATAGACGCGTCCGGTGGGATTGTTAGGAGTGTTCAGCAGGATGGCGCGGGTGCGCGGCGTGATTGCGGCCGCAATTTTTTCCATATCGGGGCGAAATGAATCGTCAGTCTCCACCGGCACCATGCGCCCGCCATGATTGGTAATGTAAAACCGGTACTCGGGAAAAAACGGAACCAGCACGATAACTTCGTCGCCGGGGTCGAGAACCGATTTCAAGAATACGTTGCAGGCGCCGGCCGCGCCCGAAGTCATGAATACATCCTCGGCGCTGAAAGGGACTCCGTTTTCCCTGCGCAATTTTGCCGCAATCGCCTCGCGCACCGGCGTGTAGCCTGCATTCGGCATATAGCCATGCGACAGCGGCCGATTCTTGGCAACCACCCGCCGCAGCGTCTCAATCACCTGCTCCGGCGGTTCGACATCCGGATTGCCCAGGGTAAAATCAAAGACGTTATCGGCGCCGCGCTCGCGCTTGAGCCGGGCTCCCTCTTCGAACATGCGGCGAATCCACGAGGACCCTACCAGTTGCTCGGAAACTATCTTGGCGATTGGCATCCGCTCTCCTCTTTCCGCCGTTCCTCAGGCGTTGCTGTCGCCCCGGCCTATGTGGAAGGCTTGCACATTGGCTTCGTGCAGCGCCTCCGGCAAAATTCGCCGGATTGCCGCCAGCCACTCCTGCTCCGAGAACTGCAAGTGCCGGCTCAGCACGCCGAGCAGCGCGACATTGAGGCTCTTCTGGTTTCGCAGCTTGCTCTGATCGATATGCGACGGGTCGATGATCGTGCCACCCTGGCGCAGAACGGCGGCATTCACCGGCACCTGGTCCGCCGCCGTGGCCAGCAGAAAATCCCCTTCGCCCGGCGGCACCATGGGACTGAAGACCTGGACGCCATATCGCACGTCGCTCGAAACCGAACCGCCGCGCTGGCTCATGCCGTGCAGTTCGCTCTTTTTTACGTCCAAGGCGGCGTGAAACGCGACATCCGCCACGATGTCGGAGCAGGTGAGCACGCCCTGGCCGCCTAGCCCGGCAATCACGATGTTAGTTACCTTGCTGCTCATTGCACCTCTCGTATTCCCGGATATATCGCGCCGCCAACAGACAGTTGCGGCGGGACACAATGACGGAAAGTTCGCTCTTATCCAGACATTGCTTGACCAGCTTTTCGAACTTCGGGGTGTCGACCGTGGGGTCGATCACGTGCACGTTGGGCACCCCCAGCAGGCGCGCCAAATCCTCAAAGACGACCTTGCCCGTCTTGGCGTGGTCCAGCGTGCGCCCGGTGCCGGCGTGCTCTTGCATCCCAGTCATCGCCGTGGTCCCGTTGTCCAGAATCAGCAGCACGTGTCCGCTTGGCGGCGGGTTGTAGATCATCTCGACCAGACCGGTAATGCCGCTGTGCACGAAGGTGCTGTCGCCGATCACGCTGACGACGCGCTTGGCCTGTTCCGGCGGCAGCGCATGACGCAATCCGAGTCCGACCCCTATGGAAGCGCCCATGCACACCACCGAGTCCATGGCATCGAACGGGGGCAGAACTCCCAGCGAGTAGCAGCCAATGTCGCCGGCGACGATGCAGTCCAGGTTCTTCAGAGTGGCAAATACGCTGCGATGCGCGCACCCGGGGCACAAGGCCGGCGGCTTGCCGGCAACCGGCTTCGGCTCCGGCGAGGTGTCGCCCGCCACGATGCTGCGCACGCGAGCCACGTTGAGTTCCCCAAAACGGAACATGCCGGGCTTTCCTTCGACCGCGATCCCGGCCGCCAGTGCAGCCTCAAACAGGTATGGGTCGCCCTCTTCGATCACCAGACAACGCTCGACGCGAGAGGCAAAACTGCGCATCAACTCCAAAGGCAGCGGATAGGTCAGGCCAAGTTTGAGCACGCTGGCTTCCGGCGCCGCTTCGCGCACATGTTGATAGGAGATTCCAGAAGTGATGATGCCCAGCGAAGCGGAGCCTTCGTCGACCTGATTGGGACCGTCGCTATCATTCCAAGCCGCCATCTGCCGCAGTTTTTCGCGCAAGTTGTGGTGCGCCGGACGGGCAAAAGCCGGAATCATCACCCGCGAGCGAACCTCGCGGACGAACTCCGCGGCCCGGGGTTGCGGGAGGGCATCAGGGTCGCGCCGCACCACCGTTTTGGAGTGACAGACCCGTGTGGTGATCCGCAACAACACCGGAATCCGCCAGCGCTCCGAGATCTCGATCGCCTGAAGCGTAAAGTCGTAAGCCTCCTGCGAATCGGAGGGCTCCAGCATAGGCACCGCCGCGGCCACCGCATAGCGGCGATTGTCCTGCTCGTTCTGGCTGGAGGCCATGCCGGGGTCATCGGCCGAGACAATCACCAGAGCACCGCTGACTCCCGTGTAGGCGACGGTGAACAATGGATCTGCCGCCACGTTCAGACCGACGTGTTTCATGGTGACCAGGGCACGCGCGCCGGCATAAGCAACGCCAATGCCAACCTCAAGCGCCACTTTCTCGTTGGGCGACCACTGTGCCTGCCCGCCCAGGCTGTCGAACCATTCGAGAATTTCCGTCGAAGGTGTACCAGGGTATCCTGTACCCAACTTCACGCCGGCATCGAAAGCGGCCGTAGCCACCGCCTCATCACCACTCAAAAATAACATTGCGCACTCCCGATTCGCACCGAAGCCTGCCTGTGGGGCTGGATTAAAGGCAGTTTATCTGATTCAACTAGCGGCAGCAATCATTTCGACGGTAATGTGGCTGAAGTCCCGCGCTTTCACGCCGATAAGGGGATTATGAAAGACCGCTTTCGAGTAGTCAGTTCCTCGCCCGTTGAGTCCTCTCCTCCAGACCGGAGGAGAGAGGTACGGCACGCCGTCAGAGTCCCGATGCGCATCCTCAAAGTGAATCAGGTCGCAGGGGATCACCCGGGGTTGTGCACGGACGTAAGCCGAGGCGGCATTGGCTTCGAATCTGCCACACGGTTCGAACTAGGCAGTGCTATTGAGTTTGAGTTTGCTTTCGCCGGCGATTTTCCCTTCCGCCACAGCGCTCGCGTCCTGTACCGGATCGGCAATCATTACGGAGCCTACTCGCTGGATGGCGATGATACTGCCTGGGATGAGGCACAGCTGGACGAGGACAAACCGGCTACTATAGAACCAGTGCAGTAATTCCACGGCTCCTCCGCCGTCAATTCCACTGCCGTGGCCCAGTTTGTCGATCACTTGCGAAAAAGGTGATGCTGACGGCCGGGGTTCCCGGCACGTGCCGGGGTTGAGCCGCGCCCGGCCATGTAGCGCGATGTCGAGAAAAATACCGCCATTATCGTGGCGGAAACCTGATTGAGCATGCCAGGCTGACCGACTGCCAGACGACGAAATGGCGGATTGCATCCCTCCCTGTCCTTAATTATCCAGAAATTATCCAGACAAGATTATCGCTGGAACACAACCCGCCCACGGGCCGTCCGGCACGGACGCGCGAACACTATTCCATGCTGTTCAAACAGTTCAGAGCCATCGAATTTATACGCAACCGGGTGCCCGGGAAAACATTGTAAAAAAAATCACCTCTGGAGATAATTGCGCCTTGTAAATAAGATTGCGTACCCAACTCACCTGAAACCTGTTTTTCCGCAGCCGGTTAGAAGGCTGGTACAGTTCGGGCATGGATTTGTAGCCGGGGTTTGTTTTTCGACGTGCCAGTATGCCGCGCGAACCGTACTTCTCGAGCTGTAATAGGGAGCGGGATGTTATGCCCCGATGGACCTAAAGGGCGGGGAAAGAGCACATGAGAGTTACCTTGAGGGCTTTGTTCCTGTTGACACTGCTCTCCTTCATCGCCAGCTTCGTGCTGGGACAGGCCGAATCCGGACAAATCGCCGGAACCGTGCGCGACGTCTCCGGCGCGGTTATTCCAGGTGCCGCTATTTCTGTCAGGAACCTGGCTACGGGCGCCGCTCGGCCGCCTGTGCAATCGGGAAGTCTAGGCCAGTACAACGTGCCAGGACTTACTCCTGGAACCTATGAGGTGACGGTCAAAAGTGGTAGCTTCGCCCTTTACAGGTCGAAGGTCGAAGTCACCGTTGGCAGCCACGTTACCTTGGATCTCGTCCTCGCGGTAGACAAACAGACAACAACCATCGAGGTAGTGGCCGCGGGCGGCACCGAAATCAACACGCAGACGCAAGAAATTTCACAGGTGATTACGCCGGCGCAGATGGCGCAACTGCCCAGCCTGAACCGCAACCCTTACGACTTTGTCGGGCTTGCCGGCAACCTCAGTAATGGCGACCGTACCTCCTCCGGCGGCGACCAGAACAGCCAGAACTACGGCGTCGGCTTCAGCATGAACGGCCAACGGTCCTCCGGCACCGAAATCCTGCTGGACGGCGCGGAGAACATCGACTGGTTCAACGCCACGTATGCTCAGCCGCCGCCCATCGAAGCCGTGCAGGAGTTTCGCGTCATAACCAGCAACTTCGACGCGCAGTATGGACGTGCTTCAGGCGGGGTTGTAAACATTACGACAAAATCGGGCACCAATGACTTTCACGGCTCCGCCTGGGAGTTTAACCGTGTCTCGGCTTTGACCGCGAACACGGCAGCCAACGCCCAGCAAGACCTTCCGAAAGGCGAGTACACCCGCAATGATTTCGGTTACACGATCGGCGGACCCATCCTCAAGAAAAAGCTCTTCTTTTTCCAGAGCACGGAGTGGACGCGCGTCCGGAGCAACGCGCAGGAAACCGCCCTGGTGCCCACGCCGGCATTTTTGAATGCCTATGCGGCACCGAACGTGGCCGCGTATTTCAAAGCGTACGGACAAAACAACTTTAACTTCCTCAGCACGATACCGAAGACAACGGTGAACGGCCAGACCATGGTGGGTGACGTTAGCCCCGCGTCGTCGGCTTTCGCCGCCATTCCAGATGGAACACCGATCCTGGGTGTCGTGAACTACTCGGCTCCTGCCGATGCGGGCGGAGATGTTCCGCAAAATACATACAACATCATAGGGCGCCTTGACTACAACCTGAGCGACACGACGCAGATGTTCTTCCGTTACGGCCTTTACAGCCAGGACGTTTTCAACGGCGGAGAATTCAACAGCCCGTATTCCATGTACAATGTGGGCCAGAAAATCCACGACAATAGCGCGCTAGTCTCGTTGACCCACTTTTTCACGAATAGCGTCTTCAGCAGCTCGAAAATCAGCTTTACCCGTCTCAACCTCAACCAGACTTACAATCAAGCTGCTTTAAGCGTTCCCGAATTGCTTCTGAGCAGCGGCGCAACGGTGAATGGCCAGCCGGTTACCTTCCCCGGTTTGTGGGCCCAATATTCCGGCTACGGTGGTGAGCCTTACGGCGGCCCGCAGAACATGCTTCAGCTCACCCAGGACTTTTCCTGGAACAAGGGAAAGCATCGGATGCGGTATGGCGGGCAGTTCAACTATATCCAGAACAACCGCGCCTACGGGTTCGCCAACCAGGCCGAAGAAGTACTCGGAAAGCAGGGCGATCCAGGAGGCGGGTTGGACGCCATGCTAAGTGGCAATCTGGCAGCTTTCAACGTCGCCGTAAATCCGCAAGGAATAACCTTGCCCTGCTACAACAATCCCACTACCGGTCCGGTGATTGTTCCAGGTTGTCTCTTAAACCTTCCGGTGAGCCCGCCAAGCTTCTCCCGCGGCTATCGTTACCAGGATTTCGCGGTGTACGCACAGGATAACTGGCAAGCCACAGAGCGCTTGACCTTGAATTACGGTTTGCGCTGGGAATTCTATGGCGTGCAGCACAACGACAACCAGTCACTTGACTCCAACTTCTATTACGGCGCAGGCAGCAGCCTGTTCCAGATGGTCCGCAATGGCTCGGTGATGGCCGCCCCCAACAGCCCTATCGGCGAAATGTGGAACCCGAACTATGGCACGCTCGCCCCTCGCGTTGGCTTTGCTTACGACGTCTTCGGCGACGGCACGACGAGCTTGCGTGGCGGCTTCGGCATCAGCTACGAGCGTAACTTTGGAAACGTGACTTTCAACGTCATCCAGAACCCGCCGAATTATGCGAACATTGAACTAACCTCAACGTCGACGCCCACTCCGGTTGTTTCGGTCAGCAACTACGGGCCGCTCGCTGGTTCCAGCGGAACCACCGCGTTGCTACCTCTCAGCCTGCGCCAGGTGGATCAGAATATCGATACGGCGCAGACCCAGTTTTATAGCTTGGCTTTGGAACGCCGCGTAGCTCGCAACACGATCGTTGCTCTGGAGTACAGCGGTGCGCATGGCGTTCACCTGTATGATATTTATCCCTCGAATGCGCTAGGTGCAGGTAACGTCTACCTGGGCGATGCCTACGATCCGGCGCTCGGGAATTACTCTCGCCCGAACAACTACTATGCGGACATCAACACCCGCGGCAGCGGAGGGACGTCTCGCTACAACGGGTTAAACATCCGCTTCCAAACACAGAACTTGCATAACACCGGCCTCAGTATCGTTGCCAATTACACCTGGTCTCACTCCATGGACGATCTGAGTTCCACGTTCTCAAGCATTACGGCCGGCAACATAGGGTATCTCGACCCGCTGAACCCGAAGCTTGACTGGGGCAGCTCGGACTTTGACGTTCGTCACCGCCTGGTGGTCTCGCCTATTTGGGAAACGCCATGGTTCAAGAACGGCAAGGGTCTCAAGCGCCAGCTACTGGGTGGTTATACCTTCACGGGTGTGTTTACGGCCCGTACCGGGCTTCCGTTCTCTGTTTTCGATAGTACCGCCTCGCTCAACGTAGGTGACGGGATTGGAATCCCGCGCTATGTTCCCAGCACTGCAATTTCAAGCTACCAGACTGGAAGCGGGACCTATTTGGGAGCGAATAACTACGCGATACTAACGCTGCCTCCTGGAGTTACCTTCGTCAATCCAGCCTTGGCTTACACCGGTGTTCCTTACGACCCGGTCAACAATCCCTACTACTATGGAATTTCAGATTTCGGCCCATACCCTTCGAACATGACCGGGAGGAATGCTTTCCGTGGACCCGGCGCCTGGAACTTCGATCTGGCAGCCGCGAAGAGCTTCGCCGTGACGGAGCGGGTAAAAGTCGAATTCCGCGCCGAAGGGTTCAACATATTTAACCATCACAACCTGTACGTAAACGCGGCCGCCGCTAATGTCGCTTCATTTGGCGGTACTCCGGTGCCTGGAGCAGTTAGCGATCCGATTGTCATAACGGGTCTGAAGGGTGGGCTCGGCAGTAACGCAATCGGCGGCAATCACGACGAGCGCCGCTTTGTGCAGTTGGCGCTACGGGTCCACTTCTGAGCAGGTACCAGCACACTTGCAGTACTTGAAACTAACAATTTTGGGGAGCCCCAATGGCTCCCCTTTCCAACTGTCTACGACTGGCGGATTACGGAAAACACATCGCGGCCTGCTAGGCTTGAATCCCAAGCATTCCAGCGGGATTATCGCGGGTCATCAGGAGGATGTCTTTCTCCGGAATACCATGGTCCAGCATCTCGCGAATGAAATTCTCCATCGAGCAAACCGGAGCGGGGTTGATGACCTGGCCGCTGTCGGTGCTCATGATGGCCGTCTCCGGTCCCAAAGCTTTGATAGCATCCGCAATCTTTGAAGCCGGGATCGGATTCTTCATCTGGTGCGTGATATCGTTGACGACATGTTCCAGCATGGTTGCGCCCAGCGCAAGAATCTGCTTCATATCGCTAATCGAGTAGTTCTCCATCGGCGAAAGCGGGTGAGTCACTACGATCTTCTTGATCCCCATTTTTTTCGCTTCCGGCACCAGTGCCATTGCCTCTTGAATCGAGATATGACCGGTAGCCAGTATGCCGTCGTACTGTGCAATCAAGGCTAGAACATCTCTTACCTCGTTCTTCAGCGAACCATCCGGTTGGAGGAGGTTGATTCCCTTGATGCCGGACTTCAGCAGCTTGGCAAACATCGGGACATTGTCGACCGCCTTCAGGTAGTGCTCGGCATGAATGGTTGGCATCCATACTTCCTTGGCCCCCATTCGGAGAGCCATTTCAACTGCTTGAGGATTGACGCCGCCCACCGGCAGATTGAGCGCAATGCCCCCGAACACAGGGAAATCGACTACCCGGCTGGCGATCTCGGCGCGATCTCCCGTGCCTGTCACATGGTTCTTCAGCAGGATTGCCTTCATCTTCGCTGCTTTGGCTTGCGTGGCAGCCTCGATATCGTTTACCAGCCTGGGAAAAACGTCCGGACCCGTATGAATATGAAAATCGATTGACCCTTCGATCAGTTCCTTGGCTCTCACTTTATTGTCCATAACAAATACCTCTCTCTATATTGTATTCGGATATCTCCGGAGCACATCTATTCTGAAACCGCTCCAAGACTACAGGCGCGGAACTCCCAGTCGGTCCGCGAGGGCATCCAGCGATGAGTAAAGTTCGCGGCTTAACGGAACGCCATTGGCCATGCGATCCTGATAAATTCTAGCGGAGCGTTCTCCTGGAAGCCGGATCTCGTCGAAACCAGGCAGTTTCGGGGAAGATTTCATTTCCTGCCAAACGCGATCGACTTTCTCCTTAAACTCCCGCACGTCCGCGAACGAGGCGATGTTGACCGCCACAATGGCATGCCCGGTGTTGGTAAGAGTCGAGAAATCTTTGTTGAAATCAACGACTTCTCTGCCGAATGCGGCGCCATTGAGCGTTCCCGCCAACAAGCCGAACATGAGAGCCAGCCCATAGCCTTTCGGTCCTCCGATGGGCAGCAGGAACCCTTCGTTCGCTCGCTTCGGGTCGGTCAGCGGCTTGCCCTCGCGGTCGATCATCCAGCCTTCCGGCATCGCTTCATTGAGCTGCGCTTTGATCTTTACCTTTCCGTAGGCGGCATTGGTCGTCGCCATGTCGAGGACGAGTTCCGGCCATCGTGAACCGGGCACCGCGATTGAGATCGGATTCGTGCTGAGAAGCATTTCCGTGCCGCCCCATGGGGGCAAGTGGTTGGCGCTTCCGACCGCGATGTAGATTCCCACCATGTCATGTGCCAGCGGCATTCGCGCATAGAGCGATGCCGGGCCTGCATGATTGCTGTTGCAGGCTCCCACCCAGGCCACACCGGCCGAACGGGCTTTCTCGATGGCAATCTCGGCGGCGCGGCTCATAACCAGGTGTCCCATGGCGTTATCGCCATCAACCAGCGCGGTGGCGGCCTGTTCGCGGACGACGCGGATCTCCGGCCGCGGGTTCATGCCGCCACTCTCGATTCGTTGCACGTACTGCGGCAAGCGAAAGACGCCGTGCCCATCCGCGCCGCGCGCGTCCGCCTCCGCCATGAGTTTGCCGACGCGATCGGCATCGGTTGACGAAAGGCCCACGGCCTCAAGCACACGGGCGATGAAGCCATGCAGATCGGCTATTTTCGTATTGAAAAACTCAGCACCGGGTTTGACCGCTTCATTCACAGAACCATGCTCCACTCCGCAGCTCGGCGGATCGTACTCTTCAGATTAAGGCTTTGGGGACTTTTATATAGCCCAACCAGTATGCTTAACGCATCATTTTTTGCTGCAACCGAGCCTTCACTTCCGGCCACTCACAATCGATAATGCTGAACCGCGCTGAATTTCGCTTTCGACCGTCAGGCATGATTCGTTCGTGGCGAACGATTCCTTCCTGCTTTGCGCCAATCCGCAAAATAGCCGCTCGCGACTTTCCGTTTAACTCGTCCGTCGTAAATTGAACCCGGACGGAGTTCATAACTTCGAACGCGTAAGTCAACAGAAGAAACTTCGCTTCTGTATTGACCCCGGAGCGCTGGACAGACGCACTCAGCCATGTGTGACCAATTTCAAGCTTCCTGTTTACCGGATCAATCTTCCAGAATCGGGTGCTCCCGACAACCCGTCCCGTCTCACGCTGCATGATGATAAATGGCATGACCGTTCCAGCTTCTCGTCCAGCCATCGCAGTAGAGATGTATTCGTCGATCGTTTCAGGGCCGGGAACGGCCGTCACCTTCAGATTCCACAATTCACCATCGGCTGCCGCTTCCAACAACGCCTGC
>Ga0182014_10004919_pt1 | contig 15069 bp, 12 predicted proteins | sample 612S2DmetaG_FD_120489 | JGI IMG/M metagenome (GOLD analysis project Ga0182014, IMG submission 120489) | Permafrost microbial communities from Stordalen Mire, Sweden - 612S2D metaG | ecosystem: Environmental > Terrestrial > Soil > Wetlands > Permafrost | place: Sweden: Stordalen | collected... | reverse complement strand
GCCTTCCAGACCAATCTTCTGGCCCTTAACGCGGCAGTGGAAGCTGCACGCGCCGGAGAGGCCGGAGCAGGGTTCGCCGTTGTGGCCGACGAGGTGAGAAACCTGGCCATGCGTGCGGCGGAAGCCGCAAAGAACACCGCTGCCCTGATCGAGGGCAATGTCAAGATGATCCAGACCGGCGCCGATCTGGCGAAAAGCATGGGCGGCGAATTCTCGGAGGTCGCTTCAAGTGTTTTGAAGGCCAGCAGCCTGATTAAGGAGATTTCGGCAGCATCACGAGAACAGGCTCAGGGTGTGCAACAGATCAACCAGGCGGTTGGAGGGGTTGACAAAGTGGTTCAGGAAAACGCGGCTAACGCGGAGGAAGCCGCCGCCACCTCAATTGGGTTGACACAACAGGCGGAGCGTATGCTCCATTTCGTAACCCGTTTGGTGGTCCTCATTGAAGGGCGTACGAGCGACGCAGCAACACGCGACGGTCAAAGATCGAACCTTTTGCAGGATTCTGGCGTGAAGAATCCGCAGGATCGACCAGACGCCGGAGTTCAGAAACAGGAAACTGCAAAGACGACTTCACCAGGCGCTTTCCATGGAATTCCGGGGGGTTCGAAAGCTGCAGAAAACCATGCCACCCCTGCCAATGGCAGGGGCGGCTTTTAAACAGATTAAGACGAAGTGAGGAAACCGCTAATTGAGTGAATTGTGAAGGGTGAAAATTTCACCCTTCACTTATTCAATGCAGGCCTCGGGGCAAGCTCTTTGCCGGCCAGAGCGAAAAATTCCTTTCTTTCAGGCCGGAAATTCCGGATGGGATCTATCAACACGAAGCCTTTAGCTTGCGCACTTCTTCTGTAAAGGCAGGGACAAAATTGAACAGGTCCTCCACTACTCCGAAATCGGCCTTGCTGAAAATAGGCGCGTCGGGGTCCTTGTTGACCGCTACGATGTATTTTGAGTATCCCATACCCGCGAGGTGCTGAATCGCCCCCGAGATGCCGACCGCAATGTAGAGATTGGGGTTTACCACCTTGCCGGTCTGCCCGACCTGATCTGAATGTGGACGCCAACCTGAATCGACAGCGGCGCGAGAGGCGCCGACCGCAGCCCCGAGCAATCCGGCCAGATCTTCAAGCAGACCGTAATTCGTAGCTTCTTTCATGCCCCTGCCGCCGGCGACAATGACGTCGGCCTCGGTCAGTTCCTTCTTCCCGGAGACATCCATGTCATATTTCACGACACGAGCCCGCGGAGTCGGGACCGGCGCTTCGATCTTCTCTAACTCGGCCTTCTTGTTGTCATCCATGATGGAGCATGGCACGATGTTCGGGCGCATTGAAAACATCGGGGGAACGCCTTGGCCCCACTCGCTCCAGGCAAAGATTTTACCTGCAAAAAGCGGCCATTTGACTGTTATCTTTCCGGCCCCGTCAACCTGAGCCTCGATCACATCCTGGACCAGGGTAACGTCGATTGTCCCGCAAAGCCGCGCGCCGATATCACGACCGTCAACCGAGGCCGGGAGAAGGATGGCGACCGGCTGGGTCTTTTCCACAATCTGGGCGATAATCGGGACATAGGTTTCCGCCAGATAGTACTCCAGCGCAGGATCGTCCAGCACATAAACCTTATCGACCCCGTATTTTCCCAGTTCGGCCGCCTTACCGGAAACGCCCGATCCGAGCGAGACAGCGATAAGTCCCGCCCCAAGCGCATCGGCAATACGCCTGGCTTCGCTTGCCACTTCATAGGTCACGCGGCGATAGTCGCCATTCCTGAACTCGGTAACTATGAGCACATTCTTTGTCATTGGAATAACTCCTTTATCAGATGACCTTAGCTTCTTCATGCAAGAATTTGACAAGCTCTTTGGCCTTTTCCCCGGCCTCCAGTCCCCCGTTCACTATTCTGCCCGGTTTTCGAAGTGGAGGCGGTTCCAGGGTGGTAATCCTGATTCTTGCCTTTTCGGGGGCAAAGGTCGATGGATCCAGGCCGAGATCGGCAAGTTTCTTTATAAGCAGAGGTTTTTTCTTTGCTTTCATGATCCCGGGCAGTGAAGCGTACCTAGGATTCCAGACGGTATGCGATCCGCCGAACGTGACCAATGCGGGCAGAGGGGCCTCTATTGTCACTTTTCCGCCCTCTATGGGTCTGTCCGCAATCACCTTGGTCCCATCCGATTCCAGAGAGACCGCGAGCGCAACGTGAGGCCATCCCAGCTTTTGGGCAAGGATTGCGCCCCGTTGCCCCTGGTCATAATCAACCGACCTCGAACCGATCAGAATGATATCAGGGGTCGTTTCCTTTGCGGCAGCAGCAAGGGCCTCGGTAACCCTCAGGAAGTCCGCCCCCTTCATGTCAGGATCATCTATCAGCACTGCGTCGTCGGCGCCCATGGCCAGAGCGGTCCTAAGGGCTTCAACTACCCTCTGTGGCCCGTAACTGATGACCGTGACCGTGCCGCCGTGCTTTTCCTTGAGACGCAGAGCGGCCTCCATGGCGAACTCATCGTAGGGATTTATAACCCACTTGACGTCTGAAGTTACGATTTGCTTGTTACCCGGTGCGATTCGAATAATAGTTTCAGTGTCGGGGGTCTGTTTTAGGACAACGACAATTTTCATGAAACATCCTCCTGTCTAACGTAGATTTCCAGAGTCAGCTTTCCACGTGCAGTCCGTTCCGGCTGGCGAGTTTATTACCATGGTAGTGAAAATCGCGCAAGTTAAAAGAAAGCTGACATTCGACCTTGGATTAATGGTTCATTTGTCGGAAGAGCTGGTTTTTGAAGGCAATTTTGTGGAGCACCTATCAAATCAGAACCAGAGCCGAGGATAGGATATCAAGAACCCCACCGCCACCGGGTGCAAGGGGTTGTAAGCTTTAATCACAGAAGAATGACGGACTTAAGACTTGACAACACCTCCTCGGCAGGGCGCAGACCAACCCCCTCTTCTCATCGAAGGCAGGATGGGCAGGCCTGTTCCACTGGGACGAGACACCTCGGAGGACCCTAAGACTGGGAATCTGTTATACTGCCCTTGCACGCCGGACAATACCCGTGAAGGACCACTTGCTGCCGCAGCACGCGGAATCCGTTTTGCTCGGGGACCGATATTTTCTGCGCTCCAACTATACTGTCAGCATCCTGGATCGATTGACATTCCAGGCAGACCATGTGGTGGTGTGGACCAGTTATCGCGTCGTACCGGGCAACTTCTGTTATCGGACTCACCTTCTGAATGAGGCCGACTTCGTAGAGCTTCTCGAGCGTCTTGTAAACGGTTCCCAGAGAAATCATTGGGAAGCGCTTCCTGACCTGCTGATAAATAGCCTCAGCGCTCGGATGTTCTTTGGTGAAATACAGGGCCTGATAGATGGCCAGACGCTGATAGGTTACCTGAAGGCCATGCTCTCTCAGGGTTGCAATGAAATCTTTGTCGTTTTTCACCTCCATGACCTCTTTCCCCCTTTGTTTTTGGAGCAGGAACGGGAGCAGCAATGGGACGACCCTGTTTCCTACTATATGTAAACTCAAATTTACGCAAGCAAAATCTACTAATAATGTGTATTTCTAAGCAGCACTTTCCACTTTAGGAGACAACTCTCGAAAACGCTTGAGAAAAACGAGTAAGATGGAAATGGCCGCAGGGGTTATTCCAGGTATTCTCGATGCCTGTCCAATCGAAACCGGTTGTACTGCCGCCAGCTTCTGCCTGACTTCGTTTGATAACCCTGGAACCTGATCGCAGCGGAAATCCGGCGGAATCCGCATTTCTTCGAGTTGTTTGAACCTGTTCACTTCAGCTTCCTGCCGCCGCAGATAGCCTTGGTACTTGCACTCGATTTCGACCTGTTCCTTCGTTCTTTCCGAAAGCGTCGGATCTGCGTCCCCGCAAAGCGCCTCCAGATCAGAATAGGAAAGTTCAGGCCTTTTGAGGAGCTTTTCCAGCGAGACCGGCTCATCGAGCGGGTTGGAGCCTCTGTTGGCTAGCATTGCGCTCACTTGGGAAGACGGCCGCACAAATGTCTTCCGAAGTCTTTCCAGTTCGGCGCTAACCGCTTCACGCCGGTCCAGAAGCTCCCTGAAGACTGAATAATCATGAAGTCCAAGCTCGTATCCCTTTTCCAGGAGGCGCAAATCGGCGTTGTCCTCCCGCAATAGAACGCGGTATTCCGACCGGGAGGTGAAAATTCTGTATGGTTCGTTGGTCCCTTTTGTGACCAGATCATCGATCATGACGGCAATGTAGGCTTCCGAGCGGTCCAGAAGAAACGGCGGCCTTTTTTGGACCTTAAGGGCAGCGTTCAGGCCGGCCCACATTCCCTGAGCAGCCGCTTCTTCATAGCCGGAGGTCCCGTTTATCTGACCTGCCAGGAAAAGGCCTTCCACCAGCTTCGTCTCAAGAGTGGGATACAGTTGCGTAGGCTGAATGAAATCATATTCGATTGCGTAGGCAGGCCGCATTATCTCGGCGTATTCAAGCCCCGGGATCGAGTGAATCAAATTGAGCTGAATTTCAACGGGAAGCGAATTACCCGTGCCGCTGGCATATATCTCCTCAGTATCCAAACCCTCAGGCTCAAGAATGATCTGATGAAAATCCTTTTGTGGAAACTTCATCACCTTGTCTTCCAATGACGGGCAGTAGCGCGCCGAAACACCCTGGATGGCGCCGTTGTACAGTGGGGAAAGATGAATATGACGGCGAATGAGATCGTGGGTCCTTTCGGCAGTGCGCCCGATGTAGCATGACGCCTGCGTGAGAGGGAGATTTTCGGTGAACAGTGAAAAAGGCCTCGGTTCGGCATCGCCCTGCTGTTCGCGAAAAGAGCCGAAATCGATGCTCCGGCGGAGGATTCGGGCCGGGGTCCCCGTTTTCATCCTGCCAAAAACAAACCCTAAGTCCTGCAACTGATCGGCAAGCGCGATGGACGGGAACTCGCCCGCCCTGCCCGATGGAATCCGGCTGTTCCCAATATGGATGAGCCCGTGCAGAAAAGTCCCGGTCGATACAACAACCACCGCGGATTCGTAAAAAACCCCGAACTGGTCAATTATTCCAGATATCTTTCCATTCTCGATAAGCAGGGACTCAACCAGGGACTGCTTTAAATCCAGATTTGGCTGAAGCTCCAATGTGTGCTTCATCGCCGTTCGATAGCGCACTTTGTCGTTTTGAGTCCGAGTGCCACGAACGGCAGGTCCTTTTTTTGTGTTCAGCAAGCGGAACTGGATTGCGCTCTGGTCGGAAACCCTGGCCATCTCTCCCCCCAGCGCGTCGATTTCCCTCACCAGGCAGCCTTTGCCAATTCCACCTATCGAAGGCGAACAGGGCATGTGGCCGACCGTATCCAGACACATGGACATAACCAGAGTCTTGCAGCCCAGCCGCGCGGCGGCAAGCGCCGCCTCACAGCCGGCATGGCCTGCCCCTATCACTATGACGTCGTATTGTCCCGCCATTTCAAAACCTGACCTTACGCCAGACAATCGGGAAAAATGAGCAAACGGCCGGCCCCTTTTCGAGCACTCCCTGGTCGATGAAAACCATTACGTTTCCCTTATCAATCTTATATACCGCACAATTTACAGTTTAATTTAGTATAATTGGCCTCATTATTGTGCACAATAATTGAAATTTTACAAATGTTTATTTGAAACCAATTTAACGTCGGATCTATCCTATTTGCCGGTTGCTTGCATCGAGCAGCCTTGCGACATTACGGCCGATGATCGCCCCCTGCTGTTTGCCGGTGAGGTTCAGTCCCAGAATTTTGTGCAGCTCGAAGGCGGGATCTCCGAAGGGGAAATCGGAGCCGAACATCAACCTTTCACAACCATAACGCGAGACGTAGTCCCTGATGTCGCCGGCCGGCGCAAGGGCGGTGTCCGCATAAATGTTGGGCATTTCCCATATACCCTTGCGGCGGAGAAGGTCATATCCTCCGTTAAGCATCCCGCAGTGGGGAATGATCACTTTTACTCCGGAAGCCAGTTCGTTTATGAAATAGAGCGTATTTTCAAATTCTTCTTCAAGGCAGACCGGCATGTTTCGCCTTCGGATTTCGGAGATCGCAGCCGCACAGTTGGAATGCTCATAGTTATAGACCGGCTCCCGGGGATGCCTGTGCCATTTGATCCCCTTGTGGGCCGGGCTCAACTGCTCCACGGCAAAGTCATTCCAGATGAAGAAATAGGGATATACTTCGAACTCAGACGTCGAGACTGAAAGAAGATACTCGTTTGACTCGGCTCTCCTGCGCCGCCATTCCCCGGTATCCCTGAAATGCGGATCATACCTGTCGTAGATTTCCATGACGGGAGAGAACATCACCGCCCCTCCTATACCGCTGCCTCCGATTTGCGCAATATAATCGTGAAGATCCTGGGGCGGGAAGGCGTCCATGCGGCCGCAATGGGCGTGAGCGTCGATTATCCTGGGGCTCATCGATCCTCTTTTGCCCATCCTACAGCCGGGCGGAGACCCGATCATAGGCCAGGCATTTGACCCAGTGGCCGGGCGATATCTCCTGCAGTTCGGGTGAAATCTTTTCGCATTCCGGTTCCGACTGAGGACAACGCGGCCGAAAAATACAGAATTCAGGAAGTGAGGGTCCGGCAGTTTCCATGGCCGCCTTCCAGTGTTCTTTTGAGCGGTTCGGGTCGAGCAGCGGGATTGCTTCGAGTAAGGCCCGAGTATAAGGATGGCCGGGGTTGTGGAACAGTTCCACGGCTTCTGCGAGTTCGACGATTTGCCCGCGGTACATAACGGCAACCCGGTCACTGATGTGGCGCACGACCGACAGATCATGCGAGATAAACAGGTAGGTCAGTTTGAACTCCTGCTGTAGATCCTTAAGGAGGTTAATCACCTGCGCCTGTATGGAGACGTCGAGTGCGGAAAGCGGCTCGTCGCAGATAACCAGTTCAGGGTGGAGAGCCAGGGCCCGAGCAATTCCAATCCTCTGGCGCTGTCCGCCGCTGAACTCATGCGGGTAGCGGTTGATGTGCTCGGGGCGAAGTCCAACCACCTCCATGATCCGGCGCACCGCTTCCTTTTGCTCGACAGGAGTTCCTATGTTATGTATGAGCAGGCCTTCCCCGATAATGCGCCCAACTGTTTGCCGCGGATTAAGCGAAGAGTAAGGGTCTTGAAATATGATCTGCATGCGTCTCCTGACATGATGCAGCTTTTCGCCGTGCAGTGAGGCGATGTCCTGTCCGTCGAATAAAACCCGGCCTTCCGTTGGAGGTTCAAGACCGAGAATCACCCTGCCGAGGGTGGATTTTCCACATCCGCTCTCTCCCACGAGACCCAGTGTTTGACCTCGGCCGACCTCCAGATCGACTCCGTCCACGGCTTTTACAGTCCCGATTTCGCGGCGGAAAAGCCCCTCGGTTATGGGATAGTATTTCTTGACCCCGCTAATTTTTAAAAGCTCCGATCCTTGAAGCAAGCACAACCCTCCTAATAGAGCCAGCAGCGCACCGGGTGAGCCCCAGCCGGCTCGATCAACTCCGGTTCTTCTCTAAAGCAGCGGTCAAAAGACCACGGGCATCTGGTGTTGAATCTGCATCCGGGCGGCAGGGAGAGCAGACTGGGAACTACTCCCGGGATCGGTTCGAGCCTGATCCTCTCCTCTCCGATCACGCGGCCCGGCGCCGAGCGCATCAGTCCCTGTGTGTAGGGGTGGAGCGGATTTTCGAAAAGCTCTTTAACGCCCGCGTGCTCCACGACCCGTCCGGTGTACATCACAAGGACCTGCTCGGCCATCTCGGCTATCACGCCAAGATCATGGGTAATTAGCAAAATCGCCATACCGTGCGTTTGGCGCAGATCGTCGAGAAGCATAAGTATCTGTGCCTGGATGGTTACGTCCAGAGCAGTCGTAGGTTCATCCGCGATGATAAGGCGAGGATTGCAGGCTACCGCCATCGCTATCACTACGCGCTGGCGCATGCCGCCGCTCATTTGATGCGGATAGTCCCTCATCCTGATTTCGGGCGATTGTATACCCACCCGGCGCAAAAGATCGGTTACCTGAAGGCGGGCCTCCTTTTTCGAAATCCCTTTGTGCCGCAACAGGACTTCAGCGATCTGGTCTTCGACCCGGAACACGGGGTTGAGCGAAGTCATAGGCTCCTGGAAAATCATCGAGATTTCGTTTCCCCGTATCGATTGCATTTCATGTTCGGGAATTAAAAGAAGGTTTTCCCCCCTGAACCAGATCTCGCCACCTGCCGCTACCCCGGGAGGAGGAACAAGGCGCAGAATGGAAAGGGCGCACACGCTCTTGCCGCATCCTGACTCGCCGACAATTCCCAGCACCTGTCTTTCGGACATCTTAAAGCTGACAGAATCCACCGCCCGCGCGATCCCCGCCTCGGTAAGGAAATATGTTTTCAAATCTTTTACTTCGAGAAGAGCTGAATTCATCAATCTCCAATGCCGCATCATTTTGATGAGGGGCTTTCAAGCAATCCAAACAAGTATAGTTATCGCCGGTTTTATTAACAAGTATCTGTTTCGAAAGCAAAAAGGAGTTCACGAAAGGCGGCTGTAAAACCGGTTACAATAATTGTCCGGTAGAGCTAAGCGCGCACAAATCGTAACCGATGTGCGCAAAAATCGTAACATTCAAGTTCGAGATTTTGCGGACTGGCAAGATTTAGTAGCAATATTAACATATTAAGCAGTGGTACGTTTATTGCCTAGTCCAATGTGGGGTTCGCTCAACACCGGACCCAATGTTCCATGAGAGAGGAAAAAGATGACTATCAAGCATAGTAATGCCGTGTCCGATGTATCAGCCGAGGGTCCCGAAAGCCAGTCAAACCTGGTGGGAATCGCGGATTCGGCTCCCCCGGCCCTGGATCGAGGTGTGAGTAGGTTCTTGCGACCAGGCGTCAAACTGGAGGCTGCAAATTCAAAGAAATTTAAACAAGCCGGAGATCTTCTCCAATTTCCGGAAGAAAAACCCGTGCAGCGGCCGTTTTTTGAAAAACTGAAGCCGAGCGGCATCGCCGAGTTCTACCTCAATCCTCCCAGGCAGATTGCAGTCCGGGAAGGCGTCCGGACTGTCGTAAAGGGAAAGTTCATCTACGTCGGCGATGAGAAATTCTACATCCGCGGGGTAACCTACGGTCCTTTCAGGCCTGACGAGGATGGTTGTCAATACCACGATCCGGATACCGTTGACCGGGATTTCGCGCAAATGGCCGCAAACGGCATAAATGCGGTCAGAACCTACACTGTGCCTCCCAGATGGCTTCTTGATATAGCCCTCAAGCATAATCTGCGCGTCATGATAGGGCTGCCATGGGAAGAACACATTACTTTCCTCGATGATAGAAAACTGGCGAAAGATATCGAGCGACGGGTGCGCGAAGGCGTTAAGGCCTGCGCCGGACATGCCGCAGTGCTCTGTTTTACTATTGGCAACGAGATTCCCTCATCGATTGTGCGCTGGCATGGGCGGCGGCGCACCCAATCTTTCCTGGAGCGGCTATACAAAGCAGTAAAAGAGGTTGACCCGGAGGCCCTGGTTACTTATGTAAACTTTCCCACGACCGAATACCTTGAACTTCCTTTCGTTGATTTCGTTTCCTTCAACGTCTATCTGGAGACAAGGGAAAAGCTGGAAGGTTACCTGGCGCGTCTCCAAAACCTGGCGGGCGAAAAGCCGCTGGTCATGGCTGAAATCGGCCTGGACAGCATGCGAAACTGCCAGGACGTCCAGGCTTCGACGCTGGAGTGGCAGATCAGGTCAACTTTTGCGACCGGGTGTTCCGGTATTTTCGTTTTTTCCTGGACCGATGAATGGCACAGGGGCGGCTTTGATATCGAAGACTGGGGGTTCGGCCTCACCGACCGAAACCGCAACCCCAAGGCATCGCTGGCAAGCGTCAGCAAGGCTTACGCCCAAGTCCCCTTCCCTGCCGATCTTAACTGGCCGAGCATTTCGGTTGTCGTCTGCACCTACAACGGGCATCGGACCATCCGCGACTGCCTGGAAGGCCTCAGAAAGGTCGATTATCCCAACTTCGAGGTAATTGTCGTAAACGACGGTTCCACCGACGGCTCTGAGATAATAGCAAAAGAGTACGGCTTCAGGGTGATTTCCATTCCAAACGGCGGCCTGAGCAACGCCCGCAATGTCGGAATGCGCGCCTCAATGGGCGAGATTGTGGCGTATATCGATGACGACGCCGTTCCCGACCCGCAGTGGCTTACCTATCTTGCGGCGACTTTTCTTTCTACAGATCACGTTGGGGTTGGCGGCCCGAATATCCCGCCCGCCGATGACGGCCCCACAGCCGAATGCGTTGCAAACGCCCCTGGAGGGCCGGTTCAAGTTCTTCTGACCGACCGGGAGGCAGAGCACATCCCGGGCTGCAACATGGCGTTTCGCAAAGCCGCTTTGGAGGCCATCGGGGGTTTCGACGCGCAGTTCCGGATCGCCGGAGACGACGTCGATCTTTGCTGGCGGATTCAGAAGCGTGGATGGACGCTGGGTTTCAATCCGGCAGCGATGGTGTGGCACCATCGCCGCAATTCCGTCAAAAGCTATTGGAAACAACAGTTAAACTACGGGAAAGCCGAAGGTTACCTGGAGCGCAAATGGCCTGAAAAATACAATGCCGCCGGGCATATCCCCTGGGCCGGAAGGATCTATTTTAAAGGCTTCGAACAGCTTCTGGGCTGCTTCCGGGGCAGGATCTACCAGGGCACATGGGGCAGCGCCCTGTTTCAATCGATCTACCAGCCCGCCCCCAGCCTTATGTGGTCGCTGCCACTCATGCCCGAATGGATTGTAGTAGTGGCGGCCCTTGGCTTCTTTTCGCTGCTGGGAATGGAGTGGACTCCCCTTCTGCTCGCGCTTCCTCTTTTCCTTCTGGCCGTCGCACTGCCTGTAGCGCATGCGGTATCGTGCGCCTCCAGGCTCTCTTTCCTCCACTTCCCGGCCCCGGAGCGGCGCAAACTACAGGCGCTCACCGCTTTTCTCCATCTGATGCAGCCAATGGCGCGCCTGATCGGAAGGATTAAACTCGGTTTGACCCCCTGGCGCAGATGCGGCGTAGTCTCCGGCATAGCGCTCCCTCTGCCGTGGCCCAGGACCTTCACTATCTGGAGCCAACAGTGGCGCTCGCCTATTGCCTGGCTCGAATCGGTCGAGCAAGGGGTAAAAGCCCTGAGGGCGGTCGTGCTGAGAGGCGGCGACTATGACGGCTGGGACCTGGAGCTGCGCGGAGGTTTGCTCGGTTCGGTTCGCATGCTTATGGCCGTCGAAGAGCACGGCGGCGGAAATCAGTTCATCCGAGTAAAGAGCTGGCCCCGCTGCACTCCCGCCGGGATATTCATGACCCTGTTTTTCGCAGCCCTGGGGGCCGCTTCAGCCACCGCTCAGGCATGGGTCGCCTGCGGAGTGCTCAATGCGATCGCCATCGTCTTGATGATGCGTGTCCTGATAGAGTGCTCCCTGGCAATGTCAACGGTGAGCGAGGTGCTCGATCATGAGAAATAGTTTCAAAAGGTGGGCAACTCTCCGCTTTTTGCCCACCGTACGGGCCTTGAACTGTGAAATGGGAGATATAGGCCCCCAATTCGGCTATCGGCAATACTGAAAAAAGGTTCAGGAGATCGACCATGCAGCTAACTGCCTGTTAAGCGGCAAGCAACCGCAAAAAACGACTACACTTTCTCGATCCAACGGCCCAAACGATTCTTGATAACGAGCAGTCGCTTTGGATCAACCTTCCCTATAGAACCGAGCAAAATATCGCCACTTACAACAGCCAATCGCGTCACACGGATCAGACTCGTCGTTTTTAGCCCGGATAGAAGAAAATCGGCATCGGCCTCACTGATAATTTCATCACAATTCCGGCTCATCTTCCATGCCTCGAAAGGCAGATTGCAGTGAAAATCTCATCCAGCGCCGGTTTTCTTCTTTCCCAGACTCCCCTGAAGTCTTAGCGAGAAGGAACTCCACAAAATCCAGAACCTCAGCCTGCAACGGTTCCGGAAGCCGCTGAATACGCTCAACAATTTCTTCAGCAAGAATCATTCCCCTACCTCCTGGAGGAAAATGCGTAGCAACCTTTAGAATATATCATCCTTCACTCAACCTCGCTCATGATTCCAGCATCTTCTAATAGAAATGGATCTCATGAGTTCCTCGGCCGGCCAGGGGAAGATATGAGAAGACCCCGCAACCCGCGAGTGGGACATTCTAAACTTTTATTCAATGAAGCCAGGGAGCATTTTTTCGTACCGGTTGCGCCCGGCGTTGACACACCCACCGGAGTATGAATCATGGGGGGCCAAACCCCAGACTAATGCTTAAATTTAATGGCGCGTTTAATTTTAATCGGTCCCTGCAAAGAAAAGTTGTCAAACAGGCCCGATGCATGTCAATAGAAGGCTGATGCTCACCGGTCTTGTCCACGAACTTAAATGAAATGCGGCCGTATGCGGGGAAGATAGATGGACCGAATCTGGCACAGGAGTTATGACCCGGAGGTCCCGTTCTCACGGGAGTATCCTGAAACGTGCCTGCCCCTGATTCTGAAGCAAAACGCCAGGCTCCTTCCCGACAGTATGGCGATCGACTTCTTCGGCGCCAGGCTCAGCTACCGCCAATTATGGGACCATGTGCTCCGGCTGGCGAACGGTCTTAAGCAGATGGGAGTGGGCGAGGGCACGAAAGTGGCCGTGATGCTCCCGAACACTCCCCAGTGTGTGATAGCCTATTACGCCGTGCTCTGGCTGGGAGCGATAGTCATTATGACAAATCCGCTCTACGTGGAACGCGAGCTTTTTCATCAATGGATGGACTCCGACGCAGAAATACTTTTTATTTTGGACCATCTCTATCCGAAAGCCGAAAAAGTCCTGCCCGAAACGGGAATCCGCACAACCATAGCAACGAGTGTAAAAGACTACCTGCCCTTGCCTCTTCGGTGTCTTTATCCCGTTAGAGCTTTCTTCAAAAAGCTGTTCACCTCCGTCCCCTACGATGGAACTCATGTCTTCAGCCTAAAAAAGATGATCCATGATAACCGGCCCGATCCGATTCCCTGTGCTGCGTATCCCGACTCCCTGGCCCTGCTTCAGTACACAGGTGGGACCACCGGCCTCTCCAAGGGCGCGATGCTCACTCACAGAAACATTTTGTCAAACGTTGTGCAGGTTGCATCATGGTTTCCCGAAATAAACTGCGGCAAGGAACGCTTCCTGTCCGTGCTGCCCTTCTTTCATGCGTTCGGCATGACAGTGGCTCTCAACCTCGCCATCTACACCGGTTGTGCAATTATTCCAATGCCGCGCTTCGATGCAGACGAACTCATAAAGACCATAAGGAAGAAAAGGCCGACGGTCTTCCCGGGAGTCCCGGCAATCTACATTGCGTTGATGGCTCATCCGAAAGCAGATTCTTTCGACCTTTCCTCGATCCGGTTCTGCATAACGGGGTCCGCCCCTATGCCGGTCGAGGTCGTGCGCCAATTCGAACAGAAAACGGGAAGCAAGATCGTGGAGGGGTACGGCCTCTCCGAAGCCAGCCCGGTTACGCACGCAAACCCCATCGAGGGGACGCGCAAGCCCGGCTCGATCGGGATCGCACTGCCCGACACTGATTGCCGCATAGTGGATCCGAAAACCGGAACCATCGACATGCCGACAGGCCAGGTTGGCGAACTGATCGTTCGCGGGCCGCAGGTAATGAAAGGCTACTGGAAAAACGAAAAGGAAACCCTGGAGGCCATTCGGGACGGATGGCTCTATACCGGCGACCTTGCGACCATGGACAATTCCGGGTATGTGTTCACCGTGGAGCGCAAAAAAGACCTGGTGATATCGGCCGGTTACAACATCTACCCGCGCGAGATAGAGGAAGTGCTCTTCGAGCACCCCAAGGTGCGCGACGCCGCAGCAATCGGGGTCCCCGATCCGAAAAAGGGGGAGGCGGTGAAAGTTTTCGTCGTTCCAAAGCAGGGTGAAACCCTCAACCGGCAAGAAATCCTCGACTGGTGCAGAGAAAAGCTGGCGCCATACAAGGTCCCCAAAGAGGTTGAGTTCCGGGAGTCGCTGCCCAAGACCATTGTGGGCAAGGTGCTTCGGCGGGAGCTGCGAAACTCGGCGCCAACCCGGGATACTGTAGCCAATGATGCCGAAGCGCCAAGTGATGGCTCGATTTAAAGCATTGAAGAACTCGTTAACCCTTGGCTCAAAACGAAAATGGCTCCTGTACCAGGCAGCAGCCGATTTCTTTTTTCTTTTGAACAAATCCTATCCGAGAACAGCCGCCCTCGATCTTACGGGAAATCGCTATAATTTGGATGCACTGGAACGCATGCTGCTCAGCCGAGGGCTGTTCGGCCAGCAGGAAGCCATAGCCAGGCGCAAAAAACGGGAAATGGGGTCCGGCTGGCAGCGGGAACTGGTGGTCGTGGACGGCCATAACGTCCAGATCACAATCGAGAGCTACATAGAAGGCAGGCCGCTGTTCAAAGCAAATGACGGCGCGCTGCGGGACCTTGCCGGTCTGTCCTACCGGTTTCGCATGACCGAGACGAGCAATTTGGCCCTTGATATGGCATTCAAGTTTTTCGAGGAATTTCCGCCCGCTAAGGTCCTTTTCCTGTTCGACGAACCAATGAGCCGGAGCGGCGAGCTTGCCGCCATCTATCGCGAGAGGCTCATCAGGGCGGGGATTTCAGGGGGAGCAAGGGCCACGCCGGTCCCGGAGAGCGAGTTTCCCTTCGACAAGTGCGTTGCCGCAAGCAGCGATCAGGCCATTATAGATTCTTCCACCCGATGGCTGGACCTCGCCTGCCGCATTATCGAACATTTCGGAGCGCCGCGCATTACGGCAGATTTTTCCGGGATCTTTTTTGCCGATTCGGCCCAAAGACGCCTGTTCGAAGATGGCGGACCCTTCTGGTAAGCGGAGTTGGATGCCGGCCGGCGAAGAACCTCGCAGGGCGTTCCGATTTCCGTTTGTAAAACGAGCCGACCTGTGCTAGCAAAAATGTCCTCGGCACGAGCGCCTGTTACTCCAGGGCAT
>Ga0182014_10004918_pt1 | contig 15070 bp, 13 predicted proteins | sample 612S2DmetaG_FD_120489 | JGI IMG/M metagenome (GOLD analysis project Ga0182014, IMG submission 120489) | Permafrost microbial communities from Stordalen Mire, Sweden - 612S2D metaG | ecosystem: Environmental > Terrestrial > Soil > Wetlands > Permafrost | place: Sweden: Stordalen | collected... | reverse complement strand
GCAACTTCATCCGCAAGACTAACCGCCGCGTCGGGGTTGCCCAACGAAACGCAGGAAATCGCCTCAATGAATAAGCCGGACATTCGAGACCATGAAGCCGATTAGCCCGAGTTGACCGTTCCAGAAGGTAAGGGTTGCGATACACAGGAGAATCCGGGGAGAACCAGACGACAACCCGGAAGTCGATCAGTTCGGTCACCGACGATGAAATCGCACTGGCTCAACACCGGTTGAACAACAGACCAAGAAAATGCCTCGGATACAAAACCCCGCATCAGATCTTCTGGGAACAGTTACATTCTATCCAACCCGTTGCGCTTCGTTGTTGAATCCGCCAAGTGTCCGCGCTTAATTCTTTAGCGGCTTTCCAGTTTTGAGTGTGTAATCAATCCGCTCTTTGGTCTTTGGTTCCGCGCAAAGAGACAGGAACGCTTCACGCTCGAGATCTAAAACGTATTGTTCATTGATCGGCGATCCGGCTGAGATTTCTCCTCCGCACAAGACGTGCGCCAATGACCTGTATACCTTCTCATCGTGCTCGCTGATGTGACCGCCTTCCCGCATCGACCTGGTAGAGGAATTCAAATCTGCAAGCTGTCCGCTACCAGGGGCAGGAATATTACGACTGAGGGCAGGGGGAGCATAAGGCTCTTGAGTCAAATGGACCGCCCGCAACTTCGCATCAGCCGCCAGTCTATCGCGGTTCATCGATATGCCCGCAGAAGATGGAAGCAGGCCCAACCTGCGAGCATGGATGGCCGAGGAAGATACCTGACCGGTAGCTGTAATGTCGAAATAACGCTTGAGCGCCAGCGAGGATTCAGGATCCCAGGTCATCGAAGCGGCAGAGGACTCCGAGAGCGCATTCAGCAGAAGCATCCGGCACCCGCCCCCCGCCGGAATCAGTCCCACGTTCGTCTCCACGAGACCCATATGTAATTCCGCGTGCGCTTGAACTCCCGTTGAATGCAATACGATTTCCGCCCCGCCGCCCAAAGCAAGACCAAATGGAGCTGCGATCACCGGTCTGGGGGAATGCCTGATGGACGAATTCATGCTCTGGAAAAGCGTGATATAGCGTTCGATCCATAAGAAGTCCCTCCCCTCAATATGTTCAAGAAGCTGAGCAAGATTGGCGCCCACTGAGAAAGCAGCACCATCATTCACAATGACAAATCCGTCAAACGATCCGCTTGACCCGTTGCGTGTTTTCAAAACATCTTGAACAAGTTGCAGGGAGATTTCGCTTAAAGAGTTCATCTTCGAATGGAACTCAATGCAACCGATGCCGTCGCCCATATCGATCAGAGACGCATCTCGAGTCTCGATGACCGTTCCCCTGAGCCTTTGCAAAGTGCGAATTGAAAGATCGCTAGCCGAGGCAGTCCGCGTGCGGAAATCATCGGTCTGAGGATCATAGAAGGTGCAGCCAGATTGATCTTCTGCATCTGCTCCATACCAGCCGGGTTGATTGCTTGATCTGCTGTGGCCTATCAGCTTTTCAACGCTCTCGGGTATCGGCCGTCCTTCTTTCTTCATTCTTGCCACAGTTTGTGCCACGCCCGCCGCATCCCACATCTCAAATGGGCCGAGCTCCCAATTGAAGCCAGCCTTCATCGCGCGGTCAACATCAACTACACTGCCGGCAATTTCGTGCAGGTGAGCCGCACAATACAACCACAAGTCAGATAAAAGCCGCCAAAGAAACTTATGTTCCTTGATTTCTATCTCACTCAGACCCGGTTCTAACGCAAGGAGCCGCAGCCTGTCGCCGAGGCTTCGTGAATGGCTCTTCTCCTGTTTCGATTGGGTCAGAGTTACGTACTCCAATTGCGGTAAATCGACCACTTCCAGGATATTTCCGTTACCACTACCGCCTTCTCCAGGATTCTTTTTCGTCTTTCGATAGAAACCTTGCTTGCTCTTATCGCCCAGCCATCCGTTGGCTATCATTCTCTGGCAGACATCTGGGAGGCCACAATCATTCATTTCATCCAGGGCTGCGCCGGCTTGCTGCTGAAAATTCTTGGCGATACTATCGAGCACATCAAGACCAATCATGTCCGCCAGGCGAAACGTACCACTCTTTGGCCATCCGATTAGAGTTCCTGTCATTAGGTCGACATCTTCAATGCGCAAGCCCTGCTCAAGGGTGAGCCGAACGGCGTTGAGTAAATTGAAAATGCCAATTCTATTCCCAATAAAATTGGGCGTGTCCTTTGCCCGCACGACGGTCTTTCCCAAGTTCACTTCGCAAAAACTTGCAATTGTTTCCAAAGTTTCACTTGACGTGTCTGGTGTCGGAATCAGTTCCACAAGCTTCATATAGCGCGGCGGATTGAAGAAGTGGACCCCCAGCCAATGGCTGCGGAACGACTCAGGGAACTCCTCCGCGATGGCCTTGACGGAGATTCCGCTCGTGTTCGTGCTGACGATCGCATCGTCGCGACGGTATTGTTCCACGCGACCAAGCAGTTCTCGCTTCACGACAATATTCTCCGTAACGGCCTCAATGATCCAGTCGCAGCGATTCAACCTGGGAAGGTCATCAACAAAGTTGCCAATCTCAATCTGGCGCAACAAAGACTCGTCAAAGATCGCCGGCGGGCGGCTCTTCCTGAGCGACTGCAGACCAGCATTCGCAATGGCATTCCGTGTCTCTTCAGTCCCGGCAGCCGCCCCATCTGTGACGCGATCGAGCAAAATCACCCGGCAGCCCGCATTGGCTAAATGCGCAGCAATGCGTGAACCCATCGTCCCGGCGCCAAGCACCCCAACATCAACAATGCATGGACGGGATAAAGACACTTCACTATCTGTGGCCATCGTTATTCCTGCTTTCTGATCTGAATTCGCTTGCGATGCTTCCAGAGGTCGACCGCGAGAGGAGGTCTGTGCGGCAAGAGCGCCAAATACTTACAGAACAATGACTTAGAGAATAGCGATCGCTTTCAAGAATAGTGATCGGCTTCTTCTGAACAATTCCAATCGCAGCCAATGTCACGTTGCTTACTTTATATCAAATATTTGCAATTGTTCAAAAGTTTGCCCGGCACCCCAGCCCAGATGCCTGAAGCCCAGGGATCAGATTTCGAGCAGTTCATGCAGAGGAATAGACGTTTGGCCCCCATTTCTACTCGGGGCTCTCGAGTTCTCAGTATTCAATGTAGGCCAGTTAACTGTATTATTTATAGAGTTTTACGGTAGGAATATAAGCTTATTAGGGGGTCTGTCAACGCCACTTATGGGTATGTGACAAAGTCCGTGGAGCGCAGTTGCCACCTATTCAAGGGGGGGGGGCAGTCTCCAAACAATATGGAATTCCATTCTGTCCGGCAAATTGAATAATTATATAAAAAATCAAATATTCCCTTGACAACGTCGTTTCCAGAGCATAATTTGCTGAATGTGCAGCCATCGTTGACCAAATTATATCAAGTGTGCTGTCTGAGCCGGCGCGAGACAAATTGCCTCACCGGCTCGTGCATCAGGCTCTCGAATTTCAGAGGATGCCGGTTGTTTTGGCAGCTGCGGTCGGTCGACGAGAAGTGTACCGGCATGGATGTTACATCCGAAGATGATCAACGGATACTACCCTCTCCCAATGCATGGGGAGGCTCCAAAAATGTACGAGAGAATATTCATTCTAAAGTGGCTGGCATCTCCTTCCTGCGGATAGCGGCTTCGTTGAGAGGAAACCGACGCTTAACCAATAAGGGTATTTGGCGTGATCGAGACCTGAATTGTCATTTCGTCCAAGCCTCGCAAGAGCCGGGAAAAACAGATCTTAACAAGGAGAACAACATTGAAACTTCTTACGTTTTCATTTGAAGGTAAACAGCGCGTCGGAGTGTTGGATGGGGAGCATATCGTGGCTCTTGATATTCCCGACATGAAGTCGCTCTTTGAACTCGGAACCCCGGTTCGGGAATATGCAGAGAAACTTAAGACTAGCGATCGCTATCTTCTTTCCGAAGTGAAGCTTAAGGCTCCTATCATTCCTAAAAAATTTTTCCACACTGCGGGCAATTATAAAGAGCATGCGCAGGAGGGAAACTCCTCCAATTGGGTTGCTGAAATCCGGCCGTGGATTGTCTTCTTCCAGAATGTCGACGCCATCGTCGGGCCCGAAGATGCGGTCATCTATCCTGAACACCTCACCAAGGAACTCGATTATGAGCTTGAGTTGTCGATTGTAATCGGCAAGGCCGGCAAGAATTTTGGCGTCAAGGAAGCTGAGGAGTATATCGGCGGCTACATCATCTTCAACGACATCACTGCCAGGGACATTCAGCGCGAGGAGATGAAGTCAGCCAACTTCAGTTTCAGCAAGGCGATTGACACTTTCTGCCCAATCGGCCCTTGGATCGTGACCCCGGACGAGATTCCTGATCCATACAATCTGGCCCTTGAACTGCGAGTGAACGGCGAAAAGCGCCAAGTATCCAACACCAGCCACATGTCGGTTTCCATTCCTCAGATTCTGTCAAAATTCTCTCCGGCGGGCTACTCGGCGGGCGACATTATCACCACCGGAACAGTTTCCGGTGTAGCCGCATTCAGCGCAGATCCCAAGGCCTGGTATCTCAAACCGGGGGACGTGGTCGAGGCTGAAATTGAGCACATCGGCGTGTTACGCAACCACATTATTTCCTGGCAGGAAGCTTACGGAACGCCTGCGCCAGCATTCGAGAGGTGGTAACGAAATGCCTTTGATTGATCGTTCCAAAGTCTGGACAGGAAAGATTAACGAGATCGTGTTGCCCAAGCCAACGCAGACGAGTGTTCGTTTTTATGACACGACGCTGCGCGATGGCGAGCAATCGGTCGGTGTAATCTTTGACCCCGACCAAAAGTTGGAAATCGCCCGATTGCTGGACGATATGGGAATCGACCGCATTGAGGCAGGGTTTCCTCGGGTCTCCGACGAGGACAACAAGGCGATCGCGCAAATCGCCGCTGCGGGGCTGAAGGCTGAAATCTGGGGCTTTGCACGCGCCATCGTCAAGGACGTAAAGGCTGTTGCTGACCTTGGGTTGCGTCATTCGATTATCGAAGCCCCGCTTTCCGACTACAAGCTTGATGCCCTAGGCGTATCACACGAGACCATTCTTGGCAGAATCAAGACTGCCGTAGAGTTTGCTGTCCAAGAAGGGATTTCGATCGCCTTCTTCGGTGTGGACTCCACTCGTGCGGATCTTGGGTTCCTCGAACAGGCATATAAAACCGCGCAGGATGCAGGTGCTTCCGAGTTTGTACTTGTGGATACGCTTGCCATCGCCGCACCGGAATCGGTGTCGTACCTCGTCCATGAGTTAAGAAAATGGACCGGCGGAAAAGCTCCGATTCACTTCCATGGCCACAATGATTTCGGCTTGGGAACCGCATCAGCGATCGCGGCCGTGAACGCTGGAGCAGAGTGGATTCACGGAACGATCGACGGCATCGGCGAGCGCGCTGGGAACGCCAACTTGTCGCAAATCGCGCTGGCCCTTGGCCTGCTCTATGGAGTGGAATCCAACCTTCGTTTGGACAAAGTGCGTGGTGCCTCCAACCGTTTGCGCCAAATCGCTGGGTACGAACTGGAGCCATGGAAGCCGTTGGTTGGAGACAACCTTTTTGTGCGGGAAACCGGCGCGGTAGCGGCCCAGTTCCACCTTCCGTATGCGGTTGAGCCTTATTCGGCGGAATTGCTCGCAACTCCTCGGGGAATTGTCCTCGGAAAAAAGAGCGGCCTCGCATCCATCTCGATCAAATGTCACGATCTGAATCTGGACGTGCCGGTTGACAAGCATCCGGCACTGTTAGCCGCGGTGAAGGAATTGGCAATCAAGAAGCACGGTTTGCTTACTGATGCCGACTTCCAGGGGTTAGTCAAGACTGTTGCCTAGCAGGTCATCCTGAGAAAAGGATGATCAGCAAATCGGGCAAGACAGTTACGAACGGTTTATCGGCCGCATAACGCGGCGAAGGAGTGAAGAGGAAATGGGAAGGTTTCAAGACAAAGTCGTAATGATTACTGGTGCGGGACGGGGCTTTGGCGCTGTCCTCGCGAATGCCTTTGCCAAGGAGGGAGCGAATCTTGTAGTTCACTACAACAGTTCCTCGAAAGGCGCGGAAGAGACCGCAGCCGCCGTCCGGGCGCTTGGCCGGAAAGCGATGACGGTTCAAGGTAATATTTGCAGCTGGGACGATGTCAAGCATGTGGCCGATGAAGCATACAAGGAGTTTGGCCGCGTCGATGTCTTGATCAACAACGCCGGCGATATGGCCCTCAGCCAGAAGTCTTGGCGTGAACTCGACGAAAAGGTTCTCGATCACACGCTGGCGGTAGACATCAAAGGTACCATGCTCATGATTCACGAGCTTGGCATGAGGATGATGGAGCATGAGGGTGGCTCTATCGTGAACATCGGCTCCCAGGTTGTGATTGCCGGAAGTCCGAGAGCACCGCAGTATGCCGCGGCAAAGTACGCCGTAATCGGACTGACCAAGTCCTATGCCCGTGCGCTTGCACCAAAAGTGCGCGTCAACACGATGGGCGCCGCGTTCATTGAGACCGAGGCGTTGAAGAGTCGTTATGATTGGCAACATGGCCGTCGCGAAGAGGTCTTGCGGCAAACTCCGCTTGGCCGTATCGCGCAGCCGGAAGATATGGTCGGTCCCACGATGTTTCTCGCGAGTGATGAGTCGCGCCACATGACAGGGGCATTCCTGCTCTGTAACGGGGGGTTGGCCATGGTAGGAGCGTAGCCATGAGGAAGACAGTAGAGCGCGGCCTAAGAGTCCCCGTTGATGAAAATCCGGGCGGGGGCATGCCGGCCGATCAGTCAGATATGGAACAGGTCGAGGCTTCGGGCTTCGATGTGCATAGGATTCGGAAAGCCGGGGAAGACGAGATGTACATGGCGGAAACCAGTCGCGCGAATGATCATGGAGTTGACACTCTTGCAGCTCGAGCCTACGCGCTCATTCATGATGCGATTCTGAGGGGTCAATTTCGCCCCGGCAGCCGTCTCCGGATTGAAGAGCTTGTCAAGATATTCAAGCTCAGTCCTACTCCCATACGAGAAGCACTCTACCGTCTTGAAGCAGTGGGGCTCATAGAGTCCATCCCCCATCGAGGATCCCGCGTCGCTGAGCTATCCGTCGCGGACCTGCAGGAGTTGTTCGAGGCGAGGCTCGTTCTTGAGCCTCTGGCGGTAAGAAAAGCCGCCGGCCGGTTCACTCCGGAGATGGCCGAAAAGGCGCGAGCATGCCTGGAACGGCTGCGGACCGCCGAGCAGAATCACGACTTCCTGGCGGCTTGGGCTGCCCACACAGACTTCCACTATGCATTGTATGAACCCAGCGGCTCCAGTTGGCTGATTCGCTTGATTACGCCCCTGTGGGAAAGCAGCGAGCGTTATCGCATCGAGTTAAGTTCTTTGCAAGAAGATCTGCCGAAGCGCACCTGTGAGCATGAAAGCTTGTTGCAGGCCTGCATCAATCATCAGGTGTCCAGAGCCGCTACTGAAATGCATGAGCATCTGGAATTCACCGGAAACGAGATCGCTGTACAACTCACTGGAGAGCGTCTGTTCGAGAGAGGAAATCTTGCCGAGCCGATAGCGGCGGCAGCCGCGATAAGCCCGAAGAAAACAAGAAGCAAAAAGCCCTAACAAGTGACTGATTTGTGATTTTTGGGCCTTGGAAAGCAGTCCAAGGTTGCAGCGCGGGCGTGTGCCTTGAAAACGGTTCGCGCGGTGCAATGCCCAAGCGCTAACGCGCCGAAACGGAACTCAGATTGTAGGAAAACAAGATGACGAATACACCACTTAAGTACGAGCAGCGCGAGCATGTCGCTGTCCTGACGCTCAATGATCCGGCGACCCGAAACGCACTCACCGGCGAGGAGATCTTCTCGGCCTTTGAACAGGCAGTTCTTCGAATCAACGCCGACCTTGACATCCGCGCGGTCATCCTTACTGGAGAGGGGAGTGCCTTCTGTTCGGGTGGAAATGTGCGGGACATGTTGGCGAAAAAAGGCATGTTTGGCGGCACGCCTCAGCAAATCGCGGAACAGTACCGCACGGGAATTCAAAGAATTCCCAGAGCACTGTGGCGCCTCGATGTGCCTTGCATCGCCGCGGTGAATGGCCCGGCGATTGGCGCGGGCTGTGACCTGGCTTGTATGTGCGACATACGGATTGCCTCTGAACGGGCCATCTTTGCGGAAAGCTTCGTTCGAGTCGGCATTGTGGCGGGCGATGGCGGCGCCTGGTTGCTGCCTCGCGCGGTTGGTTATTCCAAAGCAGCGGAGATGGCCTTCACCGGCGAAGCGTTAAACGCGCAAGCCGCACTTACCGCCGGCCTCGTCTCCAGGGTCGTTGCGCCCGAGGAGCTCATGAAGGAAGCAATGGCTCTCGCCGAACGGATTGCCTTCAATCCTCCTCATGTTCTTCGCTGGACCAAACGGCTGATGCGAGAAGCGCAACACGAGCGATTGGACACCATTCTCGAAATGGCTGCCGCCTACCAGTCGCTTGCTCACCAGACGGCGGACCACACAGAAGCAGTTTCCGCAATGTTGGAAAAGCGGACACCAGAGTTCAAGGGGCGCTAAATGTCGATGCCGAACACAACTTCAGATCAAGTTATCGTCGAACGGCCCAGCGAATCGGTCGCCATGGTGCGGCTCAACCGGCCACAGGTTCGAAACGCACTCAATCTCTCCTTGCGGCGCGAACTGGCGAGTGTCTTCCACCTGTTGAGTGACGACGCCGCCGTGCGTTGTGTGGTGATTACCGGCGATGACAAGGCTTTCTGCGCCGGCGCCGACCTGCGTGAGTATGTGGATGCGTCTCCCACTGAAATTCTTGCCAGGAACATGCACCTGCTTTGGGGGGCGATCGCCGATTGCCCCAAGCCTGTCATTGCGGCTGTGCGCGGATATGCTCTGGGCGGAGGGTGCGAGTTGGCAATGCACGCCGACATCATCATTGCCGGCGAGTCAGCGCAATTTGGTCAGCCCGAGGTGCGTATCGGCTTGATGCCTGGCGGTGGCGCTACTCAGCGCTTGACTTGGGCTGTTGGGAAATTCGCCGCGATGCGGATGCTCCTTACCGGGGAAAGCATTTCAGCGAGCGAGGCGCTGTCGATGGGACTCGTCAGCACAGTTGTCGCGGATGACTGCGTGGTTCCCGAGGCGCTGAAACTCGCTGACAAAATCGCCGCACTCGCGCCGCTCGCAGTTCAACTCGTAAAGGAGTCCGTCATTGAGAGCATGAACAGTCCGCTCGACGCCGGTCTCCGCTTTGAACGGAAAGCGTTTCAGATGCTCTTTTCCACTCCTGAAAAAACGGAGGGAATTCGCGCCTTTCTCGAAAAAAGAAAACCTGTCTTTTCGAGCGTTAGCCACTCATAGGAGAATCTCCTTGATTTCAGCAAATGGCAAGCGTTGCGGACAGTGCGATCGCAGTAAGAACAAACGAACAAGACCACGCTGTGGAGGAAAGTAGATGTGCACCACAAATGAAGTACAAACGCCACCGTCCGCGTTCGATTCGAAAGCATACCGGCGCCTTGTCATTGCCTCTGGCCTCGGTTCTGGTATCGAACATTACGATTTCTTTTCGTACGTAATCATCGCGCCACTTGTCTTTGACAAACTGTTTTTCCCGAGACTTGATTCCATCGCGGCCACGATCGCGGTCTATGCGACCTTCGCCGTTGGATTCATCTCTCGCCCGATTGGCGGAATTCTATTCGGCCACTTTGGCGATCGCTACGGCCGCAAGGTCGTCCTCATGATCACCCTGCTGATGATGGGCATCTGTAGTTTTTTCATAGGATGCACTCCTTCTTACTTCACCATCGGAATCTGGGCGCCCATCATTCTGGTGTTCTTCCGATTCATGCAAGGTTTTGCGTTTGGCGGCGAGTACTCGACAGCAATTGTGCTGACCCTGGAAAATGCTCCTCCAAAGAAGCGCGGCTTCTATGCCTCGTGGATTAACGCTTCGGGGCCGCTCGGAATTATTTTTGCCGCTGGCACGATCACCGGGCTCATGTCCCTCTTCGGAAAAGCTCAGTTTCAAGCCTGGGCATGGCGCGTTCCGTTCTTGCTGAGCCTCTTGTTGGTAGGGGTCGGCACCTACATGAGGTATCAGGTCGACGAATCGTTGCTTTTTTCCAAAGCTGTAGAGGATAAGAAGGTTGCGAAGGTGCCGATAGCGGTCGTCCTCCGCACCTGCAAGAAGTCTGTTCTCTTTGGAATTCTGGTCAACATGGTCCATAGTTCCTTCCAATACATGGCAACGATGTTCATAGTTACTTACGCCGTGCTGAGGCTGTCGATGCCTCAGACCAGTGTCACGAGCAGCTATTTGATTGGAAACGCCTTGGAGTTTGTCACAGTGTTGCTGATTGCGCGTTACAGCGACCGCATCGGGCGTCGTCCCATCATGTTATTCGGCATTGCCTTGGCGGCCATCTATTACCCGATCCTGTTCCACATCCTAATGCTCCACAATGTTCTGTACCTTATCCTGGCCATCACCTTCGCCATTGGAGTCGTACACGCCCTCATGTTTGCGCCAGAGGCGGCATTCACTGCGGAGTTGTTCCCGACAGAGATTCGGGTCAGCGGGGCTTCCCTCAGTAAACAGGTTGGCATCGTTCTCGGTGGTGGTTTCGCGCCGCTGATCGCGGCCAGCCTCATGGGGCACGGCACCAGTTTCACCCTTGTGATCCTGTATTTCACGGCAATAACCGTGGCCGCGTTTGTGGGCGTGTTGCTTGCAAAGGAGTGCTACAAGAAGGATCTCTAATAACTAACTTCTGTAAATGGAGACACAGGCGAAGGTAATCACACCTGAGCCTGTGAAACCACTGTCAGTAAGATATGACAGCAAACTTGCGGCGCATACAGTGCGTAGCAGCAAATTGAATCAGACTTAGAGCTTTACACACTGGGAGGTGTGGCGTGAGAGGAATTCTAGCTATCATTTTACTGGGAGGGATGTCAGCGTCGGTCGCGATAGCAACCGGCCAGACGATCACATCCAATCCTGCGTCGAACGCGTCTGCTGTTGCGGCCGCGACTGGAACTTCAACAGCAGTTCAGGGAAGCAAGCCGGAGGTACCGGCACAGGCGTTACCAAGCGCGCCAACCGCTCGCAAGAGCGGACCGGATCAGGGTGCTTTCGGGCTTCATCAACCCGCCTGGGCGCCCACTGGTACGCAGTTTCCGCACGTTGGTACTTGCTGTAACCCAGGAGCCGGCCCGGTCACCGGCGGTGCACTCTTTCAAAAGATTTTTGGCCGCAGCTTATCCGACCGTGGGTACTACGTTGAAAATTTCCTGCAAATCGGCTTGGCGGAAAATACCGCGTCGGATCCCACCGGCCGTGCATGGGGAGGTAGCAACTATCCCGTCGTCGGAGTTCCCGATCAGGGTTTCGTCTTCAACAGCCTCTCGCTAATGACGCACAAGGACGTGACCACTGACATCATGCCACGCGGCGGTCCGGTCAAGGGAGCGATTCCCACCAAGTGGTCTTGGGGATGGTTCACGGAATGGACCTACGGGCGCAATAGCCAGGCAGCAAGAATGTCTGGATGGGAGATGAACTGGGGCATCAATCAACCGGGCGCCGGCTCTTCCGCTCAGGCTGCTGAAAACAAGCAACCATTCTTCGCGATGCAGCATGACCTTCTTGAGGTTTACAGCCCCTTGCTCAAGGGCGTAGACGTGCTGATTGGACGTTTCGCACCCGCCATCGGTTACGAAATGCCGCCTTCCTATCGCCCGGGTCCAGATTACTTCTACTCGCGCGTGTATGAAATCCCGGCCACCCCTGTAGACGTGTTGGGTATGTTATCGGCTTGGAATCTGATGCGCAGCGACCGTTATGGCTACCTGGCTGCCGAATTTGGATTGAATACCGGCTATATGACGGTCGTGCCTCAAAGTGGCCGCCCGAACTATCAAATGTCCTTGCGCTATCGCACGCCAAATATGCGCACGAAGATCGATTATGAATCTCAGGTTGGGTGTCAGGAAATTGAGCCCGGAGCTGAGCAGAGAGGCGCCCTCCCTGCCTACAGGGTCGTTTCGCCGAACTGCCTGGTGCGCCAGATTGACTCTCTCAACGGCAGCCAGACCTTCGGAGCAAGATCGCAATGGAATTTTGCAGGCGATATTTACTACGGCAAGATGAATGGCGACCACAACCCGGGAACTGTTACTTTGATGCCCTTCGGCGGTAATCCTGCCGGTAGCCCGTTCTATGGCGCCTTCTATCAGGGCGAGTATGGTCAGTTGGTCTATAGGGAGACCAAGACTCTGTCCTATGGTGCGCGCTTCGAGCACTTCCGTAACCCGGACGGCTTTGGCATCGTGCCCGTGAGCACCGTGAAATCCAACTTCAACGCCTTGACCGTCGGACCGCACTATGATGTGTCCAATTACATCACCCTGCGTCCTGAAGTGCGTTATGACTTCCAGACAAACAATCATGGAGTCAACGCTTTCGGGTTGGATAACCAAGTCGTGAACGGCGTAGTGCAGCACACAGAAGACCACCAGGTAACCTACCAGATGGATATGCTGTTTAACTTCTAAGTCCACCTCATGGAGTTAGGCCAGATCCTGGCGCCTGATTGCAGGCGCCGAGATCTGGTCATCTTTTATCGCCCGTGTGACCTAAGGAATCTCTTCTTAGGCCAGAGTCTTGAAAGGGTACGGCTTTAGCCGTGCCGTAACTGTAGCAAAATCAGCGCGGGCTTTAGCCCATGAGGGAATGCGATCTCACAGTAAGAACTTGTTCAAGAGTTCCCTAACAATACTGCTACACAGTTAAGAAGTGCACGTTGCCGCTGACCTCGGTTCTCCTGGCGGAGTGGGCCTTAGTTTGGCTGAATCGGCGTAGAGGAAAGGCCGGCACCTATATGTGTGGTGTCGCATAGAGGAGCAGCTTGCAACAAGCCTGCTCCTGAAAGATTTGAGAGGACCGGCATATGACCGAAATCGTAATTGTCTCCGCCGCGCGAACTGCGGTCGGTAAATTCTGTGGCTCGTTGGCAAAGATTCCAGCAGTGGATCTGGGCGGAATCGTGATTCAGGCTGCTATTGAGCGTGCTGGCGTGGCTCCGGAGCAGATCAGCGAAGTCATCATGGGACATGTGCTCACTGCCGGTCTGGGACAGAATCCTGCACGCCAGGCATCCCTCAAAGCTGGCCTGCCATATGAAGTTCCAGCCATGACCGTCAACATGGTCTGCGGCTCTGGATTGAGAGCTGTCATGCTGGCAGCCGATGCCATCAGCTCCGGCAATTCCGAGATCGTAATTGCCGGCGGGCAGGAGAATATGAGTGCTGCTCCACATGTGCTGCAAGGATCGCGTGAAGGCTTCCGCATGGGTGACGCCACGCTGATCGATAGCATGATTGTGGACGGCTTGTGGGATGTTTACAACCAATATCACATGGGAATTACCGCTGAGAATGTGGCCCGGAAATACGGAATAGATCGCGAAGCGCAGGACAAGCTCGCAGTGGCGTCGCAAAACAAGGCCGAGGCAGCGCAGAAGACGGGCCTCTTCAGGGACGAAATTGTCCCAGTACCTGTTCCCCAGCGCAAGGGGGAGCCTGTAATCTTCGCCGAGGATGAGTCCATTCGCTCGGGAGTTACTTTGGAATCGCTGTCCAAGCTCAAACCGGCGTTTTCAAAGGATGGAACAGTAACTGCCGGAAATGCATCAGCCATCAACGATGCGGCCGCTGCCGTGTTGGTCATGAGCGCCCGAAAGGCAGCCGAGTTGGGATTGAAGCCAATGGCCAGAATCGCCGCCTATGCCTGTGCGGGTGTAGATCCGAAGATCATGGGAATGGGACCAGTGCCAGCATCGCGCCGTTGCCTGGCAAAGGCCGGATGGTCGGCGGCGGACGTTGACCTTCTGGAAATCAACGAAGCCTTCGCTGCCCAGGCCTCTGCCGTTCATCAAGAGATGAAGTGGGATATGTCGAAGGTGAACGTGAATGGCGGAGCAATCGCGATTGGACATCCGATCGGCGCTTCTGGCTGTCGCATCCTGGTCACGCTATTGTACGAAATGAAGCGTCGCCAGGCTCGCAAGGGTTTGGCAGCGCTATGCATTGGCGGCGGCATGGGCGCGGCACTTGCGGTGGAAAGCATTTGAAATGAATTACTGACGCTCAGTAAGCGGCAGCGCGAGTTAGGTTGCCCGGAAGATCATTCAGCGCAATCGGAGTTCCACCTTATGTACAAAATAGTGGATGCCCGCGGTGTCGATCTCAATATTGAAGAATCTGGCGGATTCAACAACGAAGTGCAACGACAATTCGGTGACAGGTGGATGGGATGGGGTAGCATCCAGGAAGCCTAACCGCCAAGCAAGGTTTGCCAAGAATGCGCTACCGCCATCTCATCCAAGAAGAACGATACCAGATCTCCGCTCTCCACGAGGCGGGGTGGTCGCAGCAAGCCATCGGCATCCGGCTGGGGCGGCATGCCTCTTCCATCAGCCGTGAGCTGAAGCGCAACCGCGTCGTCGGCCCTTACCAGACTTGCATAAGTGCAAAGAGCGCCTGGAGCGCATAATGGCGTGAAACCGGACCTTCGATAATCAGGTCAGAGAAAAGGCTTCTTTTCGGGCAGGACTCCGGTAGCTGGAGAAATTCTCTGGTGGAAGAAGTTCGCAGAAAAGGCCCGGATTGCGGGGTCTTTCTCTAATATAAGTATAACAAAACAAACAACTAAGACTGCATGGCGGGGGATGTAGAATTCGAACTTTCGATAGAGGTTTTGCAAACCAGTGAAATTAAAATACTTATAAGGGGAATATTTCTCGCAGTGGAGCTTTCAGCGAAGTCTTCGTAACAGACTCTGGACCATCGAGAGCGGTCGATCCCTGAAGTGGAAAAGGGATGGATCAAAAGCTCCACTGCTCTCTGGTCGACCAGAGAAAAGGGTGACTCAAAGTGAGATTAGCCACTCGGAGAGAAACTCTTTGGTGGAAGATTCGTGCGGAATTAGCCCAGAAATCGGGGAGATTCTCTACATGT